>Ga0182024_10011164_pt1 | contig 18107 bp, 14 predicted proteins | sample P32metaG_FD_120480 | JGI IMG/M metagenome (GOLD analysis project Ga0182024, IMG submission 120480) | Permafrost microbial communities from Stordalen Mire, Sweden - P3-2 metaG (Illumina Assembly) | ecosystem: Environmental > Terrestrial > Soil > Wetlands > Permafrost | place: Sweden: Stordalen... | reverse complement strand
TCGTCGGCCGTCGCCTTGGCCGCGAACGGCTGGTCGTTGGCTTCCGGGCCGGGCTGATTCTGGCAGCGGTCGACGAATTTCAACGCCCGCTGGATGGCCGGGTCGTCCTTGGGCACTCCGGCCTGGATCAGCGAGTCGATGAAGAATTGCGTGTTGGACAGGTCGGGCCGGCCCTTGCCGTCGTAGCCGACGCCGCCGAAATGCGGATCTTTGGGATCGGCCGAATCGTCCTGCAAACCCTTCAAAAACTTCGTGGCGTTCTTGATGATCGAATCGTACTTGCCGCCCTTGTCGGCCTCCTGGAAGGCCATCAGGGCGACGCTGGTGGTGTAGTTGGCCAAGCCCTTGCTGTAGACGCCGCCGTCCTGTTTGACGTTCTTTTCCAGGTAATCGAGTCCCTTGGCGACGACCGGATCGTCGTCGCCGTAGCCGTTGCGGAGCAGGGCGGAGACGACCAGGGCGGTGACGCCCGGCCCCGCGGTGCGCGGCGACCAGCTGCCGTCCTCGCCCTGGTGTTGCTTGAGGAAGGCGTAGCCCTTGTCGAGCACGGCCCGCACGTCCTTGGCGTCGGGGCCGACGGCGTGGGCCGGCGGCGCCCAAAGGGCGACGATGCAGAGCGTCGAAGGGGCGATCCAGGCGGCGAGCGGCAGGCGTCTTGTCACGGCGGCGTCTCCTCGGGCGGGCGAGCGGTTCGGAATGCATGGTAACGCGGTCGGAAGCGAAAGGCAAAGCCCATGCCGCTTCCCGAGCCTCCCCTCTCCCCGGTACTCCGGGGAGAGGGGCAGGGGGTGAGGGGTGAAGTCCTTGCAACGACTCGCCCCCTCACCCAAACCCCTCTCCCCCGAAGCGGGGGAGAGGGGCTTTCAGACGGACGGCCGATCCGCGCCGCGCAAAAGGTCGCGGACCTCCAGCGCGTCGGTCACCAGGCCGGGGCACTTCTCCGGCGTCAACCGGATTTGCCGATAGGCGAGCATCTGGCCGCCCGCGACTTCGATGAACCAACGGCCGTCCTTGCCGAGATGTTGCACCAGCTCGGGACGGAACGTCTCGCGCAGGGCGGCCGCGTCGGGGCCGATCAGCTTGCAGCGGCGCGAGAACTCGCCCGCGTCCTCGATTTCGACGCTGTTATGGCTGAAAAGGCCGACGACTTTGTCGATGAAGGTCTTGGGGGCGAGCTGGAAGTCGGGGGCGCCGGCGGCCCCGTCGAACAGGACCACGGCGGTCAGTTGCGTGGTGTGCTGACTCTTGCCGCTGCCTGTCGTGTACGAGTATTCAAACAGCATCAGGTCGCGGTCGCCGACGCGGCCCTGCATGGCGTTGTAGGCCTTTTGCGAGTGGCCCAGCTTAAACAGCCGGAATGGGGCGACGGCCCGCACACTCGACGGCGTGAGGTTGGGCATGAAGGCGAAGCCCATCGCATCGGCGATTTGTCCCATCTTTTTCGTGCGCTGCCTTACGACCCGGAGGCCGATGAAGGCGAGCGGAATGAGGCCGGCGATGATGAGAAGCACGATGGCGCCGGGCAGCGCCGGCGGGACGAGCAGCAACGCCAAGCCGGCGACGAGGCATCCGACGGCGAGGACGGTCAGGACGCGCCCCGTCGTTGCCGTGACGTCGGACGGGCCGAGCGGGGCTTCGCCGCAAACGGGGCAGGAGCTGCGGAAGTCCGGCGGCCACTTGTCCGCGGGAAGGACCGGCTCCCAGCGATGACCCTTTGAACAACACAGACGTTCGGCCACGACCGTCCCCCCGCGACCAGGCGCCGACGAAAACATCGTCTGCCGTGGTGAAAGAATCGCCACGAATCAGCGTAATCCGGGCAACGGCCGCCGACAACCCGTCCGCTAGGGAGACGACGGCCGCAGGCGCCGCAGCCGGTCGCGCGGGACGTGCAGCTCGCCGAGCGACGGGTGTTGCAGGATCAACTGCTTGTCGTCGAGCGACTTCAGAACGCCATCCAGTATGTCCGGTTCCTGGTCGAGGCCGGAGTCGATCCACAGACGGACGTGGGGGCCTTCCGCGGGCCGCGGCGGGGCGGCGTGCTTGAACCGGCAGCCGCGCACGTCGGACCACGGCAGCGAGCGCTTGCCGAAACGCCCCTGGAGTTCGACGGCGCGAAGGCCGATATGGGGGATGTCGCCGAATAACTGATCGCCGTCCGCTAGCCAAACCTCATCCTGTCCGGCGTCGCCCGGCGGACGGGGCAGTTCGTCCACCGAACGGGTCAGGGCGAACTCGGCGAATGCCACCCGGCCGCGTGGTTCGCCGGACTTCGCCGTCTCGACGCAGGCCAGGGAAACCTGTCGCAGCGTCCCGCCCGGCCCCCGATGCAAGTCGGACCACAGCACCGCGTCGTCGCACAGGACGGCCAGCGAATCGCCGGAAAACCGCACTTCCAGCCGATGCCAGCCGGGCGAACGGGTGACGCGATGGGCGTCGCCGTCCGTGTCGGGCGGCTCGACCTCGTAGGCGTCGCCGGGGCCGGCCAGCGTCACGCGCAGCGTGTGTACCTCGCCGTCTCCCTGAAAACGCAGCTCCGCCAGCCAGCGGCCGCCGGCCGCGTCCCGGTCCCGGAAGTTGACGCCGACGCGGCCGGCCTCCGGCGGTTCGGCCGGCGCGTACGCCAGGCGCTGGCCGGGTTCCGACAGCCGCACGACCGGCGGATCGCCGTCCACGGCCGGCTTGCCCGAGACGCCCCACGCCTTGAGGCCGTCGCTGAAATCGTCCTCAAACATGCTCAGCCGGCCGGGCGGCTGCCGCAGCGCGACGACGGCGGAACGCGGCGCCTCCAGACGGTCGGCCCAGGGGGTGCGCAGGGCGAGGCCGTCGCCGTCGGCGGCCAGGAGTCGGCCGGTGACCCGTTGGCCGTTCGGAAGCAGAAGGCGGCGGACGAAGGCGACGCGGAAGGGGTCGGTCGGAACGACGGGAAAGCGGATAAAGGCGATGGAATCGGAAGGCGAAGGCCGGGTCTGGCCTTGCGGGGTGAAGCTGAGGCGCCCCGCACCGTCCAGCGTCAGTACGCCCGGCGTCGCCTTGCCGTCGGCGTCCACGGCTTCTTCGGAGCACACGGCGGCCGGCGCCGCGCCGGTAAGAGTGGCGACGAGAATCAAAAACCGGACGGCGCCGAGGAGTGGCATATCGGGGGACATCGCGCTATTGTACACGCCGACTGTGGCGGCCGCCCGCCGCGTCGGCCACACTTCGCTTACCGGAGGGCCGGTTACGCGCTTGCATACCGTCGCCCGACAGGCAACAATGGTCGATGTCAAGTATCGGCGGCGCGGCGTCCTGCGGGGACAGCGTCCTTTCGCCCGAAAGCCGCTTTTCGACGCGGTCTTGAATCAAGAAGAAGCGCGATTATGCTGACAGAAACCCTTATTTTCCGCTCCCGTAAAGCGGAGATCAGGACGCTGAGCGGCGACCTGGAAAAGGTGAAAGAATCCCCCGACGAGGTGCGGGAGCTGTCCCGCCAGATGGGTTGGCTGACGGACTCGTCCGTGCAGGCCCCGCGGAAACTCCGCGAGCAGTTCGACGCGACCCAGCGGCGGGCGGCCGCGCCCCTCGTCGATTGGCACCTGGCCTATTACAAGGAATTTCTCGAAACGGTGGACGAGGAACTGCGGCTCGTCACCCAACTCCGCGAGTTGGGACGGCAGACCGCCGAATCCGCGGGCGCGGCGTTCGACCCGAGGCCGCTGGAGCAAGCCGACGACGAGCTTCTGAAGTTGCGCAAACGCATTTCGGACCTCATGGCATGGCTGGACTCCCCCGCCGCGCCGCTTCTACCGCGCCGCTCCGCGGCCGAACGCAAGGCGGCCCTGGAGCGGGGAGAGTACGAAGACGCGGGGAACCTGGCGAACGGGCAAGCCTGAACAAGGACGCAGTGCGATGGCTTGGCGCACCGTCATTACCCCCGAAGTGCGCGTGGCACTCGGCGAATGCGGCTTGAGCCGGGAAGGGTTGCTTCTCGTGCAACTCGCCTTGCACCACCACTTGCCAAAAGAGGTTCGGCGTTTCCGCGAATTACGCGACCCGGCGGACCCCGATTCTCTTTTCCTGTTCCGGGTCGGCTTTCCCGACGGCGCGTTGTGGCATCACTTCACGTTCTGGGTGGATGACGTAAGTAAACCGCATCATCTGGTGGTGGAAAACCTGGCGCACCAGACGCGACCCATCGACTGGTAAGCGCCCGTCGCGGAAAAGGAACCCAAAAGCGCCACACCGGCGCCCCTGGAAGAAAAAGCCACGCGAATCGTCCTTCGGGAGCGGCCCCATGTCCGACCGATTTCAGACCGACGCGTTCGACGTCCGCCCGCCCGATCTCGCGGGCCGAAGTTCGCCGCTGCCGTCGTGGCTGGCCCGCCGTCTGCTCCGGGAGGACGAGCAGGTCGCCTGGGTGCGCGGCCCGCGGTTCAACCCGTCGTGGGAGCGATATGTCACCCACATCAGTCTGTTTCTGGCCGCCCTGGGCTTCGGCGTGGTGCTGACGGCGACGGGCTGGCTGTTCGCCGAGATGTGGCCGCCGGTGGTGCTGCCGGCCGTCCTGGTCGCCGGGGGCGTCGTCATGGGGTCGATCGTGGTGCTCGGCCTCTGCTGCGGCTATTTCACCCGTCTGGTGGCGACGAACCGGCGCCTCGTCATCCTTCAGGGGTACGAGGCGTGTCGCACCTGGGGCATGGACGACCTGCCGCCTTCGCTGATCCGCCACGGTATTTCGGAGGGCGGCAGGAGAAATCGAACCGTCGATTTCGACGCCGTGACGGCCCTGCTCGGCGGTTCCTCGGACCAGTTCGCGGACGCGAAATCGATCCTGGCGTTCGGCAAGCAGCTGGGGCAAATCAAGGCGCGCGAGGACGGACGGGCGTGATGGGCCGGGTGGAATTGGAGAGTAGGAAACTCGGGATGGGAGGAACGTCGATGTCCGTCCGTATCGCGGCGCCGGGGACCACCCCGCTCGGCGAATTTAGGCGGCCTCACGGGCCTCCGACGTGAACAGCGGCCCGAGCGGCGCCGGCAGGCGCCCCGGCCCGGCCGGGCCGTCGGCCGCGCCGTCCCAGCAGTGGGCGGCCATCGAATCGAGAACGCGGGCGGCCAGCGCCACCGCGTCGCGGCCGGCCCGGCCGTCCACGCGCGGCCGGCTCCCGGTGCGCACGCAATGAACGAAGTCCTGCAACTCCCGCGTCAGCTGGTCGCCGGCGTTGCAGTCCAGTTCGCGCACCTGAAGGTGCCGGCCGAACAGCTCGGCCTTGAGCGACGCCGCCGTGCCGGCGTCGAGCCGGCGCGAATCGACGCGGCCCTGGCGCAAATGCTCCGCCGGCTGGGTCAGCGCCACCTTCCGCTTGGCGAAATCGACGCCGACGAAGCCTTCCGGCGCCCACACCTGCATGCGCCGCACCGGCGCCGGGTGGACGCGGCTGGCGCTGAGGTCGGCGACGCAGCCGTTGGCGAACGTCAGCCGCGCACGGGCGAGGTCCTCGCAGCCGCCCAGCACGGCCGCGCCGAACGCCTCCACCGCCCGCACCGGCGAACCCACCAACGCCAACACAAGATCCAGATCGTGGATCATCAGGTCGAGGACGACGCCCACGTCGGTGGAGCGGCCGGTGAAGCCGCCGCAGCGTTCGCAGCCGACGTACTTGGGCTGTAACGGCAGCCGTTGCACCTCTTCAAAGGCGGGATTGAAGCGTTCGATGTGGCCGACCTGCAACAGGGCGCCGCCGCGCTCGGCGGCGGCGACCAGGGCGTCGGCCTGGGCGAGGTCGGCCGTCAGCGGCTTCTCGACCAGCACGGCGACGCCGCGCGCCAGGAAGTCCGAGGCAACGGCATGGTGTGCGAAGGTGGGGACGGCGATCACGACGGCGTCCACCAGCGGCGCCAGGGCGGCGTGGTTGGGGAAGGCCCGCGTACCGCAACGGAGGGCCACGGCCTCGGCCTGGGCGGCCTGCGGGTCGGCGACGCCGACCAGTTCCACGTCGGCCATGCCCGACAGGATACGGGCGTGTTCCTTGCCCAGATGACCGATGCCGACCACTCCCAGCCGCGGACGCTTCATGTCGTGTGTCCTCGGAACCGAAAAAGATCGTCTTTGGCGAGCGGGGGGCGTCAGCCCCCTGATTCGTCATGCGGTCGGCGACAGGATGTGCAATCAGGGGGCTGACGCCCCCCGCTCGCCGTCGCATCCGCCCGCTTTACGCCGCCAAAGGCTGGCCGCAGCCGCACGACGAATGCAGCCGCTCGTACAGCAGACGCGCCAGGGTTACGTTCAGCGGGTGCCCCGAACGGTAGGCGGTAACGTGGCCGCACAGGTCCACGCCCAAAAGCGACAGGTCGCCGATCACGTCGAGGATTTTGTGCCGGGCCGGCTCGTTGGCGTAACGGAGGCGGTTGTCGATCGGCCCGTGCGGCCCGAACACCAGCAGGTCGCCGGGCGTCGTCCTCGAGCCTAGCCCCTGCCGCCGTAGCTCCTCGGCTTCCGAATCCAGAATAAAGGTCCGGCACATCGACAATTCGTTGGCGAACGAGGCGGGCGTGACGACTTCCGTGTGGACCTGACGGCCGATCGGCGATTGCAGGCCGTAATCGAGGAAATAGCTCACGGTCAGCCCGGCGCCGTCGGCGGGGTGCAGGGCCAGCGTGGCGCCGGCGGCGCTCACGACGACCGTTTCCTCGACGGCGTAGACGGCCCGCCGCGCGGGTTGCGGCCGCGTCCCGGCCGTCAGCAGCGCGTCCACGTAGGCCCGCGCGGAGCCGTCCAGGCCCGGCGGCTCGGGGGCGTTCAACTCCACCAAACAGTTGTCGATGCGCAGCCCGGCGAGGGCCGCGAGGACGTGTTCGACCAGGCCGATCTGGGCCGGCTGCCGGCCCAGCGTGGTCCGTCGGGTCGTCCCCGTCACCAGGGCGACGTGGGCGGGGACGTAGGCCCGCGGCCGGAGATCGGTGCGGACGAACACGACGCCCGAACCGGGCGCGGCCGGCAGGAAGCGCAGGCGGACGTTCGCCCCCGTCAGGAAGCCGACGCCGCGCACCTCGGCCGAACCGGCGACGGTTCGCTGGTAGCGGTAACTTAGCCTTCTCACGGTATCCGTCTTCCTCATTCCGGAGGAGTGGGCGCTCGCGTTTCCTCTCCCTAGGTGCCGGGGAGGGGGAGAAACTGCCGTATTGGGGTCCGTTCCGAAGGCGTCAAGGAAGCCCGCCGCCTGGGGACAGGGCGGGGAGACCCCGCCCCTACGGACCAATCCACTGTAGGGGCGGGGTCTCCCCGCCCTTTGGGGCTTAGTTCCCCATCGGCGCCGTCGCGTGGGCCGGGGCCGCGGCCGCCGGACGATACGAGAGGTTGAGCATGGTCAGCACGTCGGGGCTGATTTCCATGCCCTTGGAGTAGTGCAGCGGAATGAGGGCGCCGGCGTTCATTTTCCGGCCGATGTTCTGGGCGCTGTAATACTCGTTGGAATCTAGCGGCTCGTTGTACTGGAGCACGAGGTCGAAGTCGTGGCTGACGGCGTACTTCTGGGCCGCCTCTTGCACTTCGCGGTAGACGATGACCATGAAGCCGTCCATCTCCTTGGCGAGGGCGGCCTGGCCTTCGGCCTTGATGTCCTCCGCGTCGCGCTGGATCTGCTTCATCTTCCGGCCGATTTCCTCGGCCTGGGCGGCGGCGGTCTTGGGGTCCTTCATCTCCTTGCTCAGCGCCTCGGCTTCGGCCTGTTTGCCCTTGAGCCGGTCTTCGTAGACCTTGGCCTTGGTCTTCATCTCTTCCTTGTAGGACTTGTACTTTTCGTAGTAGGAGATGACGTAGGTGAGGTTGAGCAGGGCGATTTTGGTGCGCGGGGCCACGGCCGCCGCCGGGCGGGCCGGCACCGACGACGCGGGCTGCTGCGCCCACAGGCCGCCGACGTAGACCAGCGCCCCCGCCAACGCCACGCCCGCCGCCGTAACGACAAATGTCCTCTTCACTGTCCGGTTCTCCTCGTTCGAGATGACCGACAGCCGCGGTCCCGCCGCCGCGCAGGGTGGATCGCTGTCGGATTGGACCAGCCCCGTCCCGGTGCTCGCCTCATGCGAGCGTTGGCTTCTACCGCGAACCTGGGGGGAGGTCAAGGCGAACAAGAGTGGCGGATGGCGAGTGAAGAAATGTTTAGCCGCGACCCGAAGGGGAGCGCGGGGGCTTTGCGGCTAAACTCGGAAAAATGGCAATCTGGCGAACCTGGGTAGCCGCCCACTTTCGCTATCTTGCCACTTTGAGGAGTTTAGCCGCAAAGCCGAGCGCGGGGGAGAAGCGCTCCCCTTCGGGTCGCGGCTAAACGGGGATGTCTTTACTCGCCACCCGCCACCGCTTGCGTTATGCTGGGCAAGATCGGGCGCCGTCTCGCGTCCGCTTCCATTCCGATCCGCGACCGGGGGCTTCATGTCCAGGCTCGAAGGAGGTAACGAACCGCAGGCCCGCGAACCGCGCCGGCCGGTCGCCGACGTGGCGGCCACCGCGGCGAAAATCCTCGCCAACATGGAAAAGGTCGTCATCGGCAAGAAGAACCAGCTGACGCTCTGTATAGTCGCCTACTTGTGTGAGGGCCACATTCTTCTCGAAGACGTGCCGGGCGTCGCCAAGACCATGCTCGCGCGGGCGCTGGCCCGCAGCGTCGGCTGCACCTTCAAACGGCTCCAGTGTACTCCCGACCTGCTGCCGACCGACGTGACCGGCGTGTCCATCTTCAACCAGAAAACGGCCGAGTTCGAGTTCCGCGCCGGGCCGGTCTTCGCCCAGACGCTGCTCGTCGATGAGATCAACCGGGCCACGCCGCGGACCCAATCCGCCCTGCTCGAAGCGATGGCCGAGCGCCGCGTCAGCGTGGACGGCCAGACCTACACCCTCAAGCCGCCGTTCCTCGTCATCGCCACGCAAAACCCCGTCGATCACGAAGGGACATTTCCCCTCCCCGAAGCCCAGCTTGATCGCTTCCTCATCCGTCTCAGTCTCGGCTATCCGACCATCGAAGAGGAAGCCAAGATGCTGATGCGCCTGCAGCACGGCCATCCCATCGACGATTTGGCCCCGGTCGTGCCGGCGGCGGAGGTGCTGGCGTGTCAGGAGGCGGTGCGCGAAATCCATGTCGATGACAAGATTCGACGCTATTTGCTGGAGATCGTGCAGGGGACGCGGACCCACGACGACGTTTCGCTGGGCGGCAGTCCGCGGGCGTCGATCGCCCTGTTCCGCACGGCCCAGGCGTTCGCCGCCGTCAACGGCCGCAGCTTCGTCCTGCCCGACGACGTGAAACGCATGGTGCAGCCGGTGCTGGGCCACCGTATGATCCTGCGGCCCGAGAGCCGGCTGCGCAAGGTCACGCCGGCGGCGCTGCTGCACGAGATCGTCGGCGACGTGCGCGTGCCGGTCCCTTCGGAGCGGCCGGCGGAGACGGAGGATTATGAGTAATCGTAGGATAGGTTTTTGACCTGCCGCTTGGAGAGGGCAGGTCAAAAACCTATCCTACGACGCGGAGCCGAACCCATGCGATGGTATATCGTCGGTGTGCTGATCCTGCTGGCCGTGCTGCTGGCCTGCCCCCGCGACGCCATGAACAGCGGCGAACCGCCCGCCGCCGGGGGCGAGATCGCGCCGAAGGCGGCGCCGCGCACCGACATCTACGGCGATCCCCTCCCGGACGGGGCGATCACCCGCCTGGGTACGCTGCGCTACCGGCACAGCGGGTTCACGCGCGTTCTGGCCTTTTCTCCGGACGGCAAGATCCTGGCCGGCGGCGGTTCCAGCGGGCCTGGCTCCGGCAATGACCTGTCGCTGTGGGACACGGCTACCGGGAAGGAACTGCGTCGTCTGACCGGCCCGGCCGGCGCCTCGTCGTTTTATGCCGCCGTTGCGTTCGCGCCGGACGGCAAGGTGGTGGCCGAAACCGGCGACAGGGGGGACGTCCGCCTTTGGGACGTGGCGACGGGCAAAGAATTGCTCCATCTGGATATGTTCGCCGGCAAATGCGTCGCCTTCTCTCCGGACGGCAAGACGCTGGCCACGGTCGGAGGGGTCAAGGATGGGGACCGCGGCCCTGACCCCCAGTGGCAACTTTGGGACGCCCACACCGGCGCCCGTTTGCTCAACCTCGGGCCTTGCGACTCCTGCCGCGCCTTTTCTCCGACCGGCGCCGCCGTGGCCACGGCTTACAAGGGCGAGGTCCAACTCTGGGACCCGGCCAACGGCAAGGAACTGCGGCGAATCGCCGTCGGGCCGAACCGAACCTACGCCCTGGCGTTCGCACCCGGCGGCGCGCTGCTGGCGACGGGAAACGCCGTTGGCACGCTCGTGCTGTGGGACACGCGCACGGGGGCGAAGGTCCGCGGCCTGGTCGGGCATAAGACCGCGGTTTGCTTCGCCGCCTTCACGCCCGACGGCAAGATGTTGGTCACCGGCGACTGCGACGGCGCCTGGATGGTGTGGGACGCCGTGATCGGGGAACGGCTGAGGCAAATGAAGCCGCGCGTCCCAGAGCAAATGGTTAACGGACCCGCCGCGCTATCGCCCGACGGCAAGCTTCTGGTCGTGGGGAGTGGGACAGGCGTTCGCTTTTGGGACGTGCCCACGGGGAAGGAAGTGCCGCCCCTCCCGGCCGCCCTCACCTTCGGCCTCGCCATCTCCCCCGACGGAAAGACCGTCGCCGGGATGGACCGCTCCGCCCACGCGGCTGGGCGAGACGCGGTAAGGGTATGGGACGCGACGGCTGGGAAGGTTAAGGCGGAATGGGAAAGCGATGCAGACCTGGGGGCCCTGGCATTTTCCCCCGACGGCCGAGTCCTGGCGTCGGCGGGTCACGCCCTGGCGGCCTGGGAAGTGGAATCCGGAAAGCGCCTCTTCACGGTGGCGGGCGTCCGGAAAGAGCCGGTGTCGCCGCCCGTCTTTTCTCCTGACGGGCGGACGATCTCCCTCCTCGACCTGGAACAGGTGATCCGCCTCGACGCCGCCACGGGCAAGGTATTAGGGACGGCCCCGCTCGAAAAGACGGCGACATTCAAGGGCGGCCTTTCGTCCGACGGCAAGGTGTTCGCTTTCCTTCCCAATCCTCTTAACCAAAGGGGAGTACCGCACGGCCGTGACCCGGTGCGCCTCTGTGACGCGGCGACGGGGAAGCTGCTGCAAAAATTTCGCCCGCCGCCCGACCCCGACCCGGCAATCACGGAACGGCTGTCGTTGGCGCCGGACGGGAAGTTGCTGGCGACCATCGTCCGACGCCGGGTCTACCTCTGGCGGGCTTCGACGGGCCTTTCGTTCCTTTCGTTTCCGGCCCCGGAGGCCGTGTTCTGGTTCGCCTTCTCGCCCGACGCAAAGCTACTGGCCGGCGCCGGCAACGACCCGGTCGTCTATCTGTGGGAGACGCAAAGCGGCGCGGAAGTGCGGCGCTTCGACGGTCATCACGGCTGGGTCCAGTCTATCGCCTTTTCCGCCGACGGCCGGCGGCTGGCTTCCGGGGGCAGGGACGCGACGATCGTCGTGTGGGACGTGGCCGGCGGGAATGACGCGCCGCCGGGCCGATTGGGACGGGAAGACCTGGAACGGCTGTGGGCCGACCTCGGGGGCGACGACGCCGCGCGGGCGTTTCGGGCGCGGCAAGCGCTCACGGCGGCGGCGAAGCAATCAGCCCCTTTTCTCCTCGGGCGGTTGACCCCGCCCGCTCCGCCATCGGCGGAACGCCTGGCGCGGCGGATCGCGGAACTCGACGCGGACGACTTCCAGACGCGCGAAAACGCCTCAACGGAACTCGCCAATATGGGTTACTGGGCCGGTTCGGCCTTGCGGGAGGCAAGAAAGGGTAAGCCTTCGGTGGAAGCCAAACGACGCATCGACGCATTACTGGTTAGACTCGACGGCGTCGCGCCGCGGCCGGAGGACCTGCGCGTGTCGCGGGCGGTCGCGGCGCTGGAGTATGCCGACGCCCCGGAAGCGCGCGACGCCCTGGAACAACTGGCGAAAGGTCCCGCCGCCGGGGCCGCGACGGAGGAGGCCAAGGCCGCACTGGCCCGCCTCGCCCGGCTGTCCCCCGCGCCCTGAGCCGTTCACGCCGTCACGCGCCGCGGGCGCTCAGGAGGGTAGTCAAGCGCCAATGAAATGGTACGTCGCCGTCGTTCTGATCCTACTGGCCGCCCTGCTGCTCGACGCGGGGTTGCTGGCCTATTCCATGTACGTCTTGCTGGGCCTGATGCTCCTGACGCGCTTCCTGGCCCGCTCCTGGATCAACAACCTTTCCGCCGAGCGCGCCGTCGGCCCGGCCCGGCCCGCCGCCGATGACAGAGATGAAGCAGAGCGGCCAACGGGTGGAATGACGGCGGAGATCGGCGACCGTGTGAAAGTCCGGGTGACGGTGACGAATAGCGGCCGGCTGCCCGTGCCGTGGGTGCTGCTGGAAGACATGCTGCCGCCCGACGCCCTCGACAAGCGTTTCCCGAGGCTCAAGGTGAAGGGCAAGCGCCTACGCATCGCCATGCTGTCGGCCGGCGGCAGTACGAAGCTGGACTACACGGTCGAATGCCTGACGCGCGGCTACTTCCAGATCGGCCCGCTGGTGATGGAGAACGGCGACCTGTTCGGGCTGCACCGCCGCTTCCGCGTGGACGCCGAGCCGACGTTCCTGCTCGTTTATCCGAAGATCGTGCCGCTGGAGGGCTACGACCTGACCTCGCGCCGGCCGATCGGCGACGTGCTGATGACGCACCGCCTTTTCGAGGACCCGACGCGCGTTTCCGGCGTCCGCCCGTATGAACTGGGCGACCCCCTCAACCGCGTTCACTGGCGCGCCACCGCCCGCACCGGCGTCTTGCACAGCAAGGTCCATGAACCGTCCACCCTGTCCGGCGCGACGGTGCTGCTCGACTTCCACACGGCCGGCTATCCCACCCGCGGCGAGCCGTTCCGCTCCGAGTTGGCCGTGACGGCGTCCCTGTCGCTGGCCAACGCCGTGTACGAAATGGGGCAACAGGTGGGCCTTGTGACCAACGGCCGCGACGCCGCCGACCGTATCCGCGCCGACGTAGGGGCGGGGTTCCCCCGCCCCCACCAGACCGACCCGCGCACGCGCCAGGCCGCGCGCGCCACGGGACAAATGACCGAGGAAAGCCATCGGCTGCGTCCGCAGATCGTCGAGACGCGGCGCGGCGTCGAGCAGCTGCTGCGCATGCGCGAGACGTTGGCCCGCGTCGAGCTGACCGACGGCCTGACCTTCGCCGAACTGGTCACGGAGACGACGAGCCGGCTGCCGCGCGATGCGACCATCGTGGCCGTGCTGCCGGACGTGCCGGAGGCGACGGCCGTGGCGCTGGGAGGACTGCGCCGCGCCGGCCGGGCGATCACGGTGGTGCTAATTCAGCACGACGAGAATAACCTCGAAACCAATTACGGCCGACTCATCGCGGAAGGGGTGCGCGACATCCGCCACCTGAAAGACGAGGCGGAAGTGCCGGACCTGTGCCGCAAGCAGGTGGACCGGTCGGCGCCGTATAGTCTGGTGTAATGCGCAAGGGGTGACTTCGTCATGTCGTCCGACCGTCCGAATCAGACCCTGGCCGATTACGTCGCCCTAGCGATCAGCCCGGCCCTGGTCATGGGTCTGGTCGGCAGTCTCGTTTTCTTCCTCTTGGAAGTTTGTTACAGCCAACAAGGCGAGTATAAGGATCATCTTCAGTACATATTCTTCTTTTTCGTGTTCGGCGCCGTCCTCGTCAGCCGCATCTCGATGACGCAAGGCATCGCCGGCCGGGCCGGCCTGTACGGCCTGGTGCTCGCGGGCGCCGCCTGGGCGGGGATGCAGGTCTATGTCCAGTACCCCAAGGAAAGTGCGGCGGGTTCGTTCAGCTGGCTCATCAACCTGGTTCTGGTCGGCGTCGTCTGGTGGTGCGCCCACCGGCTGACGTGGGACTGCACGCAGATCGACGAGGAAACCGAGGTCGGCGGCGAAGGCTTGCTCCAGGCGACCGGGTTGGAGAAGTCGGCCGACGGCGCCGCGAAGAAGGAGCCGGTCGAGGAGCCGGAAGGGGATTCGGAGAAAAAGGGGCCGGGTTCGCTGATCGGCTGGTGGGAGAAGTTGGAGCGCTATCGCGAGGGTCGGAAGAAGCGGCGCGTGCTTGGCGCCTGGGTGATCTATTTCTCGCTGGCGGCGCTGCCGCTGTTCGGCCTGGGAGAGGCGTTGATTCCCGTCGAGGAGACGGCCCGGCGGCAGTACGTCTTCTGGCTGATGGGTTTGTATGTCGGCTGCGGCCTCGGCCTGTTGTTGACGACTTGTTTCTTGAGCATTCGCCGTTATCTGCGCCAACGGCGATTGCAAATGCCGGCCGCGATGACCGCCGTCTGGCTGACGACCGGCGGCGGCCTGATCGTCGCGCTGCTGGTGATCGGCGCCCTGTTGCCGCGACCGCGGCCCGAATATTCGCTGCTGCCGTTTCAATCGGCGGGGTCGGACAAACAATCGGCGTCGAATTTCGCCGGCCAGGGCGGCAGTTCGGGCCAGGGCGAGGGGCGACGGATCGGCGACCAACCCAAGGATAATGGCGAACCCTCCGGCGACAAGGATTCCCAGGCGACGGGCCGCGACAAAGGCGAAAGGGTCCAGGGCAAGGACAAGGACGGGTCCGGCGGCGACCAGGACAAGGACAAGGACGGGCCAGCGAAGGACAAGGACAAGGCCGGCGGCTCCGGCCGCGACAAGGGGAACGATTCGCCGAGCGACGCCAAGGACAAGGCGCCGAACCCCCAACAGCCGCAGCCCCGCGACGACAAGGCCGCCCAGCCGAAGGACAAGCCGACAAAGTCCGATCAGGCGCCGTCGGACGCGGGGGCCGCTTCCCATCCCGGTTCGTCGTGGGATTGGAAGTCGGCCCTGTCCGGCGTCGCCGCGGTCCTGAAATGGATCGTGTTCGCGCTGCTTATCCTGGCGGTGATCTTCTTCGTGCTGCGCGAAGGGCTAAAGTTCCTGGCCAACTTCACCGATTGGGCCAAAAACCTGCTCAACGTCCTGAGCAGCCTGTGGGCCGGACTCTTCAAAGGCCGGGCAAGAGAGGCAAACGAGGAAGTGGAAGCCGGGACGGCGGTTCGCGGCGAGCCGGTAAAACCCTTCGCCGCTTATGGGAATCCGTTCCTCGACGGCCGGGGCGAGCGCCGGCCGGTCAAGGAAATCGTGAAGTACACCTTCGCCGCGTTGCAGGCGTGGGCGCGGGAACATAACGTGGAACGCCGGCCGGCCGAGACGCCGTTGGAGTTCGCCGGCCGCCTGGGGGAGGAGTTCCCCGGCCTGGAAGCGGACGTGCGCCGGTTCACGATCCTGTACGCCCGTTCGGTGTACGATTACGGGCCGCTGCCGGCCAACGCCCTGGACGTGGTGCGCCAGTTCTGGAAGCGCCTGAAAACGGCGGCGGAACAGCCGATGTCGATATGACCTTTTGGCGCGGCAAGGCGTCGGCCGGGACGATATAATAGCCGAGGAAGAAATCTTTTCGGAGGCGGCGAGAATCCGTCCGCCGTGCGTCCAATCTTCCGGGAGTGGTTGTGAACCCGGAACCTGGATATGGGAGTCAGGCGCCAATGCCAAGCCGAAGTACGCCTCCGGGCGGTTCCAAGCGACCGTACATGGTCGCCATGGCGCTGGGCGCCGCGTTGACGGCGCTCGGGCCGCACACCGCCGCGGCCAAGACGACCGAAACCACCGGCCGGGCCGTCAACGACATGGGCCGGTACTGCACTACCTGCTGGCGCAACGCCCGTCTGCCCCTCGATTACTGGAACGACTGCACCCAGGAGGTTTTCAGCCGACTGCTCGAGCGCGTGCCGACGCACGCCTGGACCCGCGTCCTTCAAGACGAGGGTGAGGAACGCCGCGAATTCCTCCGCGCCATCGACGCCGTCAAGAAGCGGACGCAACGCGCCCGCAAGTATTCCGGCAGTCTCGACGGCGTGGCCGACCGCCGCGAACTGCACTCCCGTTCGGTGGACGACGAGCGCGCCGCCGTGCGCGAGGCCGCGGAAGAAGTCCTCACGCCCCGGCAGCAGCGCATCCTGCAAATGAGCTGTGAGGGCTGGTCGGTCCACGAAATGGCCAGTGAGTTGAATCTGGCCCCGGAGCGCGTCAGCGACGAAAAATACAAGGCGGTCTGCAAGCTGCGCGCCCACCTCCGCGACGAGGAACGCGACGCCTAATAGTATTCCTTCCTGCTCAGTAGAAAACCTGGCGAGCGGCGCGGCGTAAGCCCGCAGGTAAGGCCTTACGGAATCAGGGGATCCATCGGCTCCCCTGGGGTCTTGTTCATTTCCAACCTACGCTTGGGATGTGAGGGACGGACAGGGAGGCGCGGCCAGTTCACTCCGCGCCGAAGTGTCGGACGACTTGTTCCAGGGCGTCGGCAACGTAAATCGCCGCGGTATAGTGACCGCTGTTATACCAGACGATTTTTTGCTCGCCGCTGGCGCGCCAGAGCCTTTCGGCCATCTTCGGTGGCACGATCTCGTCGTGCCGGGCTTCGAGCATGAGCAGCTTACGGCCCTTGAGGTTGGCGGCGCAGGTGATCGGGTCGTAGGGGGCGATGAGTTTCGCCAGCGTCGCTTTTTTGCCGCCCAGCGCCTCGAACATCTTGCGGTAGGTAGCGGCTCGCGGATCGTCATAGTAGCCGTCCACCAGGCCGCCGCCGCCGAGCAGCAGGGCCACGCGGCCCAGTTTCGGCTCCATTTCGGCGGCCAGCGCGGCCATGAAACTGCCGAGGCTGGTGCCGAGGATGCCGAGCCGTTTGGCGTCGATCTCCGGCCGCGATTCCATCCAGGCGGTCGTCAGGCGCACGTCGAGCACCGTCTGGCGGACGGCCGCCGTGGTGCGCGCCACGTCGGTGGAAAGGAGGCGCAGGCCGCTGCCGGCCGGGCGGCGTGGGCCGTAATAGGCCATCTGCATGAACAGGCCGCCGATGCCGTGGCGCGCCAGGTGCGTGCCGATGACGCGCGAGATCGTCTGGTCGCCGCCGGTGACGTCCAGCAGGATGACGCACGGAAACGGCCCTTTGGCGTCGGGCCGGTAGTATTCGGCGTAGACGGTGTTGTTCTCGGGGACGGGACTCTCGACGGCGGAGGGGAAGCGGACGGAGTAGACGTGGACGCCGACGCTCGGCATGTCGTACATCCACTTCATCTCATAATCGAACGTGCGCGCCTCCAGGCGGTAGCGCTCGGGCACGCCGCTTTGGGCGTCGGCCGGCGTGAAGTGGACCGTACCCTTTTCGACGGTCGGGGCCGGTCCTGCCGCGGCGAAGGCGGGGGCGGCCGACAGCAGGGCGCAGGCGAGGACGGACGAGCGCATGGCGGAAGGTCCTCCTTGGGAAGTCGAATCCGGCGCGGCGGCCGGGCAGCTTACAGTATTGGTTCTTGACGCGGCGGAGACAAGGAAGAAGTACGAGAAAGAGGAGCGGGCGAGCGGGGGGCGTGAAGCCCTCCCTGATTTAGCATATGATCGCCGACCTCTTTCAGTTCCTTCTCGAGCTGCTGGCGATAGTCCGGCTTGCTGTTGGACTCCAGCACGCGCCGCGTCTCGTCGCCATCCGCCACACTCTTATAAAGCTTCACGAAGACGGGTAGTGATGAATGTGCGGAAGCCGATTCGTAAGAGGCACAAATTTTAGAGGCGAGCGGCCGGCGTGAGCCGGCTGATTGAGCGCCGTTATCAGCCGGCTCACGCCGGCCGCTCGCCCTCATATTACTGCTTCCTACGGCGTGGCATCCCCTACCAACCTTGGGCCGTCGCACGATTCGGATACAATGCGGGGAATATGGTGAGAACCGTCGTCAACCCCGCACCCCGCAAAGCGCTACGGCCCTACCAGGCCCGGCTGATTACCGACGTCTGCCGTTCGGACGGCCACGTCCTCGTCGAGCAGCCCACCGGCTCCGGCAAGACGATGCAAATCGTCACCCTCGTGGCGATGCAGCTGGGCAAACGCTTTACCCATGCGGTGATCGCGGCGCCGCAGCAGCAGATCGAAGAGGGTTTTACCGACCTCGACTATCGCTTCGTGGCGTTCCCGGCCTGCCAGGGAGTTGCGGCGCCGGACATCGAGACTCCCTATAACCTCGTGATGGGCGCCCG
>Ga0182024_10011163_pt1 | contig 18108 bp, 18 predicted proteins | sample P32metaG_FD_120480 | JGI IMG/M metagenome (GOLD analysis project Ga0182024, IMG submission 120480) | Permafrost microbial communities from Stordalen Mire, Sweden - P3-2 metaG (Illumina Assembly) | ecosystem: Environmental > Terrestrial > Soil > Wetlands > Permafrost | place: Sweden: Stordalen... | reverse complement strand
TCGGCAGGGCGGCCGCCGGTGCGCTGGTCTGATTCGCCTGTTGGCTCGACGAGGTTGGCCGATGCGACGAGGCGCCGGAAGTTCTGCTTGTGGAGCACCTGGCCGGCGAACGCTTCGACCACTTGCTGGAGCCGCGAGAGGCTGAATGTCTCCGGCAGGACCTCGAAAACGACCGGTCTGTAAGCCAATTTCCCCCTCAGGCGCTCGAGCGCCGCGGCAGCGATCCTGCGGTGGTCGAGCGCCAGCGGCATCCCCAGAGCGGGGCCGCGCCCCTTCGCCGCGGGCCCCGATCTCGCCTCTTCGACCAAGGCCAGTTCGAAGAGGAGCTCGTAGCGGTCGAGTACCCTCACCGGGTCCCATCGTGCGTGGCCAAGGCCGAAAGTCAGCTCCGCGCGCTCACGCCCAATGGGCAGTTTGTCGGGGGCTGCCGCGGCGAGCCACCGGTCAAGCGCCGGCATGACGACGTCATCGAGCATGGCAGGCCGGCCCCCGCGCCAGTCTTCCCAGGGGAACAGCTCGTAGCAGCTGCGCCATCTAGGTCTACCTGGGCCATGCGTGCTCTGGAAGCGCGTCAGCGCCAGATAGGCCACGGCCAGCTCGCGGCCTCCTGGCGCCCGCTCCCGGTCACCGAAGGTGTAGAGCTGCTCGAAGTACCGCACCGGGAGCCCGACCTCGGTACTTACGAGACGCCTTACACCCTTCTCCAGTGTCCGGTCCACACTGTCGTCGAGGTGCGCAGACGGGAGCCCCTCGGCCACAGGGCCCTCCATCGTCACCAGGCGCGGCGTGGTGCCGTCCACGGAAATTATGACCGCGCTCAGGCCGACACGGGCACGAGCCGGAGTGGGCGCACTGCGTGCGGAAGGCACGCTCGATCGTAGGGCTGTGCTGGGTTGGCCCGCTGGGTTAGGCCGCCGGCGCCTGCAAGGGGTGCGGCATGCACAGCTCGTCGTACTCTGCGATCACAACCTGGTCCTTGGGGATCGAGCAAGCAGGGCATCCCGGGTCACGGTTGAGCTTGAAGGTACGGAAGGTCCCCTCCAGCGCGTCGTACGCCAGGAGACGGCCGACGAGCGGATCCCCCAGGCCCAGCAGCACCTTGATGGCCTCCATGGCCTGGAGCGAACCGATGATGCCCGGGAGCACACCCAGGACACCGGCCTCGGCGCACGACGGCGCCAGATCGGGGGGAGGTGGCTCAGGGACCTGGCAGCGGTAGCACGGCCCTTGATGCGGCAGGTAGACGCTCGCCTGGCCCTCGAAGCGGAAGATCGAGCCATGAACGACGGGTATGTCGAGCTTCAGGGAGGCGTCGTTGACCAGGTACCTGGTCGGGAAGTTGTCGGTGCCGTCGACGATCAGGTCGTAGCCCGCGAAGATGTCCATGACGTTGTCGGCACCGAGGCGGACGTCGTAGGCGACGACGTTGACGTCGGGGTTGATGGCAGCGATCGCTTTTTTCGCAGAATCGACCTTTCGCTCCCCGACTCGGTCCAGGTTGTGAAGGATCTGGCGCTGGAGGTTGGAAGCGTCAACCACGTCCATATCGACGATCCCGAGGGTGCCCACACCGGCCGCCGCGAGGTAAAGGGCTGCAGGAGACCCGAGGCCGCCCGCCCCGAGCAGGAGCACCTTCGAGCGAAGGAGCTTGATCTGGCCCTCGACGTCCACCTCGGGCAGCAGCAGGTGCCGCTGGTAGCGGTTGCGCTGTTCCGGGGTGAGCACGCCCGGTGGTTCCCAGGGAAGGCCCTCGTCTTTCCAGCGGTTGAAACCCCCGGTCATGCTGACAACATCGGTGTAACCGAGCTGAGCGAGAGTCTGAGCTGCGAACGCGCTGCGGACCCCTCCGGCGCAATAGACGACGATCGGCGCGTCGTGGTCCGGTATGCGGCCTGCAACCTGGATCTCCAGGAAACCACGAGGGATGTGGACAGCCCCCTTCAGAGCGCCCTGGCCGAACTCGTCCGGTTCGCGCACGTCAAGGGCAACCGTCCCGGGCGTCTTTAGGGCCACGGCGGCCTCTGCCGGCAGCACCTCGGTGATGTTGGATCGGGCGGTGTTCAGCAGGTCGCGAAAGGTCGGCATAACTACTAAAACCCTACCAGCTTGGTCGGCATTCCATTCCCTCAGCTAGTTTGCGGAAGTTGGAACTAAAAGACGTTATCGGCCGGCGGCGGATGTGCCGCAGTTTCCTCGAAGGCCCGGTGGGCCCCGGCGCGCTCGAGCGAGCCCTCGAAATGGCAACGCATGCGCCGTCCGCTGGGAACACCCAGGGTTGGGCTTTCATCGTCCTCGAGGACGATGAAACGGCGCTGTTCTGGCAACACGAAGCCGACAGCTCGTGGCTCGCCCACCCAAGCCATCCCGGCCTGCTCAACGCCCCCGTCATAATCCTGCCGCTCGCAAGCAAGCCGAGTTATATGGAGCGTTACGCCGAGCCCGACAAGGCCAAGGTCGGGGCGCGCCGCGTGACGGACTGGGCTGTCCCCTACTGGTTGGTCGACACCTCCTTCGCCACGATGCTGTTGTTGCTCGGCCTGACACAGGAGGGCCTCGGGAGCCTCTTTTTCGCCTTGCAGAAGCCAGCGGGGCCCCTCCTCGAGGCGCTCGGCGTCCCCGACGGCTGGGAAGCTCTTGGCGCCGTCGCCATCGGCTGGCCGAGCCCCGATGACAGGCCCTCTACCTCCGCCAGCAGGCCCCGCAAGCCCCCGGCCGAGGTCGTGCACCGGGGTCGCTGGGGCCAGCATTGACCGGCTGGCGTCACGGCTCTGCCGCCCCTCATGGCTTGGCCGCTCGTGGCTTGGCCGCTCGTGGCTTGGCCGTTCGTGGCTTTGGCGCTCGTGCCACAGTCGCGGCCGGCGCGCTCTGCCTGGCAGCAACCGGGTGCTCGAACAGCGCTGCGCCTGTCCCGACCCATCTGTCGATATACAAGGCGACGATCTCAGCACGGACGGCGCGGGTCTGGGTCTACCTGAACGTCCAAGCGCCGCGAGCCAACACGTACATCCTGGCTGAGGGCGAAATGAACCTTTCCAGCGGGGCTTGTGCCCTCGGTGTCCAAGCTGCGGGTGTGACAACGAACGAGTTGCTCACGGGCAACGATCTTTACTTCGAGGTCCCGAAAGGGGCCAGGGGGACTAGCGGTGGGAAACCCTGGGCAGAGGTGGTGTTCGGCTCGAGGCCCCGGAACGGACCTGACGCGGCCCCGGCCTCGGAGCTGACGGACGTGGACCCGGCGCCGCTGCTGGGTTTGCTGGCGGCACAACCCGAGAGATCCGTGTTCGTCGGCAAGGGCATTGCCGGAGGGCGAGCGGCGAACGAATACCGCTTGGACTTCCGTACTGCCGCCCTGCTCGCGCCTGCGCTCGGCGCACGCGGAGAGATGAAGGGGGGCCTGGTCAACCTGATCGCTGGCCTTTCCCATCCCCGCGAAGCCATCCTCCCGGTCTATGTCTGGCTCGACAGGCAGGGGCGGGCCGTCCAGCTTCTAATCGGCGCGACCCTAGAAACCGAGCCAGCCAACCCCTCCGCCTTGCAGGCGGCTCTCGCCAACCAGCTTCCTGCAACGGTCCGCGTGCGCGTCGACCTGCGCAACTTCGGTGAGCGCTTCAACCTCGAGCCGCCCCCGGTTGGCGAAGTGTCCCATCTGCCTGTCTCCCAGCTCCAAGCGGGAGTGCTCTAAACCGGACGGTCGCTGCAATACTGAGGCCCTGGCAAGTTCGAGGAAAGCGACCGCCCCGCGGCCAAACAGCGCGTCGCGGAGGGCCACGAGCCGGTGGGGGCCGGCTGGTCCAGTGCTCCTGGCGTTGCTGGCCTGCGGGGTCTGCCGCCTCGGCGGCTTGCGGGGCACCGACTGGGCAGCTGCCCCCGCTACCGTCGTCTCGCTGAGCCCTCGCTCGGTGGACGTGCGTTACGTGCACCCCGGCGTCAGCACGCTCCGGCTGCGATGGTCGCCTTTTTGGTCGCTCGCCGGCCCCGGCGCTCGAGAAGCGTGCCTGCGCCCGGCGGCGGGTGGCTGGACCGAGCTCGGCTCCTCGGTTGCCGGGCAACTCCGGCTCAGCATGTCGGTTCTCGACGCCGACCATGGCAGCTGTCCTGCCCGGGGCGTACGATCGGCCTTGAACGGTCCATGACTGATGCCTGAAAGACCCACCCGGGAACGAGCCCTCGCGGGCGACGCACCCTCGGAGCTCTCCAACGAGCTGCCAGGGCGCGGCCTAGGCGAGGACCGCGCCAAACAGAGGGCCCTGCGCCGGGTCGGCCAGCCTTTCGACAGGCAGAACCCATTTGTCGTGGGCTTTGTCGGGACGCTCGGCGTCGTGGTGGCCGTGGCCGTTGCTGCGGCCGTCTACTCCATCCGCGGCACCCTCGTGCTCGTGGGCCTGGCCCTTTTCATTGCCGTCGGGCTCGAGCCGGTCGTGGCTTTGTTCACACGCCACCGCGTCAGGCGACCTGTCGCCGTCCTGGTGGTCGTCGCCGTGGCCGCAGGCATAGTCGCGGCCTTCGTGTACTCGGCGATCTCGCCCATCGAGCACGAGATCAACCAACTGTCGGTTCAGATCCCCAAGTGGCGGAGCGAGATCGGCTCCGGGAAAGGAAGCGTCGGCAAGATAGCGCAGGACCTCCACCTGAGCTACTACCTGAGCAGCAAAGGCGGTTCGGGAAGCCTGGATTCCTACCTGGCGTCGGGCGCCCTCGGCGCCGGCAAGAAAGTAGTGAGCGCAGTCAGCTCGCTCCTGGTGGTTACGGTGCTCACCATCTATTTCCTCGCCGCCCTGCCAGCGATCAAAAGTTTTTTGACGCACCTCGTACCCGATAGCCGTCGCTCGCGTTTCGGGCTGCTGCTCGACGAGGTACTGGCCGGTGTGGGCGGCTATTTGTTGGGGAACCTGCTCACTTCGCTCATTGCGGGAATAGGCACCCTTATTTGGGCAGCGGCCTTGGGGCTACCTTACGTGTTGCTCCTAGCGCTGATGGTCGCCCTCTTCGACCTCATCCCGGTGGTGGGCTCCACTGTCGCCGGGGTGATCGTCAGCCTGGTGGCCCTTTCGGTCTCGCTCCCTGTTGCGATCGCCACCGCAGTGTTCTACATCGCATACCGATTTGTCGAGGACTATTTCCTTGTGCCACGAGTAATGCGCCAAGCCGTCAACGTGTCGCCGGTCGTTACGGTGCTCGGTGTTATCATCGGCGCAGCTCTGCTCGGCATAATCGGCGCCCTGGTAGCCATACCGGTTGCGGCCGGCATAAAGTTGGTTGTAGAACAAACCGTCTTCCCGCGCCTTGACAAGTCCTGAGGGCCCACAAGTGAACCTCCCGTTCGGGGCGATAATGGAACTGGAAGCCCATGGGCCCGACACATATGTCGGCACCGGCCCGACATATCCGTGGGAAGGGCTTTACGGCGGCCAGATAGTCGCCCAGGCATTGCGTTCAGCAGAACTCACGGTAAAACCGGGCCACGTTGCGCACTCGCTGCATGCCTATTTCCTGCGGGTCGGTGACGCCGAGGAGCCGGTCCGCTTCGAAGTAGAACGGCTAAGGGATGGCCGGACCTTCGTCGCCCGGCAAGTGGTGGCCCGCCAGTCGACTGGCGCGATATTGAACATGTCCGCCTCCTTCCAGGCCAAGGGCGCTCCGACAATGGACATCCAGCTCGCACAGCTCCCGGCAGTTGGCCAGCCGGAGGACGCCAAGGACGTCAGCTGGAGCCCGCTTTTCGAACTGCGGCTCGTTCAGGGCACCGATGCGGGCGGCACCGGCTGGGGCGGCAGCCTCGCTGGCGGGGGCGGCAGCCTCGCTGGCGGGGGCTCCGGCGGGCCCGCCAGGGCCCGCGAAGAGGACCTACACAGCTCGTGCAGTTGGATCAAGTGGGCCGCTGACCTCGGCGACGAACAGGCCATCCACGCCGCCGCCCTCGCCTACGCCTCCGACAGCGGCCCCGCGTGGATCGCCGAAAGCCTGCACGCGGCCCAAGGATCTCCGGCCGCGCCCTGGCGACCGGTCAGCCTCGATCACGCGATCTGGTTCCATCGGCCGTTCCGGTGCGACCGATGGCTCCTCGTCGAAGCCTCCACGGGGTCGCTGCACCAGTCGCGCGGGCTGACCCAGGGGCGCGTCTTCTCCCGAGATGGAGCCCTGGTGGCGAGCGTCGCCCAAGAGGTGTTCCTGCGCCGTCCGAGACCAGAGCTGCCCTGATGCGTCTGGGGGGCGGGCGCCCGACGGCTACGGCTTTTCGCATAGCCACCCTGGCGCTGTGCGCTGGTGTGCTGGCCTCGTGCGCCAGCTCCGGCCCCGTCGGCGGCACAAGCGTGACCACCGTCGCCAACGCATCTTCGGCGACGCTGGACGCGAAGTCGGTGAAAGGGTACGGGAAGATCCTGGTGACTTCCTCGGGCCGGACGCTCTACATGCTCAGCGTGGACCCTCCCGGCGCGAGCAATTGCATCGGTTCGTGCGCGATTGTGTGGCCTGCCCTCACGGCCGGCGGCAAGACCATCAAGGCCGGTCCTGGGGTCAACCCTTCGCTGGTCTCGAGCTTCAAGCGCAGCGATGGCGTCAAGCAGGTGCTCTACAACAAGCATGCCTTGTATACCTTCGAGCAGGACACAGGCCCGGGGATGTTGAGCGGGCAGGGCGTCACAACCTACGGTGGCGTTTGGTGGGTGATCTCCGCGACCGGCAAGCCGGTCACCGGACAGTAACGTATTGAGTGTGGACGGCGGCGCCAACTCGGTCATCGACCTCGAAGTTGGGAGCGCCCCGCTAGGCCCTGGCGTGGCGGGGCTCGCTGGGCCGCCAAGCCGCAGCGCTGCAGACCGGTTCGCTCGAAAGGTGCTCCGTCTCCGAGAGCCGACCGGTGACCAGGATGTCCACAATATTTTCAGCTCCTCGATCGCATTGTCGGCAACAAGGTGCCTGCTCAGCTATATCGTGCTGCCCGGGCTGGCGCTGGTATGGGGCGTCCTGGGCCTCGGTACCTTGCCGCTGGTCGGCCCGGCGATAGGCGTGCCGGTCGGCGTGTTGGCCCTCGTTTTCGACGTCAAGGCCATCAGGCGCTTTTTCCAAGCTGACCACCGCTGGCGCTGGGCCGCGGCAGCGTTGTACCTGACCGTAATGGTGATGGTCGCGGCGCTTGTCCTTCGGGACATCTTCCGCCTCGCCTAAACGTCCCGAGCTGTTCCCCCGGTTCCTCGGGGACCTTGGTGAACGCAAAACACGGGCCCCGACACCTAAGGAGCGGACCTGGCGCGCCGATATGGCCAAGAAGGAGGTCGTAAGTCCGATGAAGCTCACCGTTCCAGCCATCAGGGCAGCGGAGCCGAATGCCCGCCGCCAGGAGGTCTCTGAACAGACGGGTGTACTGCTGGACGCGATCGACACCCTTCTTGCCGAGCTCGCCACCCCAAGCGCTTACAACGCGAAAAACGGCCCCAGAATGGGCATCAGTGGCACCCGTGAGCTCGCAAACTGCGCCCTAGTGGGCGTAGGGACCGGCGGGCCCACAGGCCATAGCGCCAGCCCAATTCCTCCTGCGGCGGCTTAAGGACCGCCGAAGGACTACTTGGGCGGTTGAAGCCCAATCCTGAAACCAACAGCCAGCGGCCGGGCTTCGATCGCCCAAGTATCCTGAGACGGGGCTTAGGCCCCCCCGTACCCGGGGACGGTGCCCAGGCGCTTCACGGTCCCGAGCTCGGACAACACGCTAAGCGGCGCATTCGTATAAACGTCGACCAAAGCCGCGCCGTCCCGGTAGCGGTCGAGCAACGCCGACGGGCCAGGGTGGTGAGCGTTGGCGCTGGCAGCGGCTGCGGTCGGGTAAAGCTCGACAGTGACCTGGCCGATCGTGTCCCCACAGTCACCCTGCCACCAGAAAAGCTGGTCGTAGGCACCGTATACGTTGCCGAGATGGGCGTCCTGCCAGCAGCCTCCGGTGACCACGGACTCAATGTCGCCAACAGCGGACGTGAGCCCGGTCGGGATTGACGCCGGGGGTGTGCTTGGGGGCGGTTGGTAAGGCACGGTCGGGTTGCTTTTTACAGAGATGTTCCCGCCGCCGACGGTGTTCGAGACAAAAATGCCGGATGCGGGGTGGCTGGCAGCGTTTTCTCCGCCTGCGCGCACGGAATCTCCGCAGCCGCCCAAGACCACAGTCACGGTGGATATACCCGCGGCCAGGATCGCGGCTCGTTTGGTCATAACCGCAACGAGACTAGTTGAGGTACAACATAGCTATGCCAATCCACCGTCTGAACCACGCCGTGCTGTATGTCCGCGATGCCGAAGTCACAGCCAGCTTTTACGAGCGGGTGCTCGGCTTCGAGCGCCTCCCGATGGGCTTCCCGGGCGCCGCCTTCATGCGCGCACCTGGCTCGACCAACGACCACGACCTGGGCCTTTTTTCGGTCGGCTCGGGCGCCCAACCTTCGGCCGCCGGGCGTGGCAGCGTTGGGCTCTACCACCTTGCCTGGGAGGTGAGCACGCTTGAAGACCTCGAGGACCTCTCGGCGAAGCTCAGCGAGGCCGGCGCGCTCGTCGGTGCGAGCGACCACGGCACGACCAAGAGCCTTTACGGCAAAGATCCCGACGGCATCGAGTTCGAGGTGGCTTGGGTCGTCCCGGCGGACCAGCTCGATGAGGCAGCCCTTGCGAGCCGCTCGACGATCGGCCGGCTCGACCTCGAACGAGAGAAGAGCCGGTATGGGGCGTCAACCCTTGGGGGCATCGGCATCTCGCGTTGACCGCACACGTTCAGGCCAGTCAGGACGGGGGGGCGAGAGCCCCGAAACCGGGCAGGTTGCGAAACACCGTGAAGGCGACGAGCACGACGGCGACCGCCCAGGCGAACGCCCGCCCCTTTGGTACAGGGATGCTCCAGCGACCGCTCGCCTTGCCGAACCATGCGAACCAAGACCAACCGACGAGCGCAACGATGATCGGGAACAGGGCGTTGGCGTGCAGCATGAGCCGCAGATCTCCGTGGGTGGCCGCCCAGGCCGCCCGGGTCGCTCCGCAGAACGGGCACCATAGGCCGGTCAGCGCGTGGAACGGGCACGGCGGGGTCACCTGGTGCCTGAAGGGGTCGCGCAAGGCGACCACAGCCGTGAACGCACACACAGCCGCCGCCGCAGCCACCGGCCCAGCAGTGGGCCACCTGCGGTCGAAAACCGTTTGTCCGGTGGCCCGCGGTGCCCCTCCAACCGTGCCGGCGAGCATCTCGCCCGCCGGCACTTGCCCGACTTCAGCCAACGTCAGTTCACGTCGGTGGAGTGATGCTGAAAGCCTGCTTGGGGGCCGAGATCACGACGGTCTTCATGATCTTGTCCGCAAGCGTCTGCTTCTGAGCGTCCCAAAGTGGCCACAGGTAACCCACATAGCAGATAATTCCGTCGACAAAGTGAGCTATGGCACGGACAACACCCATTCCAGCGCCGATTGGCTGACCGGTTTGGATACCTACACATCTGAGCCCGACGATCCGCATGCCGGGCGACGCCCCAGTGTTGCCGACCTGGATGGAAAAGAAGACCCAACCAACAAGACCGTAGAGCCACGCGATCAGGATGAGCAGGACCCCGATCGCCCCTCCAATAGCACCGCCAATGATATAGACGATAACGCTGGGGACCCAAATGATCGCAAGGTCGATGAGGATGCCAAGAGCCCGCTGCGGCCACTCTGCCAGCGGTCCGGGGACATTGGGGGGTGGCATGTAGTTGCCCTGGGGAGCACCGTAGGCGGGAGCCCCGAACTGCGGGGCACCGTAAGGGGGAGGTTGGCCTCCAGGGGGAGGTGGCCCGCCCGGGGGAGGTGTCCACCCGGGAGGTGGCCCGCCCGGGGGAGGTGTCCACCCGGGAGGTGGACCGCCCGGGGCATTAGGGTCAAAGTTGCTCACGGTAGACCTTTCGACTAGAGGTTTGATCGGTAGTATGCCAGGTCGGCGGGCGCATTGGTATGGTTTCGGTGCGCTGGCGAAAAGCACGCCATTTCCGGCGTGCGATGTAAACGCTTTGCGCCCAGACGATGACGTCTTTACTCGACCACCTTCGCACCGCCAAAACCGTCGGTCCCGACGCAGTTCTTGAGGCATTTACCGAGTGGGCCGACGCAAGCGGGCTGCAGCTGTACCCCGCCCAGGAGGAGGCGGTGCTCGGCGTCCTCGCCGGCGAGCACGTAATCGTCGCCACGCCGACTGGCTCGGGCAAGAGCCTGGTGGCCCTCGGCGCCCACCTCGCAATGCTCGCCTCCGGTCGCCGGTCCTGGTACAGCGCGCCGATCAAGGCGCTTGTTTCGGAAAAGTTCTTCGACCTGTGCACCCAACTTGGGACTGCGAATGTCGGAATGCTGACAGGTGACGCGTCAATCAACCCAGGTGCCCCGGTCATTTGCTGCACCGCCGAGGTGCTGGCCAACGTTGCCCTGCGTTACGGTGAGGACGCCCCGGTCGACCAGGTTGTAATGGACGAGTTCCATTTCTACGCAGACCCGGACCGCGGGTGGGCATGGCAGGTGCCACTGATAGAGCTACGACGGGCTCAGTTCGTCCTGATGTCGGCGACGCTCGGGGACACATCGCGCTTTGCCCGTGACCTGCAGAGGCGCACGGGTAAGTCGACTACCGTCGTTAGTTCGCTGGAGCGCCCGGTGCCTCTTGACTACCGCTATGCGAGGACACTGGTCCACGACACGATAAACGAGCTCGTCGCGCAGGGGCTTGCGCCAATTTACGCAGTACATTTCACCCAAAAGGCGGCTGTCGAGCGAGCGCAGGCGCTTACAAGCGCGCAGGTGGCCACACGCGCCGACCGTGATGCGATTGCCAGCGCGATTTCTCATTTTCGCTTCGCAAGCGGGTTCGGGCAAACCCTCTCACGGCTGGTCCGCCACGGGATCGGTGTCCACCACGCCGGGATGCTGCCCAAGTACCGAAGGCTGGTGGAGCGGCTTTGCCAGGAAGGGCTCCTGAAGGTCGTCTGCGGCACCGATACGCTCGGAGTCGGGATAAACGTACCCATCCGGACGGTACTTTTCACCGCTCTGTCGAAATACGACGGCACAGTAAGCCGTATATTATCTGCCCGGGAGTTCCACCAGATGGCCGGGAGGGCCGGGCGGGCGGGCTACGACAGCGCCGGCAGCGTGGTCGTCCAGGCGCCCGAGCACGTCAGCGAGAACGACAAGGCACTTGCTCGCGCCGGGGACGATGCCGCGAAACGGCGCAAGGTCGTAAAAACTAAACCCCCCAAGGGTTTTGTCCACTGGGACGAAGGCACTTTCAACCGTCTGGTGGCCGCCCAGCCCGAGCCACTGGGATCGAGCTTCAAGGTGACCCACGCGATGTTGCTCGAGGTCCTCGACCGGCCCGGCGACGGTTGTGCAGGGATGAAGCAGCTCCTGACCGACAACGACGAACCGAGGCCCGCCCAGCGGCGCCTTATCCGAAACGCCATCGGAATGTACCGCTCATTGGTCGCAGCGGGGGTGGTCGAGCGGCTGGCAGTGCCAGACGAGCTGGGCCGGCGCGTCCGCCTGACCGTCGACCTGCAGGACGACTTTGCGCTCAACCACCCGCTCAGCCTCTTCGTTCTCGAGGCGGTCCCGCGCCTCGAGCGGGGCTCGCAGGAATGGGACCTCGACGTCGTCTCGGTCGTCGAGTCCACCTTGGAAGACCCTTGGGCGATCCTCCAGGCACAGCTCGAACGGCTCCGCACCGAGACGCTCGGACGCCTCAAGGCAGAGGGTATGGAGTACGAGGACCGCATCGAAGTGCTGAGGGAGCTGGAGCACCCGAAGCCCTTGGCGGAGTTCCTCTACGAGGTTTTTGACTCCTATCGGGTACGCCACCCATGGGCGCAGGACCACAATGTACGCCCCAAGTCAATTGTGCGGGACATGTACGAGCGTTCTATGAGCTTCGCCGAGTACGTCGCGCACTACGGGACCGCACGTTCCGAGGGCCTCTTGCTGCGTTACCTTTCCGACGCCTATAAAGCACTCGAACAGAACGTCCCTGAAGAGATGAAATCGCAGGATCTTCGGGACGTTTCCGAATGGCTCGGGGAAATGGTACGCCAGGTCGACTCCAGCCTCCTCGACGAATGGGAACTGCTGAGCGACCCCGAGCGGGTCCAAGAGGCTCTGGCGAGAGGTGGGCGCCCCAGCCGCGGCCCGGCTCTGGCGGCGGGGCCCGCCCCGCTCACGGCCAATGTGCGGGCCTTCAGGGTCATGGTCCGCAACGCATGCTTCCGGAGAGCCGAGCTGGCAGCCAAACGCGACTGGTCCTCTCTCGGCGAGCTGGACCACGACGCCGGATGGGACGCACAGCACTGGGAAGCCGCGTTCGAGGCGTACTTCGCCGACCACGCCACCATCGGCACCGGCCTTGCAGCCCGCGGCGCGGCTCTGTGGCAGGTCACCGAGCTCGGCCGGACGTGGCGCGCACGCCAGGTCCTCGACGACCCCGCTGGGTACCACGAATGGGCGATCGTGCTCGACATCGACCTCGACGCTTCGGACCAAGCGGGCGAGCCCGCGGTGCGACCGGTCGGTGTCGAGCGTCTCTAGCCCAAGGGACGCTGGCGCCCCCCTGGGCCGCCCCTATAGTCTCTGAGTTCATGGCCATGAGACCGCTCGGGCGTGACGAGGCGCTGCAACACCTGTTCGTCCTCGGGATCGCAGCCTTCCTGATCTTGGCGCCCATCTTCCTTGTCAGCCCGGCGCCGGCCGAGTACACGCTCATCGGGCTGGGCATCTTCTTCGCCCTGGTCGACCTGGTCATCATCGCCGCGCTCCGCCGCCCGCGCCCCGAGCCTCCTTCGGGGGCCTAAGGCATCCGCGCCTCCTGGCCGTGGTGGTACTTGGTGCCTCGAAGCCAGGATGCGACAGCCGCCACGAAGCAAGCGCCTGCGGCGAAGTCGAACGCCTCATGCAGGCCAGCGCGGAACGGTGTGGAAATGAGCTTCGGGAAGAACTCCCGGCCCGCTAGATAGGAGGCCTTGGCTGCTGGCATGTGGGCCAGCGTTGGCCCAAGGAGCGTCTGCACCGGGTTGTAGCCGAGGAACGACGCAAAAAGGCTGCCGACCGGAGGCAGGTGGGAAACCCTCAGGGCTGCGCTCGCCGGGACGCCCTGAGCGGTTAGGCCGGAATAGAGCGCGTGGGGCAAGTCAGCCGCGAGGCCGACGATCATGAGGCTGAAGAAAATCCCGATCGACAACACCATCGACGATGCCGTGAAAGTGGCCGCCATCCCCGCACCGGCGCCGCGCTGGTCCGGCGGTAGGGAGTTCATGATGCCTGTCTGGTTCGGCGCCGCGAACAGGCCCATCGCGAGCCCATTGGCGAGCAAGAGGACGGCAAAGGCCCAATACGCAAAATTGGTCGGCAACACTTCGAGCAACAAGAACGTGATCCCCGCAGCCAGCATCCCTGCCGTGGCAAAAGGTCTTGCCCCGAAGCGGTCGGCCAAGCGCCCGGCGAGCGGGCCTGAAATGAGGAAGCCCACGGTTAGGGGCAGCATATAAATGCCCGCCCACAGCGGGGTGCGGGCGAAGCTATAACCGTGCTCCGGCAACCAGATCCCCTGCAGCCAAATGATGAGCATGAACATGAGGCCGCCACGGCCCAGGCCGGCAAGCAGGCCTGCGAAGTTACCAGCCGAAAAAGCCCTTATCCGGAACAGCGACAGGCGGAACATCGGCGAGGAGACCTTTGTCTCGATGTACAAGAAGACCAAAAGAAGAAGCACACCCGCCACCAGGAACGTGATGACCAGCGGGCTTTCCCAGCCCATCGTGTGACCGCCATAAGGCAGTATCCCGTAGGTCACGCCAACCAGGACCGAGATCAGGCCGACAGCAAACGTGAGGTTGCCCCACCAGTCCATCTTGGCCGGGGTCCTGACCGCTTGGTCACGGAGCTTTGAGTAAGCCCAGATAGTCCCGAACAGACCGAAGGGCACCGAGACGATGAAAACGAGGTGCCAGGAGATGGGGCCGAGGATCCCCCCCATGACCAACCCGATGAACGACCCTGATATCGCGGCTACGTTGTTGATGCCGAGCGCCAGCCCACGTTGGTCCGCAGGGAAGGCATCGGTCAAGATCGCCGACGAGTTGGCGAACAGGAAGGCCCCGCCCAGGCCCTGGCCCACCCGGCAGGTGATAAGCCAGAAAGCCGCTGCGGTCCCCTGGAGCCATGTCACCGCCAAAAGGACCGAAAACACCGTGAATATGACGAAGCCAAGGTTATACATGCGCGTCCTGCCGTACATGTCCCCGATCCTGCCGAGGCTCACGACAAGGACGGCCATGACCACCATGTAACCCATCAGGATCCAAAGAAGATAACCCGTATTGGCAGGCACGAGCGGGTTGATCTTGATCCCGTCGAAGATGTCAGGGAGAGCGATCAGGAGGATGGACTGGTTGATCGTCGCCATCAGGACGCCGAGGGTCGTGTTGGACAAGGCGACCCACTTGTAGTTGCTGTGCCCAGGCTCCGGCCCACGGGGCGACGAGGTGGGCCGGGTGCGACCTGGGAGCGTCGTTGCCACGGTTCAAGTCACCTCCTGCACGCGGTCATCACCAAAACGATGCTCGCGCAGCGATCGTGCTCCCGCGAGGACCTTTTACCCTAGGGGAACCCCGCACCCTAGGGGAACCCCACACCGTAGGGGAACCGCAGGCCCCAGGGAGAGCTGCCAAGCGATGTTCAATACCAATGACCACTAAGCTAGATCGGAATGGCTCCCAGTTCGACCTCTCCCGGCAACGCGGCTGGCGCATGTGGTGTGGCCGGCCCGGCGCGGGAGACTAGGTAGCACTTTTATGGCAAACACCGCACGGGGCGCCGCCCGTCCCGAGGGAACTATCGGCCACCAGCACTTGGGCGCCCAAGTGCGCGCCGAGCGCCAACGACGAGCTCTGTCGGTAAGGGAACTGGCTCGGCGCATCGGGGTTTCGGCCAGCCTGATCTCTCAGGTAGAGACGGGACGAGCACAACCGTCGGTGACAACGCTGATGGCTCTCGTCACCGAGCTCGAGCTGTCCTTGGACAGCCTGTTCTCGGACGGAGTGCAATCGGGGAGCCCGACGCCGGCCCCGCCCGTCAGCTCGCCGGACCTTGGCGTACCGACGGCGACGGGCAAGGTTGGGTACAAGCGCCCGAGGCAGCCGCCCGGCGTAGCCGAAAGCCCTCATGACCATCAAGGAACGCCTTCGGCTCTCCTGCCTGTCGGCGATGGCACATCGTGGGCTAACGATGGTGCTTCGTGGGCTAAGTCGTCCGGCGCGCCGTTTGCTTTGGCGGGGCCATGGATCGCGCTCGGGGTGGAAAGAGCGGGCAAGCGCGCGTTTTTGGAGCTCGAGTCTGGTGTCCGCTGGGAGCGCCTCACTCCGCACTCCCTTCCAGGGATGGAGTTCCTACACGTGCGCTACGAGTCCGGCGCCTCGTCGACGGCCCATGGCAAGCACACCCGCCACGAGGGGATCGAGTTTGGTTATGTGACCACCGGGACCCTCCACGTGACCGTGGGCTTCGACGAGATGGTGTTGGAGACGGGCGACTCGATAATGTTCGACGCGGCCACCCCCCACCGGCTCGAGAACCGTGGTCGGGTTGCAACCGAGGCGGTTTGGCTCATCCTCGGCCGCCAATCGTTGGGGGCGCCTCGGCTACACCAGGGCTGAGGCTCGGCCCGGAGGCTGCTAGAACCGGGGCTAGGCCTGTGGCTTACAGGCGGGCCAGCCAGCCGCCGTCGCACACCAAGGTGGAGCCGGTGATGTACCGAGACGTGCTCGGGTCGGCTAGAGCGACGATGGAACCGGCGATATCCTCGGCGCTGGCGATGAAGCCGAGCGGGGTCAGCCCGAGGATCCAGGGCTCCATCTGTGGCGCCTCCGGGTATTGATCGGTGAGCATCGGCGTAGATATGAACCCGGGGGCAACCACGTTGACGCGGGTTCGGGGGGCGAGCTCGATGGCCAGAGACCTGTTCAAGGCCTCGATGGCGCCCTTGGTGGCCGTGTAAGGGGCATACGCGGGGAAACCCGTGTGGGCCACGGTGGACGAGACGAACACGATGGCCGAGCCTTCGGCGAGGTGAGGTATCAACGCCTTGGTGAGCAACATGGGGGCACGGGCGTTAATCCGCCACATCCGGTCGATGCTTTCCACATCGACCTCCTCCAGGGCCCCTTTTTCCAGCAAACCTGCGCAGTGCACCAAGACATCGACCGAACCGTAGGCGCGTACGGTAGCCTTGCGGACCTTCTCCGGCGCGCCGTCTTCGCACAGGTCGGTGACCACCGTCACCGCTGAACCCCCGCCCATCTTTATCGCCTTGGAGATCTTGCCGAGATGGCTCTTGTGCCGTCCAACGAGCACTACCTTGGCCCCCCGAGCGGCCAAAAGGGTGGCTGTGGCTGCACCTACCCCCGAGCTTGCGCCTGTAACCACGGCTACTTTGTCCTCGAACTCCGAACCCATTTGTCCCCTCCTAAGCCGACTGCGCGGAGTGTCACCAGAGCTATAGTGTCAAGTACGTGTGAACGGTCCTATCACGTAGCGTTGAACATAGCGCTCCTCGGGCCGTCGCGCGTCGTGCCCTCGCAGTACCCCCAACGAAACCGAGCGGGCCGTGGACGGCCACACAGGAGGACGCAATGTCTGGTACCAAGCTAATCGCGATCGTTGGAGCCACGGGGGCTCAAGGCGGCGGTCTGGCCCGAGCGATCCTGGCCGACCCCGACGGCGGCTTCGCCGTGCGCGCCCTCACGAGGGATCCGTCGTCGGAAAAGGCAACTGCCCTCGCCGCGCAGGGCGCCGAAGTAGTGCAGGCTGACATCGATGACGAGGCCAGCATCCGGTCCGCCTTCGAAGGCGCCTACGGGGCTTTCTGCGTCACCAACTTCTGGGAGCATTTCTCTGGCGAAAAGGAGATCGTTCAGGCCGGCAATATGGCGCGCGCGGCCAAGAGCGCCGGGCTCAAGCACGTGATTTGGTCAACGTTCGAAGATAGCCGCAAGTGGATCCCGCTCACCGACGACCGCATGCCGACTCTCCAGGGACGGTTCAAGGTCGCCCACTTCGACGCCAAGAGCGAAGCCGACCATTTCTTCACCGACCTCGGGGTACCGACGACCTTGATGCTCACATCCGCTTACTGGGAGAACTTCATTTACTTCGGCTGGGGCCCGCAACGGGGTGAGGACGGCGTCCTCGCGGTCACGTTCCCGATGGGTGACAAGAAGCTCCCGAGCATCGCCGCCGAGGACATCGGCAAGTCCGCCTACGGAATTTTCAAGGCGGGCGACGAGTTTATCGGCGGCACCGTAGGCATCGCCGGGGAGCACCTGACGGGGGCCGAGATCGCGATTTCGCTAACAAAAGCGCTTGGGGAAGAGGTGCGCTATAACGACGTACCGCCGGACGTGTACCGGGGCTTCGGTTTCCCGGGCGCCGACGACGTTGGGAACATGTTCCAGTTCAAACGGGACTGTAACGAGGACTACTGCGGCGCGCGCAGCCTTGCGGTATCCCGGCGTCTCAACCCGGAGCTGCAAAGCCTCGACACTTGGCTCACCACCAACGCCGGCCGGATCCCCATCGGCTGAGCGCCGGCCCGGTGGCACCACCGCTGTACAGCAGCATTGACCGCGGTTGTACGGTCGTACTAATTTTGTGGGGATAAACGACGGCGCGCCAAAGGCCCGTCGATGGACAAGGGGGCCGTCTCGATGAACTCAAGCTCGCGCTATGTCATCCGGAGGGCACGGGTCCTGAGCCAGGACACCAAGGTCGGTAACTTCGACAAGGGCGACATCCTGGTTGAAGGGGCCCGGATCGCCGCTGTAGGGGCCGACCTGGGCCCGTTGGACGCGGAAGTGATCGACGGGACCGACCGGATCGCCCTACCGGGCTTTGTCGACACTCATCGGCACAGCTGGCAGTCGCTTATCCGCCATGTTTCCACGGACTGGACGCTGTCGCAGTACTTCTCGGGCGTGCGAGGAGTACTCGGAAAGGAATACCAGCCCGAGGACATGTACGCGGCCAACCTCATCGCGATGCTCGACGGCCTTGATTCTGGGATCACCACCTTGGTGGACT
>Ga0182024_10011162_pt1 | contig 18108 bp, 15 predicted proteins | sample P32metaG_FD_120480 | JGI IMG/M metagenome (GOLD analysis project Ga0182024, IMG submission 120480) | Permafrost microbial communities from Stordalen Mire, Sweden - P3-2 metaG (Illumina Assembly) | ecosystem: Environmental > Terrestrial > Soil > Wetlands > Permafrost | place: Sweden: Stordalen... | reverse complement strand
TGGCGTTCCGACAGCTTATCGCCCAGCTCGCCGAGAAAAACCGGTTGCCGACGATGTGCGCCGCCCTCGATTACGTCGAAGTCGGTGGGTTGATGGCCTACGCCGCGGACCCAACGGCCGTGTTCCAACGTGTCGCGGACGACGTGAAGCAGATCTTCAACGGAACGCAACCCGGTGACATCCCGATCATCCAACCCACCAAATTCGAGTTGGTGATCAATCTGAATACTGCAAAAGCGCTCAACCTCACCCCGTCACCGATGCTGCTCGCCGCTGCCGACGGAGTGATCGAATGAGCAGCAGCTTCCTTCGCCCCGCCCCTCATGCGCCGCGCGCCTTGCCAATCCGGGACGCCAGGGCCGGACGGCGATGGCCGCGCCACGCCAACCCCAACCGGATGATCGCCATGAGCAACGCGAGCGCTCCACGGTTGTCAATTCCAGGATTGATGTTCTGGCTTTTTGCCGCGAGCTGCGCCGCCGCCGGTGCCGCCTCGTCCGCGCCGACGCAATTCGACGGTACCTACAAAGGAACCTTCACCTTGACGGCGGCGCCCGGGTTCGGCCGCGCAAATGCTTGCGATGAGAGTAAGATCGAGCAGGTCATGTCGGTTTCGGGCAGTCAGGTTTACCTGGACCGCAAATCAATCGCCGGTGCCGCTCCGCTATTGCTGTCCGGCACGATCGGCGCCGACGGCTCGATATCCGCCGCCGGAATAACGCCGGATGCGAAAGACTCCAGTCGCTCAACGTTTTTCACGTTGACCGGCACGGTTGAAAATAACGAATTCACCGGAAAACTTAGTAACCGAGGCTGCTTCTATAACGTAAAAATGAAGCGATGACGGTCCCGGCGAGCCGGGCGGCCAAGGCAATCGGGCGCAAAGATCCCGCTACGCTATCACCTTCGCTTCCCGCAGTTCCGCCAACCTCGCGCGGTCGTAGCCGAGGATCGAGGATAACAGCTCGTCGGTGTGCTGGCCGGGGGTCGGGACCGGTGCGACGCGGCCGGGGGTCTTCGACATCTTGATCGTCGCGCCCGGGACGTGGATCTCGCCGGCGAGCGCGTCGGGCATCTTGACCAGCATCTCGCGTTCCCACAGATGCGGGTCCAGGGCGGCCTGCGGGATGGTCTTCACCGCCGCCGCCGGGATCTCGGCGGCGAGCAGGGTCGAGACGATATGGTCGACGGTATTCTCGGCGCACCATTTCGCGACCGCGAGCTTGCGCGGGTCGTCCTGCCCAACCCGGCTTGTCCAGCCGCCGACGGCGGCGGAATCGTCACCCGTGGCGATCTGCATCAGCCTTGTCGCCATCGCCCTGCCCGAGGCGGAGATTACGACATGGCCGTCCTTCGCCTTATAGGGCGGCCGGCCCCCCTCGCCGCCTTCCTTGCCGGTGGCGAGATAGTAGGAAAGCGGGATCTCGACCATCGTGAACCCGGAATCGAGGAGGCAGCAATCGACGACCTGGCCCTCGCCGGTCTTGTCGCGATGGTGCAATGCGGCCAGCGCGCCGATCGTCGCGTGCAATGAGGTATAGCGGTCGACCAGCGACGTGGCGGCGCCGAGCGGGGTTCCGACCGGCGCGCCGGTCAGCGACATCAATCCGCTCATCGCCTGGCCCAACGGATCGAAGGCCGGGCGGTCGCGATAGGGGCCGTATTGCCCGAAGCCGGAGACCGAAATCAGGATGATGTCCGGCTTCAGCTCGCACAGCCGGTCATAGCCGAAGCCCATCTTTTCCATGATCCCGGGCCGGAAGTTCTGCAGCACCATGTCGGCGGTCGGCACCAGGGCGGCGAAGATCTCCTTGCCGCGCTCGGTCCGCATGTCGAGGCACATACTCTTCTTGCCGCGGTTGTAGACCGAGAAATAGACGCTCTGCCCGCGCACCATGGGCTCCGATTTGCGCGTCTCCTCGCCGCCCAGCTTTTCGATCTTGATGACCTCGGCGCCAAGATCGGAAAGGATCATCCCGCCGCGCGGACCCGCCTGGTACCGCGCCAACTCCAATACCCTGATGCCATCGAGGGATCCGGCCATCGCCCGCTCCGCTGTCCGTTGCAGTCCATCGAGATTGCGGAGGTTGTCATTGCGGGGAGCGCAGCGACGACGCAATCTCATCCACCGGTATATTGCGCCGGGCAATCCCCGGAGGGAAGGAGGGCTGAGTCATGGCCTATGAGTATATCCTGAGCGAGCGTCTCGACGGGGTCGCGCTGATCACGCTGAACCGGCCGGATAAGCTCAACGCGCTGAGTTTCCCGCTGATGCAGGAGCTGGGCGAGGCGCTGACCGGGTACGAGTCCGATGACGGGGTCAAGGCCGTCATTCTGACCGGCGCCGGCGAGCGCGCTTTTTCCGCCGGCGCCGACATTCACGAGATGGCCGGGCTCGGCTCCGAGGAGCTGGCCGCGCGCAGCGCGACCCGCGGCGACATCAGCTGGCACATCGCCAGCTATTCGAAACCGTTGATCGGCGCGATCAACGGCCTAGCTTATGGCGGAGCGGCGCTGCTCTCTTCCTCGCTCGATCTGCGGATCGGCTGCGAGCGGACGCAATTCCGGTTTCTCGCGGCGAGCTATGGCAGGGTCAACTCGACCTGGTCATTGCCCGCTTTGGTCGGCATCCCCAAAGCGAAGGAGCTCCTCTACACCGGCCGCGTCGTCGCCGCCGAGGAGGCCGAGCGCATCGGTCTGTTAAACCAGATCGTCCCCGCGGCAAAGCTGCGCGAGTCGGCGATCGAGATGGGGCAGATGATCGCCAAGAACGATGCGCGCATGGTGCAGGGCATCAAGCGCCTGTTGCATGAGGGCATGGGGCTCGATTGGCGGGGGCGCTACGACCTCGAAGACGAGGCGCGCGCGACCTATCTCTCGGCTGGCCACCCGCGCGACGGCTTCAAGGACTTTCTCTCCAGGAAGCCGGCGCGGACATGACGAACAAGATCAATCTCGCCGAAAAATTCGGGCGGTTCAGCGAGCAGTGGCGACCAAAGACCATCGCCGCGGCCAACGGCCAGGAAGTGAAGATCGTCAAGGTCAAGGGCGAGTTCCCGTGGCACCATCATGATGACGCAGACGAGTTCTTCATGGTCTGGAGGGGCCGGCTTCGCGTCGAATTCCGCGACCGCATCGTCGAGATGGGCCCCGGCGAGTGTGTCGTCGTGCCGCGCGGCGTCGAACACCGCACCGGCGCCGACGACGAAGCGGAGATCATCCTTGTCGAGCCGGCCGGCGTCCTCAACACCGGCAATGTCGTCGATTCCGAATTCACCGCGCCGACCGGGGTGGGGATCTAAGCCAAGGGACGCTTTTGGCGGTTGCTGGACAAAGGTGCAGAGCAAGTAGGATGAGTTGAGCGGAGCGAAACCCATCGAACCGCACCGGGGCTGGGACGTTGATGGGTTTCGCTCCGCTCAACCCATCCTACGACGCTGAAGGTGGACCTCAGAGGAGAGAGGACAGTCGCGATGTCGAAAGTCAGCACCTGCCTCTGGTTTGGGAAAGATGCGGAGATGGCCGCCCGGTTCTATGTCTCTCTCGTGCCCGGCTCCAGCCTCGATTACATTCAGCGCTCGCCAGGGCTTTGGCCGGGAGGGGAAGCGGGCGACGTAATCATGGTGAACTTCACCCTTGGCGGTCAGAGCTTCCAAGCGTTGAACGGTGGTGCGCCAGCGAGCTACGGAACTGCCGCCTCGATCTCGATAAAGTGCTCCGACCAGCCGGAGGTAGATCGGCTGTGGGCGGCGCTCATCGCCGACGGAGGCTCGGAAATCATGTGCGGCTGGCTACGCGACAGGTGGGGCGTGCCTTGGCAAATCGTACCTGAGACTCTCCCGCGTCTCCTTGCCGGCCCCGACCCAACCGTCTCGGCCCGTGTTTTCGCCGCCATGACAGAGATGGTTAAGCTGGATATTGCCACCCTGGAGCGTGCGGCCGCCGGATGAGGCAGATGCATCTGCGTTGCGGGCTGGGGACGCCGTAGGCGCTCACGTGGCGGACGGCACCAAGTGTCAGATGTTGACCACTAGGAGCCGCTCTCGCCTTTCGATGGCGCCGACCGGGTGACCGGGCGGCGGCGGGCGATCGGGGCGGCCGGGATGTTGCTGACATCGATTTGCGGCATCGGCAGGTCTATGGCGCCCAGCACCGCGTTCGCCAGCACGTTGTAATCGCCAAAGTTTTGCCTGAGCCACCCGCGCCAATTGGGCATGCCGCCGCTGGCATGCAGCTCGAAAGCGGATTCGCGCCCATCGAGCGCCGAGGAGACATGGTCGGAGGCCAGCTGTAAGAGCGCGGAGCGTTGCAACGCCGTGTATCCGCCGCCGCCGAAGGATTCTTCGAGCCCGGCCGCCAATTCGGGTATGGCGAGGTCGCTGTCCGCCGGCGCGACGACGAGCGAGGAGCCGGGGACGATGCGCAGGATCTCCGAGATCCGCTGTCGCGCCTTGAAGAGGGCGATGCCGCCCGGCGCCAGATGGCGGTGGTTGGGGAAGCAGTAGCCGGACGGGGTGAATTGCGGATCGCGCTCGGCGGCGAGGATGCAGCTGCGCACGGTCTGCACCGCGACCACCAGGTCGACGACATACTCGACGGTTTGCTCGTGCTCCTTCAGCCCCATCGCGTCGGACAATGCCAGCGCCAGGCCGAGGGTGAATTCGGCCTTCGCCAACCAGCCGTAGAGATGATGCCAGCGCAGCCAGCGGGCGATCGGGTCGGGATCGGCGCCGACAAAAAACACGTGCTCCCACGGCACGAAAACGTCGTCGAGCCACATCTGGCCGTCGAGCTCGTCATAGCGGGAGGACAAGGGCGCGACGAACGGGTTCGGGTCGCGCGCGGCGCTCTTGCGGCACAAGACCGTGACCCCTTCCCCGCCGATGGGCACGATAAACCCGGCGCGATTGCCGCCGATGTCGACCCCGGACAGGCCGCCGACATAAACATCCTCGGCATAGGCGGGGCTCGTATGCATGCCGAGCCGGCCGCTTATGAACACCCCGGCATCGGTTTCGCGCACCAGCTTCAGCGCCACCCGGTCCCGCGGATCGGGACGCATCCGCTGCCCGATGATCGGGGCGCCGCCGCAGTAGGTGACGAACCGCCCGGTGCGGGCGATCATGTCGCGATAGGCGAGCACATTGTCGGACTGTTCCTGCGAGACATTCTGCACCTGGACCGCGGTCAGGACGCCGAGCGCGATCAGATTGCCGTAGGCGGCGTCGTGGGTGATGTTGCCGGCCGACAGGAACATGGTCTTCGCGAAGGAGCGGCCCATCCCGATCACGTCTTCGGCCGTCCGCGGCAGCACAAACGCCCAGGGCACGCGTTCGCCATCGGACGCGGGGGCCAGCAGCGTCTCCTGCCACGCCGGATCGAAGTGGCGGTCGTACCAGGCGACATATTCCTCGACCATCGGCCGCGTCGCCGGGTGGGTCGTGACGTCGGCGACCGGCCCCGCGCCCATCAGCCAGACCTTGCGGCCGTCGCGCAGGGCTTCGCGATATTCCGCGCCGGTGCGCATCGTCACGCTCCGGACTTCATTGGCGGCGCCGGCACCATGTTGGGGCGGCGCGGTGCGAGCGGGGCGGCGGGAATGGCGCCGACGTCGACCTCGGGCATTGGGATGTTGATCGCGGCCAGTACCGCGTTGGCGAGTTCGTTATAGCTCGGGAAGTAGCGCCGCAACCGGCCGCGCCAGGCCGGGATCCCTCCGCTGGCATGCAGCTCGAAGGCGGATTCGCGGCCGTCGAGCGCCGACGAGACATGGTCGGCGGCGAGCTGCAACAGGGCGGCGCGCTGCGCGGCGGTATAGCCCCCGCCGCCGAACGACTCCTCCAGCCCCGCCGCCATCGCCGGGTCGGCGAGATCGCCGTCGGAGGGCGCGACCACCAGGGACGAGCCGGGCACGATGCGCAGAATCTCGGAGATGCGCTGGCGCGCCTTCAAGATCGCCAGGCCGCCCGGCATCAGATGGGTGTGATTGGCGACGCAATACCCGGCGACGGTGAAACTCGGGTCGCGCTCGGCGGCGGTGAGGCAGCTACGCACGGTCTGCACCTCGACCACCAGATCGACCAGGTATTCGACGGTCGGCTCGTGCTCCTTCAACCCCATCGCATCGCTGAGGGCGAGCGCGAGGCCCAGGGCGAATTCGGCCTTGGCGAGCCAGCCGTAGAGGTGATGCCACAACAGCCAGGTGGCGATCGGCTCGGGGGTCGGCTCGGTGAAGAACACGCGCTCCCAGGGCACGAACAAATTGTCGAGCCACATCTGGCCATCCAGTTCGTCGAAGCGGGAGGAGAGCGGCGCGGCAAACCGGGTCGCCCCGCGCGCCGCGATCTTGCGGCAGATCGTCGTCACCCCGGGCGCCCCGACCGGCACGACAAAGCTGGCGCGGTGCTCGCCGATCGCGATCCCATTGAGGGAGCCGACATAGACGTCCTCGGCATAGGCCGGGCTCGTATGCATGCCGAGCCGGCCGCTGATCACCACGCCGCCATCGGTTTCGCGGACCAATTTGAGCGCAGCCCGCTCACGCGGGTCCTCGCGCAGCCGGAAGCCGATCGTCGCGGCGCCGCCGCAGAACGTCAGGAACCGCCCGGTCTGCGCGATCAGCTCGCGATATGCCGTCGCATCGGCGATCTGCTTCGGCGAGACATTCTGTTGCTGCACCGCGGTCAAGACGCCAAGCGCGATCAGATGACCGTAGGCCGGGGTATGGGTGAGGTTGCCGGCGCTGATGAAGATCGTCTTGGCAAATGACCGGCCCATGCCGATCAGATCCTCGCTGGTCTTCGGCAGAAGGTATGCCCAGGCGGTCGCTTCGCGGCCGGCCGCCGGCGGGGCGACGAGGATCTCCTGCCAGGCCGGATCGAAGTGGCGATCGTACCAAGCAACATACTCATCGACGACAGCGCTGGTCGCCGGATGCGTCGTCACATCCTCGACGAGGCCCTCGCCCAGCACCCAAACCTTGCGCCCGTCGCGCAGCGCTTCGCGGTAGTCAGCGCCGGTCCGCATTTTTGATCCCTTGTCGCTCATTCGCCGGAGTGCCAGAGATGGGAGAACCGGGTGGCGACGATATTGGCATACGGAACATCTTCGTCGAGAACGCTCATGCTGTGGGCGAACTCATTGATCGCGGTTACCGATCTCTCACTGATCGCGGCATCGTAGAATGGAAGATCACGCCGGATGATGCCGGCGATCAGCCCGGTCTCACGCGGCGGGAAGCGCTTCCCGCCAACCTCGGTGGCGCGCGACACATCGGCCTTCAACGCATTTTGCGTGGCGACCAGTGCGCGCAATGCGGCGGCGGCGATTTCCGGCGAGCGCTCGATCAGGCGGTCGGTCGTTGCCAAGACCGGCATCGTGTAGTCGAAACAACCCGCCGGCCCGTCGCCGCGCCGCACATCGAGCACGATGCTGCCGACGCCTGATGTCACCGCCAGTTCGGTGGCCATGCCGTTTGCCCAGAACCCGTCAATCTGGCCGTTTGCGAGCGCCTCGGCCGCGGTCAATCCGAAATTGACGCGAGTTAAATCCAAACCTTGGCCGGTCGCCCCCGGTACCGGGCCGATGCGGATGTCGTTGCGGTGCGGGTCGAGGCCGGCGGCGGAAAGCAATCCGCGCAGTCCCATCTCGACCCAGGGCGCTGCGCCGATGCGACGGCCCCGAAGCGCAGCCAGGTCGCCGCGTGCGATGCCCAATTCCGCGCGCATCACGAGGAACCAGTACATGCCCTGCGCCAAGGCGCCCAAGAGCTTGACGCCGTGCCATTCGGAAAACCCCGCCAGCGCGCCGTGCGCAGCGCCGCCGACGAAATCGACCGCACCATCGCGCAGCGCCTCATAGGCGCGATCGACCGGATAGATCAGCTCGGCCGAAACCTCGATCCCCTCGCGCGCGAAAAACCCGAGCTCGGCGGCGGCCAAGGCCGGGAAATACGAATTCGAGATCAGATCCGGTATCGCCAGCTTCATCCCGCCACATTAGCAGCTAGCGTGCCATGTCGTCATCGCGACTCGAACCCTTGCGGGGTCCCTGCGGAGTCAGGGACCCATCGCTCAACATGATGGGCGAGGGATTTATGGGTCCCTGCCTACGCAGGGATCTCGATAACGTCCGAAAATTCTTCGACTAGCGGCGGAATGGGTGCCCGGGCAGGCCGGGCACCTTGACCCGCAGGCTGTAAACCGAGGTGTGGGCGGTGAAGAACAGCGTCTTCATGTCGGGGCCGCCAAAGCACAGATTGGCCGGCACCTCGGGCGTCTTGATGATGCCGATCTGCGAGCCGTCAGGCGCGAAGACCCAGGTGCCGCCCGGACCGGTGCAGTAGACACGGCCCTCGACATCGACCTTCATGCCGTCGGGCACGCCGATCTTTTCGTCCGACGACATGTCCGCGAAGATCCGCCGCCGCACGACGTTGCCGGCGCCGTCGAGTTCGAGCGCATGGATGTACGCTGCAAAGCGGGTGTTCGCGACATAGAGGGTGCGCTCGTCGGGCGAGAAGGCAAGGCCGTTCGGGTATTCGACATCGGCGATGTGACTGGCCGAGCCGTCGGACTTGACGCGGTAGACCGCGGAGGGATCGAGCTCGCGCTCGCCGAGCGGGATGCGCAGCCCGGGATTGGTGAAATAGATGCTGCCGTCCAATTTGCACACGAGGTCGTTGGGCCGGCTGAGGCGCTTCCCTTCGAAGCGGTCGATCAGCACCTCCGAGGAGGCGAATTTTCCGTCCGCCGGCCAGCGTGTCAGGCGCCGGTTGCCGCCCTCGCAGATCACCAGCCTTCCCTGCGGGTCGAAGGTCGTGCCGTTGCCTTCGCCGGTGTTCTCGCGCAGCAATTCGGCCTGGCTGCCCGGGCGGATCCGGTAGAATTTGCTCTCCCGCACATCGACGAAATAATAGAACCCTTCGGGGTGATAGAGCGGCCCCTCGGTGAAGGTGAAGCCGGTGGCAAGGCGCTGAGCCTCGCCCGCCTCGACGATCTGCGACAGCCCTTGCATGACACTTCCTCCCACTGCACCGGCGTATTTGTCGTATCCTAGGGTTTGGTCTCCGCCCTGTCCATTTCGGGAGCTAGCATGACCCGCGCCGCCGCTATTGCCGCCGCCGAGCGCTACTTCGACGAGGGCGGCTTCGTCGCCGACCTCGCGCGCCGCGTCGCGATCCCGACCGAAAGCCAGGTCGAGGAGCGCCTGCCGGTGCTCCACGCATATCTCGCCGACGAGATCGCCCCCGCGCTCGCCCGGCTCGGCTTTCAGAGCGAGATCGTCGCCAACCCGGTGCGCGGCGGGCCCGTCCTGATCGCCGAGCGGCGCGAGGAGGGCGCCCGGACGACGGTGTTCGGCTACGGCCATGGCGATGTCATTCGCGGGCTTGAGCCGCAATGGCGCGATGGGTTGTCGCCGTGGCGATTGCAGCAGGAGGGCGACCGGCTCTACGGCCGCGGGACGGCCGACAACAAGGGCCAGCACACGATCAACCTGGCCGCGCTCGACTGCGTCTTAAAGACGCGCGGGCGGCTCGGCTTCAATGCGGCGCTGCTGATCGAGACCGGTGAGGAGGTCGGCTCGCCGGGGCTGCGCGAGGTGTGCCGGCAATACAAGGACCGGCTTGCCGCCGACGTGCTGATCGCCTCGGATGGGCCGCGCCTCGCGCCGGAGCGGCCGACGATCTTTCTCGGCGCCCGCGGCGCGATGAATTTCGATCTCACCGTGGAATTGCGCGAGGGCGGCCATCACTCCGGCAATTGGGGCGGGCTCTTGGCCAACCCGGAATCGTCCTCGCCCACGCATTAGCGACGATCACCACCCCAAAAGGCGCGATCCGGGTCCGCGAGTGGGTGCCGAGCCATCTGCCGAACTCGGTGCGCATGGCGCTGGCCGACTGCACAGTAGAGGGCGGTGAAGGCGCGCCAAAAATTGACCCGGATTGGAGCGAGCCCGGGCTCAGCCCGAGCGAGAAGGTGTTCGGCTGGTGCAGCTTTGAAGTCCTGGCTTTTGCCACCGGCAACCCCGACAACCCGGTCAATGCGATCCCGCCGCACGCCAAGGCGACCTGCCAGATCCGCTTTGTCGTCGGCGTCGATCCCGAGGACTTCCTGCCGGCGCTGCGCCGCCACCTCGACGCGCACGGTTTCCCGATGGTCCGGATCGAGCGTTGGGCCAAGGCCTATTTCCCGGCGACACGGCTCGATCCCGACCGTCCCTGGGTGCGCTGGACGGCTCAGCCACGAAGGCGATGCACTCGCCGCCGTCTTTCACCGCCAGCGCCGCCGTCTCCTCTGCTGCGGCGAGATCACGGTCGACGGCGAGGATCCGTGCGCCCTCCTGGGCAAAGCGCAGCACCGTGGCGCGGCCATTGCCGATGCCCTCGCCCGGGCTTTGCCCGGCCCCGACGACGATTGCGATCTTTCCCTGAAGACGCATGGCGAACTCCTCAACCGGCTCTGCGCAAGATGGCGCCGCGAGGTCTTGTTCGGCAAGAAGCGATGGGGCGAGTGATGGGACTTGAACCCACGACATCCAGATCCCCGATCGGCGCGAACCGGGGGGGATTTTTTGAGCTATTTCCGCATCCGGTAAACAATTACGCCCACGATGGCGAGGAAGACCGCCCCCACCACCAGGGTAAGGATGAAGCCGAGTTCGTTCGGTGACATTTGATCCATTTGCAGTTCAATTACCCACGAGACTGACAACTGGGAGCAAGCGGTGTGCCACTAGAATTGCTTCCTCGAATCCTAAAGAACAATCTTTGGAATGCTTGCTGCCGCGAGGGGCTTCGGGCACCCGCTCTTGCAATTTGCGACGGACTTTGCAACGGATGCTGCGGGCCGGCGTCATGCGCTCGGCCATGGCGGGGGACGAAGTTGTTCCAGACCAAACCGGGGGTGGGCGGGAACGCCGCCGGCAGGGGCAATCGGCTATCACAGAATTGTCCGAATCCCGTGGCAGGGTCGCAGATTATTAAGATCGCGGGCGCATCATCGGAGGCGCACACCTGACGGGGAGCCGAAAAAATGACCGACAAGCGAGAGAGCGCGAGTCGTGATGCTGGGGCGGCTGGGGAGTCTGTTATCGCCACGATCAGGATCGAGGCGCCCACTGATGGCGTTGGAGAGTTCAAGTGCGTCGTCAGCGCTTACCCGGATTGTCCCACCCCGCACAGGATCGCCATCTTGCGCGCGGCCACCGATCTGATGCGGGAGCTTAAAGGTGCCGAACGCCAAGGTAGCTACGACGAGGCCGCCGAGTAAGAACCTGGCGAAAAAAGGGCCGGAATCTCCCGTTCTCGGCGCATTCCTGCCATACGCTCGTTGCCACCCTTTCGGTTACCCTTCACCGGAAGCGAGATAAAACAGGGCAGGAATACTGCCCGATTTTACCTCATAACGCATTGGAAAGATTGGGGCGAGTGATGGGACTTGAACCCACGACATCCAGATCCACAATCTGGCGCTCTAACCACCTGAGCTACACCCGCCGTCGCGGATGGAGGTAATGAATCGCCGGCGCAGCGTCAAGTTCGGCCGTCGTTAGCCCCTCTCCCGCATCGCGAGAGGGGGTTTCTCGGCCATCGCCTTTTTAGAGTCATCATCGCACCCCATTTTGGTCCCGATGAGCGAACCGCCCGAAGCCTGGCAGCGCCACGCGCTGCTCTCGCCGCAGCAGATGGCCGACGCCGACCGGCTGACGATCGCCGGCGGCATCCCCGGCATCGTGCTGATGGAGAATGCCGGCCGGGCGGTCGCCAATGCGGTGGCGCGGCGCTGGGCGCGGCGGCCGGTGCTGGTGCTGTGCGGCCCGGGCAACAATGGCGGCGACGGGTTTGTCGCGGCCCGGATATTGGCCGAGCGCGGCTGGCCGGTGCGGCTCGCCCTCCTCGGCGAGCGCTCCGCACTCAAGGGCGATGCCGCCGCCGCTGCACGAGGCTGGGAGGGGCCGGTCGAGGGGCTCGGCGAGGCGGTTCTCGGCACCGCGGCGCTCGTCGTCGATGCGCTGTTCGGGGCCGGCCTCGCGCGCCCGGTCGACGGGATTGCCCGCGCCGTGATCGCCGCACTCGACGCACGGGCGATCCCGGTAGTGGCGGTCGATGTGCCGAGCGGCGTCGACGGCGCCAGCGGCGAGGTGCGCGGCTGTGCGCCGCTTGCATCGCTTACGGTCACGTTTTTTCGCAAGAAGCCGGGCCATCTGCTGTTGCCCGGTCGGCTCCGTTGCGGCGAGGTTCTGGTCGCGCCAATCGGCATCCCGGCCGCGGTGCTCGACCGGGTGAGGCCTGATGTCGCGGCCAACGATCCGGACTGGTGGCTGCCTTCCTTCCCGTGGCCCGGGCCCGAGAGCCACAAATACATGCGCGGTCATGCGCTGGTCGCCGGCGGCGCGGTGATGACCGGCGCCGCGCGGCTCGCCGCCCGCGCCGCCGCCCGGCTCGGCGCCGGGCTGGTCACGGTGGCCGCCCCGGCGCAGGCCTTCCCGATCTACGCGGCGGCGCTGACCGGGGTCATTGTCCAGCCGGTCCAAGAAATCGACGCGTTCCGGGCACTGCTTGCCGATGTGAGGCGCAACGCGGCGCTGATCGGCCCGGGCGCCGGAACCGGTCTCGCAACCCGGGAAAAGGTGCTGGCCATTCTCAAGGCAGGAAAGCGCGCGGTGCTCGACGCCGATGCGCTGACCGTCTTCGCCGACGATCCGCAGACGCTGTTTTCTGCGATTAGTGCGGCCAAAACGCCGACTGCGGTGTTGACCCCGCATGAAGGCGAATTCGCCCGGCTGTTCGATCGTTCCGGTAGCAAGCTCGCCAGTAAGCTTGATCGGGCGCGTAGCGCCGCCCGGGCGAGCGGCGCGGTGATGCTGCTCAAGGGCAATGACACGGTCGTCGCCGCGCCGGACGGGCGGGCCGCGATCAGCGCGGGTGCGCCGGCGGAGCTGGCGACCGCCGGTTCGGGCGATGTGCTGGCCGGCATCGTGCTCGGGCTCCTGGCACAAGGGATGCCGGCATTCGAAGCGGCGGCGGCTGCGGTCTGGCTGCACGCCGATGCGGCGCGCCGGATCGGGCCCGGGCTTGTCGCCGAGGACCTGATCGAGACGATGCCGGAAGCGCTCGCCGCGCTGAAGAGCCGTGCGTCGCGGCCGGGTCCGGCATAATCTCATCCCTGGGTCCTCAACAATCGCGGACAACCCATGAGCGAGCGCGCCCCTGCCGGCTTTCTCGACGGTGTATTCGACCGTGCCCTGGCTAATCTGCGCGGTGCCTGGCGGGAGATCGCCCTCTCGACGCGTGGGGTTTTGGCCGGCGCGCTGCGGCCTGATCTGCCGGAAGACGATGTCGGCCGGCTCAGAACGCAGATGCTCGGCTGCCTCGACGGCCGCGGCGGCGAGGTCACCGCGCGGGCGCGCGCGGCCGAGCTCGGGCGCACCTATCTCGCACTCAACGCCGCCGGGCGCGAGCGGTTTCTGCATCTCCTGGCCGACGAGTTCGGCACCGACCAGGCCGTCGTCGATGACTGTTGCGCGCTGGTCGCCGCGGCGGCCGATTCGGCCGCGCGAACCGCCGCCGAGCGCGCCTTGCGCACCGCGCTGACCGCGCCGCGCGTCACCTTGCTGCGCCAGTTCAACGCCCTGCCGGAGGGGGTGAAGTTCCTCGTCGATCGGCGTGCCGAGCTGATCGCGGTCAATGGGACCGATCCCGCCTTGCGCGGCCTCGCGGACGACCTGCGCGATCTGCTCGCCAACTGGTTCGACATCGGCTTTTTGCAATTGCAGCGAATCACTTGGGACTCGCCCGCCGCGCTCCTGGAAAAGCTGATGGCCTACGAGGCGGTGCACGAGATTCGCGGCTGGACCGATTTGAAAAACCGGCTCGAGGCAGACCGCCGCTGTTTCGCGTTCTTTCATCCGCGGATGCCGGACGAGCCGCTGATCTTTGTCGAGGTGGCCCTGGTGAACGGCATCGCCGGCAACATCCACGCGCTTCTCGACGAGGCGGCGCCGATCGGCGACCCGCAAGCCGCCGACGCCGCGATCTTCTATTCGATCTCGAACTGCCAGCGTGGCCTTCACGGGATCAGCCTTGGCGACTTCCTGATCAAGCGGGTGGTCGATGCCTTGGCGACCGAACTGCCGCGCCTCAAATCCTTTGCGACGCTGTCCCCGCTCCCCGGCTTCCGCGCCTGGCTGACGGCGGAAGTCGAGCGGCGCGGCCTGCTGCTCGCCGGCGAGGTGCGGGCGGTGCAGCCCCTGGGCGCCGGTCTCGAGGAGGACAATCCCGACCGCATTCTGCTGCGCCTCATCGACCGGCCGGACTGGCGCGAAGATCCGCGCATCGCGGCGAGCTTGTGCGAGCCGCTGCTCCGGCTCTGCGCGCGTTATCTCCTAGAGGCGCACGCGCCTTCGGGCCGCGCGCTCGACCCGGTGGCGCATTTCCACCTCAGCAACGGTGCGCGGGTCGAGCGGCTCAACTGGCTCGGCGACGTGTCGGCGAAGGGGCTGCAGCAATCCGCTGGGATCATGGTCAATTACCTCTATCGGCTGGGCGATATCGAGGCCAATCACGAGGCCTACCGCGACGAGGGGCGGGTCGCCGCATCCTCCGCCGTGCGCAGTCTGGCGCGCGGCTAAGCCCGGTGGGGCGGGATCGCGCGCCGGCTCGCTATGTTCGGGGGGATGACTATGTTAAGAACGCGCCGCCGTCGGCCCGGAGACATGCCCCGATGACGCCGCCGAGCGGCGGCCCCGCGGGTGTGGCGGAATTGGCAGACGCACTGGATTTAGGTTCCAGCGATGAAAATCGTGGGGGTTCGAGTCCCCCCGCCCGCACCAGCGCCGCCCGGCACCGAGAGTGGCAGCCGATCGGCGCTCATTTGACCTCAGGAACGTGAGCAATCCCCGATGAACGTGACCGAGACCAGCGCCGAGGGGCTGAAACGCGAGCTGACGATCACTGTCCCGGCCAATGAGGTCGAGGACAAGATCACCCGCCGCCTCGGCGAAATCGCGCAGTCGATACGGCTCCCCGGCTTCCGTCCCGGCAAGGTGCCGCTGCCGCTGTTGCGCCAGCGCTATGGTCCGGCGGTGCGCGGCGAGGTGCTCGAGAGCGCGGTGCAGGACAGCTCGGCCGAGGCGATGCGCGAGCACAATTTGCGGCCGGCCTTGCCGCCGCGGGTCGAGATCGTGTCGGCGGCGGAAGGCGCCGACCTCGAATACAAAATATCGGTCGAGCTGATGCCCGAGATGCCGGAGCCCGACTTCTCATCGCTCAGCCTGGAAAAGCTGGTCGTCGATGTGCCGGACGAGGAGATCGACCGGGCGGTCGAGCGGATGGCCGAAGGGCAGCGCAAATCGGAGCCGGTGGAGCGGCCGGCCGAAGCGGGCGATATCCTGGTCGCCGATGTCGTCGGCCGAGTCGGCGACGAGGAGATCGCCGGCAGCCGCGGCGAAGGCCGGCAGATCGAGCTCGGCGCGGAGGGGCTGCTCCCCGGCTTTACCGAGCAGCTGGTCGGCGTCGGTGCCGGCGACACCCGCGCGGTGCGCGTCACCTTCCCGGAGGATTACGGCAACCCCGACCTGGCCGGCAAGGAGGGGGTGTTCGAGGTCGCCGTGAAGGAAGTGCGCCATCGCCTGCCGGCGACGGTCGATGACGAGCTGGCCAAGGCCGTCGGGCTCGACACCCTGACGGAGCTGCGTCAGGAGGTTCGCCAGCGCATGGCACGCGATTACGCCGGGGTTGCCCGCCAGCGTCTGAAGCGCGGCCTCCTCGACAAGCTTGCCGAGCGCTACGATTTCGCGGTACCGCCGGGCATGGTCGAGATGGAATTCAACTCGATCTGGGCGCAATACGAGGCCGACAAGGAACGCCGGAAGGAGATGGCGGCCGAAGCCGGCGGCGCTGCCGCGCCTCCCGCCGAAGGCCCAATCGATGCGGCGGCGATCATCGCGCCCGAAGAGACCGCGCTGGAGGGCGCGTCGGAGCGGGCGCCGGTGAGCGCCGAAGCTGAAAAACCGCAACCGCACGAGCGCACGCCGGCTGCGCACCATGCGGTGTCGCATGAGGGTTCGACGGACGAGCCGATCGACGCCGCGGCGATTGTTGCACCCGAGGAAACCGCCCTTGAAGGCGCCTCGGACAGCGAACCCGCCGCTGCCCTGGACGACGACGACGAGAAGGCCAAATCGGACTTTCGCCGCATCGCCGAGCGGCGGGTGCGGCTCGGCCTCTTACTTGCCGAGGTCGGGCGCAACAACAATATTACAGTCAGCCAGGAGGAGCTCAACCAGGCGCTGACCCAGGAGGCGCGCCGCCTTCCCGGTTACGAGCGCCAGGTCATCGACTATTACCGCAAGAACCCGGACGCGCTGAACAATTTGCGTGCCCCGATCTTCGAGGACAAAGTTGTCGACTTCATCGTCGAGCTGGCCAAGCCTGACGAGCGCAAGGTGACGCCGCAGGAGTTGATGACCGACGACGAGGCGGACGACGAGAGCGCCCCGGCGGCATGATGCCGCAGCGGCACAGGAGATAACCCGCGCGCCACGCCCGGCGCCGCGGTTTGAGGAGGACGGAATGGCCGATCATTTCGAAACGTACATGAATAATTTGGTGCCGATGGTGGTCGAACAGACCAACCGCGGCGAGCGTGCGTACGACATCTATTCGCGTCTGTTGAAGGAGCGGATCATCTTTCTCGTCGGCCCGGTCCATGACGCTGTCGCAAGCCTGATCTGCGCCCAGCTCTTGTTCCTCGAATCGGAAAACCCGTCGAAGGACATCGCCTTTTACATCAACTCGCCGGGCGGCGTGGTGACTTCGGGCCTGGCGATCTACGACACGATGCAATACATCCGCTCGCCGGTGTCGACCGTATGCATCGGGCAGGCCGCCTCGATGGGCTCGCTGTTGCTGTGCGCGGGGGCGCATGGCAAGCGCTTCTCGCTGCCGAATTCGGGCATCATGATCCACCAGCCCTCGGGCGGGACCCAGGGCCAGGCCACCGACATCGAGATCCAGGCGCGCGAGATCCTGCGGCTGCGGGCGCGGCTCAACGAGATTTATGTCAAGCACACCGGGCAGCCGCTCGACGTGATCTCGGCCGCGGTCGAGCGCGACAAATTTCTGACGCCGAGCGAGGCCAAGGAGTTCGGCCTGATCGACGAGGTGGTGGAGACGCGGCCGGCCCGCGAAGACGAGCGGGGTTTCCGTAGCTGACATCGCTGCGGCGCAGTGAACGGAGCAACGCATTTAACCAGTTGTTGATCCGTCAGGAGCACATATACTTCGGTAACCCGTGCCGGGGCGTAACCGGCTCGGTGCCGGGCACGGGCCCGCCCTTGCCGGCGGACCGGTGATGGAGTGACGATGACAAAGTCCAGCGGCAGCGACTCGAAAAACACGCTCTACTGCTCGTTCTGCGGCAAGAGCCAGCACGAAGTCAGGAAACTGATTGCGGGTCCGACCGTCTTCATCTGCGATGAATGCGTTGAGCTCTGCATGGACATCATCCGTGAGGAGCACAAGACGACGCTGGTCAAGTCGCGTGACGGGGTGCCGGGGCCGCGCGACATCTGCCGGGTTCTTGACGATTATGTGATCGGCCAGGACCACGCCAAGCGCGTGTTGTCGGTCGCCGTGCACAATCATTACAAGCGCTTGGCGCATGGCTCGAAAAACAACGATGTCGAGCTCGCCAAATCGAACATCCTCCTGGTCGGGCCGACCGGGTCGGGCAAGACCCTCCTGGCGCAGACCTTGGCGCGCATCATCGACGTGCCGTTCACGATGGCCGATGCGACGACCCTGACCGAAGCCGGCTATGTCGGCGAGGATGTCGAGAACATCATTTTGAAGCTGCTGCAATCGGCCGACTACAATGTCGAGCGCGCCCAGCGCGGCATCGTCTATATCGATGAGGTCGACAAGATCTCGCGCAAATCCGACAACCCCTCGATCACCCGCGACGTCTCCGGCGAGGGCGTGCAGCAGGCGCTCCTGAAGATCATGGAGGGCACCATCGCCTCGGTGCCGCCGCAGGGCGGCCGCAAGCACCCTCAGCAGGAATTCGTGCAGGTCGACACCACAAACATCCTCTTCGTTTGCGGTGG
>Ga0182024_10011161_pt1 | contig 18109 bp, 15 predicted proteins | sample P32metaG_FD_120480 | JGI IMG/M metagenome (GOLD analysis project Ga0182024, IMG submission 120480) | Permafrost microbial communities from Stordalen Mire, Sweden - P3-2 metaG (Illumina Assembly) | ecosystem: Environmental > Terrestrial > Soil > Wetlands > Permafrost | place: Sweden: Stordalen... | reverse complement strand
CGCCGGTGCAGGCGGCGTTTTCTCAGAACACGATCACCGGGCCGGATCAGCTGCGGCAACGCATGGCGTTCATCCTTTCGCAGATCTGGGTGGTGTCGCAGGTGTCGGTGCATCCGGCGTACGCATTTCCTCCGTACTGGCGGATTTTCCGCGACAATGCCTTCGGAAATTACCGCGACATCATTAAAGCGGTGACGCTGAGCCCGGCCATGGGCGCGTATCTGAACATGGCGAATAATAACAAGGCGAACGTGGCGAAGGGCACGGCGCCGAACGAAAACTACGCGCGCGAGCTGATGCAGCTTTTCACGCTGGGTTTGACGGAGCTGAATCCGGACGGCAGCCCGATGCTCGACGGGAACGGGAATCCAATCCCGACCTACGATCAGGCGGTGGTCACAAATATGGCCAAGGTGCTGACGGGGTGGACGTATCCACTCGGGCCGACGGCGACGCCGAAGAATAACAATCCGGCGTTTTATTTCGGAACCATGTACGCGGTGGAAGCCGAGCATGACATGACGTCGAAAACAATTTTCAATAATGTCACGGTGCCGGCGGGGCAGACCGCGGAACAGGATCTGGAGACGCTGCTCGACGCGCTGATGGCGCAGCCGACCATGGCGCCGTTCGTCAGCAAACAATTTATCCAGCACATGGTGACCAGCAATCCGAGCGCGGCGTATGTGCAGCGGGTCTCGCAGGTATTTTCGAGTTCGAATGGCGATATGAAGTCGGTGATCACGGCGATTCTGACGGATCCGGAAGCGCGCGCCGGCGACGATCCCAACGCCGCGGTGAACGCGTCGTTCGGTCATTTGCGAGAGCCGATTCTGTTCCTGGCGAACCTGGCGCGCGGTCTGAACGGGACCGTCACGGCGACGAATTCGCTCAATTATTATTCCAACGAGATGAGCGAAGATCTGTTCAACGCACCAAGCGTGTTCAGTTATTTTTCGCCGCAGAGCCGGACGGAACACGGCTTGTTCGGTCCGGAGTTTCAGATTTATTCGACGCAGACCGCAGCGGACCGGGCGAACGTCATCACTTCGGCGTTGTATGGCGCGCTCGACAAGACCACCAAGATGGATCTGTCGCCGTTCGTGACCAAGACGGGGAACGTCAGCGATCTGTTGAAGTACATCGGCTACGTTTTCCTGCACAGCGGGATGTCGGCAAATCTGACGCAGGCGGCGACGGATGCGGCCAATGCGGCGGCGACGGCAACCGGGAAAGCGCAGGCGGCGCTGTATATCGTGTTGACGTCCAGCGAATATCAAGTGATTCAGTAAGGGGAATTGATCATGTTTTCACGGCGAGGATTCATTCGCGTCACCACGGCATCGGTGGGATCGCTGGCGCTGCGTCCGTTCGGATTATTGCCGGCGCTGGCGCAAACCGGCCCCAATTACCGGGCGCTGGTGTGCATCTTTTTGTTCGGTGGCAACGATTCGAACAACACGGTGATCCCGATGGACGATACCAACTATCAGGCGTACACCTCGATTCGCGGGAGCCTCGGGTTGACCGCGGCGGAGCTGACACCGACGGTTTACAGCGCCGCGAACGCGCCGTACGCGTTTCACTACAAGATGCCGGAGCTGGCGAGCATGTTTTCGTCGAAGGAACTGGCGGTGGTGGCGAACGTCGGGTCACTGGTGCAGCCGCTGACGCGGGCGCAGTATCAGGCGCAGCAGACGCCGGTGCCGCTGAATTTGTTTTCGCACTCCGATCAGCAGCTGCAATGGCAGACGTCGATCGCGCAGGGTAACAGTCCCACGGGATGGGCCGGGCGCGCGGCGGATTATATCGAATCGCAGAAAATCAATTCGTCGAATTTCCCGGTGTTCTTTTCGGTGGCCGGCAACGCGCTGCTGGGCACCGGCGCGACTACGCAACCGGTGGCGGTGGCGCCGGGGGGAACGCTGCAGCTATCGGGATTCAATACCTCGGCTGCGTCGCAGGCGCGGTGGGGAGCGTTGAATAATTTGTTGACGCTCGATTCGGGCGTGACGCTGGCGCAGGCGGCGAACGACACATTGGCGAACAGCATCGCCGATGCAACGGCGCTCGGACAGGCGCTGGCGAAGGGCACGCCGCTTAAGACGCAATTCCCGAGCACGCCGCTGGCGCAGCAGCTGCAACAGGTGGCGCAGATCATTCAGGTGTCGAGCTACCTCGGAATGAGCCGGCAGATTTTCTTTTGCTCGCTGGGCGGATTCGATACGCACGCGGGCGAGATGGAAGCGCACAACACGCTGTATCCGGAATTGAGCCAGGCGGTGGCGGCGTTCTACGCGGCGACGCAGGAATTGGGCGTCGCGCAGAATGTGACCACCTTCACGGAATCGGATTTCAGCCGGACGTTTCAGCCGACCACCACGGATGGCAGCGATCATGCGTGGGGCAGCCACCACCTGGTGGTCGGCGGAGCGGTGCAGGGCGGACAAATCTACGGGTCCTTCCCGATGTTCGAACTGGGCGGTCCGAACGACACGGATACGCGCGGGCGGTGGATTCCGACGTTGTCGATCGATCAATACGGCGCGTCGCTCTCTTCGTGGTTCGGGATTCCGGACACGGCGCTGCCGACGGTGTTCCCGAATTTTGCGAACTTTGGATCGCAGAAGATCGGGTTGTTCGGATAAGCCGCTACCGGCTCCCAGTACAATGAACCGATGGCGTTCCTCTGGACCCTGGTGTGGGTCGATCCGCTGATTATTCTCTCTACAATCTTTTTCGGCTCGATCAGCGTCGGTTTCGCGCTGTTCGATAAATCGGGCAGAAGGATGATGCTGACGGCGCGTCTGTGGGCGCGGTCGCTGGTGAAAGTCGCGGGCGTGCGCGTGAAAGTGGAGGGGCTGGATAAGATCGATCCCAAAGCCGCCTACGTTTTCGCCGCGAATCATCTGAGCTACATGGACACGCCGGTGGTGCTGGCGAACGTTCCTGTACAGTTCCGGTTTATGGCGAAAAAAGGCTTGTTTCAGATTCCGTTTCTGGGGACGCACCTGATTCAGGCGGGGCACATTCCGGTGCCGCTCGAAGATCCGCGCGCGGCGGTGCGGACGCTGTCGCTAGCGGCGCAGACGATTCGCGATCTCGGCATTTCGGTGTGGATTTTTCCGGAGGGCGGCCGGTCGATCGACGGCGTTCTTCAGGAATTCAAGGAAGGCGCGGCGTACATCGCGATCAAAGCGGGCGTGCCGGTGGTTCCCATGGCGCTGGTGGGAACGCGGCGGATCCTGGCCATGGGCTCGATGACCTTTAATGCCGGGCCGGTGACGGTGCGAATCGGGGAGCCGATCCCGACCAAGGGACTGACACTGCGCGATCGGGGAGAATTGACGGCGACGCTGCGGGAGAGAATTGTCGAAATGTTATGACTTCACCTTTCTCGATTTCAGATACGGCGGGAACGAGGTTAGTGGAGGGCCCGCCCGATCAGCCGCTGATGGGTAAAGTGGAGGACGCCCGTCTGATTGCGGAGGCGTGCTTTTCCTCGGGAGCCAGAGCTGCGCTGCTGTACGCGCCGAACATGACGGCGAACTTCTTCGATTTGAGTTCCGGCGAAGCGGGGGAGATTCTACAGAAACTGCGAAACTACCGGCTGCGGATCGCCGTGGTCTGCCCGCCGGGCGCGGTGCAGTTCAGCAGCAGGTTCAGAGAAGTCGAAGGCGAATTGAGCGATTTCTTCCGCATCTTCGAAACACCGGAGGGGGCGCGGGAATGGCTGCGCGGGTAACTTTATTGCCGCGATTCGAGAAACAGCTTCAACCGCGCCATGGCTTCCTCTAAGATCGAGCGATCCGCGGCGTAGGCGATCCGGACGTTACCTTCGCCGCCGGTGCCGAACGCGACGCCGGGCGCCAGGCCGACTTTGGTTTCGAGCAGCAACTGCTTGCAGAACTCGAACGAATCGTCGACGCCGTCGACGCGCGCGAATAGATAAAACGCCCCGTCGGGATTGGGGATGGTCAGGCCCTTCACTTTCGCCAGCGCGGCCAGACAGAAATCGCGATTCTCGCGCAGCTTGCAAACCATCTGGCGAATCATATCCTCGCCCCACAGCAGCGCGGTTTCTCCGGCGCGCTGGGTGAAGCTGGGCGCGTTCGAAACGACGTACTCGGTGAGCGACGACGCCTTGGCAACCAGATCTTTTCGTCCCACGATCCAGCCGAGGCGCCAGCCGGTCATGCAATAGGCCTTGGAAAACGATTGGATGACGACCACCGCGTCATCGCGCTTGCATTTACGCAAAATGGACGGCGCCGATCCGGAGGGCGCGCCTTTCGCCGCGGCGGGCGCGGTAAGTCCCGGATAGTAAATCCGTTCATAGACTTCGTCGGCCATCAGCCAAAGATTATGGCGGCGCGCGACCTCCAGCAAATTCTCCTGATCCTGCTCGCTGGCCACCCACCCCAGGGGATTCGACGGCGAGGTGTAAATCAGCAGGCGGGTGCGCGGAGTGATGGCGCGCTCGACCGCGTCGAAATCGATGGTGTAGTGGCCGCCCGAAAGCACGTAGGGAATTTCGCGCGCGGTCGCGTTGGACATCTGAATGATGGCCGAGCCGTTGGGCCAGGACGGGGTCAGCACGATTCCTTCATCGCCCGGATCGAGCACGGAACGGATGGCGACGTTGAGGGCCTGCACGCCCGAGGCGGTTACGGAAATTTCGGAAACCGGATCGAGATCCACTCCGTGCAGCTCGGCGTAATAACGCGCCAGAGCTTTGCGGAGCGACGGCAGGCCGGCGTTTTCGGTATAGAACGTAAAGCCATCGGCCATCGCTTTTTGGGCGGCGCGTTTAATGTAATCCGGCGTCGGCACGTTGGACTCGCCGAAGTAAAGTTTGAGGACACCTTCCATTCCCATCGCCATTTCAGCGAGCTGGCGAATACGGGAGGACGGAACGGCGAGGGCGGAAGAAGATAGCGTGGCAGGCATGAGAACTTCTATTTTACTTGGAGCTGACCGCGTAAAGCGCGGCGTGCTTGCGGCTCTCTCTCGCGCGCCGCCGCTCGACGGCCGCGGCGATGATCAACACCCCGATCACGGCACCGAGGCAGGCCATGAACATATCTTCCTGCGAATCCCACATATCGCCCTGCATTCCCACGAACTCTTCGCCCCGCTCCGGAGTCAAAATGTTCGCCATCAGGGCTTCGAGGATCTCATAGATCGCGCTGAACGCCAGGGTGGCTTCGACCGGCAGAAAATAGAGCCACCGGCCGCGCACGCCGAGTTCCCGCAGGGCGATCTCCCGCAGAGGGTAGGCCAGCAAAAATCCGAACGAAAAATGGGCGATGCGATCGTAATGGTTGCGCTGGGTATGAAGCAGCGGCTTGAGCCATTCGCCGAGGGGAACGTCGGAATATTTATAGTGCGCGCCGAATTCGTGGATGGAGAGATACAAAAAGATGAGCAGGTACGACAGATCGGAAAAAGCGAACCGGCGATAGGTAAGCACCAGCAGGGGAATGAGGCAGAACACCAGGGAATTTTCGAGCGCCCAATCGAAAACCTTATCGGGGTGATAAGCGGCGATGACCATTACCGCGAACATCGCCAGCGAAAGCCACTGCAAGAAACGGTTTTCGCGGAAGGGCAGCGGGACGACACTGGACGCGGTGCTCAAAAGTGCATTATAGGATGGAATGGCGAGCGGGCGCGAGTAGATGGCCCGGATCGGGACAACGCTGCTCTCTGGCGACAATTAATCCCTGAGTCAACAGCAGCGGCCAAAGCGTCTTTTGAAACAGCACCTCGCCGCATTCGCCGACCGAGGTCAGCACTTCTTCCGGTTCCAGCGGCCGTTCATCCGGAAATTTCCACATGCCCAGCGCTTCGATGAAACCTCGCGTCAGGCGATATAACAAAGTTGGCGTGGGGAAAGTCAGGATAACAATACCGCCCGGCCGCACCGCGCGAAAATGTGCCAGAACCGCTTCCCTGGTGTCCTTCGAATCGAAATGCTCAATCAATCCGACGCTGAAAACCAGGTCCGCGCGCGTTTCCATTTCGAGCGCCAGCACGCTCTGCTGATGCAATCGCACGACGGCGGAGCCGTTCACCCGATTTTCCAGCAGCGACAGCCCGTAGCGATTGGTATCCACCACGTGATAGGCCGCGCAATCGACTCCGGCCAGAATGCGATCGACGAAACAACTGTTGGCGCCGCCGATCTCCATAATCGACACCGGCTGGGTTCCGGCGAAGCGCCGGATCAGGTCCAGCAGCACCGCCGTCGTATATTTGCGGGTGAGTTTGGCGGTGGGCGGAACGCTTTGGTAATAAGAATCCCAATCGGTGGCGGTGGCGCGTGAGGATCTTCGGGTGAACACGAAATCGCGCTGGATCGCGAAATTGGCGATGAACAGAATGCCTTCGGCCAGCAGCTTTGCGGGGATCGGCTGCAAGCCCAGGCGCAGGTGCAAAAACTGCAAGAAAATGTACGATAAAAGCCCGTTAACGGCCACTAACGCGACATATTTCGGCAGCACCACGGCGTGCCGCTGGCGGGAATGAAACACGGCGCCGCGCGCGCCCAGGTAGTTGAACACCATGGCCACCACGCGAGCGAGCACCTGGGACTGGGCGATGCTGCCGGTGTAGCTTAGCGAGACAGCGAAAATCAGGTTATCGAGAACCGCCGTGAGCAGCGACAGCACGCTGAAGCGCAGCAGCAGAAAATAAATCCGCATTGAATCGAAAACCGGATGGAAATGGGAGCCGCGGTTGCCGTTTTCGTAGATGGTCCGAATGGGGATCTGCTCGATCGGGCAGCCCTGATATTTGCAGGCCATCAGCATGTCCAGCTCGAACTCATAGCCGGTGGAGGGGACTCGCAGCAGATGGCCGATCAGCGATGCGGGAATGCCGCGAAGCCCGGTTTGCGTGTCGGCCAGTTTTTGTCCCGCCACCAGGTGCAGCAATCCGCGGGTGAGCGAATTGCCGATCCGGCTCTTCCAGGGAACGGTCCCCTGGAACTGACGGACGCCGAGCAGGAGCGCATGCGAATCGTTCCGCAGCTTTTCGGCGACGCGCAGAATATCTTCGGGATCGTGCTGGCCGTCGGCGTCCGCGGTCACCACACCGCGGCAGCCGGGAAAAGTGACCAGCGCGAAATTCATGGCCATTTTCAACGCCGCGCCTTTTCCCAGATTGACGGCGTGGCGCAGCAGATGAACGCCTGGAAGTTCCGAGAGACGGTCGAAGCGCGCGGCGAATTGGGCGCCGCTGCCGTCGTCGACCAGGATGATGGCCTCAGCGCCCGAAGCGAGCAACAGATCGACGAGCTGATCGAGCGAGTCGCCCGGCTGATAGGCCGGGATCACGATCGGCACTTCGATCTGCGGAGCCAATCTCTGGTTTTACCATGGGAAAGCAGGTCGGGGACCTGCTCCACCTCGGCCCCTACTGAATTTTTCGCGCGTGAATCACCACGCGGTAATTATTTTCGGCGTTTAAGTTGATCAGCGCGATGAAGGCGCGGCCCTGATACGATCCGATGGTCCCCGATTGCGAGCAGCCGGAAACTTCCCAGCCGGCGGGAAGGAGAACGGTGTTGCGAAGGCCGTGCAACGGACGATCGAAGACCAGGTCGCCATTCGAGGACTTGTAGGCAGGATCTTTCAGCGTGCCGGTAATTTTGATGTGCGCACTTTGCTTTTCGTCGGTGATGGGAACGTCGAGCTTGATGGTCATGGCGCCGCCCGATTTGGCGGGCGTGAATGGCTTGGCGGTGTCCAGGTCGATCACTTTTAAATCTTCCAGACGGAGATACGCCAGCGAATCGAGCCGGGCCTTTTCGCCGCGACGATAATCGCTGTAGGTCTGCTCGACTTTGATGGCGTGGGTTTCGGGGGCGTCGAGGTCGTAGAGGGTCTTGATGTCGTCGAAAAACATGTCGGTGTAATCGAGCGGAGGGAATTTCGCCGAGGTCTTATGGGCGTGGATGGTCACCGGATTGCTTTGGCCGCTGGGATTGGCGAAGGCCAGCTTCAACCTTCCGTCGGCGGCGGTGGTGAGCTGCGCGGCCACGTTCGAGGAGATAAACGAGAATCCCGGCGGAAGCAGCACGCCGAGGCGATAGCCGCTGAGACTGCGGACCCAGACGATATCGTCGCCGTGCATCATATAAGTGCGCGCGTCCTTGTACGTTTTGAGGATCAGTACGCGGCCGATGCCGCCTTCCGGGACGGGAATGGGAAGAGTGGCGTGAATGGCGTGGGTTTCCGGATCGTTGGGATCGGGCTGATAGGTGAACTTCACCGGCTTGCCGGTGCGCGGATCGTAAACTTCGATGCCCGATCCTTCACTGCCGCCGCGGGTGGCGTTCACCAGCTCCGTGGCGCCGGGCCGGGTTTCTTCGGTAATGAAGCGGATGCTGAACTGCTCGCTGCCGGGCGCGAGAATCGAGTATTCGGTGTAGGCGTCCTGGGTGAACAGGCGCGTGACGGGCGCGGTGGGGCGCAGCGATCCATCGGGATTGGCGCCGCCGGGAAACGGGTTGTTCGCTCCGCGGCCTTGCTTCGATTGAGCCAGGAGCGCGGAGGGAACGAGCAGAGCGAGAACAGCCAGGTGACGGAACATACGGCTTCTATTCTCGCGCAAAGCGGCGGCCGGCGAGAAAACTACTTGAAGGCAACGGTGAGGGTATTGCTGAACTGCCCGTCGACGTTGAGAAAGACATTCACCGATCCAGATCCGCTAAGGCCGGTGATCGGACCGACGTTGATCTGGTCGAGACCTTGATAGGTCGCCTGCGGGCCGGCATATTGTACCGGCACGCTGATGCCTTTGATGGAACATAAGACCTGATTGGCGTAATGGCGAATGCCGGTTCCGTAAAAAATCAGATACACGGAACTGGCAGCGGAGAGATCGACGGGCGTGGGAGAGCAGGTTGTTCCGGCGCACAGGTAGGCGGCGGTCACGGTTTGCTGCGATCCGCTGACGCCCAACACGGAGGCGAGAGCGACTCCGCTGCCGCTTCCATCGGCACTGAACAATGAAGGCGCGATATTCTGCACAATGGCCGTGCCGAGCTGGGTGGAGCCGAGCCCGTTGTTCACCGAAATCGCGACCTGCCCGGGCGCGGTATTGGGGGGCATGACGAAGTTGATGAGAGTCGGCGCCACATAGGATAAAGGCGCGGTGAGCTGGTTCCCGCCGGAGTCGGTGATCCCCAGGTTGACGCCGAAGAGGGTGAACGGCAGAGGCTCCACGGAAGCCGCCTGGGGGCCGCCGGCGAGACCTGCGCCGTAGAGCGACACGAAGGAATCCGGAGCGACGAAAGGCTGACCGCTGGCCGACGAGAGGCCGACCGCGGACCCCATGCCGGAATTACACGAGGCGGCGGTGGTGAGGGGCCACAGCGACGGAACATCGGCGATGGCCTGGCTGTACGCGCTAAATTTTCGCCAGGGATACCAGTCGATGGCTCCGAACGGGAGGGATCGCATGGCGCAATTCCAATCGAAAAGCTGCGCCGGGGTTGGCAGCACCAGTCCCGTACCGCCGCAGTTGCTGGGGGAGCAGGCGTAGGCCTGATTCAAGGTGACCGGGACGGCCGGCGCCATGGAGTTCACCACAAAATTCGTTTCCATGGTGAGGGCGCTGACGCCCGCGCTGCGATTGTAACCGGTACCGGTGAACGGGTAATACCAGATGCCCACGTAATCGGCGATGTTGGTCTGATCGGCGTACTTGGTTCCGACGCAGGTGTTCTCCGAGGTGTAGGCGCTGCCGGGCGCCCAATCGGAGGGAAAGCCGAGATCCTGATAAATTTTCACGCCCGGCCAGAAGGTCTGAATGGAGGTGCGTAAGGCGCGCAAATCGGACGCGGAGTAGTAGCCGCACGGAGTCACCGCCCCGCTAATGGGATTGGTGGAATAAGGCTCGTTGAAGACGTAGACCGCGAGGATCAGGCTGGAGCGCGATTGCAGATAGGTCAGCATTTGCTGGCCCTGGCTGGTGATGGTCCAGGAGCCGTTCGAATAAGTGTAAGGAGGCGGGTAACCACCCACGATCAACTTGATGCCGGCGGCCTGGGCGGCGTCGAGCGCGGTTTTCCAGGTGGAGGATTGGGACGGGCTTAGCGTGATCAGCGCGAAATTATAGCCCAGCTGCCCCAAGGTAGGAAAATCGCTGATGTTCGGGAAATGCGTGCCGGTCAGTGGCGCGGCATTCGGAGCCGGCGAATTCGATTGCGCGACGGCATTCGAAATCGCGAAAAGCAAAGATAAAGTGATGTACCGCATGCGTTAATTAGAAACTCCAAAACGGACACCCATCACGCAGCATTATAGATGCTGGCGAAGCGGTCCGATAGTACAAAGAAATCGCCTTAACCCGTTTCTTCGCTGCGGGGGCCTTAGTACTTACGGAAGCAGGCGAAGCCTCCGTCAATCTTACGGAGGTCGGCGCGCGCTCCGCGAGCCGCCAGAAATTTATCGAGGGACAGGCGATGGAAGTCGTCGACGAAAATAAATCCGCCGGAGACCACCTGATCATAGACCTGGGGTAGAGCGGATTGCGCTCCATCGAGGTACAGCAGCGCAACGGCGCCGATGTCGTCCTTCTTATCCACTAGAGGAAATCCCTGAAAATATTTTCCGCGCGGATTCAGATACAGTTTGCGAAACAGATCCCGAGAATCGGGCGAAGAATCGAAAACCCAGACTCGCCGGGCGCGATTCTCCTCGACCACGCTGGCCACCAGCGCGGCGGCCGGACCGATGGACGGTCCGCAGGCCACGACGTCACCGGGAATGCGCTCACGCTCCAGCGAACAGGCGGCATCGTAAAGGCCGGAGAGGGCGCGCCAGCTCAATTTGCTGTAAGCGTGAATGGTGCGCACCACGCGCGACTTTTCGACGTCGAAAATATCGCGCAGCGGCGCGCCCGCATAAAAATTGGCCGTATCAAAAAAATGCTTCAGCTCGTTTGGAAACATTCAGTTGCTCCTTGGGAGGCGGGGCGGACCACGCCGTCGTACGATTCAAGAATCTGTTTGACCATGCGATCGCGGGAGAAGCGCGCCTGGCAATCGGCGCGCGCGCGGGCGGCCAGCGCTTGCGCCGGCGAAGGATGATCGAGCAGCCAGGCGATGGCTTTCGCCAGCCGCGGCGGGTCGGACGGCGGGACCAGCAAGCCGTTCTGAAAATCGGTGATGATTTCGCGATTGCCCTGGATATCGCAGGCCACCAGCGGTTTCGCGGCGGCCATCGCTTCGAGAACGGAAATCGAAAGTCCCTCGGAAATCGAAGGCTGAATGACGATATCGAAGGAGGCGAGAATTTCCGGAACGTCTTCACGAAAACCGGTGAACTCGATGCGATGGGCGAGGCCGGTGCGGCGCGCCTGCGCTTCGAGATCCACCCGCGAAGGTCCATCGCCCACCAGCATCAGCCGGGCGTTAGGATGGGCCGCGTGAATCGCCGGAAAAGCTTCGATCAGATCGCCGATTCCCTTCTTGGGCGCCAGACGGCTGGCGATGCCGATCACCAGGTCGCGTCCGCGCGGCTTGGGCTGGGAGCGAAACGAATCGACGTCGATTCCGTTCAGTACGGTGACGATTTTTTCGGGCGGCGCGACACGCTCCCGCAGTCCGCCCTGGCGATGATCCTCGCTGACCGAAATAATCAGATCGCAGGCGCGGGAGGCAAGGCGTTCGAGCGTGATGTAACAGCGCTGAATCCATCGCTTTTGCGTTTCGCGAAACGCGAAGCCGTGGGCGTGATGGACGATGTGCGGCGCGCCGGCGGCCTTGGCGGCCAGGCGTCCGAGGAAGCCGCCCTTGGAGGTGTGGGTGGCCACGAGATCGAATTTCTCGCGGCGGCATAGGCGCCACAGTTCGATAAAAGGAACCACATCGAAAGGATTGATGGGATGAAACCAGAAGCGCGAGCGCACGGTTTTGCAGCCGGCCTCGGCGAAGCGGCGCTCGACGTCGTCATCGAGGCAAAGGACCCAGACCTCATCGCCGCGGCGGATCATGGCGGAGATGTAGGCCATCACCACCACGCTGCCGCCGCCCCACGTTCCTCCGCCCAATACTTGAAGGACTTTCATACCGCGCGCGCCTCGAAAATTCTGCGGACCCGGCCGGCGGCGCGGGCGCGATTCAGAGCGGTGATAAATACGGAGCTGACGCGTTCCAGATCGCGCGTGGTCAGCTCCGCGAAATTGGGAATCGTCAGGACGCGGCCGGCAACATGTTCGGCGACGGGGCAGCTTCCGGAATAGCCGTTTTGGGCGGCGATGGCGGCGGAATTGTGATGCGCCTCGGAGGTATCGACGCCGTGCTCGAGCATGATGCGGCGAACGTTGTCGCGCTCCTCCGTGTTGCCCACCAGCACCGGAAAGAGCGTATATCCATAGCGCGCGGCGGCCGGCTCGACCGGCAGAACAATTCCCGAAACGTCGCGCAGAAACCCGATCAGCTTGAGGCTGTTTTCGCGCTGGCGAAGCATGCGGTCGGTAAATCCGGGAATCAGGCGGCGCACGGCCGCGGCGCTCGATGGGGCGATGGCGCGAGCGTCCACCTGGGCCAGCAGGTATCCGGTTTCTTCGGTGCCGGCGCGCATCCGGTTGCCGAGCGGTCCGTAGAGCGCGCGGGAAAACAAAGCGGTTTTGGCGAACTGCATGACCGCGGAGCGCAGCGAGTCGGATCTTTTGCGGGGCTCCAGTTTCGAGACCAGCTCGCGCAAGGCGGCGGCCATGGCGCCATCCGCGTTCGAATTCAACACCGCCATTCCACCACCGCCGGCCGGAATGCACTTGGACGACGCGAAACTGTAGAAGCCGGCAATGCCGAAAGATCCGGCGAGGCGGCCGTGCCAATAACCGGTGAGGCACTGGGCGGTGTCTTCAATGACAGGAACGCCGGCAGCAGCGTCCAGAATGCGGTCCATATCGGCTACGTTGCCGAACAGATGCACCGGAACGATGGCCGAGAGTCGCGTCCGCGAGCGCGCGATTTCTTTGGGATCGAGAGTTAAAGTTCGCGGGTCGACGTCGAGGTAATGCGGCTCGCATCCGGCGGCTTTGACGGCGGCGGCGACGGCGGAAGAGCTGAACAGCGGGATGCCGACCTTCGCTCCGCGCCCCAGTTTCAAAGCGACCAGCAGCAGACTCAGCGCCTGGCGGCCGCTGCCGGTCCAGAACATCTCACGATTTCCGAACACCCGTTGATCGAGGGGCGCGCCGGCGTTCGGCACGGGCGGAACTTTCGCGGCGAGCGTCGCGCGGCATCCGGCGGCGAACACGTCCGTCCCGTAACGAATCGCGAAACGTGGAATCAGGCTAGCCAAGGTCCAGCTCCTGGGTCAGAGTGGGACGTCCATGACGGGTGGAAGTGGCGCGCGCGCCTTCGACCACCGACGCGATCCGCTCGATGGTCTGCATAGAAGGCCATAGCCTCCGCGCGGAGCGGATTCCCCAGGTCGAAAGCGGATTCGCCAGGGCCAGCCTCGCGGCCGGATGCAGCAAGAAGGCATAGCCGTAAGGAACGAATTCGTAGCCGTGGCGCAGCTTGTATTCATGCAAGCCCGCGCCGTTCACCAGTCCGGCGACGCCGTAGGAAACGGAATCGACGCGGGGGTCCTCGGCGGCGCACCTGGTGAGCTCGAAGGTCAGCGCTTCATTCGGGAAATAGTCGCTCAAGAATTCGCTGGCGGAAAAAGTGTGCAGGATATGCAGCCAGCGCTCCTCGGTCAGAGTGATGGCGTAGGCGGCGAGCAGTCCCTCAGCGAAGGCGCCGAATACCTTGACGCCGCGGCTCGAATAAATCGCTTCCACCAGGCGGTTCCACTGCGCCGGCTCGCCGAACTCGGCATCGAAACGTCCCTGGCGGGTCATGGTATCCAGGTTCAATTGCAGGCCGCGGGCCTGCAGCTCGGATTTTTCCACCTCGCGCACGCTGCATTTTTCGAGCGCGTGGCGCAGACGGTTGCGGGCCTTGCGGTGAACCGTGGTGACCTCGTAGGGAGCCTTGCGGCGAAGATACAAGCCACCCACGAGTCCGTCGCCTTCGGGCGCGAGATAGCGCGCGCCCACGCTGCGCGTGCGCCGAACCAGTTCGATCACTTCGCTAGGGGCGGGGTCCATGGGCTCGTGATAGGGAATACTCATGATCATGCGCTGGTTGACTTCGTACCAGTAGCATCCGGCGGCCTCGAAAATTTTCCGGCCGCGTCGTTCCATGAATCCCGCGTAAAGTGTGCCTTTCATGCGGTCGCATACTCCGTTCTATTCGCCGCGACGCGATCGACCGCGGCAGTCATGGTGAGAACTTCCAGCCGCTCGCGATCGCGCCGGCGGCAGATTTGATGAATCATGGCCTCAAAGACGGAAAACGCAAAATCGGATTCGGCCAGGTTTTCCGGATGCAGGCCCAGATGAAAAACGCCCTTCTGCGCCGCCGCGGCGGTGAGGCCGATGCGGGTCCGCTCCACGCGCAGACGAGACGGAACAAAGCGGCTACGGCTGCGGCCGAGACAGTAAATAAACATCGACGCGGGAAGGTTCCACAGGCCGGGCAGAAATTCGACCGGCCAGACGATGGGCGGCGCGGCTTTGAAGATTTCTTCTCCGGTACGCACCAGTGCTCCGAATTTTCCATAGCCGAAGCGCTCCGAGAGAATCGGCGCGCGGCCGCGAAAACAGCGGATTCCACCGTCGCGCAGAACCTGATGATGCGCTTCAAGGTCGCGCGGAAAGACGAACGCCGAGGGCTGGATTCCGAGAGTCTCCAGCGCCTTCATCCCGGCGCGCAGCTCGCGAGCGGCGGTGACTGGTTCCACCCGCGGATCGCCCCAAACCAGGTGCGAAATGCCGCCGTGCATGCCGATTTCCTGGGTGATGGAGGCGCGCTTCAGCCGTTCGACGAAGGTTCGCGCGTACCACAGCGGCCGGGTTTTTTCGCTGCCGACGGGCACGCGATGCGTCCACCAGGCGGGCACGCCGGCCAGCCGGTCGTCGGCGGGCCCTTTCGAGCCGGCCTGCGCGAACATGCCGACCACGGTCCAGGTTGCGCTGATTCCCTCGCGGGTGAGCAGCGTGAGAAGGCGATCGTGAATTTCGCGGGTGTTGGGATAGCGCGCTTCGAACTGTTGTTCGTCGAAGAGATCGAGATAACCCCAGATTTGTTCGGTGTCGATCGAAATCACGGCCGCGCCGCGCTCGAACGGAGTGGAGCGATTCATGAAATTCCTCCGGTCGCGGGAATCGGAGCGGCCAGCCCATAGGCGCCGAATAGCCGCCGGTATGCTTCGAGCAATCCGGCGAGCATCCACAATCCCCGAAAATTTTCAATGCTGATGGTGAGACCGCACAGGATCAGGATCAGCAAGCCGCACAGCATGATCCGCGTGGGAGCGGGAAAACGGCGGCGAGTGGACAGGCGGTCGACACCCATTTCGATGGCGTCGCGGGACAGCGCCAGCGCATAGGCGAGGACGCCCAGAATGCCGGTTTCGCAGGCGATTCCGAGAAACATGTCGTGCACTTGGCCGGTCTTGGTGGGATCGGACTCGTCAAGCGGGCGAAAATTTCCGCGGCCCACGCCCAGGATCGGCGAGCCTTTGAAGCGATCGAGCGCATCGCTCCAGAGCTGTTTGCGGTCCGAAGCGGCGGCATCGTTGACGTTGACGGTGGCAGTGGCCAGGCGCTCGGTGAAAGGATTCGAGGCAAACCATTCGCTTTTCGCCACCATCGTTCCGCCGGTCAGCGCCACGGCGACCACGGACACGGCGGCGACCAGCCGCGCTTTCCAGCTGAGCGAAAGACCGATCAGGATGGTGAGTACGACGGTGGTGCTGAGCATGGTGCCTCGCGACGCCGAGAGGAAAATGCCGACGACCAGAATCGCGATCGCCGGTACGATCCATTTTCTGGAAGATCGATCGAGGTGCCACAGCAAAAGGCTCAGAATGATGCTGCAGGCCAGATATCCGGCAAATAGATTCGAATCGCCAAGCGTGCTTTGCGCGCGGAACATCAGCGCGTAGTCGTTTTCGACGCCGGTCATCTGATAGGAAAGCGCGCCGTAAATCCCGATCAGCGCGATGGGCACGCTGCCGCCCACCCAGGCGCGCAGAGCGAGAACAAAATCGTCCCGCGTCTCGATGGCGTTCACGATGACGTAAAACTGGTACCACAGCGCGACGATCTTGAAGGCTTCGACGATGAGACCGAGCAGCCCTTTGGCGGCCAGCGAATCGTTGAAATTCGCGACGATGGAAAGGTCGATTGCGAAAACGGTGAGACAGAAGAGAGTGAATGACGCCAGCCGCAGATTACCGCGGAACGCGCGCCACGCCAGAAAGGACGCTCCCAAGGGCAACAGAATATCGGAGGCAGCCACATTGACGCGGTTGCCGCCGAGATGCAGCGTCGCGCTGACCGGCATGGCTACGATCAGCGCCACCAGCAGAGCGCGGCGCGCGCGATCCCCCATCCTCGAATTGGCGATGGCTGTCATCAATCTCCCTGGGCTTGATTGGTCCGCATGGCGACCTTCGGAATCGAAACCTCGCCGGCGCCGAACAGCAGGAGCCACCACGATTTGAAAAGAACCAGGCGCGCCGTCTCTAGAATCAGCCCCAGGTCGAGCAGGAATGACTGGCGGCGGACGTACTCCAGATCCATTTCAAGGCGCATCGGCAGAATGATTTTGCGGTAATGCTCCTGCGGGTCCATTCCTTCGGTGTCAATGACCGAAAGTTCCGGAAAAAATCGCACCTGCGGAAAACCGGTGAGGCCCGGGGCGACGTCCAGAACGTGGCGCTGCTCCAGCGTGTAGCATTCCTCGACGATCTCGAACGCTTCCGGCCGCGGCCCGACGATGGACATTTCGCCGCGGAGGATGTTGATGATCTGCGGCAGTTCGTCGATTTTGAAGAGCCGCAGGATGGTCCCGGCCGGAAATACGCGCGGGTCCTGGCGGGCGGTGAAGGCGCCATCCGCATCCGCACCGATACGCATGGTGCGGAATTTCAGTTCATAGAACGGCTGGCCGCGATAGCCGGCGCGCTTGGCATGATAAAAAACCGGACCGCGCGACGACAGTTTAATGGCCAGGGCGGCAATCAACATAATGGGACCGAGAACGATCAGCGCCAGGCAGCACAAGACGATGTCGAGTGCGCGTTTCGCCAACGGAATCGGAGGCTTGACGTAGGGCATCGCGCTAGTCTCCCAGGGTGCCGGTGGCAGCGAAGTGAATTTTTTCGCGGCGATTGGCCTGAAGGATCTCGCCGATGGAATTGCAGACGTAATCGTGCTCGGCGTCGGTCATACCGGGGAAAATCGGCAGCGAGATCATCCGCAACCACTCCTGCGAGGCGACCGGAAAATCGCCGGCGCGATAACCGTAGGTGCGGCGGTAATAAGGATGCAGATGCAACGGCATCCAATGCACCGTGCAGACGATGCCGCGCTCTTTCAACTGCTCCATGAATTGCGCGCGGTCGATCGACAGCTGATTCAGATGCAGGCGGATGGCGTAAATGTGCCAGGAAGATTTGCGATCCTCGGGGTCTCGCGGGGTTTCGAGAAAATCGCCATATTGGGCCAGTTTCTCCGAGTACATGGCGGCGACGCGGGTGCGCTGTTCGCAGAAGCGGTCGGATTTTTCGAGCTGGGCGAGACCGATCGCCGCGGCGACGTCGGTCAGATTGTATTTGAATCCCGGTTCTACGATTTCGTAATACCAGGAGCCTTTGCTCTCAAATCGGCTCCATGCGGATTTGGAGAGCCCATGCAGGGACATGGTGCGAACGCGATCGGCCAGTTCCTGATCCGTACTGGTGATCATGCCGCCTTCGCCGGTGGTGATGCATTTGTTGGCGTAGAACGAAAAACACGTGAGCGGTGAAACAGCCCCGGCTCCGCGCCACGCGCCGCTCGCATCGCGATAAGAGGACGGCAGCGCGTGGGCCGCATCCTCGATCACGCTGAGTCCGGCGGCCTGGCCGATGGCCGTAACGCGATCCATATCCGCCATGCGTCCGCCGTAATGCATGGGAATCACGGCCTTGAGCGTCGCGTCGCTGCGCCAGGTTTCGATGGCCGATTCGAGCGCGTCGGGATCCATGGT
>Ga0182024_10011160_pt1 | contig 18109 bp, 21 predicted proteins | sample P32metaG_FD_120480 | JGI IMG/M metagenome (GOLD analysis project Ga0182024, IMG submission 120480) | Permafrost microbial communities from Stordalen Mire, Sweden - P3-2 metaG (Illumina Assembly) | ecosystem: Environmental > Terrestrial > Soil > Wetlands > Permafrost | place: Sweden: Stordalen... | reverse complement strand
CGTCGGCTACGAACCGCATCAGGAGCCGCTCGGCGGCGCCGGGAACACGCGCAACGGCACGTCGCCGAAGACGTTGATCACCGAGCACGGGAAGGTCGCGATCGACGCTCCTCGCGACCGAGACGGGAGCTTTGCGCCGAGGGCCGAGCGACTGTCTGGGGCGGCGTGCACCTTGCCTCGCGTGGGCTCTCCACGCGCGATATCGAGCAGGCTCCGAAAACGACGATCTTGCTCAATCTGCCTTCGATCGTTTGACCGCTCGAGCATACGTGATATCCTCACTGCGTGCAGAGGAGATATCTCATTTATTCGGAAGGTGCCAGTGCTTCGTGAGCGAGACGTGCGCGCGACGGGCGGCGTCGTGATCTCATGCGCTGACCTCACGTGGTGCGGGTTGGGGTTACGACACGACGTCGTGCTCGAGCTGATCGCCGAACTCGGCTTCGATGCGGTAGATCTCTTCGTATTCGAAGGGCAGGACGATTTCATGAGCGCCGAAACGGACACTCGAGCGGCTTGCGGTGCGCGGCATCGGCGTTGCCGATGTCTACGTGAACGAGGACGTTGTCGTAGACGACGTCTGGTCTCTGCACAATCACCCAGATCCCGACCGACGCGCCGCGTCGAGGTCGTGCTTCTGCGGCGTCGTAGACTACGTTCGAGAACTGGGTTCGTCGGGGGTGTCGATGGCTGCCGGCGGGCTTCATGACGAGGCGTGCAGGCGCCGCTCGGTCGAAGAACTCCGGTGGCGCGTGGACTACGCATTGACAAGCGACGTCCGTGTCTCCATAGAGCCGTACAATGATGGAGACGTTGGGAGGCCCGCGGTGATCGAGGATCTGCTCGAGGCGGTGCCAGGCCTTGAGCTGACGCTCGACCATTCGCACTTCACGCGCGTAGGAGTGCCACTGGCCGACGTCGAGTCCCTCCTGCAAAGAACCCGACACCTCCATTGACGGGCTGCTCGTAGCGGTGTCTTCGAGACGAGTTTTCGACCGCAACGAGACGGACTTCGACGTTCTTCTCGAACAGATCGATAAGGCCGGCTATCGTGGAGCGATAGCCATGGAGTACTTCAACCACGGCACGGTGGCGGGGGTGGAAGAGTGTGACACGCTGAAGTGCCAGGACTTCCTGCAGGCGAAGCTCGCTGCGCTGGGTTTGCGACCCGCGAGCTCTAGCCGAGCCGAAAAGCGTGCCGAACGGTGGGCGCCGATCTACAAGTACGTCGAATGAACCTCACGCGGGTTGGACGAGCGCGTCGACTGACGGCGAGACACTATGACATCCTGAAGGGGGGTCGCGGCCGCCCGCTCGCGGCCTTGGTCATCGCCATGGGTGTCGTGTGAGTAGCGGTGCCAACCGGCGGGTGGCTCTTATCAAAGTCGAACCGCACTTGGCTCTCCTTAGGATCCAACGCCCTGAGGTCCGCAATGCGTTCGACAACCGGACGCTCGTCGAGATGCGCAATGCGATTCGCACGGCGCTCAGCGAGGGAGTCGCGGTGATCGCCCTCGCCGGGGACGCTGGAACCTTCTGCGCCGGTTCCGACCTGAAGGCCTACGCGGCCGGGGACGATGAGTACAGAGCCGAACACACGCGCCTGGCTCAGGACGTCATGAACGACTTGGAGGCGGCAGGCGCGCTGACGCTGGCGCTCGTCGAGGGCTTCTGTCTCGGTGGCGGACTCGAACTAGCGCTAGCCTGCGATCTGCGCATCGCGGTCCAGTCAAGCACGTGGGGCTTTCCGGAGGTGACCCTCGGAGTCATCCCCTCGGGAGGCGGGACGCAGCGGATCGGTCGCTATGTCGGTTTGGGTAGGGCGAAGCAGCTGATTCTGCTCGGAGAGAGAATCGACGCCGCCGAGGCCTGCCGGCTTGGTCTGGCGAACTGGATGGCCGCGGATTTCGAGGGCGCCCTGAATCGCGCCCAAGGGCTCGCGCATCGGGTTCATGGCTTCACTGGTGCGGCGGTGCCGGTCCTTAAGGAACTCGTCACGCAGAGCTTCGACCTGTCGCTGGAGGACGGACTCACGCGCGAACGAGACGCCGAGGCTGCGCTCACGGCGGTCGCGCCCAATACACTTGAGTTCGATAGCTAGGCGAGACGCAATGTTACACGTGATAACCACGATTCTGCAAGGTTCGCCGACCCCCCCTCAGCCAAGAATCGCCTCGATCGGGGCCCTGCTCGCCGACAAGTCGCGCGAGATCCCGGACAGGGTGGCGGTCGACGGTGAATCGGGAGCCGTGACGTTTTCCGAGCTGCATGACGGAGCTCGGCTGCTCGCGGCGGCTCTCGCGGCTGTCGGGAGGGCGACAGGGTTGGGATGCATGTGTCCAACCACTACGCGGCTGAATCGTGTCTGGTTCTCGCGGCCGTCCTCGGTCTCGGCGCGATCTACGTGCCGTTGAATCCCCGAGCTGGTAGCCACGACCTCTCGCGGCTGGTAGAGCTTACGGACCCGAAGGTTGTGATTACCAGCGCACCGACCTTGGCTGCGCTCACGCCGTCGCGTGGAGGGAAGCGCGCCGTGTGGGACGTCAGAGCCCTCCGAGGGATCATGCTCGGGTACGCGCCGGCGACCTTGTCTGACGTGTCGCCAGAAGCCGATGCTGCGATCCTGTGCACGTCCGGCACAACCGGCGCTCCAAAGGGGGCGGTCTACACGCACGAAGGGCTGTGTCGAGTGGCCGAGCGCACGGTGGTGGCGTCGTTGGGTCCCGAGGCGGACCTGCCGCTACTGGGCCCGGGCGACGTGTTTCAGACGCCGGTCCCTCTCTATACAAGCAGTGGGCCGATGAACGTGATGATCCCAATCCTCTACCAGGGGTACACCGGACCGATCCAATCGACGTTTGATGCTCAGGACACGCTCCGCCTCGCCGATGCACGCCGGACTAGCGCCTTGTTCGCAGTACCAGCGATGATCGCGCTGATGGTGGAGGTCGCCGGGAAAGGCTCGCTCTCGGACCTCCGCTGCCTTCTGACCGGTGCGGCACCCACTCCTGCCGAACTTCTGCAGCGTACCGAGTCCCTGTGGCCGGAGGTTTCCATCGTGAACACCTACGGGTCGACGGAGGCCGGCGGTGCGATGACGGTCACGTTCGGCCCGACCTTGCGGGCGCATCCGGGCGCCGCAGGGTTCCCGATGGCCGGCTACGCGGTGCGCCTCATCACCGAATTCACGGATGGGGATACTGACGGTGTCGGGTCGGTGCAGGTCCGGGGGCCGGGAGTCATGCGTGAATTCTTTAGTAACCCGGAGGCGACGGCCGAAACGATCTCGGATGAAGGATGGGGTACGGTTGGGGATCTCGGACGCATGGACGGGGGACTGCTCTGCTTGGCTGGTCGTAAGCACGACATGATCATCCGGGGTGGATTCAACATCATGCCTCGTGAGGCCGAGGCGACCCTTGAAGGCCATCCTCGTGTGCTGGAGGCTGGGGTAGTCGGGACGCAACACGCGATCCTGGGAGAGGATCTCGTTGCGTTCGTCGTGCTCCGCCCTGCAGCCGAGGGCATTTCGGACGGCGAGCTACGGACGTATTGCCTTGAGCGGCTGAGCGACTACCAAGTACCGAGGCAGATCAGAGTCGTTCATGATCCGCTTCCGCGTAATCCGCACGGCAAACTCACGCGGACCGAGTTAGCGGGGTGGCTCAGTTGATGTCCCCGAGCGCGACGACAACGGACGCGACGTTGCCTTTCGCGATTGGGCTCATCGGCGGCCTTCAGCCACCGGCGGACCGAGCGCTCGCCTACGCGCGACGGATGGAGGATAGGGGGTACGGAGGACTGTGGTTTCCGGACGTCTTCCAGGGCTGGGTGCCGCGTAGCCTCTGGACGGCTGCTGTCACAGGACTTGCTAACGGGCGAGGTTCACCGGACATTTTCTTCGACCCGATCGCTGCGATGGCGGCGGCGGCACAAGTTACCCAGAAGATCAAGCTTGGAACGGGCGTCACCGAAGTGCTCCGACGACATCCGGCCCAACTGGCGCAGGCGGCCCTGACCCTCGAGCACCTCGCGCCCGGCAGGATCCTCCTCGGAATCGGTGCCGGCGAGCCTGCCAAACAGGCACGGTTCGGTGTGTCGGTCGGGCAGCCCGTCGGTCGGCTTGAGGAGGGCCTCGCGATCCTGCGGTTGCTGTGGTCGACCGACGAGCCGGTGGACTTCGATGGCCGTCACTTTCAGCTGGACCACGCTGCTCTTGGGCTGAATCCGCCTGTCAGCGGTCCACCCAAGATTTGGGTAGCTGCGCATGGTCCGCGCATGCTCAGAATGACAGCGAAGTACGCAGATGGATGGTTGCCTGTCTACACACCGCTTGATCTCTACGTCTCGCGACTCGCGACGCTACGCGCGCTTCTGGCCGAGGCTGGGCGCCCGGCCGACGCGATCGTCCCAGCGATGTTCGCTGGCGTTGTAGTTGGCGAGTCCCAGGCTCATGTGCGTGAGCTACTTGGCGCGCCACTCGTACGCTTCATGGCGGCGACCTTGTCTCCCGACTTCTACCGTGACCGCGGGTTTGAACCTCCGTTGGGTGATCGGTACGGCATGCTCGAGCTGGACCCCTCGCGGCTCTCTCCAGAGGACGCAATGCGGATCGCCGAGCGGGTGCCTGTGGAACTCGTACGGGAAACAATTCTTAGCGGCACGGTTGACGAGGTGGCTGACCAGATCTGTGGCTTCCGCCACGCCGGCGTGAAGCATCTGGTCTTGATGAATCAGACTTTCTACGCAGACGCATCGCTCGCGAGGTCGAGCTCAAGGCTTCTCGACGAGATCCTGGCGCTCGTGACGTCGACGAAATGAATAGGTCCGCCAAGGTAGAGCCGCTCGCCGGCAAGCAGGTCGTTTCGCTGGCGCAGCAGTTTCCCGGGCCATTTGCCACGATGCTGCTGGCCGACCTCGGTGCCGATGTGGTAATCGTCGAAGCGCCTGAGCGTGGAGATCCGGCAAGGACCGAGCCGGCGTTCTGGGAGGCCCTGAACCGGGGTAAACGTGCGCTGGCTGTCGATTTGAAGTCAGCCCGTGGTCGCGAGGCGCTATTGCGGGTCATAGAGGGCACGGACGTCCTTTTAGAAGGGTTCCGCCCGGGCGTCGTTCAACGCTTGGGAGTTGACTATGACGTGGTCCGGGCACGACGCCCGTCCATCACCTATGTGTCGATATCGGGCTTTGGCCAAGACGGCCGTGACAGCCACCGACCGAATCACGACATTCTATTTCTCGCCCTTAGCGGGATGCTTGAGCCGTTCGTTCGGCATGGTGTTCCTCAACTTGCGCAAGACCTCTCGCTTGAGGTCGCCGACCTCTTCGCAGGCGTTTTTGCTGTGATCGCGTCGCTCGTCGGTCTTTCGTCGATGCCGCCTGGCGGCTATTTCGACGTCTCGATGAGCGACAGCCTCACGTACATGCTGAGCGGGAGGCTAGGCCCCGCGCTGAACGGCGTACCTCCGCGGTATGTGAATCCGGACGCCGCCTACCGGCTCTTCGAGACGAGCGACGATCGCTGGCTCGCCCTCGGCGTGGCCGGGTACGAGGACCACTTCTGGCGCCGACTCTGCGAGTCGGTCGGATTGCCAGAGCTCGCGGGGTGCACGTCTGAGGACCGAGCTGAGCGGAGCGTCGATCTGCAGCGGCAGCTGGCATCGGTGATTCGGGGGCGTTCGCTTGATGCATGGATTCGAATCCTGGGCGCGGCCGACGTCCCCCATGCACCCGTGCTCACCTCCACTGAAGCCGTAGATTCTCATCAGCTCGGCGATCGAGGGATGATCGCACTCGGATCAGCCGGGCTACGCTACGTTGAGTCCCCGTTTCGGCGTAAGGTGCCGAGGACCGAGGAGTTGAGTCCAGCTCCGCTTCTGGGTCAGGACACCCGCAAGCTGCTTCAGGCGGCGGGACTATCAGCGGCCGACATCGAAGACCTAATCGCCTCCGGAGCAGCGAGCGAGCCGTGAGCGCGTTGTCCTTTAGGGGTTGGCGCTCCGGCGGGTGGCCGGCCACCGATCGGGAGCCGAACCGGCACGTCGTCCCTCTGACTGACGACTATTCCGAGACGCCCTACTGGTGGCGGGATGGCGGGATTCCGGATCCGTCGGACGAGCGGGAGTTACCCAAGGAGGCCGATGTTCTCGTTGTAGGTGCCGGGTACACGGGCGTGTCGGCCGCGCGTCACCTACAGATGCACGGTCGCGGCGCGGTCGTGCTCGAGCAACGGCTGCTCGGCCGCGGCGCGAGTTCGCGAAACGCCGGCTCCACCCATCCGGGGCTCACGATTCCGGTCGATCGATTGATCGCCAGATACGGTCCCTTCGGGCGCCGGCTGTACGACGAGACAGTCGCCGCGTTCGAGCACTGCGAGGCGACGATCCGCGAGGAGCACATCGCATGCGACTATGCGCGGTCGGGCGTGGTACAGCTCGCAGCAACAAAGGGCGAGATGCGTCGACTCGAGGAGCTGGCCTCTGTCTACCGGATGCAGATCGGGGTTCCTGCGCAGGTCGTCGCACGATCGGAACTCGACCAGTACGCAGGTACGTCTACGTACGCAGGGGGTGTGATCACTGATCTGTGGGGTTTGCTTCATCCAGCACGGTATTTCAGCGGGCTCTTAAGTGGCGCCGCGCACATAGGGGCCGAATTTCACGAGGAGACGCGCGTGGAGCGGATCGAACCGCGGCGCGCGGGATTTTCGGTGGTCACATCGCGCGGTACTCTTACGGCGCGGGATGTCCTCGTGACGACCGATGGGTATACGGACGCGGCAATGCCGCAGCTCTCGCGGCGCATCGTGCCGTTCGCAAGTAACGTCTTGGTCACCGAGCCGCTCGGGGAGGATCTGGCACACTCGGTAAGTCCCACGGGACGATTCGTCGTCGACAGCGGAACGTTCGTCCTAGCGTGGCGAACGTTGCCCGGCGGGCGAGTCCTTTTTGGGGGGCGCACCCACATTAGAACAGCAACCTTGGCGAGCGCCCGCGCAAGGCTCTATCGGCTGATGGTAGACGCCCTGCCGCAGTTGGCCGGGGTGCGCATTGCGGCCATGTGGCGGGGGACCGTCGGATTTACATTCGACAACCTCCCCCACATCGGTAAGCTGGAGGGTGTGACATACGCTCTCGGTTATTGCGGCGGCGGCGTTGCCCTGTCGGGATACTTTGGTGCCCAGGCTGCGGTGTGGATTGCCGGTGGAGATCCTCCGGTGTTTAGCGAGATCGGCTTGCCAGCGCCCCCGCGGTTCCATCGCGCCCGGCGCTGTGTTAGTGCTGCGGGGGGATTCTCGTCTCGCGCGGAGGGATTCTCGTCTCGCCCCCGCGGGCTCTCACGGTCGCGGTGAAGCTCGATCATCTCGCATTCGCTGTTAAAGACGCGCAACCTGTGATCGATCTCATGGCGGCGAGGTTTGGCGCGACGCCGCTATTCGGAGCCCGGGACATAAGGGGCCGCTTTCGCGCGGTGGTCGTGCGTATGGGCGATGCCGCTCGGGGAGCGGTCGAGCAATTCCACGTTCAGTCCTGCCGGGTATGAGCCAATCGACATAGCGATGTCGGACCCTCGGTGGCGCGAGACATTCCTTCGGCCCCGCGACGCCCACGGGACGATTGTCCAGATCGTCGAATCATGCCAGGTCCGCGCGTCGGTCGCAGAGATGTTGCGTGAGCTCGACGAGTGCGGGCCCGACGCGCTGCGCCGACATGTCATCAGAGGCGAAGGCCAGGTCTGGTGGACGCAGCCGCGAGTGGGCGGTCCGCCGGCGGCGATCAGGCGAATCACCCTCGAAACCGCGAACGTGTTAATGTGTTGGACGCCGCGGTTCTATTTGCCGGCGTCCTGCAGGGCGGCCGCACGGATTCGCCGGACGCGACGGACGTCACGTGGGCCAGCGGCGTAGCGCTGAGGCTTCAGGACGGGCGCGCCCGAGCGGGCATAACGACGATCAAGCTCGAGGAAATGCTCGAAGGGGCACCGAAAGCCTCGTCGGTGTTTCCGTTGTTCAGCACCCGTAAAGGGGGACGTCGCGGATGCTGCTGCGTCACCCAAATGAAACCCTTGATCCCGGCGGATATATTGCTAAGATACGCTAGGGCCCGATTAAGGATCCCGCCATGCGTACTCGTCGTGCCGCGTCGGAGGCGCCGCAGGTATTAGCCAAGACCGAGTGAAGGGCAATATGCTTATGACCGCAGCAGCCGATTCGACTCCGATCATTGATGTCTGGATGAACATGTTCACGCCAGAGGTTTGTCACCGGGTCTATGTGGAGACTCCGGAGATGAAGCAGGTAGTGGACTGGTGGGGCGTCTCCGAGTTGACTCAGGGCATGGAGGTGCCCCGGTTCATCGAGGTCCTCGACGAGGCCAAGATCGCTAAAGCCATCATCCCTTCAATCAAGATGTGGGCACACCAGCGGCGCGCCCTCTGCTATTCGGTCGCGGTGCTCGAAGAGCCGCCGCTCGCTGCTGCCGCGAAATAGGAGACGAACGTGGACAAGTCATTCAGCCTGACCGGCAAGCGGATCCTGATCACAGGTGCGGCTTCTGGGATTGCCCAGTGTTTCGCCCAGCTCGCGGCCGCAGACGGCGCAAGCGTCGGACTCATCGATCGCAATGGCCCGGGACTCGACGAAACGGTCGGGACGCTCGGCGACGCCACATCTGCGCAAGCTCAGGCTGACCTCGGCATCTGGGAGGAAGTCGAGCCGGCCGTCGCCGCGATCGTTGCGCGGCTCGGCGGAATTGATGTGGTCGTTAACGTCGCGGGCTGGGATACACCCGGAAAGTTCTGGGAGGAGCCGCTCGAGTTGTGGCATAAGCTCGTCGACATTAATCTTTGGGCGCCGCTCCACATCTGCCGCGCGACGGTGCCCCTCCTGGTCGAGCAGGGGAGTGGACGGATAGTGAACGTGGCATCTGACGCGGGTCGGGTCGGAAGCAAAGGCGAGACTGTCTACGCAGCCGCAAAGGGTGGCGTGATCGCTCTGACCAAGTCGCTCGCCCGAGAGCTCGCTCCGTATGGGATTGGAGTGAACGTGCTTTGTCCTGGCCCCACGAGGACCCCGTTGATGGCCGAGGAGATGGCAGCGAACCCAAAGCTTTCGGAGAAGATGATCCGGGCGATTCCCTTGAGGCGTGCGGGCGAGCCGGAGGATCAAGCGCGCGTAATCGCGTTCCTCGCATCGGAGGCGTCGTCGTACATGACGGGGCAAACGGTTAGCGTCAGCGGCGGCCTGACGATGGTTTAGGCCGATGGCCGCTTCTTCGTACCAGATTGCACTAGAGAGCCTCTCTCCTGAACACCAGGAGGTGGTGAAGCTCGTCGGGAGACACGCCAGTGAGAGGATTGCGCCTCTTGCGGCGGACGTTGACGCGACGGGAGAATTTCCCGCGGAACTCTACAAGCAGTGCCACGAGCTCGGGTTGATTGGCCTTCTAGTACCCGAGGAGGACGGTGGCGTCGCCGCTCCGCTTCTCGCGGTGTGCCTCATATACGAAGAGCTTGCACGGGCTTCGGCCGCGCTCGCGGTCGTCGTGTCCAACAGCGTGGAGTCAGTCGTCCCGCTCGCGCGGTTCGCAAATGCAGCGGTGCGAACGGAGTTTTTGGAGCGCGTCCTGGTTCATGGGGACATCCCCTGCTTCGCTCTAACCGAGCCAAGCGCCGGGTCTGACGCGACGGCAATCACTACTCGCGCCACACGAACAGACGCCGGCTGGGTCCTCAATGGGCGGAAGGTCTTCATCACAAACGGGGCACGAGGCGGCTTGTTCACGGTGATCGCCGTGACCGATCCCGAGGCGCGCAAGAGCCGGCGCTTGAGCGCGTTTGTCGTCGACAGGAACGCCGAAGGCTTCTCGATCGGCGCTAGCGAATCGACCATGGGCCTGCGCGGGTCACCGTTGACGGAATTGATCTTCGACGACGTCAGGCTGCCGGAGACAAGCCTCCTCGGAGAGGTCGGTCAGGGGCTGCCCATCATGATGGACCAGCTCAACGAGCGCGGATTGGTGCGGCGGCCCAGTGCGTTGGAATTTGTCTCGATGCGCAGGAGAGGTCTGTCGCGTACGCGTGCGAGCGGCGACAGTTCGGTGACGAGATCGCCAACTTTCAGGCCGTCCAGCTCATGCTGGCCGACATGGCGATCCGGACAGAGGCTGCCCGCGGGCTCACCTTTGCCGCGGGGCGAGCGCACGACGCCGGCCGGGCAGACGCGAACCTGCTAGCAGCGGCATGTAAGGCGTTCGGCTCCGATGCCGCCGTGGCGAGTGCCCTCGACGCTGTCCAGATTCATGGCGGCTACGGTTACTGCACGACTACGTCGTCGAGCGCCTGGTTCGCGATTCGAAGGCGTATCAGATCTTTGACGGAACGAACCAGATCCAACGAATCGACATCGCGCGTGCGCTCACCGCGCCGCACCGTTGAGTCACTAGGAAGGACAGACCCATCGCCAGCACATTTGCATCAGCCGTCGCGCGCAGCGACTTGACGTCTCAAGAAGTCGTGCTCAGGCAACGAACTCGAGAGTTCAGCGAACAGGTCGTCGCTCCGTACGGCAGGGAATGGGACACGGTCCCAGGGTTCCCATGGGAGCTAGCCAAGAAGTTTTGCGGACGCCGGATTGTGTCGCTCTATATTCCGAAGGATTATAGCGGCCAGGGCGGCTCATTCTTTGACATGTGTATCGTGATGGAAGAAGTCGCGCGTGTCGATCAGAACATGTGCGTTCTGCCTCAGGAGATGATGAATTGGGGCCCATACATGCTCGGCGAACTTGGGACGACGTACCTCAAGGACAGTACTATCCGCGGCTCGCTGCCGGTGAATGCATGATGGTGCAGGGGCTGTCTGAGCCTCACGCGGGTTCGTCGCTCACCGACCTTCAGACGAGCGCGACGATAGATGGCGATCAGGTCACCGTGTGCGGGAAGAAGTGGTTCACCTCGTACGCGCAATACGCAAGCGATATCATCGTCTTCAGTCGTGTGCGCGAGCCGTTGGGCTCGCTCAGGGCGCGCTTGAGGAGGCGGCGGGATGGAGCAAGGAGCGGAGGCAATTCGACCGGCGCATCTGCGACTTCCAGGGCATACAGTGGAAGATCGCCGAGATGGCGATAAAGGTCGAGACGGCTCGCGCGGTGTACTACAAAGCAGCGCGCGACATCGACCGCGGCGCCCCGGAGGCGAACATGTCGACGTCGATCGCGAAGGCGTTTTGCAACGACGCAGCCTGGGAGGTCGTGAACGCCGCGTTTCAGATTCTCGGCTCACGCGGGTACGTTCGGGGGATGTTTACGACCGAGGCCCGCATCCGCCATGCACGGCACTTTTCGGTCGGCGGCGGGACGCAGGAGATGCTTTTGAACGGCATCGCGAGTGGCGTGATCGGAGAGCCCATCTCGCAACGGCCGCCGAAGCAGCTCACGCCGGCGGAGTAGCCGACGGCGACTCGAGCGCAAGGAACTGAGTGGCAATCGTGACTCTGTGGCCACGTGACGGGCGTTACCGACGGCAGAGCGGCGGCGCCATGGGGGACGAAGATCTGTGATTGCGCCGACTCCCAACCTGTCTCTGTGGCACCACGCAGCTGGAGACTACGTGCCGTCCCCGCCGCTCTGCGACGAGTTGAAGGTGGACGTCGCGGTCGTCGGCGCCGGAATTAATGGGCTGTCTAGCGCGTGGCACCTGAAGCGAGACGATCCGTCGGTAACCGTTGCGTTGCTCGAGCAGGGGACTGTGGGTGATGGCGCCAGCGGTCGCAACAATGGAATACTGACGGCACATTTGGGCCTGACCGCCGGACCTGTCAAAGCCATCTTCGGACTGCAACGGCTCCGCGAGCTCATCGAGTACGCGTCGGAGGCGCTTGCCTACTCGCGCACGATAATTCGCGAACAGCAATTTGAGTGCGACCACGAGGCGCGTGTCAGAGGTCTCACCATTGCGACGGCCGAGGCGTTTGTGCGACCGCTGGAGAAGGAATACAGGTTCCAACAGGCATGCGGCTTCGGCGACGACATCGGCTGGGTTTCGCGCTCGGAGCTTGCCGCTCTGTTCGAGGGACCGCTCCTCGCGGGCGAAGGTGCTATTGTCGACGGTAACTCGGACGTAGTGAATCCGGTGAAGCTTGTCCGCGAATTCAAACAACTCGCGGTTGGCGCCGGCGTGGCGGTTTTCGAGCGGTCGCCCGTCATCGACATTAGGCGCTGCGGAGCGGGCTACCGGGCGTCGACCCCAGGTGGCGCGGTTCTCGCAGAGAAGCTTGTCCTGACGACGAACGCCTACTCGCACGCGCTACCCGGCGGCGTTATCGACCCAGCCGATCAGTGGCCAATTTATGCCCACCAGATCGCGACGGAGCCGCTATCAGACGCCGCCTGGGCCGAAGTCGGCTGGAGTCCGGACTATCACAGGGTCGGAGATACTCTGATGCCGTGGCACTGGGCGCGCCGGACGCCAGACGGCCGCGTTACATTCGGAGGTGCTCGGCTACCAGTTGCTCGGGCCTCTGCGGATCGCGAATACGACCAGTCGGCATTTGCGCGTCTTACGCGTCATTTGCGCGCATTTTTTCCGACACTGGCCGACGCCCGTGTCACGCACCGCTGGGGTGGTCTTCTGTCGACTACGTTTGATCTACTGCCACACATCGGCTTCATCGACGCGGACCGACGGGCTGTGCGGGTGACGGGGTGCTGGGGACACGGCATGGCCCTTGGGCATCTCAACGGAGACGTCGTAAGTCGGCTCGTGCGGGAGGAGGGCGGCGGCCCAGCCGAGGCTTGGTTCGTTCGGCGCACGCCTCGGAAGTGGCCGGCGGCACCGTTCCGGTTCGCCGGTATGGTCGGGGTGAACGGTGGGCTCCGTGCGACCGGGACGTTAGCGCTGAGACAAGCGATGCGAACAACCGGCAGCGAGTCGCGGCGGCGGGCCCTCGCGCAGCTGCTGACCTAGAAATCATGGCGTGACGCGTGCCGGCGAAAGTGGGCTCATCTAGCTTGTCGAGGAGGAAACGCTGATGTCGTCTGATCACTCGGACGCGCCTATTCTCGTACAGCGCGATGGCAGTGTGCTGCTAGTCACGTACAATCGCCCAGAGCGACTGAACGCGTGGACGGAGCGACTGGCGGAGCGTTACTTCGCAGTGTTGCATGATGCTGACAACGACCCGACCGTCCGAAGTATCGTCGTGACCGGAGCTGGCCGGGGCTTTTGCGCTGGCGCCGACTTTGACGAACTGACGACGATTGTCGACGGTGCCCGACCGACAGACAACGAGCCACGCGAGGTGTTCCCGTGGACGATTAGCAAGCCACTGATCGCGGCCATCAACGGGCCCGCGGCAGGGATGGGCCTGCTCCAGGCGCTGCTGTGCGACGTACGCTTCTGCGTCCCGGAGGCGAAGCTTACGACGTCGTTCGCTCACCGGGGGCTCAATGCTGAGTGGGGCATGGCGTGGTTACTCCCACGTCTCGTTGGCCTGGGCCGAGCGCTTGACCTTCTCTTGTCAGCTCGCATAGTTCGCGGTGACGAGGCCCTCGGGATCGGCCTTGTGGATCGGATCGTGGAACCGCCCGAGCTTCTGGAGGCAGCGATGCAGTACGCCCGAGATCTTGGCGAGAACTGCTCGCCTGCCGCGATGGCGCAGATCAAGGCCGAAGTGCGCCGCGCGCTGGACGTGGACTTCGACACCGCGGTGAGAGAATCTGTTGACGCCATGCTTCAGGCCACACGACGACCGGACTTTCGCGAGGGTGTAAACAGCTTCATCGAAGGACGACCTCCGAAATTCCCCGGCTTGGGTCCGCGACGGGGGCGGGGCTAGGCAGGCTGTGAGACGGCGCAGCGTAATAGCGGCCCGCCAAGGTGCATCTGTCGCGGCACGTAGGCGTCGGATGTGCCGAAAGCTCGAGTGCCCGATCGGGACACGAGCATGTCGCCTGCGGCGCGACGCGAAGGAGCGTGCCCGCCGGTCCGACGGCAACCTGGACACGCGGGAAGTTGGACCGCGGACCTTGTGCGGCCACGCCAATGCCCGCGAGGCTTGAGTGATCCAGGTCTGGCAAGAACGGATCCGGCCGCCGGAGGGCTCGTGCCGTACGGCAGACGACGCCACGACGTATTCCTATTCGCCGAATCTGCCAGCGTCGAACGAAGGAGACAATTTGGCGGCGGCGTTCGTGTCGGGCGGCGGCTCCGGAATCGGGCGGGCCGTAGCCCTGGCGCTCGCCGAGCGCGGCTTCGCAATCGGGGTAATGGATGTCTCGACCGACGCTGCGAGGGACACTCTGCAAGAGGTGCGGGCGCTCGGTGGACGGGCGCAACCGTTCGTCGGGGACGTCAGTCACGACGCCGACGTAGAGGCGGCTGTGCGAGGCACCGAAGTTACGTTAGGCGCACTCGAGACCGCAGTGACCGCGGCCAGAATTGAGGCTTACGGCAGCGTGACCGACATGGACCTGGGTGATTGGCATCGTGCTTTGGCGGTGAATCTGACCGGCACGATGCTGGTGGCGCGGCACGCTGTCCCGTTGATGCTCAAGAATGGAGGCGGAGCATTCGTGGCGATCAGCTCGGACGCCGGGGTTCTCGGCTCACCGAGATCGACTCCATGCAGCGTCTCCAAGCACGCCGTCATTGGCCTCGTGCGGTGCCTCGCGACTGAATACGGGGCGTCAGGTATTCGCAGCAATGTCGTATGTTGAGCGCCGCTGAGTTTGGGCATGTTGGTGCCGTTGGGCGTGGGCATGGTGGGGTGGGGTACGAAAGGAGAAGTAACTCCGGGAGGGTGTGCGGAGCGGACGGCGGGTGACCGGGGTCGGGGGCGTGCGGGTGTGCGTCGCGCGTTGAGACCGCTTCGCTTCCGCTTTGATCGCTCAGGGAGCGTTGTTGTTGGCGGCAGGTCGCGGCGGCGGAGAGTGCGCGTTCGGCGAACTGCTCGCCGTCTGGGCTGCGGGTTCCGTGCGAGAGTTTTCGGTGGATCACCGGTCCGCGGAGGGCGCGTTCGGCGGGATTGTTGGTCGGCTCGACGTCGGGTGGGTGGTGAAGGTCCAGAGCGCGGGCCAGACTTTGAGCAGGTTGTTCGCGAATCGTCGGTGCCAGCGGGTGCGCCGGCTCTTGGGCGATGCTTGTTCGAGCAGCTGGCGTAGCTCGGTTTGGAGCGGCGCGATCTCGGCTTGTAGGCGCTGGCGGTCGTGGTGCTCGTGTTGGTAGGCGCGCCATGCTTTGAAGACTTGGCGGGTGAGCTGGTGGCCTTGCTCGCCGAAGATGTTCTGCTCGGCGGGTCCTTCTGAGTGGCGACGGAAGTCCCGCTGGACCCCGACCAGCACACTTGGCGCCGGTCGGGGTCCAGGTGTTCGTAGCCGTTCCAGCGGTCTGAGATGACGATCCCGGCGTAGTCGCCGATCAGCTCGTTGAACTGCTCGCGGTTGCAGTGCTCGGCGATCTCGAAGATCGATGCGCCTGGGGTCGCAGCGGTCCACAACGCCCGCGAATCGCCCGCGGTCCGCCAGCCGGTCTCATCGACGTGGACCGCGTCCTGGGCGAGGATCCAGTCGCGCAGGGCGCTGTGCGGGGCTGAGAGTGCGGTGCTGGCGTGCTGACAGATCCCGTCGACGCTGCCGGTCGGTAGCCGGGCGCCGAACAGCTCGCCCGCCAGCTCCGCGATCCCCCGGCGGGAGATCCGATTACGGGCGGTCAGCGTCACGATCGCAGCGCGCAACCGCGGTCCGAACGCCGGGCCTGCGACCCCGGCCGGCAACGACGCGGTCGTTCGACTGCTGCAGTCCGGGCAGCGCAGCCGGTGCGTGCGATGCTCGATCAGCATCACGCTGATCGGCGGTAACCCGCACACCTGGTGGCGGCCGAACCGGCCGACCGCCCGGCGCTCATCCTCTGAGAACTCCCGGCCGCAACCACGGCACGCCCGCGGGTAATGCGCGACGATCTCATCGACCTGATCCTCCGGGACGAGCTCACGGCCCGCACCCAGGTGTCCCTCCTGCCCGCCCGCCTTGCGCTTGACGCCTTCCCTGGCCAACAGCTCCTTGGCCTCGCGCGGGCCTCCGCCCGCCGCTGCTGACGGGTCTTCGGGGGATCCTGCGAGGGCGGCCGAGAACTCGTCCGCGAATCCCACCGGCCCGCTTCCTCTAGCCGCCTGACCCGCTCCTCCAACCGCTCCGTGCTCGCGGTCAGCCGCTCAACCGTCCCCGCCAGCTCCAGGAGAACCTCGACGCAACGCGCCCGGCCACTGTCATAGATCGCCTCAGCCTCCGCGCGGTCCACACCCAAAGAATTCGCCGCATAAACGGCGAATCCTTGTTATGAGCCCCAGGACTGAACGGTTACAGAAACCGTCAGATGTGCAGGCCGAACCGCGGACCGCGACCCCCGATCTCACCACCGAATGGACCGAGCGCCGTTCAACACAACCACCACCAACCCTTCACTAAATCAGTCGTGAGCCCTTAGGTTGAATGACGAGCTCTGAGCGCATGTGATCGGCCATGTCGCCAATTTTCGCTTTCAGGCTATGGCCTTTGGCCTGCGGGAGCCGCTCAATCGGGAAACCGGGACCAGTCACGCCGGCTGGCGGGGTCGCTGACCGCCCACGGTCGTAGCAGGTGCAAAGCCTCTACCGCCGCGGTTCGGCCGCTCGACAAAGCGCCGTGGGCCGCTCGGGCGGTTCCGTCAGTCGGCGTCGCCTCGCCGGCCCAGAAGAGCGGCGGTGTCGGAGCGCCCAGCTGGCGTCGCAGGTGGTAGCTGCCGACCGGAGCGATGCTGGTGGTTCCCCTAGCCCACGGATCTGCTGGCCAATCGGAGACGATGAACTCGACGAGTTCCGAGCGGACGTCGACATCGGGGAATAGCCTCTCGAAATCTGCGAAGAAAGCCGACTCGAAGTTCTCCGGATGACTACTGAACTGCTTCGAGTGTGTGAAACCGACGACGGACGTTAGCACCGGCGGACCAGGGCGACCGGCGAAGTGCACGAACCATGCGAAGGGCGAGTTGCGCCCCCCAAACGTTGTCGCGGTGCCGATCCTCCCCTCCCAAAATGGGCGTCGAAATTCAGCACTGACCTTGCTGGTGCGCTTCATGCGCAGACCGCGGATCGCCTCGATCTTGAAGTCCGGCAACGACGGGCGGAACTCGACGGTTTCGGCCTTCAAGACACCCAGCGGCAGCGTCGCAATCAGCGTTCTCGCCTCGACGCGTTCGTCACCGGCGTGTACCAGGACACCGTCGTCAGACCAGTCGATCGTCGTCACGGGCATTTCGAGCTGAATCTTGTCGACGAACTGGGCGCTCATCCCCTCACAAAGCGCGCCGTACCCCTCGACGATCGCGTAATTCGCCGTTGTCGACCGGCTCAAGCGAAGTACTTCGGCCGCCCCGCGAGCGGAAACCTCGTGTAAGTCGATGGCCATCCGGAGATCGAGCTCTTTCTTGACTGCGTCGATCTGCCTCTCCGTAAAGCCGCTCTCGCCCAAGGCGTCGAGGACTACAACGTTCTCGTAATCTGGACGCATCCACTCCTCTACGATCCGCGCCCACACCGTCGCCATCTCGGCATCCTCTTCCTCTCGCTGCCACCTCTCCCCATCGAATACCATGCCCATGGTCCGGACCGGCGGTGAGACGCCGCCGTGGGTCGTCAAGCTGTAGCGGATCACGTAGTCCCAGGTCGACACCCGAGAGCCCTGGATGAAGCCGGCACCGCGCTCCAGCGCCGTCCCGTCGGAAAGCGGAACGGTGTAAGCGCGTCCACCGATGCGATTCTGAGCTTCAAGGATCACAAAGCTCTTGCCGGCCTGGTGCAGGATCTCCGCAGCCGCAAGCCCCGCGAGACCGGCGCCGATTACAACGCAATCGATCTGCGATGATGATTCAGTCCGGGAAGGCATTCCATGTTCCATGTCTCCTGACGTTTCCGCGGGTTGTGTGAGTGCTTAAGTCATCGTGGGAATGGTGGGCAAGGTCGGCGAGGATAAGGATAGCCCCCCCCCCCCCACCCCCCCCCCCCACCCCCGCCGCCCCCCCGCCGCACAAGACCGAGCCCCGGGACGCGCAGCCGAGGCGCGCGGAGGCCGCGGAGCCGG
>Ga0182024_10011159_pt1 | contig 18113 bp, 15 predicted proteins | sample P32metaG_FD_120480 | JGI IMG/M metagenome (GOLD analysis project Ga0182024, IMG submission 120480) | Permafrost microbial communities from Stordalen Mire, Sweden - P3-2 metaG (Illumina Assembly) | ecosystem: Environmental > Terrestrial > Soil > Wetlands > Permafrost | place: Sweden: Stordalen... | reverse complement strand
GGACAGCGGTTCGCCGATGGGCGGCGCGGTTTTGGGTTTGATGGTGGCCGCTTCAATGGCGGGCAACAGCTTGGCGGCAATCTGGTCGTATTGATTGAACATGGTGGCCAGCCAGTCCTGCAAGACGCCCCGCGCCATGATGTCCAAGCCAAGGGCATCGCTGCCGATGGCTTCATTAAACGGGATGCCGCGCTGCTGCTCGGCCTCAAGTTTTGCCAGCCGGAGTTTTACAAATTCCGATAGCACCGGCACAGTGATGGTGACTGCGCCGCAGTCGAGCAATTCTTTTTCCAAGGGGCTGTTGTCAAACATCCGGTTGCGGGATGCCCGCGCCGGGTTGCGGACGACGACGTAATCCACCTGTCTGCCGCAGAACTGGCAGACGGCATCAAGATTGGTCATCACGTCCATGTCATCAAAGGGAAACACCATGAGCGTGATGCCGATGTTTTGCGCGCTGGCGATGTCAAAGAAATGCGTGGCGGCAAGTGCCTTCATCAACTGCCCGTCCAGATGCGCCCGTGGATCAATCAGGGTGACGGGCTTGGCGGTGGTCTTCCGCAGAATCAAAATGAGTTCGTCCAGGTCTTCGGCCTGCCCGCTCAAGGGTGTCAGCTTGACCTGGCTGGGGAATAATCGAGACAGGGTGCGGTTGTCACCGTCCAGATCAAATCCCTGCCACGGGATGCCACGTTGGTTAAGCCAGCACGCGCGGTCGCGGCGGCGTGGTGGAAAAGATTTTTGTTTCCGACATCCGCATGACCGGCATCCCCGGCGACGCGATTAATTTCAATTTATATTACGGCGGCAAATCACCGTTCGACGAAACTGCCGGCAACATCGAAACCAATTTTCCGTCGGTCACGGACGCAACGCCGCAGTTCCGCGACATTCACCTCGAAAACATTATTTGCCGCGGCGCGCAAAACGCCATCGTGCTGCAAGGCCTGCCGGAAATGCCGCTTCGCGACATCACGCTAAAAAACATTTCCATCACGTCGGAGAAAGGTGTTTCCGTGACGGACGCGGAAAACATTTCGTTTGAAAATGTCCGCGTGGAAAACCAAACGGGCGAAGCGCTGAAAACATTTCGTGTGAAAAACTGCCAACTGGATCTGACGAAATGAACCGCCCGACCAAATATCGCTGGGTCATCTGCGCGCTGCTGTTCTTCGTCTGCACGGTGAACTACATGGACCGGCAGGTGCTCGGCCTGCTCAAGCCCGACCTCTCGAAGACCTTCGGCTGGACGGAAACCGAATACGCCCTGATGGCGATCTTCTTCCAGTTCGCCTACGCCATCGGGCAGCTCGGCTTCGGCTCATTCATGAACTGGATCGGCGTGAAAAGCTCGTATGCGCTGTCGGTTTTGTTCTGGAGTTTGTCGGCAATGTCGCACGCGCTATGTCGCACGGTCGGCGGTTTTTGCGGCGCACGACTGGCACTCGGCTTGGGCGAATCGGGAAATTTTCCCGCCGCCATCCGCGTGGTGACCGAATGGTTTCCGCCGAAGGAACGTTCCGTGGCCACGGGCATTTTCAACACTGGCTCGAACATGGGCGCGATTTTTGCGCCGCTGCTCGTGCCGCTCATCGTGGGATATTTCGGCGGCTGGCAGGCGGCGTTCATTGCGCTTGGCTGTGTTGATCTGGTGTGGCTGGCGTTGTGGTTGAAATATTACAACGCACCGGACAAATCACCGCATGTGAACGCCGAGGAGTTCGCGCACATCCATGAAGGTGTCGCGCCGACGGCGGAGCAAAAACTGCCGTGGCTGAAACTCATGCGCTGCCGCGAGGCGTGGGCATATTTCAGCACCTGCATTCTTGGGCCGGTCTGGTGGTTTTATGGGTTCTGGCTGCCGGATTTCTTCAGCAAGCAATTTCATCTCGACCTGAAGCATTTTGGTCTGCCGCTCGCGTTCGTCGCGTTGTCGGCGGCCCTGGGCAGCATCGGCGGCGGCAGTTTGAGTGCTTGTTTTCTGAAGCGCGGCTGGCCGCTGAACCGCGCCCGCAAGACGGCCACGTTTATCTGCGCGTGTTGCACCTTGCCGGTGATTGCCGCGCCGTATGTGGGCAGTCCGTGGCTGGCGGCGGCGTTTTTCGGGCTGGCTGGCGCGGCGCATCAAGGCTGGTCGGCCACGATGTATACCGTCGTGTCTGATATTTTCCCGAAGCGCGCCGTGGCGTCGGTCGTCGGCTTCGGCGGAATGCTGGCGTCGTTTTTATCTATGGGCTTTTTCTATCTCGTCGGCCATGTGCTGCAAGGCGAAGGCACTTACAAGACGATCATGCTGATCTGCGGCAGCGCCTATCTCGTGGCGTGGACGATGTTCCATATTGGCGTGCCACGCATCAAGGCCGTCGAAGTGAAATAATTTCAAATGCAAACTGCGATTCTCCATCCCGAAAAGTTAGCCGGCAAAAACAAATCCGCCGCCAACCCAGGCTTTGCCCATCCGTGGCTGCCCGACCAGGGCGACGGGACATATTGCAATCCGATTCTCTGCGCCGACTACTCGGATCCTGACGTGATTCGCGTCGGTGATGATTTTTATTTGGTTGCCTCTAGCTTCAACTGCACGCCCGGCCTGCCAATCCTGCACTCCAAAGATCTGGTCAACTGGACTATCATTGGCCATGCGCTGAAAAACCTGCCGCATCCGCGTTACGAACAAGTCCAGTCCGGCTGCGGCGTCTGGGCACCGTCCATCCGTTTTCATGCGGGCAAATACTGGATTTTCTATCCCACTCCGGACGAGGGCATTTTCCTCGTCACCGCCGATCATCCCGCCGGCCCGTGGTCGGAACCGCATTGCGTGCAGACGGGTAAAGGGCTGATTGATCCATGCCCGCTCTGGGACGATGACGGCAAAGCTTACCTCGTTCACGCCTACGCTGGTTCACGCGCCGGCATCAAGCACCGGCTGCGCGTCTGCCCGATGGCCCCCGATGGTTCGAAGCTGCTGGGCGAAGGTGAAATTGTTTTTCACCAACCGGAAAAACATCCTACGCTCGAAGGCCCGAAGTTTCTGAAAAAAAACGGCTGGTATTACATCCTAGCGCCTGCCGGCGGTGTCGAAACCGGCTGGCAGGTCGCGCTGCGCTCGAAAAATATTCACGGCCCTTACGAGAACAAGATTGTGCTCACGCAGGGCGACACCGACATCAACGGCCCGCACCAAGGCGCGCTGGTGGACACGCCGGACGATGGCTGGTGGTTTCTGCATTTTCAGGACGCGGGCGTTTACGGACGCATCATCCACTTGCAGCCGGTTGAATGGCGTGACGGCTGGCCGCTCATGGGCAAAAACGACGAGCCGGTGCGGCGGCACGCAAAACCGATTTTTGTTCGCGGCCAAAAACCATTCGCGCCGCAAACCAGCGATGAATTCGATGGCGGCAGGCTCGGCCTGCAATGGCAATGGAATGCGAACCATCGCGACGACTGGCACTCACTCACCGCGCGACCAGGCTGGCTGCGCCTGTTTCCACAACCAGCGACAAATTCGCTGAACGAACAGCCGAGCCTGTTGTTGCAGAAATTTCCGGCACGGAGCTTCATAGTGGAAACCGAACTGGAAATAATTCCGATGCAGCCAGGTGAAGAGGCAGGCTTGGTGGTCATTGGCGAATCACCGGCCATGCTAGGTATCCAGCATGATGGAAAAATGAACTTGATCGTTTTGAATACCGATAAAAAGCAGAAAATAATCGCTGAAACCGCATCCAATTCCATCAAGCTGCGGATGGAAATTCTGGACGGCGGCAGGTGCCGCTTTGCTTATGGCAAAGGCGGTGGTTTCATTGCCATTGGCCAGGAATTTCAGGCAAGAAAAGGTGCCTGGATTGGTGCCAAAATAGGATTGTATTCTTTAAAGCACCTGAAAAATACCGCTGTGGGTCACGTCGATTTTGACTATTTTCGCTTCGCTTGATCTGGCCTGCATACTTTCAGAAACATTTTTCAGGGAACTCCGTGGGCTGATATTGCTATTTCCGCAAATTTCTTTTGATCACACTCGTCTTTTTCCGTCCGATTCCCCGCACAAATTTACTTTACCTCCTGCTTCGGTCTTGAGCTGGCGGCGGTGGGACCCCGGCTTCGCGCTCCTTTTCAGCTTGGTATTTCAACATCGAATTCAATTGAGTCTGATAAAGCACCTGGACGACACTTTTTCTTCTCCAAGACCAAATTGAAGCATACCTTTAGTAAAGAAGTTAAAATGGGTGACGTTCGTGATGCTGGTCTCGTTGGGAAAATTCAATCACTTTGGCCCGGTGTATTTGTTGCCGGCGTAACAACCGCGCTCGTTATCGAGCGATTGAATTTCTTCCTTTATCGCGGCAGCGCGCCGCAATTGTTGTGCAGACAGATCAATGATTGAACTCATACCACTTCAATTAGGAATTTTGGCCTAGAAAGTCAATAGCCGGTTGTTCACCAATCCGGTCTCTTTTTGTGCCGGATGCTTCGTCGCGTCGTGGCTAGTGCCGGGCAGCCGGGCATTTTGGCTCCATTGATTGAATCGATGTTCCCTTAATTTTATCAATTAACCAATTCGGTTCGGGTCTGGTCTAGTGCTGGTGTAGATTAAACCGTGGTCATCGGTGGAAAAGGTTTTTCATTCAGGCTGCGCGGTTCTCGGAAAGATCATGCCTGTTGATGACGGTCTGTTAATCTCGTCGGAATATGCGATATTAAAATGAAAGGTAAATTTATGAAAATGACAAAATTTCAAAGAATGACGGTTTTGCTGGCCCTCACCGGTCTGGTGTGGTCGGCATCAACGGTGCTGGCACAAAATTCGCCAGTGCCGCAGCTGGCTTATGGCGTGCCGCAAGTTTTGCAACTTGTGCAGGCGAAAGTTGGCGACGACACGATCATCGCCTACATCAAAAATTCCGGGAACAGCTACGGTTTGAGTGCGGACCAGATCATTTATCTGCGGCAGCAGGGTGCTTCTGATGCAGTGGTCACGGCGATGCTGCAACAGCCCAACCCGGCGGCGGTCGCCGCCACAGCCCCCATAGCCGCACCGGCCACGCCCGCACCACAACTGGTGACTTCGACGGCCGCGGTGGCCCCATCGGTGACCTATGTGCAAACCGTTCCAGCCACGACATATTATTACGCCCAGCCATATTATTACCCGGGATATGCCTGGTATTCACCTGTGTCGCTTTCCTTCGGCTGGGGCTGGGGTGGCGGTTGGCATGGCGGGGGATATTACGGCGGCTGGCACGGTGGGGGTTATGGTGGCTGGCATGGCGGTGGCTACGGAGGTGGGCACGGTGGCTGGCACCACTAAAACCTTGTCCGTTGTTTTAAAACCCGCGGGAGATTGAGGTTTCTGCGCTGATGGTCACGAGAGGTATTGTTTGTCTCCGGTCGGAGACAGGATCACACAATCAATCTGGCAAGCAGCCCGGAGAACCGGTTCTCCGTCCGGTTGTTTTTCACTGCCATCGCTAGAGCCTTCCGCTGTGTAGTGCATATCATTCGTGACTTCGGGCGACGCATGGCCAACCGGCGGCCCGTCGGCTGACCGGCCAACATCAGAGGTTGCATTTGCTGGGTAAAACTCGCATATACCCGCCGCCATTTCATGAGTGTGTTCATTCCAGGCCAGCGGTGGATCAGCGAGTCGGAGCCGGAGCTCGGGCTGGGCACCGTCGTGCCGGCCGAGAACGGCCGCGTCAAGGTCGAGTTCAAGGCCGCAGGCGAAACCCGGATTTATGCGGCAGACCAGGCGCCGCTGAAACGCGTGCGCTTCCGCGAGGGTGACAAAATCAAAACCCAGGCGGACAGGGAATTTGTCATCCAAAAAGTCGCCGAACAGAACGGCCTGATCATTTACATCGGCGAAAGCCAACAGTTGCGAGAAGCCGAGGTCAGCGACCGGGTCAGCTTGCAGGGACCGCAGGAGCGCCTGTTCGCGGGACGATTTGACAGCCCCGCGACGTTTGCGCTGCGCCGCCGCTCGCTGGAGCTGCTCCATCGCTCCCGCCAATCGCCCGTGCGCGGATTCGTCGGCGGCCGCATCGACCTGATTCCGCATCAGCTTTACATCGCCCAGGAGGTTGCCAACCGGCACGCGCCCCGCGTCATGTTGTCCGACGAGGTCGGCTTGGGCAAAACCATCGAGGCGTGCCTGATCCTGCATCGCCTCCTTTTGAGCGGACGGGCGAACCGCATCCTGATCCTGGTGCCGGAATCGCTCGTGCACCAGTGGTTCGTAGAAATGCTCCGTCGCTTCAACGTGTGGCTGCACATCTTCGATGCCGAACGCTGCGCGTCCATCGAAGCCGGTGAACCGGGAGCCAATCCGTTTCTGGATGATCAGCTCATCCTGACCAGCATTGATTTTCTGGCTGGCGACCCGCGCCGGGCGGAACAGGCGGTGGCTGCGGGCTGGGATGTGCTCGTAGTGGATGAGGCCCATCATCTGGAATGGTCTGAGGCCAGTCCCAGCCGCGAGTATCAGGTGGTCGAGGCGCTCAGCCGGCAGTCAGTAGGGCTTTTATTGCTGACGGCCACGCCGGAACAACTGGGAGTGGAAAGCCATTTTGCCCGGCTGCGTCTGCTTGACCCGGACCGCTATCGCGACCTCAAATCGTTTCAGGCCGAGGCAAAGGACTACCAAGCCACCGCCGAGGTCGCCGAGAAGCTGCGAGACGAAACTCCGCTCACCAAGAAGGATCTCGCCTCGCTGCGCCGTCTGCTTGCGCATGACCCGCAGCTTGAGCCACAGCTGGCAGAATTGAATCAGGGCAATGCGACGGCAAGACAGGACTTGCTGGAAGACCTGCTGGATTTGCACGGCCCTGGCCGGGTGCTGTTCCGCAACACACGCGCCGGCATGAAGGGATTTCCAAAACGAACCTTGCGGCTGGCCAGACTGGAGTCCGGGGCCGAAGCGGAACACTGGCTGGATCACGTCTCGACCGAATTCGCCGTGGATGCCGGGGACAGCCGGCTGCAATCCTCGCTGGATCTGGCCAAAGACCCGCGCGTGCTCTGGCTCGTGAAACTCTTGCAGGAACTGGATCCGCAAAAAGTGCTGGTGATCACCCGCACCATTGAAAAGGCCGAAGCCATTGACGAAGCTCTTCGCCGCCATCTGACCATCAAGACCGGAATTTTTCATGAGGGGCTTACGCTGTTGCAGCGGGACCGCAATGCCGCCTGGTTTGCCGAGCCTGACGGCGCGCGGCTACTAATCTGCTCGGAGATCGGCAGCGAAGGGCGTAACTTCCAGTTCGCGCATCACCTCGTGCTGTTTGACCTGCCGCTCAATCCCGAACTGCTGGAGCAGCGCATCGGCCGGTTGGACCGCATTGGACAGACCGCGGACATTCAAATCCATGTGCCTTACCTGGCGCACAGCCCGCAGGAAGTTCTGGCGCGCTGGTATCACGAGGGCTTGGACGCCTTTGAAAGCAACCTTGAAGGCGGCAATGAACTGCTGCGCCAGTTTGGCCAGGCCGTCCACGACCTGGCACTGGAATTTCCCGTGGCGGACCGAACCGACGCCGAAGCGGAACTGGCCGGACTGTTGAAAAAGACGAAGGCCGCCCGGCAGGAAATACGCCACCGGCTGGAACAAGGCCGGGATCGTCTGCTCGAACTAAATTCATTCCGGCCGGCAGAGGCGCAACGGATCATTCGCCAGATACAAGAACAGGACCGGCAACCGGAGCTGGAGGATTACCTCCTGGACGTGTTCGACCATTTTGGCGTTCACATCGAAGAATTGGCACCACACACCTGGCAGTTGAGCCCCCACGGCATCACCACCGATGCTTTTCCCGCCATGCCGGCCGAAGGCATGATTGCCACCTGCGACCGCCAGCGTGCGCTGGGCCGGGAAGATGTCGGGTTTTTGACGTGGGATCATCCGATGGTCACTGGCGCCATGGAACTGCTGCTCGGCGCCGAGACGGGAAACTGCGCCTTTGCCGTGCTGCCGACCGCGAACGACCGGACGATGCTGCTGGAATGTATTTTTGTCCTCGAAGCCATTGCGGCACCCCGCCTGCACACCGATCGCTTTCTGCCACCGACCCCCGTTCGGGTGGTCCTCAGCCACAAACTCGTGGACGTCACGGAAGCCTTTCGCGACGGGCCGTGGGAGGCCAGACTCCCGAAGGGTTCGCCTCATAAGCTGCTGGAAAATGCCGACATCGCCCGGAGGATTCTCCCCGCGATGATCGGGGCCGCCAACCAGCTGGCAGAAACGCAGGCGGCCACGCTGCGTCGGTCGGCGTTGAAAGAGATGATCCAACTGCTTGGCCACGAAGTGCAGCGTTTGCAGATGCTCCAGCAGGTGAACGACCACATCCGCCCACAGGAAATCGAGCTCGCCCTGGCCCAGCAAGCGGAATTGGCGACCGCCCTGCAACAATCCCGTCTACGACTGGATTCCTTGCGGCTGATCTGGAAAGGGCCGGCTGAAGCGTTGAAATGAACGGGGTCACGATTTGTGGCCGCGCAGCTGCGGCATTCCATTGTGCGGATGGACATGGGTTCGATGGCGGCCCCGGCGGTGGCGAAGATATCCATAATCCGGTGCGATTCCTCGCGATAGGCGTCCATGCGCGGACGGACCACCTGCCCTTCGGGCAAACTCGTCCAGCCGCGGCGTTTATTTTTGGTTCATCAAATCATTCCATGAGCAGCCCAGCGCCTGGTGCAAGCGCAGCACGGTCGTCAGCAGAATGTTCACATGACCGGCCTCGATCTTCTGGACGGTGCGGATGTTCAGATCCACCAGTTCGGCCAGCTTTTCCTGGGTGATTTTTTTAGCCATCCGCTCCCGGCGGACCTGGCGGCCGGAGGTCAAATCTTTGAAAGGGACCGCTTGCGTGCCAGAGCTTTGATGATGCGTGAAGCCCGCTTTGCGTCTGGCTTTTCCAGATTGCCCAGAAGTTCTGCCGGGTTGACGTCTAAATGTTGTGCCAACCTGCTGAAAATGATTATTGAAAAAGAAAACTCGCCCCGTTCGATCCGCCCCATCGTTTTCCAGTGGATTCCAGCCAGTTCGGCAAGGCATTCCTGCGTCAGCCCGGTGCGAACACGCTCCGCGCGGATTTTATGTCCAATTTTGCGCAGTAGCTCACGATTATTCACTCTTAAATTAAAAGCTGTTTAGAAACCTGTTGACACCACTGATTTGTCCCTTTACAAAATATCGGGTTGGCTCGGGCTGCGTGGCACGATCACGGTGCGCGAAAATCGGTTGCGACAGCGATGGTTCCGCGCACATTTCACGCACGTTAAACACTCATTATTATGAATCGAATCAGGGCTTTGATGATTGCAGGCGCAGTTTTTGCAATCACCTACTTCATTCTTTTCCCCTTCGTCTCTGGTGAAACGCAGCGAAACTACTCACGCCTGCTTACGGCGTGGAATTCTCCGGCCATCTCGTTGGTGGAACTGCGGGATGTTTCAGCAAAGGTTTCCCAGGAAAGCCAAAATGAGGATTTGCAGTTCGTTGCGAAACACCTGGCAACGACCGCCTCGCTCTGGAGCGATTTAGGTTACACGCGGCTTGGCGACATCAAAGCCTCCAGCAAAATTGAATATTTTGGCCGGGTCTTCATTCAGGGCTACGTCAACCCGGCCATCAATTTGAAAACCATTCCGTTGTGGTGGGACGCCAAGAAATTTGAACAAACCTCGGCGTCGTTGGATTGGCGGAACAAGCTCATGCTGCTTCTTCGATGGGCCATGTCGGGCGGCGTGGCGGTCGGCGTGTTCTGTTACTTTGGCAGGAAAAAAAACGACACGGAAAAGTGCTCAATATGAATGATTCCTTATCTGGCGAAAAAACCGACACGGCGAGAACTGAAGTTACGAAAAGGCTGTTGCAACAAATCGACGGTATTCTTGACCAATGGCGGAAGTTTGATTTCAGCCGTTGCCTTGATGCCGTCGAATTAGATCAAGTCGTGCGCAACATGGATCGTGCGCGTCGGCAGTTCGATTCCAAACTTTTCTTTCTTGTTATTTTTGGACCGCTCAAGGCCGGCAAATCTACTTTGACGAACACCTTGGCGGGCGAATACGTCAGTCCAACGGGGTTTGGAATTGAAACCACACGCCGGCCATCTTTGATTGTCGCTGCTAAGGAATCAGGCATAGACCAATACTTTTCAAACGATGGCAAAATCAGCCAATTATTGTTGTCACGAAGAAAAGACCGTTCGAAAGATCCTTCCATACAACTTCAGATCGAGAAAGTCTTGGACTCAAACGAAAATGGGGATGCAAAACTTTCCGAGGTCCAGCGAATAGTTTCTCAGGAGAGAGCAGACGTGTCTTACGACAAGGTTCATGAGGCTTTCGACCAAATAGCAGACTTCTTGCGCGGCATCCGAACTGAGGCGGAGTTTCAGGGAAGAATTCGACGCAACAAGCCAATGCCGTTGAATGAAAGAAATCTGAAGGATGCACTGACGAAAGATCTGCCCGATGAACCACTCCTCACCGTGATCCGGTGCAAAGGCGGACATCTGCTCAATCAGGGTGTTGCCATCGTTGACATGCCGGGGCTTGATGGCAGCCGAAGCAACTGGCAGTTTGATCCGATTCATAAGTGGGTCGTTAGCCGGGCGGAGTTTTTCCTCTTCGTTCAAAGTTCCGTGGCGGCACTGAACAATGAGACGCTCGATTTTCTGAAGGTGATTGTCGAGCAGAGCACAAAGCCGCCGTTTTGGCTGGTTCAAAACATCTTTGATGCCCGTCACTGGCAGCTGGAGGAAAACCGAAAAACAGAAGCAGACGTTCAGCGGGAAGAGGGAAGGCAACTCATAGTCAAGCGGTTGAGCGAAGAGCCGCAGGCAGCTTTGGGGCTGAACTTGGGATTGGCCTGGGATGCCAAGATAGAGAAAAAGAGTGAATGGCTGGCTCGCTCCGAATTCCCAAAGGTCGAGTCTGAGCTGACCGATGTGCTGCGTGCAAAACGAGCATTGATTCAAGAGCAAACCTGTTTGGAATATTTGAGAAAAAAGGCGGACGAGGCGAAGCACCAATTGGGGCAGATGGCTCAAGGCGTCGAGGAAAATCGCCAAAGGAACACGCAAGTGCGTGTCGCGTTTGTGACGGCCCAACGATTGTTGAGTGCGGTGAACTATCGCACTGAATTATGGGAGGTTGCCGCAAAAGGAAAGATATCCAAGGTCGCTGATGAGACTGCGAATAATTGGCTGGCGAATCTCGATATCGAGCTTGATTCCCTGAAGAAGCGACACGACTGCACCAGAACTGGAGAGGAAGTAAATCGCGACATCACTGCACTGGGCAACAAACTTGCCGCAGCCGGCAAAGAAAAACACTTTGCAAAATCATTCGTGCTTTCACAGTATTTTAGCTTTGCAAAGGAGTCATGTGAGTCGGTCGAGCCGCGAAATTACCACGAGGCGATGGTCGGCGTCGGATTGAAGGAATTACTGTCGCCGCTCGAACCGACTGCCGAAGATATCCCCGATTCACCCGAAGCTCACTTCCAAGATCAGAATCCGCTGCAAGAGCGTGTGTTGGGATGCCTATGGAAAAAGAAGCACGATGGAGGGCCAATTGGGGTTCACATAGAAATCTTGCGTAAGGAGTGGAGGGATGAAGTGCAAGAGAAGACAAAAGTCTGGAAAGCGAAGTTCTTAAATGAGCACTTTGTTGGCTATTGCGAAAAGCGGCGAAAGCAATATCGCTTACATTTGGAGGAACAACTGGCCAATTTTGAAGCAAAGACGAAACCAAACGAGGAAGCCGCCAACGCGACGGAGAAACTGATTCAAGAAATGAATCTGGCACTAGGCCAGTTGCAATTGCCATTGGCCAACGCCATCGCATCAATGAAATGAACGACCCGCACCTGTGAAAGAACCAATACAGCGTTCGATCTGGATTTTCTGGCTACCGCTCGGCCTTGTCATAGCCACAATCCTTTTGGTGCCATTTGTCAGCAGCGTTCTAATTATTGGCTCCAAGTTGGGAGCAACATTTCCGGTGCTTGAATGGGTGTTTTATGGGTGCCTACTCCTGCTTTTTATTTGGCTGCTGGCGGTTCCTATGATTGCAGTCTTTACTGCGCCAGTGTTGGCTTTGGAGAACATGACGAATAATGTCAGTTGCAAAACCTTAAAAAGAGTGGCAAAGCAATTGGTCAAGTCTGGAACACTTCCTCCCGACCAACATGCCAAGCTTGCCGGGGCGATTGGATTGGGGAGCGATCTGCTGGAGCCATTGGCAGCGGCAATCACAATTCAAAAAGAATCAGCCGCAAAAATTACGCGCGCTCATGCGGTAAGGGTATTTATTACCACCGCCGTGTCTCAAAGTGGTCACCTTGATGCCGTTGCCGTTCTGATTATGAATTTCAAGCTCGTGCGCACTTTGGTGGATCATTTCGGCTACCGTCCGCCCTTGCCAACATTGATCAAAATATACAGCCAAATATTTTTCGCCACCATCGTGGCTGAAGAAGCTAACGATGTAGATTTTTCGGGTGTTCTCAGTCATGTTGTTGGTGGGGGAGTAAATCTAGTCCCTGGCCTAAGCCTTATTACCGACTCGGTGTTTGATGGAAGCATCAATGCCATGTTCACGCTCCGCGTTGGCTATGTGACGCAAAAATATCTTTTGAACGCAGGTCGTAATTTATCAAAAAGCGACATACGAAAAGCCGCCAACGAGTCTGCTGGACGGGAAATAAAACATGTCATGAAGGAATCCGTGCCGTTTTTCCCAACTGCAATAGGGGCGGCTATCCAGCGATTTTTTATTTGATCAGGCAAACCATGAAACCAAATTCCTCACTCGCCGGTTGGTATGTTGGCACTTGCAATGATTCACCCAAAGGCAGCACTGCCAACTTCATGCTAAACATTTATGGCGCGACCGACACCTCCCTGCAAGGCGAACTCGCCTTTTTTGACGAAGTGAACATTGTGGTTCCGTTTCGAGGTATAATTGTTGATGATCAGATTGCATTCACCACCGTTTCGCCGGGTGCGCAAGCCTTGGTTATCTGGCAGGGAACCATTTCTGAACTGGAATGGACTGGAACGGCTTTATTGTGCTCTAACAACCCCAAAATCAACCCGGCATTGGAGCCCCAAGAAGGGGCATGGTCTTGTAAATTAGTCCGGTCAGCAGGAGCCATGAACCCTGTTGAGTCAAACACTGTCTGGGTGTATCACGACGGAATCGAATACGGCCCGTTCACGCCGGCTGAATTTACGCAGCGCCTGAACGCTTGCGAATGGCCGCGTAACGCCATCGTAGGATTGAATGACCGAACGATTTGGACTACGACAGGAGAATATTGGACAAAATCCCGGGAGCCAGCTCCGACCACATTATTTCTTCCAAGACGCAGCCACTCGTTATGGCAACGGCTGAAGGACAGGTTGGAATCGTTTCAAATGCCACGCGGGCGATTAAGCCAGCGTGTGCATCCAAGACGCAAGCCGCAGATGTTGACGCCTGCCCTTGAACGGCTCACCGTCAAACACAGCGGCAAGATCAGTTGATTCTGCCATCTGGCCGGTCGAACCCCACCGGGTCGCACTTCACCGGAGCAACGCCGAATGCTGCTTCAGCCACCGTTCCGCCGCTGCATAGTCCGGGCACCAGCGTTCCACCTGCTGCCAGAACCGTGCTGAGTGGTTCATTTCCAGACGGTGGGCCAGCTCATGAACCACGATGTAATCCCGGACGAAGGGTGGTGTCTGAATGAGGCGCCAATTCAGCGAGATGGTTCCGCGTCGCGAACACGATCCCCACCGTGACCGCTGGTTCCGCACCGTGATCCGGTTGATCTGGACTTGAAACCGGGCTGCAAATTCAACCACCACGGGCGGCAGCTCCCGCGCCGCCAGCCGCCAAAGTTGACGTTCAATCTCCGGTCGCAGATCCGCGCCCATGGCGGCTTTGACCACCTCGTTGCCAAACTGGATCAGGCCATTATCGCCGGCCTCAATCTTGACCGTCTCACCGCGAAAGAGGATCTCTGTGCCGAGGTGCCAGTGGGCTGGATGTTGCGGCCGGGTCGCCAACCGCTGGAGCTGCTGTTCCAGCCAGGGGATGTTTCGTTCGGCAAAACGGTGAGCCTCGGTGACCGAGCCGCCGCGCGGGATGGTCACTCTGGCGGTGCCATCAGGCCGCAGCCGGAGCAGATAGCGCCGTGCCCGGGGATGACGCACCATGACAAGGGGAACCGGTCGCGAACCAACAGCCAATGCCAGGACTGGCGGGGCAGGTTCGTTTCGCCTGAAAATAAAATCCAGCACCCGCACAGTTAAATCGTATCCGCCGGGTTTGGCAATTAATCAAGAGGGCATCACTCGTGCAACCGGGACGCCAAAATCGGCTCCAAATGGAGCCAGCTTTGGTTCCTCGATTGCCCGGGTGAACAGGAGCAAACCGGCGCTGGCCAGCCAGTCAGCATCGCCTCCACGATAGAAGGAACTGGAAATGTGCAATTTCCGGTTTCCGCCCAGCCAATCCAGCCGCCGGTCTTTCCAAAGGCGAAGCACACGTTTCTTCCGCTGCCGGAGGGAGCCGCAGCTCCGGATGCGTGCGGCCACCAAAACATTTTCAATTTGCCGCCGCACCCGTTACACCCTCAAGATGGTCATGCGGGAAAACCCGATGGGCGCATGAGAAAGGCACTGACATAAACCATGGAAACCATCGCTACTCAATTTGGTGAAGTCACGTTGCTGGAGCCGCCGCCGGAACTGCTGCAGGCCATCCGCGACTTCCTGCCGTTCGGCTTGATCCACAACGTCCCACCGGAGCAGGGCGCGGACTATGGGCTGGTCATGCAGTGCGGTGAATTGGAGCTGATGGGTGTCCGGCAGCAGCCCGAGGACGCCGCCTACGAGCAGTGTCTTCGCGCGCAGGAGGACAATAACATCCTGATCGCCCATAGCCTAGCCGGCTATCTGAAGGCTGGCTTTGCCGGCCTGTTTCTGCCCTGCACATACTTGACCACCAAGAAGCGCCCGCTTTTTCAATCGGGCATTGCCTATTTTGGGTATCCCTCGCCGCATGGCCGGGAGTGCCATGAATTTGCCTTCGGGAGCACTTTTGACGGCCAGTTTGGCCACGGCTTCACCGTCATGCTGACCGAGTTCATGCGCGCCCTGACGCAGAGTTCGGCGGCCACCGGCATTCCGCTGCCGCCGCCGAAGGGGCTGAATGTCCGTTACCGCCGGCAACTGGGCTATTTGGAATTTGGCTTCCTGCTGGTCGGCTCGCAGGTGGTCTGCCTCAAGACGCGGATTGCGCACGACGACCTCGCTTGGACAGCGCTGCGGGAGACGGGCATCACCAGCGTGTTCCATCTGCCCTGCCTGCCGGCGGCCATTGAGGAGGCGCAACTGCCCTAGCCAAACCGGCGGTGGTTGAGGAGGCCGGCCTCCGCCCGGAAGCCGGCCAATCCTCCCAGCAGCCGGAGCAGCGTCCGCCGCACCTTGTAAATCCACCTTCAGGCGCAGTCAACACGTCGTTGCTGTCGTGATAAAGGAGAACGTGGGAAACGTCGTGCTCCTTCTTTCTAATAAACTGGGTAGTCTTATCAATTTTTGGCAAGCCCGTTGTTCGATCCGGCATCTAAAACTCAGCGAATGCTAGCATTGCGAAGCCTTCGTTAATGCGCAACAGCCTCCCTTACGCATGCAGATGAACAGCCGTGACGCCGGACAGAAGCCAAAAGCAGCCGTGGTCTTGAGTAGGCAAAAAACCGCCAGGCAATACCAACCAACCTGAGGATTCGCCAGCATCGCGACCAAGACGCCGAGCGACATGACAGCGCCCATGCCATGGGCAAAGCGCATGGCTGGCACATCTAGGAACACGTAATGCGTTGTGGGGAGAATCCGGAGAATGGTCTGCTGATAAAATTGGATCATCGGTGAATATTGGACTTTCAATATGACAGACAGCATCAGTATCCCAAACACCGCCGCCACCAGCCAGATGCTGTTGATGAACAATGCTACCCAGAGCATCATGGTCAATGAAACCCTGCAAAACGCGAAAGCTGGCCGCGGAACTTGAACAACTTCAGCCCCCATTGAGATGGGGAAAAACATTCCGGTTCGATCTCGATATTCCACATAGCTTGGAAATTGCGCCTTTAGTGCTTCCTCTTCGAGCTTGCCCCGATAATACATGGCGGGAATAAAAATGAGCAAGGTGGCCAGCAAGGCGGCCCAATTCTGAAACACCAGGGATGCTCCGATGAACATCCAGATGAGACTCGCGTAAAGCGGGTGCCGGACGAACCGATAGGTGCCACCAGTGACCAAGGTGTGGTCTTGGTAAATAATCACCTGGTTTCCCCAATTCTTGCCCAAGGCAAAACGGCCCATGATGTTTACCGTGGATCCCAGCAACACCAGCGCAAGCCCGCCAATGGCCACCGGAAATCCAATGGTTGGAATTTGGAAAACTCCGACGCGAAATCGAATGAGCAGATAGATGACGCCGAAAAATGCCAACATGGAACCGGTCTTAACCAGACTGGGCCGCTCGCTGCGGATGGTGTGAGATGTGCGGGCGAGTTGGAAGTTGATGAACACAGCGGTCAGCACCGCGAGGGTGCAAATGGTAACGATCAGACGCGCGCATCCCGGGAAGGTTTGCAGTTCCTGGAGGAACCGGTCGAGAATATCAATTGGCTGCGAGGTAGTGACTGGCATATTTGGGTCGGTGCAACAGGTTATAGGCGGAGAAAGGGATCTTGTGCAAATCCGGAGTGATGACATGCACGCACTCTTTCTGCATGGCTTTCATGTCAAAGTTGTAAGCGTCGATGAAGGAAACCACGCTCATGCGAAAGAGGTTGTCATTGATGTATTGAACCCGTTCTGCTTTGGATTTGAGCGGGAAGGACGGAGAAAATTTCGCCAGCATCCCACAGCACGAACTGGTGGCATTCGTTGCATCAATAAACTCCTCCGCCCGGAAGGCAAAGGTGTTACGGATATATGGGAGATACTGGCGCAGGTCGATGCCCCGGGTAACGGGAATATAGCTGTCTTTTTTCCGGTAGAGGAAAGTCACCGCCACCCGATCCACGTCACAAGGTAAAGGGGCGAAATCGGCAGCCTTGACCAAGCCGGCGGTCTGGGTCTCGATTTTCTGCAGGATGCCCGTGAGCGTGGTTCGGTTATTCGGCGGTGTCGTCACGGGGCGGCGGCCAAAAAATGCCATCGGTTGAAAATTGACGCCGCGAATGTTCCGGTGCCGCATGGCGAAGGCAACCACGTCACCAATCTGGTGGTCGTTTACTCCCGCCTGAACCGTCATGACCAGCGTGGTGGGCACGTTGTGTTTATCGAGCAGTTCGACCGCCTGAAGCTTTTCCCGCAGGAAATCCCGGCCGCGAAGCTGTTTGGAGGTGTTGCCGTCCAGCCCGTCGAACTGCAAATACACTTCAAAATTTCCCACCAGCCGCCCCAGTTCTTGGACGAACGCTTCATCTTTGGCGATGCGAAGCCCGTTGGTATTGAGCATCACATACGCCAGCTTGGTGCTGCGGGCATAAGCCAGCACTTCCAGAATCTGCGGATGAAGCGTCGGCTCGCCGCCGGATAATTGCAGGATCTCCGCATTGCCGTATTCAGAAGTGATATAGAAATCAATCATCCGCTGGATCGTCGGCAACGAAAGCTCGCCCGGCCGGCCGGCTTCCGCGTAACACGTCGGGCAGCACATGTCACAACCGGTATTGACCTCAATCAGGCCGATGCAAGTATGCTGCTCGTGGTCGGGACAAAGTCCGCAATCAAACGGACAGCCTTTGTCGGTTTGGGTTTGCAGCTCGCACGCCGATCCCGGCCGGCTGAACTCGTTGCGACGGATGAAATACGCCGCGTTGTCCTCCAAAAGCTCATCCTGCCGCCCATGAACGACGCACTGTTTCTTGATATAGACCCGTCCGTCGCGCGCCACGATTTTGCCGGGAACCGTGTTTAGAGTGCGTCTGAAAATTCATGAATATAAGGAATCAAGCCAGTCGGCGGAGTTGAATGCGGATCATCGCGATATGAATCCAAGCTTCGGCGCTGGACTCGGTGGTTTCATAATCGCGCACG
>Ga0182024_10011158_pt1 | contig 18114 bp, 14 predicted proteins | sample P32metaG_FD_120480 | JGI IMG/M metagenome (GOLD analysis project Ga0182024, IMG submission 120480) | Permafrost microbial communities from Stordalen Mire, Sweden - P3-2 metaG (Illumina Assembly) | ecosystem: Environmental > Terrestrial > Soil > Wetlands > Permafrost | place: Sweden: Stordalen... | reverse complement strand
CATTTATGGGGTCTCCAGCGCGGGCAGCACCGGCGACTGGCCCGCAAAGGCGCGGCGTTTCGTGGACATCCTCATTCAGGGCTCCCGGCCTTAACGGTGAGCGATACTGGTCACATGACGATGTGCAGGTCTGTAATATTCGATCTCGACGGCACGCTCACTGACTCGAAACCAGGCATTCTCGGGTGCTCTTCATTTGCACCTCCAAGCGCGAAGATTTTGCCGCGCGGATCCTCGAAAAATTCGACCTCAGCCGCTACTCCAAACACACCAAGGGCTTCGATAATCCAAAAGGAGCCGGCGGTCCTTGTGTCCGATACGCTCGTTTACCGGAGTTCGATGTAGTTGCAGAGCGCAAGTCAGAATCTTCCTACCCGAACTCCTCATCCAAAACAACAATGAGTGGAGTGCGCCAGTTCGTCTATCGCCCGGCAGGTGCCTTGCGCCGTTACGTGCGGGAAATTTTGTGGGTCCGCTCGGAGCAGCCCCGCCTGCAAATGCTCCTTCCTGAAACCACGCTCACGCTCGTGTTACGACAGTCCGGCCGCGTATCGCTCCATAGCGAGGCCCTTCCTTACGCCGTTGTGTCCGGTCTGCAGCGACGAACCCGCGTCGTGGAGCATGCTGCGCACTCCTCACTCATCGTCGTTCGCTTTACCGAGGTGGGGGCGCCGGCCATCCTGCATGATCGTGTTGACCTTCTTTACAATCGAACGCTCGCGCTCGATGACGTTGTGCCCCGGCAGCAGATCGAACACATCCAGAATGTTCTGGCCGAGGAGCATTCGATACAGCGACAGTTCGTCGCGGTGGAACGCTTTCTCTTGAGCCGGATCCAACCCCAAAACGAAACCACTATCTCTCCCCAAATCGAGGCCGCGGTCAAGCTCATCCGCCGCTCCGAAGGCCGGGCTTCCGTTGCCGCCATCGCCCGCCATGCCGCTATGAGCCAAAGTGCGTTGGAAAGACACTTCCGCGCTGCCGTGGGCGCCACTCCCAAAACCGTCAGCCGCCTGGCCCGTTTGCAGCATATCTGCCGTTTGTGGGACGCCGGCAAAAACCTCACCGAAATCGCTTTTGCAGCCGGCTACTCCGACCAACCCCATATGGTGCACGATTTCCGCCTCTTCACCGGAGCCTCGCCCGTGGCCTTCTTCCGCCAAGCCACTCCGCGCAATCTGCCGACTTTTTACAAGTAGCCGCTGCCTTACCCTCGCTAAGTTCGAGCTACGAGAAGCATCCTCAACTCCATGGGATCGTTCGCCTCTCGACAGGAGATCCGATGAAACACTATGCCCTGATTTTCCATGCCACACGCACATTCACTCCCGAAGAACAGAAGCAGCGCACGGTCGACATCGCAGGCTGGGTCAAAAAAGTCACCGATATGGGAATCACCCTGGAGCCCCGAAATTTCGGAGACACGCTGGCGGCCTTCGCCATGGAAGACAGCAAAGTCGTCTCCCGCAATGGATCGAGCGGTCCAAAACCCGCTACCATCGTCTTTTTCGACTCCCCCAGCAGCGAGCAGGCCGTGGACATCGCGCGCATCCACCCGGGCCTGCATTATGGAGCCACCGTCGAAGTGCGGGAGTGGACCTCTCCGCGCGAGCTTGCCGTTGCGGAGACACGATGAGATTGGTTGTTCTCGGCGCCACGGGGGGAACTGGAATCGAAATCGTTCGCCAGGCCATCGCGCAGCGTCATCAAGTACAGCGTTGTCCGCTCTCAAGCGACTTGCCGGACAGATTATCGTGAAGCAAGGCGATCTCCTGAACAGTGCCGCTCGGGCCGACTCCATCAAGGGTCACGACGTGGTGCTGTCGGGATTCGCTAACGTTCGGTCAGTCACACTTTCCTCACCCGACGAGTCGAGGATGCGCACCAACAGCAGCGTGCGGTCATCCTGTTGCTTCCCGTGGCGGGAAACTGCGGCCAATACCGCGTCGAAGATCTCGGGGAGAGTGCGGCGAGCGTTTTGCATGAGCAGTTGCTCCAGCCGCTCCATACCGAAATCCTCATCGCGTTCATCTACGGTCTCGGTCAAGCCATCCGTCACTATGGCGAAAATGTCCCCCGTCCCGCACGATACGCATTGCGTGGCAAAGGCAAGATCGGGGAAGAGGCCCAAAGGAAATTGCTCTACCGTCCACCGCAGAACATCTTTGTGCGCCTCCCGGTATTGCAACAAAGGTAGGTGCCCCGCAGCAGCGTACTCTGCCTTGGCCGGGTCGCTGAACCGAAGACCGGCCATCGTGACGTACATGGAAGGTTCCTTGACGCCAGGTAATACGCGGTTGATGGTCTCGAGCAAACTGGATAACGGTTGATGCAACAGCAGACCGTGGCGGATGGCAGTTTTTACCATCCCCATCAGGACGCCCGCCGGGATACCGTGTCCCGATACATCCGCGACATAGGCGAAGACGCTCCCGTCAGACTCGACCAGATCGACAAGATCGCCGCCGACAGCGTCGCTCGGACGCGTGCATCCGTATGCCTCGAGTCCCGAATTGTGATACCGCACCGGAGGCGCCAAAGTTGTCTGGATCGCCTGAGCAAAGGCCAGCTCGGTCTGCAGTTGTACGTGCGCGATACCCTCCGTAGCCGCGAAGCTGAGAAACAAGCGGTAACCGACCATCATCGCAAAGAAGATACCGATTCCATCAAGCACCACGCGCCCCCGGGTCAAAGATGGAGGGCCCTGTTTCGGTAGATGGTAGAACGAAAAGAAAGACAGCCATGTCAAGCCCAGGGTCGCGACGAGCAGCCATGGATTGCGCACCTGCGCAAAAATAGCGGTCACATTCAGGGCTCCCAAAGTCAGAGCCAGGACGACTACTCCCCACAAGGGATAGACGCCGGATGTCATCAAGTCCACAAAAAAAGCGATACCGGCGAAAGTCATGAACACCACCGCCAGCAGTTTGAAACTTCTACGAAGCGGCAGGCCTCCCCAATAGCGCTTACGCTCTGGCGTAGAGATAAGCACGTAATAGGGCAACAGATGTTCGAGGAGAAGCCGGCCCAGAAGTCGAAGATTCATAATGAGCCCTCTATCCCACTGCTGTTCCGGAGAAGTATAGCTTGGGAAGAAAGCGGGGGAAGAAAGCGGTGACATGATACCTATTCACCGGGGAGAGCGCTCATGTGCTGCAATTTGTAAGCTGTGGCTGCATTACCCACGAACCTAATCGATATCTATGTCACGGTAGCCTGAAATACGGCTCCGGCATTGAATTTTGTTACAGGATCACTTGCGGGTGCTTGAGATACGGTTTCAGGAACTGGCTCGGTACCTTTCGGCGCCGGCATATGCTAGCGCACGAGGTTCGCTGGATTGGTCTCCGCGATCGGTAGCCTGACGCGAAACTCAGTGCGGCCGGGGTGCGATTCGAAGTCGATGGTGCCGTCGTTGTGACGCGCCAGGCGGCGGGCGATGTCAAGCCCGAGGCCGGTTCCGTACCCCAGGGGTTTGGTGGTGAAAAAGGGATCGAAGATGCGGTCGCAAAGCTCCGCCGGAATGCCCGGCCCGTCATCGCGGATGCGCACCACCACAGTTTCGTTTTCGCGGATCGCCAGCACCTCTATGTGGCCTCCATGGGCCACGGCGTCTAAGGCATTGTCGAGCAGGTTTCCCCACACCTGGCTCAATTCGGCGGCAAAGCCTCGTACCCTTGGCAGCTCCGGCTCCAACTCAAGGGTAACGGTCACCGACTTCTCACGCGCCTTCGAGGTGAGCACCGTCACTGTATTGGCCAGGCTCTGACCCAGATCCACCGGCTCGGCCGCGTTCGCCTGGTCCATGTGGGTAAATCCCTTCACTGCGCATACCAGACTCGAGATGCGCATGGCGGAACCCTGAATCATCGAAGTGAGGCTGCGCATGGCACAAGCCGCGGCTGCCCAGCGAAGTACCGTGTTCAAGGCCGGCCCCTCCACGGCTGCAGACAGCCGGTCCAGTGCCGCCAGGGTCACGTCGGTGTCGGCGAGCAGGTGTGCGTTCGCCGTGTCCAGTCCATGGTTGGCAAGCCAGGCCTCCATCTCCTCTTCGCGATCACACTGCTCCAGGGAGGACCGGCCCTCACGGTTGTGTTTCGCGATGCAGGACCTGTGAAAAGCGTCGACCGCGGCGATTTGGCCATCGCTCAGAGTTGCCAGCGCCAGACAACGTGCAGCCTGTTCGGTGTCTTCGAGGCGATCCTCGAGCATGGCTACGCCACGCTCCATGGCGGCGACTGGATTGTTGAGTTCGTGGGCCAAACCCGCGGAGAGTTTACCGAGCGAGATCATTTTTTCGTTTTGCAGATCGCTTGAGGTAAAAAGCCGGGCGCGATCGAGCATGGCATGGACCAGGATCGATGTGATTTCGCAACACTCTCGCGTCATCGCCCTGAGACGGCCGCGGGGGATAGCGAATAGTTCAGTTGATTCCTGGGCAATCACATTTCCTGGCGGAGTCACCATGCGCGAATATGGCAATACGCCAGTGACGTCGCCTGGATGCCACTCAACGGCTTTGTTCGGCCCGGAGCCGCGATCGACGAACAAAGCCAGGCGTCCGGAAAGAACGATGTAAAAGGCCTCCACCGGGTGATCTTTGCAACTGAGCACGTCGCCAGTATTCAGGTGGCGCATGGATCCGTGGGTTATCAACCACTCCAGTTCCGTGCGGGGCGCTGCACCCAGGGTCCTGTGTTCAGCCAGCCTATCGATGAGGTCTCGTGCTATCACCGGCTCACTCTCTCCAGCGGGGGCGGACGAGTCCCTAATACGATATCAGAAGGAAAACGGCTTTGTTTTTTGCTTAGGGGCGGGTTGGGGATGGCGTTTTCTGAGAGGAGATCCGGCGACAACATACTTATTCAGCAAATCACGGAATGGATTATGGAGATGGACGGCGATTAGCCTTTACTAGGGGGATGTCCGTCTCCAGCTTCGTACGCCAGCCCTGCCCCAATGGCATGGATGCGGATGATCTTGCGATCCGTTCCTTTGTGGGGTGTGGGGACAGAACCGCAAACGCTTTGCCAAATCGCGACGACATCGCTTTGGTCCGGCCCGAAACCGATTTCGGACTTATCGTAGGGTATTTGTTCCACATAAAACCGCGCGAGGGCAGGGGAAGCATCGAAAGCTTCCGCATGGACGGGGTTGTAATAGACGAAAAACATATGCGGCAACTCGCCCGAGGCCAGCGCGGCTTCGCACCTCGCCACGATTTTCGCGATCAGTTCTGCACCGAACGCGTGATAGTTAAAGAAGACCAGCTTGGCCGCCGGCAACGGAAAATCGACAACATTCGCCTCGGCAATCGTCACTTGCGGACGATCCGGGAATTGGCGCGCGATGGTAGCGGCGTTGGCTCTGGCCGTGGCCGCCAGCGCGGCAGATAACTCGACTCCTATCACTGCACGAAAAGGAAATTCACTGGCGACGGTCGTAACGCGACCTTTACCGCATCCAAGATCCACGAAAACATAATCGCTGATATCGCCCAGCGCCGATACTGCCCGGCGCACGATGCTCGGCTGCGACCCGACATAGGCAACGATCAGAGATTGCAGGTTCGGGTCAGGATGGATGTTCTCGACCTGAACGACGCCGCTGGTATCAATCCCGTAAATCCTGTCAATCGGATGCGTACGTTGCGCGGGCGCGTAAACGTTCCGGATAACCGGGATGGTTTCGAGGGATTTCTTGACGGCGGATATATAAAAGAGAGCGCGGATTGTTTTTCTGAGGCGTGATCTCACACTGGCCATAAGTTTTCTCTCGTCGACGGCGGAAAACTCAAGTGAAAATAACGCGGAAATCAGGTCGGGATCAGAGCCGGCGTGTAGGTCCGAGAGCCAGAATGCTCCTCCCGTCGGCAAATGCCTGAAATACGGGGCTCGAATGCCGGCTCGCGTTCTCTCTACCCTGGCAAGATATTACCATTCGTAATGCGGACAGCTACCTTCAGCGCTCTTGAAGGCAACGAGGCCGGGAAATCGGAGGCGACGAGAAATACCTAGCCAACAGAGCAGTCCGAGGCGTTCTTAGGCGCGGCCCCCATGAGCCCTATTAGGAGGATCCCAGGTCTCAAATGCGAGACCTGGGGCACCCCACTTCTTGTCATGACGGAGCGGTTAGTTTCGGCACTTTCCCAGTTACGGATACGCAGTAAGGGGTGCGGTTAGCTGGCATCCTACTCCGTCCAGATCCGCTATCTGCCAGAATGGTCGTGCGAGTTGGACCCCGCGCCTACGAGCTCCGGGGTGGACGGCGTCTCAACTCGAGGTTGCGCGAAGTGGTCGAGCGCGTTTCGCATTTCCACTAAGAGCTGATCGGCCATTTCTCGCGTGAAGCCGTGGCGGACGAGAATGCGCTGAATGACGAGATCTTCGCGATGGGGTGGCATGGAGTAGGCAGGAACCAGCCAGCCGCGCTCGCGCAATCGATCGGCAAAGTCGTAGAGCGTGAAGCTCGAGGATATCGGGTCTTTCAGCTCCCAGCACACGCCAGGAATGCCACCGTGGCCGTCATAGATAATTTTGAAGACCTCGAACTCCGCGATCTTCTCGGCGAGATAGCGGCCCAGTTCGTAACCCGCGATTTGTATTTCGCGATAGCCCGTCTTGCCGAGGCGTAGAAAGTTGTAGTACTGGCAAATAATTTCGCCGCCAGGGCGCGAGAAGTTCAGCGCGAAGGTAGGCATGTTGCCGCCGAGATAGTTCACATTAAAGATCAATTCTTCCGGAAGATCGTGCTTCTCGCGCCACAGGGCCCACCCAACGCCGAGGGGCGCCAGACCAAATTTATGCCCGGAAGCATTGATGGATTTTACCCGAGGCAGACGGAAGTCCCAGAGCAGATCGGGCTGCATGAAGGGGGCGAGGAAAGCGCCGCTCGCGCCGTCGACGTGGATGGGGATGTCCAGCCCGGTCTCGGCCTGCAACTTATCGAGCGCCATGCTGATCTGGTGGACAGGTTCGAACTGCAGGGTGAAGGTGACCCCGAGGGTAACGATCACGCCGATGGTGTTCTCATCACAGCGCTTGAGAACTTCTTCCGGGGTCAACAGCAGGCGCTCGCCCTCCATGGGGACTTCGCGGATCTCGACGTCGAAGTAGCGGCAAAACTTGTGCCAGCAGACCTGGACCGGGCCCATGATGAGGTTCGGAGCAGCTGTGGATTTGCCCTTGCCGCCCTGGCGTTTGCGCCATTTCCATTTGAGAGCCAGGCCTCCGAGCATGGCTGCCTCGCTGGAGCCGGTGGTGGAGCAACCAATGGTGCTGGCGGCTTCGGGGGAGTTCCATAAATCGGCGAGCATGTGGACGCAGCGCTCTTCGATGGCCGCTGTCTGCGGATACTCATCCTTGTCAATCATGTTCTTGTCGGCGGACTCCTCCATGAGCTGCCTGACCTCGGGTTCGATCCATGTGGTGCAGAAGGTGGCGAGATTCTGCTGGGAGTTACCATCGAGGATGAGCTGATTGTGGATGGTCTGGTAGACGGCTTGCGGGTCTTGCTCTGCGTCGGGGAACTCGTAGCTATCGGTCTTCTCGTTCAGGACCTCGGACTCGAGCTGGCTGGTTGGACCAGCCTTGAGGTCTTCGGTATTGTGCAGAGGCATAGTTTCTCCGGTCTGTTTGCAGTTCAAAGTGTATTTGCTGCTGGTTGAACCACGGAAGAAAAGAATGTCAAATTGCTGGCTGGAATAGGAAATCAGAAAGTTCACCGCTTCATTGTTGAGCCAGCCGCGCCGCTCAGCAGTCGGACCCAGCAGGGAATCGACGAATAGACCGCCGAGCGCGCCCAAGCAACTGCGTAGTCATCGAAGAGACTTATCCAGGAACGCTCTACTCGCTCTGCACATGGCTTGGACAGTTTCCCAGCCGTGTTCATCGGAACCTTTGTCGAACGGGGCTCTTGTCTGGTCAATCGCATTCGTCACATGGGCGACCACTGCGACATTTGCATGGCGAGCGCTGGCAAAGGCAAACAACGATGCGGCTTGCATCTCAACGGCCAAGGCTCCTTTGGTGAAATTCTCCTCCAGTTCCTCAACCGTCTCACGGTAGGGCGCATCGGTTGTCCAGACGAGTCCCTGTGAAACAGGAAGGCTCAATCCGTGCAGCCCCCGATACATCGCGTCCGCTAAGTCCGCAGGAGCGGCAACAATATCCGCGGCAGGGAGGTAATGGTAAGAAGTGCCCTCGTCTCGAATAGCACTTGTTGCTATGACCAGGCTGGGAAGAGGTAAAGAAGGGGTGACGCGGCCTGCCGAGGTGAGACCCAGGATGACTTGGGCGCCGGAGACGTGGAGCTGTTCGGCCACTAAGACTGCGTACGGGCCGCCGATGGTTCGAGCGATCAGGCCACACTCCATTCCGTCAACCTGAAACGCATGCATCGTCGTATGAAAGCAAGCCCAGCCTGGATGCGGTTGCGTTAATCCTGATTTGAGAAGCCAGTCTGTAAGGTCGCCGTCGAAGTCGAGGACACAGATCGGGGGGACGGAGATTGCGTTCATGGTTCGCCCATTGCGGACCGCGGTCACCAAAGCTTCTGGGGTAAATGCACTGGGGGAAGACACCCGGTGGCGAAATAATGAGAGCTGCTCGTTCATCGACCTATTTATAGCAGGCGGTGGACAGAAGGTTTCAAGAAGGGTTTCCCGAACTTGACGGCGTCTCTCCTTCTACCTGGTCATAACGCCTCAATTCGCGCAGGGTCTTCGGCGTAAGTGGCCGGCGGTAGCGACGGGGCAGTATGCTCGCCCGGTAATCCAACCAATTCGACGCGACAATATAGAAGACGAACCAAGTCGAGGCGACCGGATTAAGGGAGGCACCCTCGCGCCATGTGAAGGTTCGGTGAAAGTCCCGGTCCGATCCGCTCCGGGGGTTTCCTGGCAATTTTTAAAGGACTGTGATCTTAGCAAGGCCAGGTAGTTATAACTTCTTGCAGGTGGAGACGCTAGCTCAGAGACGGCCGGCCAAGCGGACGCCAGTCCTCATAGTGGTTATCGTCGTCTCCAGCGGATTCGCGGTTGCCCAAGTGGTTCCGCCTGCCAACACGCCTCCGGTGACCGTTGCCAGTTTGCCCGACGCGCCGATGTTCAGCGATGTGGACGCGGTCCGCTCCGGGGCAAATGGCGCGCCGGAGTACTCCAATGCGACCCCGCAGGTGAAGCAGAGCATTGAAGACCAGTCTGACGATCAGGAAAGCCCGGCGGTTTTCCTGAAGCACCTCATCGACGACCGCTTTTGGATCTCGGGGCAATCCAATTTCATCTTCCAGGCGCACACGCCGTTCCATTCGCCCTATTCCGGGCCCAACAGCTTCCGTGGCTACGGCCAGGCGGTTGTTTCCCGTACCCTTACCCTCTACACCGGTGTGCGGCTGCTGCGGTTTACCGAGCTGGTGGCCAATTTCGATGAGGCCGGCGGCCGCGGTCTGAGTGATGGCCTGGGGGTCGCCGCCTACGTCAACGCCGATGCCATCGATCCGACCGTAGGCCGGTCTGTCTATCTCTCTCGCTCGTTTATCCACCACACGGTAGCCCTCACTGCGGACCGCATCGACGAGGACCCCAACCCGTTTTACCTGCAGCCTTCCATCCCGCAGCGGCGCCTCGAATTTACCTTCGGCAAGATGAGCCTGCTCGACTTTTTCGACGTGAACGAAGTCGGCAGCGACACGCATCTGCAATTCACTAATCTCGCGATCGGAAACAACGGTATTTATGAGGTTCCGGGAGACACTCACGGCTTTACCGTGGCCGCCATGGCAACGTACCAGGGGCCGAAGATAGGCTTCCGCTTTGCGGAGGCGCTGCTGCCGGAATTCTCCGCTGCCGGCGGTCTCGATTACAACATCCGCCACGTCCACTCCGACAATTTCCAATTCGACTATTCCACTTACACCATCCAAAGCTATGCCACCCACCTGCGCTTGCTGGCCTTCGTCAACCACGCCAACCTGGGAAACTACCACGAAGCCAACGATGCCTACCTGGACGGCAGCGATGCAACGCCCGATATCACGGCTCACCGCCACCCAGGTACGGCCAAGCCCGGTTTCGGGGTGAACTTCGAACAGGAGCTGCCGGCGAATTTTCGCGTTTTCTTCCGCGCAGGCTGGAACGATGGAAACTACGAATCCTTTATCTTCAGCGAGATGAACAACACGGTTTCTTTTGGCGCTGACCTGTCAGGGGACGCCTGGCACCGAAAGACAGATCGCCTCGGGTCTGCCTTCGTCAACAGCGGGCTGAGCCAGGACCATCGCGAGTATCTGGGCCTGGGAGGCCTGGGCTTCATGCTCGGCGACGGTGGCCTGAAGTACGGACGTGAGAGCGTAAGCGAGACCTACTATACGGCCCACGTGAAGGGCGGCCTCTATCTCGCCGCGCTGCTCTCTTTCGTCAACAATCCCGGTTTCAACCGCGACCGCGGACCGGTGGTCGTTCCCGGCTTCCGGGTTCATGTGGATTACTGAGCCTCTCTTCGCTGGAATCCGCGGGCGTCGCTGAAAACGCAAGTAGCGAGCGTAAATGACAGCGGATACACTAGCGGCTGCGTGGAAGTCGCCCCCGGGGCGGCTTTGAGGCAGGACATTTTCCAGGAAGAGGGACTTATGGCTCATTGGACGCGAAGAGGATTTATTGGATCGCTTTCGGCGGCAGCGGCGGCAACGGCGTTTGCCGCGCAGCAGAAGGCTGTTCCGGCCGAAAAACGGGCGGGACAGGTATCGATCAAGATCATCGACCTGCGGTGCGCGATCATCGGCAAGAGCCCGACGGTGCGCATTGTCACCGATCAAGGAGTTTCCGGGTATGGGCAGGCCGAGTCCTACAAGCCTTATCTCAAGCCGATGGTGCTCTTCTATAAGGACTATCTCATCGGTGAAGACCCGACTGACGTCGCTCGCGTGATGCTGAAGATTCGCCGGCTGGGTGCGTTCAAGCCCTGGGGAGCGGCGGTGAGCGCGATCGAGATAGCCCTCTGGGACATTGCGGGGCAGGTGGCTGGCGTGCCGGTATACAAGCTGCTCGGGGGCAAGATTCGCGACCGCGTGCGTATCTACAACGGAGCCGTCCGCTTTCCGATGACCGGCCATACGCCACAGGATTACGCAGAGACCATGGCAAAGATGAAGGAAGCCAAAGAGGGTTTCACGCTGATCAAACAAGCTGTCGGATTTCATGATCCAGCGATGATGCCCGCGGTGCCCAATGCGTGGTACGACGAACCGCCGCGGAAAGGAGCGTCGCATGCCGATCGCGGCATGATGACGGAGCGTGGCATGGCCAATGTGGTCGCTTGCGTGGAAGCAATGAAGAAGGTGCTGGGCGATGAGATCGGGCTGGCCCTTGATTGCGGACCGGGCTGGACGGTCAAGGACGCGATCACGTTTGCGCGAGCGATGGAACCGCTCCACATCGCATGGCTTGAGGACCTGATTACCGGCGACTACACGCCTTATCCCAACGCCGATCTTTTTCGCGAGGTGACGGTGAGCACGACGGTGCCGATTCATACCGGGGAAGAGATCTACCTGAGGGAGAACTTCAAAGACCTGATCGAGAAACAGGCGGTCAATATTGTGGGTCCCGACCCGGAGGATGTGGGTGGTATTGCGGAAATGAAGTGGATCGCGGAATACGCGGATCTTCACGGCATCCAGATTGCTCCGCACGGGGTGTTCGACGGGCTTTTCGGGTTGGCCGCGCATGTGCAAGTGGCGGCTGCGTTGCCGCAGAATTATATCGCCTTTGAGTATCCGTTAGGTCAGCCTGACTGGTGGTATGACATTGTCGAAGGGTTGCCGAACCCGATTGTCGAACGTGGATTTATCAAGGTTTGGGACCGGCCGGGGATTGGTGTCAGCTTCAATGTGCAGGCGGCGAAAGCGCACCTCGCGGACGAGGATCGGCAGTTCTTCGACTGAGGATCGATGCCCAAGCGCGGCCCCCACTGACTCGTGAGCCAGTGGGGGGCCTCTATCTGAGTTGTAAGCCGATGCCGAGCAGGCGCATAAGTCTTTTGATTTCGATCTTCTGAACGTCAATCACTTTTTTTAATCGGGCGTTTTCTAACGTGAACGCGGTCAGTTGATCTTCGTCAGCTTGTGCCTTAGCGCTGGGCTCCACACCGCTAAGGCCTCTCTCCAGGCGATCGTAGTCGATCATCCTACCAGTACCTGCTCGTGGAATGAACGGTCTGCGGGACGGCAGACACCGAGCGTAATTAACTCGCTTGCGGTTCTTCCATAGTTGCCCGGCAACGACCAGGCGAGGCCGCTCTCAATGAGAGACTGAAATAGTTCTATTGTCGTGGGCTCGTCTAACTGCCCTGATTCATATTTAACAACCTGGTCGAGTTGTTGCGAAACCTTTCTTAGTCCAACCCATATATCGTGACGCATAGTTACTCCAACAAGTAGTGTTCGTTGCAACCTGGATTGTTCGGGGGCAATCAGCAGTTGCCAATGTTGTTAATGTACATGCGACTACTAGTGAGCGCAAACACTGCACAAGAGTTGTGCAGGGGATTTACGTCGGCTCATTTTATGCGGTGGATACTTGATAATTAGTTCCACTCGCGCGTGTAAAATTTTCCGTAACTGTTACGGTTTCTGATCCTGGAAAGTGTATTGGGAAGAAAGTCGTCAGTTGACGCAGTTAGCTCGTAAAAATTGCAAGGTGGCCGGAGCCGCGTGCTGCCGGAGAAGGCACGAAGCCCTCTTCCCTGGACGGGTGCCCCATGTTCGCCCCAGCGTACACCCGGATTTCCTGTCGAGCTCCCTGGCGTTGACGAACTTCATGCGGCTTTCCTTAATGAAAGCCGCACACGCATCCGTCGGTGGCGCCCCGTGCAGGAAATCCGGGAGCATGGGCCGAAAAAGACGGGGTGCAGCCCCTTCGAACGCTCCTGGTACGTGGGCAAAAAGACTGCGGCCAAGTGCAATAATTCTCGCGCATGGAGTGAAAGTATTTGAAAAAAGTCATTGTCGGCCCATGTACGCCCCACGGCAAGCCGGGGCGGGTGGGGCGAACATGGGGCACCCGTCCAGGACCGAGACCTTGATTGGGAGGCCGCCAGAGCTCGCCAGTTTAATTTGTTAGCGGATGGAGTTTTTGTTTCCCGGGTTCATGGGTACTCTTCTTGTATGGCCGGCTTTGTTCGAGATGCTCTTCTTCCGCTGTTTTTGCTTTGTACCACCCTGCCGCTTGGGGCGCAGGCGCTCGCAACCGCGCCTACCGAGAGTGGGGTGGCTCTTAGCTTCCCAACCAACGAGCAGTTGCGAAGATTCAAGAGCATGAGCGGTCCCCGGCTCGCACCGGACGGCAAGCGAATTCTGCTCAGCATCACGGAGGCAACCGCGGATGGCGCGAAGAGCCACCTGTGGCTGACCGGAGCCGGTGGGGAAGAGCCACGGCAGATTACTTACTCACCGGACGCGGATAAGCGCGGAGAGTACGAAGCGAGTTGGATGCCCGATGGGCAAAGCATCCTGTTCCTGGCTAAACGCGACGAACATATCTCGCTCTACCGCCTGCCGCTGAACGGCGGCGAAGCGAAGCCGTTTACCCTCAAGGTGAAGCCGGTGGTCGACCAGGCCAAGCTCCCGGACGCGTTACCGCCGAAAGACGAGGCAGCCCAGCCGGAGGATCCGCCATCGAGTGACACTCCACAGCATCCCAAGAGCGACGCGAAGGGCGATGAGGTGAGCCTCGATGTAACCCGGTACAAGGTCTCTCCTGATGGCAGCTATATCGCGATCATTGCGGCGGATCCGCAGACACCGGGCGAGAAGGCGCAAAAAGAAGCGAAGTCCGACGCCGAGTGGGTGAACCATAATCCTCATGGCTCGCGCTTGTACGTGCTGAACGTAGCCAGCGGCAAGCTGATGCTGTTGCCTGTGGACCCGGATGTACGGGAGGCTTACTGGAGTAGCGATAGCGGGAAGCTGTTGGCCCTCTCTGAGGGGGCAAATGGTGTGGGCGACCTGGGACCGGCGACGAGTAGCTGGCTGGTCAGCATGGCAGACTCGAGCCATCCGCAAAAGCTGGTGGGGCTGCCGCCGACCATCGAAGCGGCGGCATTTGCGCCCGATGGCGGGTCGATCGTCTACCTGGCACAGGCTAAACACGATGCGCCGCCCGGCTACGCCGACCTCTACGTCTATGACACGGCTGCGAAGACCACACGCGATCTGAGCGACGGCTTCAAGGGCTCCATGCGCAGAGGCCCTCCGGTACCGCTGGCAGATGGCAGCGTGCTGCAGCTGGTGGAGATCGGTTTCCACGGTAAAGTGGCCCGCTATGTAGCTGGAGCAAGCGAACCGGAATTGCTGGCGCTGCCTCCGTCGGATGTGTCCGCACTGGAGACGAATGCGCAGCGGAATGGTTGGCTGTTTCTGGGGAGCGGCGGAGGGGATCCGCGAAAGCTTTACTACGCCGCGGACCTGAAATCCCCAGCGATGCCGGTTAAGACTCCGCCGCTGACACCGGCGCACTTGTTGAGCGTGGCTCCGAAGCGGTTGCAATGGAAGAGCGACGAGTTCACGATAGAGGGCCGCCTGTACCTGCCACCGGAAGCCGCGCAGCGGCGAGTGCCATTGATTGTGGAGGTGCATGGAGGTCCACTGGGCGCTTACGCGGAAGCACATGATGCGTGGATCGACTTTCTGCTGGGTCACGGCTGGGCTGTGTTGCGGACCAATCCTCGGGGCAGCTCCGGATATGGCGCGGCGTTTGCTGCCGCGAACAAGAACGATCTGGGCGGCGGCGATTACCGTGACATCATGGCCGGCGTTGATGCCGTGATTAAGACCGAGCCCATCGACAGCAACCGCATGGCGTTGATGGGCTATAGCTACGGAGGGGAGATGGCTGCCTTTGTTGAGGGCAAGACCACGAGGTTTAAAGCCATTATCAGTGGCGCGCCGGTGATCGACCAGCACAGTGAATACGGTACGGAAGACTCATCGTGGTACGACCGCTGGTATTTTGGCAAGCCCTGGGAGCATCCCGAAGATGCATGGCGGCAAAGCCCACTGGCTAGCGCCGGCAAAGCCAGCACGCCGTTCCTGCTGCTGCAGGGCGAGGGCGACACGACCGATCCGTTGGGGCAGTCCATGGAAATGTATCGCGCATTGCGACAGATGGGCGTGCCGGTCGACCTGGTGACTTACCCCCGGGATAATCATGGTCCGTTGGCTATGGCAATTTACGGCGCTCCTGTGCCCGAGCCATGGCATGGGTTCGATGCGCGGCGCCGTATCGTTGCGTTTATTCAGAAGGCTTTTGACGCAGCTCCTAAGTAGACGGTGGGGCACGAAGAGCACGAATTCGCCGTGCCCGCTTTTTCTTTTTCAGGCTTCCCGTGCTAGTAAAGGCCGGACTCGATGGGCCTTTACTAGGAGGATCCCAGGTCTCAAAAGCGAGACCTGGGGCACCCTTCGCGTGTCCAGGGCGGAATGGGATTCTTTTCGAAATCGAGTCCGGAAGGGGCGACTGAAGAATTTATCGAGCCATGGTCCTGGATTTCGGGAGAGGATTGGGCGGCCTCCGGGTAACTTGCAGTCGTCCCCGTTCGACAAGCTCAGGGCAGGCTCTGCGGGACTCATTTTGCAGTCAGGGGAGTGGCTTTACCACGATGCCGGATTTCATGACCCAGGCAACGTGCTCCATCACCGTGATGTCGTCCAGGGGGTTCGAGGGCACGGCGACCAGGTCGGCGTACTTGCCGCGTTCGATGGTGCCCAGATCCTTGTCAAGGGACAGAAGCTCTGCTCCGTGAATGGTTGCCGCTTGCATCGCTTCGAGTGGAGTCATGCCGCCGCCTACGAGCGCTCCAAACTCCCGGGAAACAGACTCGTCGATGTCATCGTCATCGACCCCGTAGGCAATCTTTACGTGATACTTCAGGGCTCGCTGAAAGGCGGGGCCCTGTTCCTTGACGATGGCGATGCCCTTCGCCATGCTGCTGGGCTCGCGGCCTTTGGAGAGCCCGGTCTGTAGATCGTGCTGGAAGCAATAGAGCGTCGGCACCAGCCAGGTGCCGCGGTCGGCCATCATCTTCGCACCTTCATCGTCGAGCATGGTTCCGTGCTCGATGGAGTCAACTCCCGCACGAATGGCGGCTTTGATGCCGACCGTTCCCTCGGCGTGCGCCATTACCTTGTGCCCGGCGCGATGCGCGTCTTCGACAGCGCGCGCCATCTGGGCATCACTCAATTCCTGCACGCGATAGTCGCTGATGGGATCCATGACTCCGCCGGTTGCCATCAACTTGATCCAGTCGGCGCCAAATTTGATGTCGCGGCGGACGATGCGACTGACATCGTCGACAGTGTCTACCTGGTTGGGCTGGTCGAGGGTTGGCTTGTCTGGTGAGAGACGATCAGAGTCGCCGTGACCGCCGGTGAGCGATACACAACTGCCTGCGGCGACAATGCGGGGGCCGGTTATGAGCCCTTTGGCAACACCCTCTCGCAAGGCAAATTGCGGATAGGACGAGTAGGATTCGCAGGCATCCCGCACGACAGTGAAACCGTGCTTCAACCAGAGCTGAAGGTTCGCGACTCCACGGACGGTGGCTTGCGGAGCAGAGGTGATCAGGTACGACGTGGAAGACTGCGTGGTTGGATCGGAGAGGATGTGCCCGTGCGCATCGATCAGCCCGGGGACGATGGTGTAGTGGCTCATGTCGATCACCGGCTTATCCGCGGCCGGGGCCGATTGAGAGATGGAATCGATCCTTTCTCCGATCACCGTGATGTAGGCGTCCGTCTCTATATGTCCGGTGCGTACATCAAGGAGTTTTCCGGCGTGAATAATCTGCGTTTTTGGTGGTACCGGCGCGGCCCCCCGGGCGGACGCGGTGAATGCGATGAGCGCTACGGTCGAAAGTACCATGATTGGTCTTTGCATGGGGATTATGACCATATCCTATATCGCCCGATGCCGTGATACCGTGATGGCAGCAAATATGGCCGGTGTTATCGGTAAGTTTGATCGTTTGGGTTTGGAGCGAAGGCCGCGTGTGGTCGGAACGCTGGCTATGGCGTGGATGGTTGCGGTCGTTTGCAACCCGCCGGCTCACCGGGGTTACGCTCAACAGGCGGGATCGGGGCCGGTCTCGGTGGTGCAACCGGGTGCGCCAGGGGCTCCCAGCAGAAGGCTGCCGCCTTCTACCTCCGCAGTGGCGCCGCCACGCTCGCAGGCGGACATAGAGTTCATGCAAGGGATGATTATGCATCACGCGCAGGCGGTCGAGATGACTGCGCTGATTCCATCACACACCACGGACAAAGCGATTCGCACCCTGGGGGAACGCATCAGCCTTTCCCAGGCAGACGAGATCAAGTTCATGAAGCGGTGGCTGGTGGCGCGGAACGCACCGGTGTCGATGGCCATGCCGGGTATGCCGGACATGGATAACAGCGGTAAGCCGATGGCGGCTATGCCGGGTATGCTGACTCCGCAGCAGATGCGTGAGTTGGAGCAGGCAGAGGGCGCGGAGTTCGACCGGAAGTTTTTGACCGGCATGATGCAGCATCACAACGGCGCATTGGTCATGGTGAAGCAATTGTTCGATACGCCGGGAGCGGGCCAGGATGCGGAGCTGTTCGACTTTGCAACGGATGTAGATAACACGCAGCGGGCCGAGATCAAAATCATGGAAGGTATGTTGAAGGAGAAGGAATGAACCGCTCGCAGTCTCTTATCTTTAGGTTGCTCAGCGCGGCGTTCGCCGTGGCTTTCCTGGGTTCTGTTACCGCTCGCCTGCAAGCGCAGACACCGCCTGCGCCGCCCGCTCCGGCTGCGAAGGCGGCTCCGGCTGCTGAACAAGAAGACGATCCCTTCGCCGCGCAACCAGCTACGCCGCTGCCTCCGGGGATGACGGGCTCGACCACCAACGATCCGCGTGTTGGGCTGAAGCCAGGGCTCTATGATGCGGGCGAGGCGGCGATGGGCATCAAGCACCTAGCGTTCCTGAAGAAGCCTTCGGCCTTTCAGCTGTCATCCACGCAGGCAGACGATCCGGTGGTCCAGAAGACGCTCGACACTCTTGGCGTGAACAAAGCCAAGATCTCGAAAACAATGCAACCGGT
>Ga0182024_10011157_pt1 | contig 18115 bp, 16 predicted proteins | sample P32metaG_FD_120480 | JGI IMG/M metagenome (GOLD analysis project Ga0182024, IMG submission 120480) | Permafrost microbial communities from Stordalen Mire, Sweden - P3-2 metaG (Illumina Assembly) | ecosystem: Environmental > Terrestrial > Soil > Wetlands > Permafrost | place: Sweden: Stordalen... | reverse complement strand
TTGTGCTCGCGCCCTGCGCGGAGACGATAGTCGCGGTCACAGCCTGCGCGTCGCAGTTGGTCGGGTTAAACATGAACCCGGGGCGATTCAATGTGACGTTGACGGTCTGCAGGCGCGTCGGCACGCCGTCGATGATCTGCGGCAGCGGACCGGAGACAGCGGTGATCGCCGCCGTGTGGGGGTTGATCGCGATCGAGGCCCTGACGACCACGTTGCCCAGGTTAAAGGGACCGGCCACGGCCGGAACGACGATCGAGAGGCCGAACGGCCCGCCTCCGTAGGGACCGGTCAGATAGACACGGCCGCTGAGATACAGCGGCTCCGATCCCGAGCCGGAGGCGACGGTGGTCGTGCCGATCTGACTTTCAGGCCCACAGGTGCCGGCGTTTGCCTGAGCTTCGGGGCACTGCGGGACACCGGCGATCTTGCCCAGCAGGCCCGCCGGTGTCTGCACGGCGATGCCAGAGAGATCCTGTTCGCCGTCATGGCGGCTGAACGTCAACGTGAACGGGCTGAAAGCGCCCGCCAACGGGCTTTCGGTCTGCGCCAGAAAGTTCGGGGAGAACCCCATGGGGCTCGCGCAGCCGGTGACGCTGAAGGACGAGAACGGCGTCGCCGCCGGACCGGATTCCGGAGCGCTCCACGGTTCGAGCACGCTCGTCGTCCTCGCTTCGCCGCAGCTCTGGGGGTTTGACAGCGGCGCCCGTGGGCCGCCCTTGAGCTCGAGCTTGAGCTCGCTGAACGGCAGCTGCGGGTTTTCCTTGAAGGTCGTCGTCAGCTGGCCCGTGCTTGGGTTGGCCGAGACCCTGCCTTCGAGCTTGACGATCACTCCTGAGCCTTCAGCTTCCAGGTAGAGCCTGAACAGGTTTCCGTCCGCGGCTTCGGTGTCGCTGCACGTCGGCTGCCCCGCGCCGCCACAGAGCGGCTGGGCGACATACACGTGGCCTTTGAGTGGGCTCGCTAGCAGGGGGGTGGTGACTTCGGCCGTGCCAATCTGCGATTTCGACGGGCAGTGCCCGGGGGCCACGTGCGGCAAGCCGTCAGAGGCGATTTCCATCGCTTCCGGATCGGCGGGGTCGAGTGGCTGTTCGCCGGTCGGCCCCCAATCATGGGTGATGTTGATTCCTTCCGGGCCGGATTCCTGGCAGGCGACGAGCCCGTCGGCCGCTCCGGGGGAGATCGAAACGCCTTCGGGCAGCGTCAGGACAGCGTTCTTCAGATCCGGCGTCGCCAGCACCGGCGCGAGGTTCGGCGCCTGCGGAACCTTAAGAACGACCTCGTAGCCCGAGGGAGTGTCGGCCTGCGTTTCTTCGGGCGCCACTTCGATCGTCGGATTGAACTGCAACAGGTTACAACCGCTCACGCCCTGCCCGGGGCTCGCTTCATACATCGTGGTTTCGTAGGACGGGCTCGTTGTCTTGGACACCCACCGCCCCGGGTCGACCCAGGAGTCCATTTCGAACGTAGCCTTCAACGGACCGGACGCGCAATCGCTCGGGTTAGTAAAGAACGCCGCCGGCACACCCGAGCCACCATCCCGTTCCGCCGGGTTCCCAAACAACGTGAGCGTGATCCCTGTGACCTTTTCCTGCACCGCGCGGGGCACGTCGGGCACGGCGACACTCAGCGCGTATCCCGACGGCGTCGGGATGACCCTTGAGCGTAGGTAGACACTGGTCCCGAGGAGTTCGAACCCAAACAGCGCCGGATAACCTGGTTCCGGCACCATGTTGTAGAGCCCCTCGAGCTTGATTCTCCCTTCTGATTCGATCCCCACGACCCCTACCTGGCTGGCTGCCGGACAAGGCGTAAAGAAACCTCCACCTGTGTTGTACAGAGTAGACTCGGGACACTGCGCGGCGGCCAGCGGGTCTCCGACAAAGCCCAGCGGCAGGTCGACGATCTCTGTCTTTGCTTCCTGAACCGGCTGGAAGCGAAAACCGCTGGATTCTGCTTCCAGTTCGAGCTCGGTCGCATAATCTATGGTGGTGGTCACGGTCCCGGGGTGATCGGCCGCCTGAGCTTCGCTTGCGCCATTGGGGCCATACACGCCGACGCTGAAGTCCTGCAGACCGAAGGAGGGAGCTTCCCGGTTCACGGTGTTTTGTGCGGTCGACGGTTCTGACGTCGCGACGGTCGCAGCTCCACCGCCTTCGACTTCGGCGACGTTAGTGACCGTGGCTGGGACGCTACCAGTCACGGTCACTTCGATCGCGAATGTCATCACACCCCCTGGAGGCAGCGGGTACGGATATGTACATTGAACAGACGATGAGCCAGGTCCTCCCGAGCATCCGAATGATCCCCCTTCGCCAACGACTCCCGGTTCGCGCACTTCCTCGTTTTCGATCCTCTTGACCACAATGCCCGCAGGCAGCTGATCCTTCACCGTGATGGGATCACCTTCGACGGAAGGTCGAGTACCGACGTTGGTTGCCGTCACCTGGTAAGTGTCGCATTGTTGGGCAATTCCTTCACAGGGTGCACTGTCCGCAGCCGAGAAGTTGCTGGGCAGCGCGACCGACTTGATCGCCCATCCCGGTCCGGCGCTCGCCGCCGCACTGGCAGAGTCTGCCGCTACGCCCATCATGCAGAGCAACAGGGCAGGCAGGATAAAAGAGGCGAGGAGAGGTCTCTTTAGAGGTAGGAGATGGAAAAGCCTCATGAGTTGCCCCTCCGATCGGTCTTCTCAGCTCGTACCTTTGTCCCATATTTGGATTTGGCTTTCTTTTCGCAGGTCTCTCTGGAGGTACGCGAACGCAGCTTGTGGCACGCCTTCAGTGCCTTTGCGAGCTTCTGCGCTCGGGTCAACGGCTTCGACTTGGGCTTCACAGCCGGTTTTGGGACCACCGCGGCGAGGTTTTCGCCCGAAGCCTGAGTCGCGCTGCCACCCGCCGAAGGCAGCGCCGGCGTGACGCTCAACGGTCCCTGGCAGGCATCCCCTTCACAGCCGCTAAGCGACGGCGGCGCGGGGAAGCCCCCACCGATACGGGCGTCATACCAACTCGCCTGGGAGTCGGTGTCCTGCGGCACCAGACTGTCCGCCGTGTAGAAGAAGACGTCATCGCCGGACTCGTCCGTGCCGAGCATTCGCGTGAAGCTGTTGCGCAAAGGAGCCGTTTCGTCCAGCGGCGATATCAAGTACACGTTTCCTTCGCGGTACTCGTAGATATTTTCTGGGGGAGACCCGTAGAGGTGTTCGCGCCCGGCGATGGCCAGCGGCGTCAGTGCCTCCGGGCTCCCGAAGACCACCGCGCCACCTTCTGACAGCGACAGCTCCGACGATGCCTGCGTAGGGAGCATCGCGCGGGCATACGACGGCGTTAAAATGCTCGCGCGGTTTGCGCTGTCCGTGGTGTTGCCGTCGTTGTCGAAGCGTTCGCTGGGTGTGCACGCCAGATCCGGAGCCGGGCACTGCCCGACCGAAACACGTACCAGCTTTTCTTCCTGCGCGTCGTACTCAAAGACCTGACCGGCAGTGCTCGTGTCGTCAGGCGTGAGATGCGCCACGCTGGTAAAGATCAGGTACCGGCCATTCGGCGTCGTCTGCACCGGCCGTTCGTCGTCGATACTCCAGTCTGCAGCATCTGCTCCGTTCTTTTCGTTGAATTCTGTCTTGAATGGTTCTTCGCACTGTTCCTTGAGTTCACCGCTCAAGGCGGCGCAGGGTTCCTCGTGCTTAGTCAGTTCGGCTTCCGACTCGGAGGACAGTGTGGCGATGAACGCCGTATGTCCACCGGGGGACTGCGCGTCGCGCTCGAACACGTACAGATTGTTCTTGCCCGCTTCCGGTTCCTTGCCTTCGCCGTTCTTACCCGTCAGTGCACCCTTCGCGACGAAGTACACGTGCGAGCCATCCTCGGACACGCGCGCGACACCCAGCACGTTGGGATTGACACCGCCAGCGCCCTGGTTTGAGACGTCGGTCACTTCCGCAACCCTTGCGCCTTCCAAGCGCTCCTCATAGAGCTTCACGCCTTCCGCGGGCGCGCCGCTGACCAGCGGCTGTTCGCTGAGGAAGAAGACGCGTTCGCCATTTTCAGAGGCGCCCTGGAACACCCCTTCCTTGTCCGTGGCGCCGTGACATGGTTCGCTGCCGGCGCATTCGCCCGCCGCGCCTCCCGGCAGAGCCGGCTCTGAGATCGCGACAGCGTGTTCACCGCCGACCCGCGCATACAGTTCATTGAGTTCCGGTTTCCCTTCGCATGCGAGTGCCGTGAAGTAGACGACCACACCGTCTGCAGAGACGGCGTTATATTTGCTGCCCGGGTAGCCCGCTCCCAGCTCCGTGCCGCATTCGCTGATCAGCTTTGCGTCTTCGTTTACGTATGTCGTGCCTTGCAGAGGGCCGACGTTGCTCACGCCGACCAAAGTCGGTTCGCGATTATCGGTTCCCAGGTACTCGTAGAGCGATTCGTCACCTTCACGTGTCTGGTCACCGGGCCACAGTTGGCTGCGTTCGGATAGGTATGTTCCCTCGGCGAGCACGAGGTGCGTCAGATCGCGGGATGCTCCTCTGAGCGCAAGTTCGTGCTCGCCTTCAAACGAATGCTTGCCCCCCGGTGGCTCCGCCGGTCCAACGTCGACGAACCGCGCCTGCGCGCCCACGCCTTCGCGGACGGCCAACGAATACGCTCCGGGCACTCCAACTTCTTCGCCTGGCTTTGACTGCACCACCAGTTTCCACAGTGACCGGCTGAGATCCGCGCTCGCGGCCACGAAATTGCGGCGCGCGTACTGGGAGGCGGGCGGCTCCAACGATTCGGTGCTCCAGCCCGAGGACGTCCGCGAGAACTCGTAGATGGCGCCGAATTCTCCGACGTGCTCTTCCTCGTTTCCGGTACCCGCGAACCCGGCGAAATCCACGCCCAAGATATGTTCCCCATCGGGCGACACCGCCCCCGAGCCTCCTATTCCCACCGTGAATGCGGCTTGACCGCCCTCATACGGCGGGGTCACGAGCTCATACGCTCGGCAGTCCGGCAAGAAGCTGCGAAAGCCGGGGGAGGCTTCGGTTTCGAAGGGGCAGGTCGGTTGGTTGGCGTCGCCAGACGCAAATGCGCTGGATGCGGGGAGAGCGAGGAGGGCGACGGCGGCGGTGGCTACGGCCAGGGACGCACCGATCCCTTGGGTATGGAGAAAGGCACGGAGCGTCGCGAAGAAGCCGGTCTTCGGCGTGGAAGAGGGGTTCGCGATGTGTGCTGTGTTTCTCACCTTGGCTCCTTGGTTGTGGTGGTGCGGGTGTGGTTATGCGACCGATCGGAGATCGGCCAGCAGTCGGTCGGGTTGCGCAAGGCCTCGCCGCTCGGGCGGAGCGCTAGAATCCTGGGGATGGCTACACGCGAGCAAGCCCACAAACTGCTGGACGGGCTCGCAGAGTCCGAGATCGACTCCGTGGTCGAGTTCATCGCCTCGCGCGGCGAGAACGGCGCCGGCGCCGAAGAGGCCAAGCCCGGGGACATCGTCGACGAGTGGGGGAACCTGTCGGCGATGGCTCGGAACTCTGGCCGGCGGATGCTGAAACGCCTCGATGAAGAAGAGATGACGGAGTTCGGTGAGACGATCGCCGACACCTTTGCTCGCGCTGAAGCTGAACGCGAGAGCCAGGGATGAGACGGGGCGAGGTTTGGTGGCATGAGCCGCCCCATGAAAAGCATCGACCGGCCCTGATCCTGACCCGTGATGAGTTGATCGGGGATATCTTCGATGTGATCGCGGTACCAACGACCACCACGGTCCGGGGTACTCCCACTGAGATTCCGATCGGTGTGGCTGATGGTATGCCCGCCGAGTGTGTCCTCGTTGTCGCCAACAGCTTTTTGGCTGAGCAGATTTACCTCACCAGGCACATCACAACACTCAATTCCGCGCGGATGACCGAAGTCTGTCGGATGCTCGCCTACGCGACCAACTGCTGAGGATTCAGGCGCACCACTCCCACGATCGTACTCAGTCCTCCGGCGCATTAGTGTTACAGGGATGGGCGCCGCGACGGAGAGGGGTTGCCGCGGCGCCCTGGGAACCAGACGGGAGAGGGTGCTAACGCCATGGTCCCCTTGACCGTTCTCCGAGGGATATGGGGAGAACGACCAAGCTCTGAAGGTTGATGAGCGCAAAGCCCTCGCGGGGCCTCCTGCTCGGTACATCATTCCCATCTGACTCGCTCCTCTCCCTTGACTCTCCCGCTGCTCGCCGCCTCGGCGACAGCTGATCGGTCCCCGCAGGCTCTTGCGTCGTTGTCTGAACGCTGATGTTGTTATAGCTGGTCTCCGACAACTTGTCAAGGTCCCTTCCATCATGTCAGTAAATTGCGTTTTTGTGGTCCACGATTGGCTGACTTTCGGCATCGCGAGCAAACATGAGTGTCTTGGCAAACATGGATGGTCCCGGTTGAGACATAGAAGGGAGGCCTGGCGCCCCTCGCTCGCTGTTTTCACTGTCATTTGATGACTGAACACCCGTAGCCAGATCTCGGACATAGAGTTCTAATAATTCGACTCTACTCTGGTGTCGCCCGTGACGGCGAGCTTGGCCGCCGGTCGATCGCGCCTCCTTTCTGCGCTCGGGCGCTTCGATGAATTTTCTCCCGAAACCTCCGGAGGCCGGCGGAGAGGAGCGGAGTCGGCTACCGTCTCGCCGATGTCCGTCGCGGCGATCCTTGCGTCTGTCGCATCCCGGCCTCTCGCGCGAGCGACTGACCGCGTTGGCTAGGCGCCCGGCCAAGGCGCGCCCGCGCGAGCGACTGATCGCCGGCATCGCCGCCGCGAGCGCGCGCCAGGGGTACATCGATACCAGCGTGACACGCGTGATCGACGCCGCCGGCGTCTCGCGCGCCACCTTCTACGAGCAGTTCGCCGACCGGGGGGCGTGCTTTGCGGCGGCCCAGGAGCACTACGAGCAGCTCCTGCTGGGACGGCTCGCCGAGGCGATCGAGGGCACCACGCCCGACCGGGCGCCCGACGCCGCGATCGCGGCACTGCTCGGCTTCGTCCAGTCACAGCCCGCCGGCGCGCGGCTGGCGATGAACGAGGCGCTCGTCGCCGGACGCGCGGCGATCGCACGGCGAAACCGCACGGTCACCGACGCCGGAGCGCTGATCGAGCGCGCCCGCGCGCAGCTGCCCGGCGAGGCGCCCTTCCCTGATATCCCGGCCGAGATCCTGATCGGCGGGCTCTACCGCGTGCTCAGTGGGCGCATGCGCCGCAACCAGGCCGTCGGCGAGAGCCTGCAAGCCGAACTGAGCGCCTGGATCGCCTGCTATGACCAGCCGCTCGAACGGCACCGCTGGAGCACCCTCACACCCGGGCCCCGCCTGGAACGCTCGCCATTCATACCCGAGCCTTCGCTGCGCCCACCCCCACCGCTGCCACGCGGCCGCCACCGCCTGCCCGCCGAGGACGTCAGCAAGAACCACCGCGAGCGGATCCTCTACGCCACGATCGAGCTCGGACAAACCAAGGGCTACCCCGACAGCACCGTCGCCGACATCATCGCCGTCGCCGGCGTCGCCCGGCACGTCTTCTACGACTCCTTCCCCAACAAGCAGACCGCGTTCCTCGCCGCCCAAGAGCTGATCCTGCAGCACTCCCTCGCGGTCACCGCCCACGGCTACTTCAACGCCAGCACATGGCCCGACCGCGTCTGGGAAAGCGGCCACGCCTACATGCAGTTCATGAGCGACCACCCAGCGATGGCCAACATGGGATTCGTGGAAATGGTCAGCCTCGGCCCGCAAGGCGTTCAACGCCAAGACGACGGCATGATGGCCAACACGATCTTCCTCGAAGAAGGCTACCGCGACATCCTTGGCCCCGAGCGGCCACCCCCGCAGACCTCCACCGCGATCGCGCACGCCGTGTTCGAGCTCGGCTTCCGCCAAGCGACCGCCGGCGCCATCACAAAGCTCGACCGCTACCTCCCCCACGCCACCTGGATCGTGCTCACACCGTTCCTCGGACCGGCCGAGACCAACCGGTTCATCGAGGAGAAGACGAAGGCGTAGAGGGCGAGGGAAAAACCGCGTATCACATTTCCACCGACTCGTGATACGCTCTGATACATGAGGAGCCTCAGGTTGGATCAGAAGTTGGACGACCGTGTACAGAAGGCCGCCGCGGTGGAAGGCGCGTCTGTGTCGGAATTCCTGCGGCGCGCTGCCTCCGAGCGCGCCGAGAGCACCCTCGCGGCCGGCGACCCCGGACGCTTGGATGACGTGCTCGGTGCGATCAACGGCGGCGGCGGGCGCGCGCGCGACACCGGCTCCGCGTTCGGAAAGCTGCTGAGAAGCCGCCCATCCCGGCGTTGACGCTCACCGACGCCGGCCCACTGATCGCGTTGATCGACGCGGACGAGGCCGACCACCAGCGCTGCCGCGCCGCGCTGGGCCAACTGCCCCTGCCGCTGCTCACCACATGGCCCGCGTTCACGGAGGCGATGTACCTCCTCGGCCAAGCCGGCTGGAAGGGACAGCAGGCGCTGTGGACGCTCGCCCTGCGCGAAGACCTCCAGATCGCCGCCCCCTCCTCGGATCAGAACAAGCGCGCGGCGGAGCTGATGGAGCGCTACTCAGACCGTCCGATGGACCTCGCCGACGCCACGCTCGTCGCGCTCGCCGAGGACCGCGGCCTGAAACGCATCTTCACACTCGACAACGACTTCCACAGCTACCGCCTCCACGACCGCGAGCACTTCGAGGTCGTGCCCTAACCCGTCTCGACCCGAGCGCTCGGTCAGGGCGCGTGCAGATCACCGCGGAGGCATACGCAGCGCGCCGTCAAGGCGGATGACCTCGCCGTTGAGCATCCGGTTCTCGACGATGTGGCTCAGCAGCTGGGCGTACTCATCGGGCCGGCCCAGACGCTGGGGGAACGGGACGCCCGCGCCCAGCTTCTCGCGGGCCTCCTCGGGCAGCGCGGCGAGCAGCGGCGTATCGAACAGGCCGGGGGCGATCGTATTGACCCTGATCCCGTATTGGGCAAGGTCGCGCGCCGCGGGAAGGGTCATACCGACCACTCCCCCCTTCGATGCCGAGTATGCGATCTGCCCGACCTGCCCATCATAAGCTGCGATCGAGGCGGTGCCCACGCAGACTCCGCGCTCGCCATCCTCGCCCGGCTCGTTGGCGATCATCGCCGCCGCGGCATGGCGAAGCACGTTGAACGTGCCAACCAGGTTGATCTGCACGACGGTCTCGAACGGCAGCAACGGATGGGGACCCTTCGAGCCCGCGACCTTCTGCGCCCAGCCAACGCCCGCGCAGCAAGCGGCGATCCGCAGCCCACCCTGCGCCCGCGCCGCCTGCGCGACAGCCGCCTGCACCTGCTCCTCCTCGCGCACATCGCACGCGACGAACTCGACGCCCAGCTCGCCCGCCAGGGCCGCGCCCTTCTCGGCGTTTACGTCCGCGATCGTCACGACCGCTCCCCGCGTGTGCAGCTCGCGCACGGTCGCCTCGCCGAGCCCGGAGGCCCCGCCGACGACGATCGCTGAGCTGTTCTCGATCTGCATCTCAGCGAGGAGAGTAACGCCTACGACCACCAGAGGAACGGGAGGGAAAGATGTTGTCGCTGAGTCACAGGGTGTGGCTGCTGCGTCGACAGGCCCCGGAGATCCCGCCTCATATCTGATCTTTGCCGCGCTCTGCAGGACGCTGCTCCGCGCGCCCATACTCCGTGTGTCAGACGCGCCGGCTGGCTACACCATGTAGGAACTGACGTGCGACGGCTACGGCCTCCTGGCGCATCTGGTCGGGATCCGCGCCGGTGGCGGCTGTGAAGGCCGCGTATGCGGCAGGCCCGTCCTGATCGGTGCCGGCGAAGCGCTCACTGAGGAGCGCGAGCGCCTGCGTTGTGATCTCCTCCGCTGCTACCGGGCTCTCGGCGGCGGCCCTCCCCGCCGCCTCGGGTCCACCAGGCCAGTTGCGCAGCGTGAAGATCAGGTCGTAGGCGTCCTTGTTGGCGTGGCGGTCTTGAAAGGCCGCGATCTTCAGCACGACCAGCGGCAGGAGGTTCGCGACTCGCACGGTGACTCGTGAGCGCCCGCACTCATCGAGACGTTCTGCCTCGAGCGCCACTTCGACGTAGTCCCTGCTGGCCAGCTCGGCACCAGCCACGTTCAAGGCGGCCATCTTGGACCCGTGGTCCTGCTTGGGCTTGAAGATCCTTCCCGCCGCGACCTCATCGGTCTCGCATAGAAACTCCACGAGCACGGTGCTCTCGTCGATCTTTCTGCGCCATTGGAAGTCCGCCGGCCCCTGCTTGAACTCGCCCTGACGGAGGTTGTTGTGAAGCGTGCGATAAGCGCCCGCATCGTCGGTCGCAACGGCGACGCTGATGATCAGGTCTACGTCGGTACTCCCGACGTGTGGCGGCACGTCCGGTGGAAGCTCCGAGATCAGGTAGCGCGGCGCGAGGCCGCCGGCGAGATACACCCGCTCCGCCCACGGTCCGATGTTCCCGAGGACCGTGACGAGCACGCGCTCGCAGCGCTCCGTGGCACGTTGGCTGTAATCATCGGCGCTTACCTTCCTCAAAACCCGATCACCTCCTGGCGCAGATGATCCGCCTGCTCAGCGCCGCGCTGCGGATCTGAGCGCAGGTCCACATACACACGGAAGCGGTTGGCAAGCCACACCCCGCTATGGCGCTCGGTGAACGCCAGTGGCGAATCATCGCCCGCCTGGCGAAGCATGAGGTTCGCGCCGCGTTCGACCGGCTCGGCGTCAAGCAGGCCAGCGACCTCGCCCAGCTGGTGCTGCACGCCGACCCACAGCGAGAGCACCGGGACGACGCTCAGGAACGGAGCGAGCAGATCGGCCGCGGCGGCACCTGTAACCGCATGGCCGATATCCGCGTCAGCGAGCGCCCGCGATACGTCCTTCCTCAGCGCCCGCTGGGTGGTGGCAAAGCGGTGGCACGAGAGGCCACGTACCCCTCGATCGTGCGCCTCCTCAGCCCACAGGTCCAGCAGCGCACTCGGGTTGGAGAGCACGCGCACCTTGCGCGGGCCGCTGCCCTTATTCTGCGCGATTCCATCCTTCTCAAGGCGCGCCAAGACATAGTGGGCGAGCGTCGTGGAGACATCAGCTCCTCGCGCGAGCTCTGCCACGGTCCACTCACGCTCAGGTTCGAGCAGCAGAGCCTGTGCCGCCACCGCGGCACGTCCAGCGACCCGTCGCTCGGATGCGCCAGCACCGCGCTCGCCGCCACCACCTCGCCGCTCGACATGCACCACTAGACCGGGGAAGCGAATCTCAGCACGCCCGCGCGCGTCTACGACCCCGATACCGTGGGTGCCGAGCAGCCGCCGGGCATCCGCCGTGCTGTCCTCGGCAACGAGCAAGAGCGGCTGCAAGGCCCCACTAAGCTCATCCTCGCTACGAATCACAGACCATGCCTCCGGCGTGCGAACACGCTGCTTGAACTCGACGCGCACCGCTGGTCCGTTCTCTCTCAGCAAGACGAGGTCGGCCTCAGCAGTGGCATCCTCCAGCCCCGGGATGCGCCGCACGAGCTCCAGCACGTAGCCGGTCGCATGTCCAGGTATATTTCTCAATCTGGCAATATTCACCACCGCTGTGAATATAGCAGTATTTGTGAATAAGAAGGAAGGAGGTCACTCAGGAGCCGCCCCCGCCGCGCACATCGACTCGATGCCGCGCGAAAACATGGGGGAAGCAGGATCCCCCCATGAGCCCCCCACAAAAAAACTCAGCGGAGCCGTTCCACCAGCATCGCCATGCCCATGCCACCGGCCGCGCACATCGACTCGATGCCGTAGGTCTTATCGAGCGTCTCGAGGTCGTTCAGCAGCGTCGTCATGATCCGCGCGCCGGTCATGCCGAACGGGTGGCCGAGCGCGATCGCGCCGCCGAACGGGTTGAGCTTGTCGTCGTCGATCCCCAGCTCCTCTTTGCACGGCACGATCTGAGCGGCGAACGCCTCGTTGATCTCGACGATGTCGATGTCGCCGATCGACATGCCCGTGTGCTCGAGCAGTTTCTGGATCGCCGGGATCGGGCCGAGGCCCATGATCTCCGGCCGGATCGCCGCGACGGTCGAGGCGATGATCCGCGCGCGCGGTTTCAGCCCTAGCGCGCTCGCCTTCTCGTCGCTCATCACGAGCAGCGCCGCGGCGCCGTCGTTGAGCGGGCAGGCATTGCCCGCCGTCACCGTGCCGTCCTCCTTGAACACCGGCTTCAACGCGGCGAGCTTCTCGATCGTCGTCCCCGCGCGCGGTCCATCGTCCTTCCTCATGACCGTCTCGGGCACGTCGATCTCGTTGCCCTCCTTGTCGGTCTCCGTGTGCGCCGGCACGGTGACAGGGACGATCTCCTTGTCGAAGTGCCCTGACTCGACCGCCGCCACCGCCCTGGTCTGGGAGATGAGCGCCCACTCGTCCTGCGCCTCGCGGCTGACGTTGCAGCGCTCCGCGACGTTCTCAGCGGTCATGCCCATCGGGATGTATACGTCGTACAGCGCCCCCTCCGAGCCGTCAACCTTGTGGTTGAACTCGAACTGGCTCCCCCGCCCCACGCGGCTCACGGCCTCGACGCCGGCGGCGATGTAGGTATCCCCCTCACCCACCTTGATCGCGTGGAAGGCCATCCGCGTGGTCTGCAGCGAGGAGGCGCAGAAGCGGTTGACCGTGCAGGCGGGCACGTGGTGGTCGATACCCGCCAGTAGGCTGGCGATGCGACCGATGTTGTAGCCCGACTCGCCCTCGCCGTAGCCACAGCCCATCATCACGTCGCCGATTAAGCGCTGATCCACCTCCGGGTTGCGCTCGAGCAGGGCCTTCAACGGGATCGCCGCCAGGTCGTCGGAGCGAACGGACTTCAGCGAGCCCTTGGCGGCGCGTCCGATCGGTGTGCGAATGGCGTCGACGATCACTGCTTCGGGCATTTGAAGCTCTTCTCCTTGGTCGTTTGGGCCCCGGCGGCGCCGCTTCCCTGCTCCCCTACCGGACCCATCCTATGCCATTGGTTAAAGATCGAGGCGGCTTACCCCGAGCTCGTCGAAGCCCACGTGATGCGCCAGCTCGTGGCGCACCGTGCGCACCACCTGTTCGCGCAGCTCCTCCGCGTCGTGGCCGAAGTCGCGGCGCAGCGTGTCGCGGAAGATCACGATCCGGTCGTGGGTGTCGTCGCGGCGAGTCTGACCTCCCTGGTAGAGGCCGTACGCGCCCGCGCGGCGACCTCCGTTGGAGATCACCACGGGCACGTGCTCGAGCGCGTTGCGCAGCAGGTCCGGCAGGTCGTCGAGCGCGTCGCGCACGAGCTCTTCGAAGTCCTCGTCGTTGAGCGGATCGAGCTCCATGAACTCGTTTTCCTCGGGGTCCACCGCGAGCCCTTCGCGGGCTAGCACCTCCGAGCGGTTGACGAGCGCTTCGAACTCGGCCTCGGACTCGGGGTCGCGCCAGTCCGCCAGGCGCACCGCCACGAGCGCCACGGCGCCCATCAGCGCCGCGACCACGAACACACCGAGCGCCACGTCCTCCACCGCCCTCACCGCGCCGATCGTGCTGAAGCCCTGACCGACGACGATCACGACCAGCCCCAGCGACATCGCGATCAGCGCGGCCACGCCCACGCGTCTGAACTGACCGGAGGCGCCTGATTGTCGTGGTGCTGGCGGCCTCGGCATGCGCATCGACGGATGGGTCCTATTTAAGTGTTCGGGCGATCACGAGCCGCTGGATCTCGTTCGTGCCCTCGTAGATCTGGGTGATCTTCGCGTCTCGCATCATTCGCTCCACCGGATACTCCTTAACATAGCCATACCCGCCGAGCACCTGGATCGCCTCCACGGTCACGGCCATCGCGGTGTCCGAGGCGAAGACCTTCGCCATCGAGGAGTACTTCGCGCGCTCCGGGTGGCCCTGATCGGCCATCGCGCACGCCTTGTACAGCAGCTCGCGGGCGGCCGCGGTGTGTATTTCCATGTCGGCGAGCTTGAACTGGATCGCCTGAAACTCATTGATCGCCTGCCCGAACTGGCGGCGCTCGCGCGCGTAGGCGACCGCGTAGTCGGTCGCGCCCTGGGCGATTCCCACGGCCTGGGCGGCGGCGCCGAGGCGCGTGCGCTCGAGCGTCCCCAACGCCACCCGCAGGCCGCGACCGACCTCCCCGATCACGTTCTGGAGCGGGACACGGACGCCATCGAAGATCGGCTGGCCGGTGGGCGAGGCGCGGATGCCGAGCTTGTGCTCGAGCTTGCCGACGCTGAACCCGGGCCGGTCGGCCTCGACGACGAACGCCGTGATCCGTTTGCTCTCCCGGTCGGTCACGGCGAAGCAGATGTAAAAGTCGGCGACGCCGAGGTTCGAGATCCAGTTCTTCGTGCCGTTGATCACCCATTCGTCGCCGTCTTTCACGGCGGTCGTCTTCATCCCGGCGGGGTCCGAGCCGGCCTCGGGCTCCGACAGCGCGAACGCGGGGCTCCACTCACCGGTGGCGCACTTCGGCAGGAAGCGCTCCTTCAGCTCATCCGAACCGAACAGCTGGATCGGCAGCGTGCCGAGCTCCTGGACCATCAGGATCAGCGCGCACGAGGCGTCGACCTTGGCGATCTCCTCGACCGCCATGTTCAGCATCAGCGTGCCCGTGCCCGTGCCCCCGTACTCGCCTCCGAACGGCAGGCCGAGGATGTCCTGCTCGGCGAGCAGCTTGCGGATGTCCCACGGGTACTCGGCCCGCTCGTCGATCTCCGCCGAGCGCGGCGCGATCTTCTCCCGCGCGATCTGGGAGATCGTCGCACACAGGTCGAGGTGCTCCTGGGGGATCGTGTAGACGTCCTGGCCGATCGTCTCTGGCATCGTGGCTCGATCCTAGTGGGCTCGCTACGCTGATGCCCAGTGAGCGCGACGGTCGACACGTCCCAGATCGACATCGACCCCGACCAGGTCGCCGACTGGCGCGCGCGGGAGCCCGACCTGCAGGTGATCGACGTACGCGAGGCCTACGAGCGCGAGGCGGGCCACATCGCCGGTACGCGCCACATCGAGCTGGTCAAGCTCACCTCCGCGGCCGACACCGTCGAGCGCGAGCGGCCGGTCGTCTTCTACTGCCGCGTGGGCGGGCGCTCGGAGATGGCCGCGCAGGCGTTCCGCGCCTCCGGCTATGAGGCTTACTCGATGCGCGGCGGCCTGCGACGATGGGCCGAGGAGAACCTGCCGCTCGCCCCTGAGGGCGGCTATGTGGCGGACCACTGACAAGGAGATGACGCAGATGGAGGCATCCGAGTACCCCGAGGTCAAGACAGGAGACGGCTACGCGGTCGGCGATCTCGACGCGCTGGGCGACGGCCCTGGCTTTCGCAAGGTCCGCAAGGGCCTGGGCGTGACCGCGTTCGGCGTCAACGCGATCGTGATGCCCCCGGGCATCGAAAGCGGTTTCCACTACCACGACGTCCAGGAGGAGCTGTACTTCGTCCACCGCGGCACGATCGAGATGGAGTTCGGCGACGGCACCATCCACCGCTTGGAAGAGGGCGCCTTCGCGCGCGTCGACGCCCCCACCCTGCGCAAGGTCCGCAACCCCGGCGACGTCGACGCCGTGTACCTGGTCGCCGGCGGCAAGGACGGCTACATCGGCCGCGACGGGCAAGTGCCCGAGGGCGAGGAGCAGCGCGTCAAAGCGCTTCACGATCTCTCCGGCGAGCAGCCGAAGTAAGCACTGCGACGGTGTCGCGTTCCGACGAGCATCCGAGCGCGTCGCGCGGCCGGCCCTGAGCGAGATCGAACACGATGCCGGCCGCACCGACCCCGCCCGGGCCCAACGAGGGCTCAGAGAAGCGGCTGCGCATAAACCGCGAGCTGACGATCCCCCACGCGGAGATCGTCCTGCGAGCGAGCCGCTCCTCGGGTCCGGGAGGACAGCACGCCAACGTGACCGCCTCGCGCGTGGAAGCGAGCTTCGACGTGCTCGCCTCGCCGTCGCTCAGCGAGTCACAGCGCGCGCGTGTACTGGCGCGCGCGGGCGCGCGGCTGGTGGCGGTCGCCCAGGACGAGCGCTCCCAAGCACGCAACCGCGAGCTGGCGCTCGGCCGGCTGGCGGAGCGCCTGGCGCGCGCCCTGACCGTGCCCCGCAAGCGGCGTCCCACCCGCCCCACGGCCGCCTCTCGCGAGCGACGCCTCCAGGCCAAGCGGCGGGCGACGGAGCGCAAGCGCGAGCGTCGCCCGCCCTCCGCGGATTAGTTCAACAGTTCCTTCACGGCGCGCTGGTGCAGCCGCCCGAGCGGGGTCTTTTCGGGATGGAAGTCGATTTTGTTCCACAGCAGCCCCGAGGCCGGCGCCCAGGCGATGATCAGGTAGACGCCGAGCACGAGCGCCGTCGTGCGCAGCCGGCGCGAGCCCGACAGCGCCGCCAGCGGCAGCACCCACAGCACATACCAGGGCAGCACCCAGCCGAGCGTCAACAGCAGCGCGACCGTCACCCAGCCGCTGGCCGTGATCGCGTCCCGCCGGCGCCAGGCGGCCACGCAGCAGAGCAGCACCGACAACACGAGCACCCCGCTCAGTAACAGACGCAGCGTTTCCGTCTCGCCGCCGCTGCCGAGCGCCAGACCGAGCAGGTTCGGCGCGCTCAAACTGGTCACGAGCCGGCTCTGCGTGCTGAGGTCGGGGAGGTGCAGGCCGAAGGCGACCAGGCTCGCGACGGCGACGGCGACAGCCGCCGCCGCCATGCCGAGGAGGACCTGCGCGACGCGACGCGGGGCCCTGAGCAGGGCCGCCAGCACCACGGGTATCAGGATCGCCCCCGAGGCCTTGATCGCCGCCGCGGTCACAAACGCCGCACCCGCGCCGAGCTCGAGCGGCACGAGCGGCCACAGCCACCCGCGCAGGGTTCCGCCCAGACCTCTGCGATCCGGTGGTCGGACCCCATCGTGACCATCCGCCACCCGGGGATCCTCCGGCGCGGGGCGGTCTCTCCCATCGAGGGCACTCTCCGCGACTGACGAAACGGATGCGCCATCACCGCGATCGGCCGCCACCGGCGCCCCGGCCCGCAGCAGCAGGTAGAAGCCGAGCACGATCAAGAACACCATCAGGAAGTCGTTGTGGTCGCCCCCCAGACCCCACACCAGCACGATCGGGTTGAGCCCGACGAGCACGATCGCCGCGACCGGGTCGCGTCCGAGCAGCCGCGCGCATTTCCACACGAGCATGATCGTCGCGAGGCTCACCAGCCCGAGCACCGCCTTGATCGCCCAGAAGGAAGCGGCCACGCCGAGAGGGACCAGGGCGAACGTCATCAGCGTGAACAGCGGGCCGTACGGGCTCAGCAGCTGATGCCAGTTCGATAAGAAGTAGCTCGGGTCGCTGTGCGGCTCGAGGATCGGGATCGTCGTGTACGGGTTGAGGTGGTGCACGACCTCCATGCGCCCGTAGTTGATGTAGTTGAAGATGTCGGTCAGGCCCCCCGGCGGCGCCAGGAAGAAGCTCGCCTGCACCGCCAGCACGGCCCCGATCGCCCAGCGCGCGCGCAGCTTCGGCACGTACGTCAGCGCCACCACGTAGCTCGCGTACATCGCGACGAGCGCGCCGCTGAACAGGTACCTCAGCGCCGTCGAGTTGCGCGTCAGCCCGGGCAGCAGCCCGCCGAGCGGCCCCGCCATCCAGTGCGGGAAGTAGCCCGCGCGCGTCGTCGCGCTGAACAGGCTCGGGCGGTTCGCCGCGACGAGCACGAACAACAGCGCGCAGAGCACGATCGTGAGCAGCGCGCACGCGCCGATCGCCGCCTCGCGGCTGCCCACCCGCGCGGGCGCGTGTGTGCGCCCCGCCCGACCCGACCCGCCCGCCCTGCCCGGGCGCCAGCCCTTCGTGCGCCGGCCCTTAACTACGAGAGCCCGCTTCTCGGCGGGCTCTCGGAAAGTCGCATCGCTCATGTCCGCGAGGTCCAAACCTCGCGAGCAGAAACTAGATCGACTGGACGTTTACGGCCTTGGGGCCCTTGTCGCCCTGCTCCGGGTCATACGAGACCTTCGAGCCCTCCTGCAACGAACGGTAACCCTCACCGTTGATGCCGGTGTGATGGACAAACAGGTCCTTGTCGCCGTCATCGGGGGTGATGAAACCAAACCCCTTGTCGTCGCTGAACCACTTTACTGTGCCAGTA
>Ga0182024_10011156_pt1 | contig 18116 bp, 16 predicted proteins | sample P32metaG_FD_120480 | JGI IMG/M metagenome (GOLD analysis project Ga0182024, IMG submission 120480) | Permafrost microbial communities from Stordalen Mire, Sweden - P3-2 metaG (Illumina Assembly) | ecosystem: Environmental > Terrestrial > Soil > Wetlands > Permafrost | place: Sweden: Stordalen... | reverse complement strand
CAGCAGCGCAAGAGCATCTACGCAATATCGGAAACGCAATACGGCATTGGTGGGACAACCACGACTTGCTGGTCACGCCGACGCTGCGACAGCCGCCGTGGCTGCTTGGCGCCACGGATCAGCATATCGAAGCCGGCCTGTTCCCACATCCGTTCAGCGTCACGGGTCAACCTGTTCTCGCGGTCCCTGCACACCACACAGCCGCGGGGCTTCCCATCGGAGTGCAACTAGCGGGGCGTATGGGCAGCGACGAAGAGCTGCTCGACCTCGCAGCGACCCTCGAATCCGAACTCAATTGGGATCGCCGCTGGCCCCCAATCGCAACCGCGGTTTGATTTCCCCAGTGCCGGCGATCGGCCGAGACCGCCACCTCTCGGACCTACGACATAGCTGCCCATCCGAAAGACCATCGCCCTGCAAGGGCGGCAGGACTCATGGGCACCTGTCGCGGGAGTTGCGCGCCGTTCCTTCTCCACTTAGTGACCTTACGATTGATGGGGCATGGTGACTGCCGTCCTCTTCGACTTCAAGCGTCAGGACTACATACCCGGTCCCTTACCGTCACTCCTCGCCCACTCGAACCGCCCAATCATGGGCGTCGCGGGTTCTCGAGTGACCACATGTGCAACGACTTGATGGGATCCTGATGGGATCTCGAGTCGGCGCGCGGGCTGCTCTGATTGCTCGTGGACCCGAACGCCGGCGTCTCTCCGAATAGCCGAGACAAGTGGCGGCGCTCCCAGAGCGCGGAGGGCAGCGACACAGCGGTTCTGACGCTCCTCGCTCCTCGCTCCTCGAGGCTTAGAGCAGCGAGGAAACGAGACGGCGGTCGCGGCGCGAGACTGTGCCCGTGGGTGAAGTCAAGTACGCACGAGCGGAGGACGGCACACATGTCGCCTACCGCGTGCTCGACGCCGATGCCGAATGCGACGGCGGCAACGACATCATCATGGCTTCCGGCGGCTTGTTCCCGATGGAGGTGTTCGAAGACGATCCGGGGTTCGTACGGCTCCTCGAAGGGCTCAGCCATCTCGGACGGGTCGTCGTGTTCGACCGCCGCGGCCTCGGCTTGTCTGATCCCCTCGTCGACTTGGAGCGGCCGATCCTGGACCAATGGGCCGACGACCTCTCGGCTGTTGTGGAGGCATCGGGAGCCCAGGATGCGGTGGTCTTTGCGTGGGACGGCTACGGAGTCGCGACTCGGTTCGCCGCGAGGCACCCCGGCCGACTGCGCCTCCTTGTGCTCCACCATCCGATGATGGTTCCCGACGACCGTTGGGACACGTGGCTCGCCGAGCGGAGTGCCCTCGTGCGTGCGAATCTGGGCGGTGGGCGGGACCTCCTTGAGCAGATCGCTCCGTCGCGCGCGTCGGATGCATCGTTTCGCGACTGGTATGCCCGTGCGGGACGTGCTGGAGCGAGCCCCGCGACTGCAGCTCGGATCTGGGATTCGGTGTTCAGCTCGCGACCCCGGGACCAGCTCCTCACGCAAGTCGAGACACCGACGTTGGTGTTGCACCGCCGCGACAACGTCTACCTACCCGCTGAGGCGGTGCGCCTTGCGGTGTCGCAAATCAGGGGCGCGACCCTCGTCGAACTCGACGGTGCTGATCATTTTCCGTTTCTCGGCGACGTCGACGCGCTAGTCGCCGAAATTGCCGACTTCGTCGTGGGTGAGCGCCGACTCCCACCCCCTCAGCGCCTCCTCGCGGCTCTGATGTTCACCGATCTCGTCGCATCCACTGAACGCGCCGCGTCACTCGGTGACGACCACTGGAAGTCCGTTCTCGACCGCCACGACGTTACGGTACGAGCAGCGGTCGGGGGTTGCGGCGGCAACGTAGTCAAGACCACCGGCGACGGCGTGCTGGCGCTACTACCGTCCGCGGGCGCCGCGGTGCGTGCCGCCGAACGAGTACGCGGCACGCTCGCGGCGGACGGGCTTGACGTGCGCATCGGAATCCACGTGGGCGACGTCGACCGTCGCGGCAGCGACGTATCCGGGCTTGGTGTGCATGTGGCAGCCCGCGCGATGGCGGTTGCCGATCCCGGTCAGGTCGTGGTGACCGCATCGGTTCCCACCGCCCTCACCGGCCAGGCCGCGGCCTTCGAAGCGCTCGGCGCACACAAGCTCAAAGGTGTGCCAGGCACGTGGGAACTCTTCCGACTAACCGAAGGCGCCGCGGTCAGGGGTAGTTGAAACCCGCGGTCGAGATCGAGTAGTCGCACGATCGAAACGCGCACAAATCAGCGCTCCAACATATTGCCCAAGAGCGTCTCGATCCGTGGCCTTCGGTGACCTTACGATTGCATGGAAATGGTTACTGCCGTCCTCTTCGACTTCAACCGTCAGGACTGCAAACTCGGTCCCTTGCTGTCACTCCTCGCCCAAGTCGAACCACCCGATCATGGGCGTCACGGGTTCTCGAGTGACCTCAGGTGCAGCGACTTGATGGGATCCTGATGGGATCCCGAGCCGGCGAACGAGGGTGGTCTGATCGCTCGTGGACCCAAACGCCGACCTCTCTCCGATAGGCAAGATCAGTAACGCCACTCTGGCAGCGCAGGGGACGTTGACACAGAGGTTCGGACGGCCCCTGCTCCTTTGAGGCCTTGAGCAGCGAGGAGACAAGGAACGGTCGCGGCGCGAGACTGTCTCCGTGAGCGAAGTCAAGTACGCACGGGCGGAGGACGGTACCCATGTCGCCTACCGCGTGCTCGACGCCGATGCCGAATGTGATCCAGGCAACGACATCGTCATGGCTTCCGGTGGCTTGATCCCGATGGAGGTGTTCGAAGACGATCCGGGGTTCGTGCGGCTCCTCGAAGGGCTCAGCAATCTCGGGCGGGTCGTGGTGTTCGACCGGCGGGGCCTCGGCTTGTCTGATCCCCTGGTCGATCTCAAGCGGCCGATCCTGGACCAATGGGCCGACGACCTCTCAGCTGTTGTCGGGGCATCGGGAGCCAAGGATCCGGTGGTCTTTGCGTGGGACGGCTACGGGGTCGCGACTCGATTCGCCGCCAGGTACCCCGACCGACTTCGCCTCCTTGTGCTCCATCATCCCATGATGGTTCCCGACGACCGTTGGGACGCATGGCTCGCCGAACGGAGCGCCCTCGTGCGTGGGAACCTGGGCGGTGGTCGGGACCTCCTGGAGCAGATCGCCCCGTCGCGGGCGTCGGATGCATCGTTTCGCGACTGGTACGCGCGTGCAGGACGTGCTGGGGCGAGCCCCACAACTGCATCCCGGATCTGGGAATCGGTGTTCAGCTCGCGTCCAGGTGATCAGCTCTTCGGTCAAGTGGAGACGCCGACGCTGGTGTTGCACCGCCGCGACAACGTCTATCTGCCTGCTGAGGCGGTGCGGCTTGCGGAGGCGCACATCAAGGGGGCGACTCTCGTCGAGCTCAACGGTGCCGATCACTTTCCCTTTCTCGGTGATGTCGACGCGTTGGTCGCTGAGATCGCCGATTTTGTCGTGGGTGAGCGGCGACTCCCACCCCCCCAACGCCTCCTGGCGGCGCTGATGTTCACCGATCTCGTCGCATCCACTGAACGGGCCGCGTCACTCGGTGACGATCATTGGAAGTCCGTTCTCGACCGCCACGACGTCTCGGTCCGGGCAGCGGTCGGGGGATGCGGCGGAAACGTCGTCAAGACCACCGGCGATGGCGTGCTCGCGCTACTGCCGTCCGCCGGTGCCGCGGTACGTGCCGCCGAACGAGTACGCGGCACGCTCGCTGCGGACGGGCTTGACGTACGCATCGGCATCCACGTCGGCGACGTCGACCGTCGCGGCAACGACGTATCCGGGCTTGGCGTCCACGCCGCGGCCCGCGCGATGGCCGTTGCGGATCCCGGTCAGGTCGTGGTGACGGCGTCCGTTCCGACTGCGCTCACTGGCCAGGCCGCGGCCTTCGAAGCGCTCGGCGCCCACAAACTCAAAGGTGTTCCGGGCACATGGGAGCTGTACCGACTCGCGGGAGGGCCCGCGGTCAAGGGGTAGCTGAGACCCGCGGTCGAGGTCAGCAATCCCACTATCGAATCGGGCACGAGCCAGCGGAACCAACACCTTGCCCACATACCGTCTCGATCTCTCGACTGGGTGACCGTACGATTGAACGGAAAATGGTTACGGCCGTCCTCTTCGACTTAACCGGCAGGACTGCAAACTCGGTAACTTGCCGTCACTCCTCGCCCAGTCACGCGGCCCGATCATGGGCATCACGGGCCCTCAAGCGACCTCATGTGCAACGACTTGATGGGATCGACCAGCCGGGGCCGCGAGAAACCGGCGCCTCGTTGGTGACGGGTGCGATCGCCTGGCTGCCGCATACCAATATGGTATGCTGTTCGGTATTGTGACCGAGCAGATCGCTATCCGTCTACCCGAGGAGTTGCTCGATCGGGTGGACCAGCTCGTCGAAAAGGGCGTCTACGAAAGCCGGGCTGCTGCGGTACGCGCTGGTCTCGAGATCCTCGCTGAACTCGCTCGGCGGCATGCTCTCGATGACGCGATCGTCCGCGGGTACGAGCGTGTGCCGCCGACGGGTCCAGAGCGGGCATCTGCGCTGGCATCGCTGCGAGAGGCGATCGCCGAGGAACCCTGGTGAGCGAACCTCAGCGCGGTGAGGTGTGGTGGGCCGAGGTTGCAGACACAGGACGGCGTCCATTCCTCGTCTTGACACGCACGCGTGCTATTCCTGTCTTGCATTCCGTGATCGCGGCCCCGCTCACGCGCACGACGCGAGGTATTCCCACCGAGCTACCCCTCGGTCCCGACGACGGAGTCCCGACTGACTGTGCCGCAAGCTTCGACAACATCCGCGTGATACCGAAGGATCACCTCACCGAGCGGGTGTGCATCCTCGATCCACTGCGGATGCTTGAGGCGTGCGCGGCACTCCGAACAGCCGTCGACTGCTAAGAGATCGCAACTCTCCAGTCGCCATGATCCGAGCCGTCCTCTTCGACTTCAACCGGAAGGACTGCAAACCCGGTCCCTTAGCGTCACTCCTCGCCAAGTCGATCCGCGCAACCATGGGCATCGCGGGCTCTCGAGTGACCTCATGTGCAACGACTTGATGGGATCCTGATGGGATCGGCGGGTCGGACGCCATCGTCGGGTGGAGCCTGAAGGCTAGCTCGCAACGGCGTTTCTGTGACTATCGCCTGGGGTTTCACGCGGCACGCCAAGTCAGGAGGACGCCGTTGTGCTCGGATGGGCGGTCCGCTGCAGTTGTGGGGTGAACGCCTTCTGCCACTCGCTGGCGGGCTAGCGGGATCGGTTATACGGGCTCTGGTTCGTCGGCTTGAGACTGATTCGCTTTTGCGAGGCTCGAGCACGAACAGCGTCCTCGGTGCGACCCAGTTTCAGCCCAATCACCCGAGTGGGTGTGTTGCCTTGCGCGAGCGAGCGCAACTCGCGGTCTTCAGTCGACGACCAGGGCTTGCCACTATTGCGTTCAGACTTGGCAGGCATATCGCATCCTCCTGCTTGGGCTGCTCACTAGGCAGCCATGCTGTAGCGCTTCCAGGGAATCTGTGCCGCGTGTAGGCGGCTAAGAAACTTCACGATGTCCGGACGGCCCCAATAGGTCGGAACACCCCGTCCATCTTGTGCCATAAGGACGATCGGCATGGGCCCAAAGGCCCGAAGACCGAAGCCCACCATGTCGTTCCGATCAGCTGAGCTACTGAGGACTGAGGGTCTGACGATCACAATCCCGAAAGTCACGCCCTGTTCCTTGACCACCGCTCCTTCGAAGTTCATCTGCGCAAACCTCCGCTCGCTCTTGGGCTCAGTATCGGTGGCACGTTGACAACGGACATGCCGGCTCGAGACCGCTTTCCGCGGTACTCTAGGCCGTGTTCATGGTTGAGGTCAAAACAGCGCTTGAAATTGCCACACCTCCCCATCACCACCGTGAAGAGCCGAAGCCGGCTGCCGGTGTCCGACTGAGCCTGGGGTCTTGCCGGGTGCAGCCCTTGAACCCGTCCGGGAGCTGAGCTTGCGAAAGAGCGGCGTCAACGAAGCCATGCGTCAGTCTTTCGACCCGGATCAACTCCGTATCGCTCGGGAGTTGAGGCGCCTGACCCAGACCGAACTTGCAAAGCAGACAGCGGCCGTCGGAGCTGGGCAAGGAGTCACCGCCGCGGCGATCAGTCAGTTCGAAAGCGGGGTTGCGGTTCCCTCGCTGACCACCATCGCTTCCATCGTCTTGGCGCTCGACATCGATCCCGGGTTCCTAACAGTTGATGCCGCTGATGCGGAAGCCCATCTGCCTGCATTCTTTCGTAGTCTGCGAGCCACGCCCGTGAGAGATCGCAGGCGTGCTCGCAATATCGCTCAACTCATCCACGGCCTCGCCACCGTTGTTGCAGGACACGTGACGCTGCCAGAGCGTGCCATCCCGTCGGTACCTTGCGACCCGTACGGAGAACCGGAAGAGCGCCGATCTGAAGCCGAGTCTGCCGCCGCCAACGTGCGCCAAGCGTGGCGCTTGGGATTTGGTCCAATCGAGGACGTCGTCGCAACGATCGAACACCGCGGCCTTGTATGTGCCCGACTCCGTTTCGACGATGAGCGCGTCGACGCCTTTTCTGTCCCATTTTCTGATCATCCCGTCGCTGTCCTCGCCGCCAACAAGGAGAAATGGGACCGGTCGCGATTCGATGCCGCGCATGAGCTCGGTCACCTAGTAATGCACAACGAGTCTGCCGGGGTGCCAGAGGCGGAAAGGCAGGCAAACGAGTTCGCGGCCGCATTTCTCATGCCCGCATCGACCATCCAGTCCCAGCTTCCGTCTCGCGCGGATTGGCGAGGACTAATGGAACTCAAGAGCAAATGGGGAACGTCAATCGCCTCTCTCCTCTACCGCGCGCGAACTCTCGAGGTCATGAGCGAAAAGACCTACGTTGGCGCAACCAAAGTGATGGCTGCCAGAGGATGGAAGCGCCACGAACCGCTCAATAGGACCGTCGAGTCGCCTCGACTGCTTCACGACGCGATCTTGCGGGCTGCGGGTGCTGGCGTTAGAGCCAGCCAACTTCGTCGCGAGGCTGCGATCCCTGCCGACCTCTTCGCCGAGGTACAGGCAGCGATTGCGTCATCCAGTTGAGCTGGCTTGAACTGAGGCCGACATCAGAGGTTCGTGCGGACAACCCGACGCCGTCCTTGACCTCGCCGGACCACACAGCGGCGGCGAAGCAAATCGTCGGCTCGGCGGGTCCCGGCCTTCAACTTGGCAAGGTGAAGTCCGTTCCCGCTGGAGACCGGTGGAGCCCGCTGGAGTCGAGTTCACCGACCCGCGTTCACCGCTGGAGTCCGTTGGAACCGGTGGCGTCCGCTGCATTTGAGTAGCAAGTGGAGTAGCAAGCTTGGAGGGGACGACGTGACTCAAACCCGCCTCCCACCACGCATCTTTCGAGGACGGTCTCATGAGCTTCGTCGTGAACGCCGGCTACGCCTCGAGATCGCTCGTTGCGGATGGAACGCGGTGATACTCGCCCACGAAGCGAGGTTGAGCCCAGTGTCAGTGAGCGCCGCTCTCGCCGGCGACCGATCGCCGCCACGTCCTTGTCGTACGGCAGTGACCACTGCTGCCGGCATCAAGGTAGAGGATCAGTGGCCGGTGTAATCTCCCCGCTCACGACACCAACACTCCGGCTGAAGACATCCCAGCGCCAGCGCTCGGTTCGCTACCCGTCTGACGCGTGACAACGCACGAGGGCGCAGCTGCGCCCGACCTCGACGAGCTCTCCATCACGATCGTGGTCGACAACGCGACAGACACCCTCTCGAGCATCACTCTCGGCATCCCGCAGCTCCCCGAACTTGCCTACCTGCTCAGCCAGATAGCTCCGATGGGCCAGCACGATGGGCATGACTGCGTGGTCGGCTTCGACCACCTCTGCGTGGCGTGTCACGGTTTCTCCGCACTCGCCACCGCGCGACAGGCGGACCGCACGGCAACCGTGCTGTTCGACGTCGGCCCCTACGGCGACGTCTGGCTCGCCAACGCCGAGCGGCTGGCTGTCGACTTGTCGAACATCGACGCGCTGTTCCTGTCGCACTGGCACTGGGACCACTCCGGTGGCATCACCACCGTTGTGGAAGCAATCGCTGCCGCGCGCCACCGCGCCGGACGAGCGCCACTCGTCGTCGATGTCCACCCCGACCGACCCGACCAGCGCGGGCTACTCACCCCGCTCGACATCATCGCGATGTTCCCCCCAGAGCCCACCATCGACGACATCGAAGCAGCAGGCGCCACCGTCGTCGCCCACGCCGACGTCCACGCGGTCAGCGACCTGTTCCTGGCCAGCGGCGACATCCCGCGCCAGACCAGCTACGAAACCGGCCTGCCGGGACACCACAGTTGGCGCAACGGCGAAGTCACCCTCGACCCCGGCATCCACGACGAGCGCTTCCTCGCCGCGAGCGTCCGCGGCCGGGGAACCACGGTGTTCACCGCGTGCTCACACGCCGGCGTCGTCAACGTCGGCCTCGAAGCACGTCACCTACACCCCGACCAGCCGATCGATCTCCTCCTCGGCGGCTACCACCTCGCCGGCACGACCGTCGAAGACCGAATCGAACCGACGGTGCACGACCTCATCACCCTTGTCGAGCCTCGAGTCGTCGCCCCAGGACACTGCACCGGCTGGCGAGCAGCCGCCGCCCTCGCGAACGCGTTCACCCCGACCAGCTACGCACCGAGCGTCGTCGGCACTCGATACTTCCTCAACGCGTCGTAGCCGGTGCTGCGTTTCGAGTAGCGCTCGCACTTCTCGTCGATGCGTCGATAGATAAGCAGTTGCCAGCTGTCACGACCTCTCTTGCGCAGCGAACCGGCCATGTCCTCTCCCCACTTGAAGGGGCGGGACGTTACAGCGGTCATGGACAAACCATGGCCAACTCACAGGCGCGCAAGTCGCCTAAGCGTGACGAAACCCCTGCTCACGCAGGGTTTCTTGGAGCGGACGACGGGATTCGAACCCGCGACCCTCACCTTGGCAAGGTGATGGCCGATTCCGCTGGAGTCCGATGGAACCGCTGGAGTCGAGATCCGGGACACCGTTCACCGCTGGAGACCGCTGGAACCGCTGGAATCCGCTGCATTGGAGTAGCAGTTGGAGTAGCAGAGGTACTCCCCTACCCCAATGAATGCAGCCGCGCGTCAGCCAGGCCTCGTGCCTGTGGGAATGCCATACGCGCCTCTATGTGCGAGCAATCATCCTCCTCGTGAATGATCTCGTGCGCACGTTCTGGCGCGTCCCCTACCCGCACATCGGCGGCATCGAAGCCCAGCGGCTCCTACGATTCGCTCGTGAGTCTTCAAGCGGGCGGCCGTGATGCCTGACGAACTTCTCTTCGCTAGGAACAGCGTCGGCGACGTGCTTCGCGCTCAGCTTGACCGGCTGTCTGAGTTCGTCCTGGGTCTCGATGCAGACGTGGTCCTGTCCACGCCCGAGGACGACATGCTTGATCAGATCGACGGTCGATTCGAGATTCAATGCCCGGTCCTTCGTGCGGAGGACCAGTACTCGCCTGGCGCCGAAGACGCACCGATCGACGTGACGGGTGACTTCAGCAGAGCGACCTTTGGTTCTGGGCCGCACTACGTCGCTGGGACAAGGTTCCGCCTGCACATTCCATTCGACGGCGAGCGAGATGTGTTCTTCCTACGGCCCAACCCGTTCAGCATGAATCCGCCACGGGCAAACGTCAGCGGCCAGGAACTCGTTCTGACAGTGCAATCCCCGGCGGATTCACTTGACCCAGCCGCCATGCGTCGCCAACTCGACGAGCTGCTCGCACAGATCTCGATACACCTCGAACGGGCACGCGTTGAGATCGACCAATACAACGCGCACCTGCGGGAAGCGGCTCGAGGCGTCCTGACGCGCCGGCGGCAGAAGGTTCTCGCCGACCGATCGCTCGAGGCGCACCTGGCCGTACCCGTGACTCGCCGATCCGACGGCACGCCGACTCTGGCAGTCGGAATTCCAAAGAAGCGTCGTCCGGTTCCTTCAGCCCCGGGCCCGAGCGCAGACACACCATTCAAGCCCGAGCCCGCCATCGAGCGCGCCGACTTCGAGGCCATCGTTGACGTAATCGCGTCGTTCGGGTCCGCCGCCGAACGCTTCCCTGACACCTTCCGACCGATGCCAGAGGAGGTGTTGCGCGAGGTAGTCCTCGTGATCTTGAACAATCAGTTCGGGCCTGCGGTCGGGGAACTCTTCAGTCGCAGCGGCAAGACGGACATCGCGATCGTGCATTCCGAGGGCCCCGTCTTCATCGCTGAGTGCAAGATCTGGAAGGGCGAGGTTGCGTTTCGCGAAGCGATCGATCAGCTGTTGCGCTACCTCGTCTGGCGAGACACGAAGGCGGCCCTTGTGCTGTTTGTGAGGAACAAGGACGTGACAAGCGTAGTGACGAAAGCAACAACCTCAATGGAGACGCACGACCGCTTCAAGCGACGGGGAACTTCTGCGAGCGAACGTCCCGTATTCGTGCTCCACCACGACGGCGACGTGATGCGAGAGATCGAGATCGCATTGGTCGTCGTGCCGATCCCGGGCGCGTCCCAGAACACCGACGGCTCCGTCGGCGAGTGATTGTTCGCGTCGTTCACCCCATACCCGGCCCCGTCATCGGAGAGGCCAGACCGAGATCAGCGTGCCATCCGCGGCGCGGTCGATCATCGCTCCGTGCAGCGGTCCTCTCTCTGACGACCCGGTACCGCTACCTCGACTCTCCGGTCGTCGTTAACGCCGGTGGTTCGGTGTCGGCCGCCGTCACGATGGCGGATGGCCTAGCGCCGGCCTTGTATACGGCAGATCGCGAATGAGCGCAGCAGTGATCGCTTCATCGAAGTCTCCTGAGAGTGCGTCCAGTTCATGCGCGGCCGCTCGAACTTCTTCGATGTCAACGGGGTGTTCTTCAAAGGCAGGTCCCGTGAGGCTCGAGCTGATCCTGATCTGATAGAGCTCACCGTCAGCCGTTCTCGCGGCCACACTGTGGAGCAAGCGGTTTCGGTTCTGGTACGCGGTCCGACTGTCTGCGATCCACCTAAGGGCAAGGTCACGGGCGTCTGAAGCCGGGGCCGCTCGGAGGGCCTCAGCGGCGTGATCGAACGTCCGGCTAGTTGTCTCGCGGCCGAGGAGATACATACCGGTCCGTTGCGGCAGCCCGAGGGCCGCTGCAGCGATAAGCGACGCACGGAGTTCGAGCGCGGCGCCACCGACTGCCATCCGTCCGAGTTCGCTGAGAATCGCGGCGTCGTCCATCCGTCCTGTCTATCGAGTCAGCAGCAGTCGGGTCCCAGGGAACAGTTCACGGTCGTTCTCCCCGACGCGTCAGGGGTAAGCGTCCGAGCGGCCGAGACTAGAATGACATTGGTGTAACTAGCCGGCGGAAGGACGACCGTGCCCTATCACCTGCGCCGCAATCGGAGTTCCGTGCCGCGGGTGCCGAAGCAACCCCGGGCCCCCGAGCCGCCAAAGCGGGCCAGGGCTCCTCGAGCGCCAAGACCCCCGAAACCGCCAGCGGCTTGGGTCTGGCGGGACAACTAGCGCTCAACTCCCGCAGCATCACAGGGCAGGTGGCGGTGCGACGAATCGAGACACCATGGATGGCCCGTTGGGGCACGACACAAGCAATGCAGAGCCGGCCTTTCCCCCTGACGACATGGTCCGCGACATCCCCGAGGATCTCCGTGAGTCGGTGGCATCGGCAGTCCTGCCGCCATCGGTCCCGTCACCAGACCTACTGCCCTTCGGTTCGCATGAGCCACGAGACTTTGAACACGACTGTCTCGTCGTCGTGGACCAAGTCGACGGCGTGCGAGATGTCCGTCTCTACGGGGTTCCTGGTCAGGCACAACATGGTCTTGATCTTGTAGGTCGCGACGACAGCGGCAATTCGGTCGCCTACCAGATCAAGAGGCACGAGGAATTCAGCGCGTCGGATCTTGAGGCATCCGTCGAGAAGTTCGCGAAGGGGCGCCGACCCTTCCGTCCCAAACGATTTGTCGTCTGTGCCTCATGCGTCGTGGACCGCACCGAGGTTCTCGAGGTGCTTGATCGGCTCCGCGAAGAGAACGACTTCGAAATCGAGCTCTATGATGCGCGCCGTCTCTCGTCCTTGCTCACAAATCGATACGACATCGTTCGCCGGCTCTTTGGCAACGAGTGGGCCCGCCACTTCGTCGGCCACGAGCCGGTACAACCCCCGGAACAGACGCCAGCCGACCTTCTCTCCGCTTCCCTTCTCCGAGGCCCGATCAAAGCGTTAGGGCTACAGCCGGTCGTCGACGAAGCTAACGAGAAGGAGGACGCCGATCCCGGAACTGCCGCCCGTCTTTTCAACCAAGCCGCCGCTCGGCTTACCCAGACTGGTTTCGGTGGCCTTGCCCGAGCGATGCGGCATCGTGAAGCTGAATTGCTCGTCAAAGCCGGTGAAGGGCAAGCGGCCGCGGCGTTGCTATGTGACCTGACCTGGGAACGATTTGACGAAGGTTCCGCCCATCGCGATCACGAGTCTCTGGCCAGACTGCGCGCTCTGGCAAACGAGCGAGACCTCCCGCAAGTTAGAGCCATCGTTTGCGCAATCGAAGCGATCGACCGCTGGTACAGCGACCCCAAGGAGATGATCGACGCGGTTGGCGAGGCGATCTCGCAACTTCCTGACGAAAGCCCATTGGGTGACGAGGTTCACCTGTGGTTCGCCGAAACGGCTATCGCGATTCACCGACCCCAACTCGTACTCACGTTCGCTGATGCTCTTGCCAATCGAATCGAACGGCGACACGCCAGCGCGGGCGTCGACGAACTGGCAATTCGGTACCAAATCTGTCTTGCCGAGGCGACCGAGAACTGGGACGACCTCCTGCGTTCCGCACGACGAGGGGAGTTGGATCGGAGATTGGCCTCGCTGGTCTTCGCCCGCCACGGCCGAGCCGCGGCCTGGCGGGGACAACCGCTCGACGCCGATGACAGTTATCGGGAGGCTGTGGACCCCGCCTGCATGGCCGACATCCCCCGCGACGCGGCACAACAAATGATCGCGCGCTGGCGGGTCTTCGCCAGCTATGGAGCCCCTTCCGAGGAACTGGTAGCACTGCCTCAACTCGCTGCAGCCGTCGAGGCGAGCGGATCAGGCTCGATTCTGGAACGGCGTCACGACCCCTATGACATGGGCATGAATGCGCGTGCTCGTCATGATTTGCCGGAAGCACTGCGCTGGTTCCGCGTCAGTCTGCGGGATGCCACAACCGCTGGCTGGCTCGAACAAGAACTCGACACGTGCACCGCGCTCTCGGAACTCCTGTGCGAAGCCGGTGAGGTTGAACTTGGTGTCATCGCTGCTATCCGCGCAGGGGCACGCGAAATCGTCGGGCGTGTAATGCCTCTGGGTCGCTTCATGGCTGTGGCGAGCCAGCTCCAAGCCGCCGCCCCGTGGCAACGTGCCTTGGCCCTCGAAGGCCTTGCGCTGCAAGGCGACCTCGTCCCAGACGAGGCCGTGGATGCGCTTGTCGATCAAGCGCTCAACGACACGAGTGGCGTGCCACAGAGCCCAATGGGTCCGCAGGTTTGGGTGAACGCCTGGAAGGTTGTGGCAGCGCTGGCGGACCGCCTCGACCCGCGAGCCGCGGAGCGCGCACTTACATTGCTAGGTCCACAAATACAGCGGGAGGCGAACCAATATCGGTATAACGACGACGAGCACATAGCCGTCGTCACGAAGATCTTCGTCAATCAAGCGGACTGGCGCCCAAGGGCAGCAGAGCACTTGCTGGCTGTCATAGAGCAGCAGGGCCACTTCGCTGAGCAAATGCTTGACATCGGTTGGCCCGCCATATCTGCAGACGCTGCTCGGTTCATCCCCCGGCTGAGCGAACTTGCGGATCACGGGAATGACGTCGCGATCCGACTTCTCCTCCAACTTGACCACACCCACCCAAAGATTCTCGACGCCGCACGACGGGCGTTCGACCAGGAGATCAGCCAACCGCCGCCACCGCCGGGCGTCTACACGTTTGGAACCTCGCTACCGCGCAGCGCCGTGCTGGCGCGGGCGCTGCCTGAGAGCGAGCGGTGCACAATGGCCATGCACGCAATACAGATTGCCGAAGACGGGACGCGCCCCGAAACAAACCGGGTCGACGGTCTGCGAGCGCTACTCGCCGTTGCGGACACATTGCCAATGGAGCACCGAGCTGAACTCACCGAGCGTTGCCTCGTGCTTGCTCGCCAAGGCGTTGCAAACAGTCCACTCGACGAGATGCTGCTGGGCGGACGACATCCGCTCAGCACGTTCAGGTTCGACCTCGAGGCCGACGCCTTGAGCCCGACCGCCGTACATGCCGCGGCGGTTCTAGCTGATCGAGCCGATCAGCGGCGGGATGTGGAACAACTTGCGATCAGCATGCTCGTCGGGGGCTCAGAGCGCGCGGCATACGAAGGGGCACACGCACTCGCTCAACTTCCGGCTGACGAAGTCTCAGCCGATGTACGGGTTCTCGCGCGGCTTCCGAGTGCCCTGGTCCGGCAGTTCGCAGCGATCGCATGGACGCGTGCGCCTGGTGAGGCCCCCGAGGTTGGGGCCCTCTTGGCCGCAGATCCTGACGTGACAGTCCGCCGAGCGCTGGCGTCCCAAGTGGGGAGGATCGCACAAGAGGAACCCGAGCGTCAGCACGTCAGGGACACTCTTTCCAACGACCCTTGTTGGTCCGTTCGCTCGCTAGTTCGATGAGCTCGATGGATTGGACCGAGCCAGCGAAAGACCAAACTGGAATCTCCCGGCGGTGCCCCACCGCCTCTGGTGTGGTCCTGTGCCCCCCAGTTTGATGGGCAAATGATGGGCGAGGCGCCAGCTCGGCGAACAGTGTTTGCTCACTCGAACACCTCATCGAACACATCCAGCATCGCCCGCCAGGACCGCTGGTCGGCGGCCGGGTCGTAGGCAACTCCCGGCCGGCCGTCTCGATCCGCGCCCGGCCGGGTGAAGCTGTGCTGCGCGCCCCCGTAGACGTTCATTCGCCAATCCACACCGCCCGCTCGCATCTCGTCCTCGAAGGCCACCCTCTCCTCGACCGACACCAGAGGGTCCTCGCTGCCCACGCACACCAGCACCTTGGCCCTAACGTTGCGTGCGTCCTGCGGTCGTCGGCTTGCGAGCCGAGGGTGGAAGCCCACAACCGCCTGGATATCCGCACCGCCACGCGCCAACTCGAGGACCACCGCTCCTCCAAAGCAGTAGCCCACGGCCGCGACCCTGGACGCGTCCGCCCGAGGCTCGCCAAGCAGCACGTCAAGCCCAGCGCCCGCCAACACCCGAAGACGCTCGGGCTCCGACCACAGCGCCTGACAACGGGCAGCCATCTCCTCCTGGCTCGTCAAGGGCTTTCCATCCCCGTAGTAGTCCAGGGCGAACGCCACATAGCCGTGTTCAGCAAAGCGTTCCGCGCGGCTCTTCTGGTAGTCGTCGAGCCCACCACCCTCATGCGCGATCAGCACCGCGGGGCGGGTGTCGTCCCCTTCCGGTAGCGCGAGGCGTCCAACCATCGGCGCGCCATCGACCCTGTACTCGATATCTCTCACCGGCATGTCAGTTGGACCCTGACTCTCTGGACTCCGGACTTATCGCCGGATTCTGTCCGGGGGGTGGCACTGACCAGCCCAAACGCCAGGAAAGCTCTCCTGAACAGGGAAAATGGCTTTCGTTGTTTGTCGTCGTTTGTCGTCAGTGCTCGTTGTTCTGAGGACTTTTTGAGGACCGGCCGCCATGACCCCGGGATAGCACGTTTGGGATCGCACGGCACTCACCAGCGGTTCTCCTCCTGAGCCGGACGCCCTTGGCCGCCGGACTCCAGTTTTGTGGACTTTCGCAGAGCTGCTGGTCGCCCTGCTCGTCGTCTTCGACCCACCGGCGATCGAGACCGGAGCGAGCCGAGTTGGCCCGACGTGATGCCCGAGGGTCGCTCGAGACCCGTCTGTTCAACGAGTCGCCGTGGTGGTGCCTTAGAGCCGGAAAACGGGCCGCGACTGTTCGTAACCTGTATCGCGGCATGACACTGAATGAACTTGAACGCCGTTTGGCCGCGGCGGCTGCCGACCCTGCCGAACGCCCAGCGTTCGCACGAGCGCTCTTACAGAGCGAGATCTATGTCCTGGGATTCTTGGATCGCCCCACGGTCAAGGGCTCGGCCCAGCCGGGAAGCTCGATAGAGCTCCTCACCTGGACCGACCAACGGGGTGCGGTCACTCCGTTCTTCACGTCGGAGAGGATGCTCCAGTCAACCTTGGCCGCTCGACCGGGAACCGACCCGCGGTTCCTTCGCATGCGGACCCGCGACCTGTTCGAAATGACGAAAGGTCAGCACCTCGTCCTTAACCCTGATGGCCCGAATGGCAAGGTCTACCTGCCCAACGAGGTCGAATCCCTGCTGGCCGGGGAGCCCGGGGTAACCACCGAGGTCCTGCAGGCTCAGCGCCAAGTCCATGTCGGAGCGGCAGCCCACGTACCAGCTCAGTTGCCCGAGGTGTTGGCTCGGTACCTCACCCAACGGCCCGTTGTGCACGCTGCCCACCTCGGGTGGATCGCGCATCCCGATGGTCACCAGGGCTACCTCATGGTGGTCATAGCAGACGACCGAGACGCGGCCATGGCTGGATTTGGGACGGTCCAGATCGGAGAAGTCACCGGCGGACCGACACTCGACGTGATTGTCGTACCCCCGGGGACTCGCGATCACATGCTGTCGACGGTGCCTGCCTTCTATAGGCGGCAACCCCAGGCAGATGCACCAAAAGAGAAACGTCGTGGGCTCTTCGGAAGACCATCGTGAGGGAGTCCTGTCCCCCACCTGCTCACACGGAGAACGGTTTTGCAGACCCTTGCCAGGTGTCCAGGTGATGTCAACGAGTTGCGTTGAGGCTGCTCACGTTCGGTCTTCGTGTCGTCTGGTTATATCCCGTGTCGTTGCGTATCGCCAGGTTTGATGGGCAAATGATGGGCGAGCCGGGCTTCCCGCGAGGACGCCGTCCGACACAATCCTGAGCCGTCCGTGACGGGTGATCAGAGCGCTTGGGCGTCGATGTCGTCGGGCTCAAGGCCGTCGGCGATCGAGCGCAGCGTCTCGGCCACGAGGATCAGGACCAGGCCTGGGTCGCCACCGGTCCAGGCGACCCACTCCGCCACTGGGCTCACCCGGCCGTGGACGAAACTGAGCACGCAGTCGGTGAGATCCCGGGCCAGCGGGATCTCCCGGGCAGCGGGGACGCCGGGGGCCGTCGGCGTGTCGTGGGTCGGGCGCGTAGGGTCCGTCATCGCTAGTACCTCCTGTGTAGGTGCTGGCCACGCCCCCGGGTCGGTGTCAGCCGGCGCCGGGGGCATCTGGTTGTTAGGTGGCGACCATATCGCTGGCCTCGTCGAAATGGAAGGATCACGATTAGCGCCATAACGTCGTGCCGATGCCCCGAACGTGGGTCGACTGGCAGGCGTCTCGCCGCTACCACGACCGGCTGGTCACGCACTTCACGGGAAAGGTGCTCGGCTCTAACGGAGAGTTCGTGTGCGGATCGTCCGCCGCGTGCTACAGCTCGGCTGAGGCTCGCGGGTTCGGGTTCGCTGGGGGGCAATTGTCCTATGTCGGCGACGCCTACTCCTGTGCTGTGGGCGACCGGCCGTTTCGCTTGCTCGTCGTCTCGATGCAGGTCGGTGACGCCGAGGCACCGGTAACGATGTCTCGCCGAACCGAGCAGGTTGTGGAGCGGATTCCGGAGCGGCCTGGGAAGCGCAACCCGCACATGCGCGGCGTCACACGGGCGTTGCAGCTGCTGCAAGGCCTGACGGTCGACGCTGCCGACGAGCACCTGCCAGACGGTACGCATGTGCTCCGGGCGTACGCGATGGCGAACTCAACCCTGTGCTCGGCGCTGCCGACGGGCGGGACGTCTCGGCGAGGTAGGCCCACCGATGTCATGTTGGCGCGCTGCGCGCCATATCTCGAAGCGACACTGCTGAACCTCGAACCGACGATCGTCCTAGTCCAAGGAACGGACACACTCGCGGCGATTAACCGGCTGTCAACGACGGTACGACGGT
>Ga0182024_10011155_pt1 | contig 18116 bp, 11 predicted proteins | sample P32metaG_FD_120480 | JGI IMG/M metagenome (GOLD analysis project Ga0182024, IMG submission 120480) | Permafrost microbial communities from Stordalen Mire, Sweden - P3-2 metaG (Illumina Assembly) | ecosystem: Environmental > Terrestrial > Soil > Wetlands > Permafrost | place: Sweden: Stordalen... | reverse complement strand
GCCACCTGCCGCGGCGCGGTCATGGCCCCCTCAATGGTCGCGTCGGCTTGAACGATTTTGGTTTTAGCCTGCGTAACCGCGCTTTGCGCCACACTGATGTTCTGTCCGGCCTCAGCCACGGCGGCCCGGCGGGCCTCCACCGTGGCGTGCGTCGCCGCTACCGTCGACGCGGCGGTCTGATACTGCTGTTTCGAAATTTCATCTTTCACCACCAGCAGTTTGTAGCGGGTCTCATCGTCGATCGCTTTCTGCTCATTGGCCTCGGCTTCGCGGACCTGGGCGCGCGCGGAATCGAGGCGAGCCACGGCGGCATCCAACTGGCGTTGCGCGCCGACCAGCGCCGCGTCCGCGTCCGCGCGTCCCGATTGCGCGCTGACCAACTGGCTAGACGTACTGATGTCGGTCACCGGCACGTTGGTCTGCGAACTGATCAGCGTCGCCTGGGCACCGGCCAGGTCGGCCTCCGCCTTGGCGACGGCGACCTCAAAATCCTTGGGATCGATCCGCACCAGCACGTTACCGGCGTTCACGTAGCGCTCATCCTCGGTCAGAACCTCGGTAACGTGTCCGGCGATGCGCGCGCTGATGGGGTCGATGTGTCCGTCGATTTGAGCGTCGTCGGTGGATTCATAAGTGTTCAAATAGCGCCAGACATAGTAACCGGCGGCGCACAGCACGATTAGAATCACAATCGGCACAACGATACGCGCCAGGCTCCGGCGCCGCTTGGGCGGTGTTTTGTGCTCCGGCGCTACGGCGTCCGGTTTCTTCGTTCCCGTTGCCAGGTCGGACATTTATTACCTCCGGTTGTAGTCTTTGATTCAACTCCTTGGAACTTGGAAACAATTATTTCTCATTGTCGCTGCAAAGTTTTGCGCCTTCACACCCCGGCGGGGACATGATAGGCTAACGCCATGCAACCGCGTTTTTGTTCCCGGATCACCCTCGCCTGTTTCGCGATTACCTCCCTGGCGTTCGCGGCGGACGGCAAGCGGCTGATCACCGAGACCGACCTCTACAATTTCCAGTGGATCGCCAACGCGCAGATCTCGCCCGATGGCTCGCGGGTGATCTACACGATGGTCAAAGTGACTCCCAAGCACGATAATTACGAAACTGCCCTGTGGACCATCCCCTCGGCGGGCGGTCCGGCGCGGCAGTTGACCTCCGGTCCGCACGACTCGGCGGCGCGCTGGTCGCCCGACGGGAAATGTGTGGCCTTCCTGCGCACCGTTGAGACCGGTAAATCCCAGGTTCCGCAGATCTTTCTGCTCGAAATGGACGGCGGCGAAGCGCGGCCCCTGACCGATCTGCCCAAGGGCGCCGGCGAACCTATATGGTCGCCCGACGGACACTCCATCGCCTTTTCCAGCACCACGCTTCCCAAAGACTTCGATAAGAAGGACGGGGCCGAAGAGAGCGACGTCCGCGTCATCACCTCCGCCAAGTATCGAGTGAATGGTGGCGGCTATCCGGAACCCGACCGCTTCAACCACATTTGGGTGGTCGATGTGCCGCAGACTCCGGGCACGCCGCAAAAGGCGCGGCAGGTCACCACCGGCGACTTCAGCGAATCCGACATTACCTGGGCACGCGATGGATCGAAGATTTATTTCACGTCGAATCGCGTGAAAGAATCGGACTTCAAACCGTCCGATGACGATCTCTATGTCGTAAACGCCAGCGGCGGTGCGATCACCAAAGTGGCGAGCATCGATGGCCCGATTCACAGCCTGGCGCTCAGCCCGGATGGAACGAAAATCGCCTTCGTCGGCGACATCAATAGCGACGGCGGACCGGCGCGGTCCTTCAGCGAGCCCGATCTTTTCGTGACCGGCACACAGCCCGGCTCGACGCCTAAAAATCTGACCACGAACTACGATTTCGACATCGGCAGCGGCGTCGGCGGCGACCAGTCTCCCCCGCGCGCCGGCGGCCGTTCGAACCCTTATTGGACTCCCGACGGCCGCTCGATTATCGTGGGTTCGGCCGAAGAAGGCCGGGTAAATCTGAAGCGCGTCGATGGCGCATCCGGCAAAGTAACGCCGCTGACCGATGGCAACTTCGATGTTTTCTCCTATCACGCCACGCCCGACGGATCGAAAATCGCGGTGCTCATTTCCACCCCGACCAATATCGGCGATCTGTTCATCGTCGACGGAAAATCGGGACACTCCGAGCAGATCACCCACATCAACGCCAAGCTGTTCAGCGAGCTCAACCTGACCGAGCCGGAAATGATCTGGTACAAAGGCGCCGACGGCCGCAAGATTCAGGCCTGGGTGCAGCGTCCGCCCGATTTTCAGCAAGGCAAAAAGTACCCGATGATCCTGGACATCCACGGCGGCCCGCATTCGGCCTACGGCTACACCTTCGATCACGAATTTCAATGGATGGCCGCCAAGGGCTACGTGGTGTTATATCCCAATCCGCGCGGCAGCACCAGCTATGGCCAAGAGTTCGGCAACATTATTCAATACCACTACCCCGGCGACGATTTTACGGATCTGATGAACGGAGTGGATGAACTGATCGCGCGCGGCTGGGTGGATCCCGAAAAACTGGGCGTCACCGGCGGCAGCGGCGGCGGAGTGTTGACCAACTGGACCGTCGGCCACACCACGCGATTCAAAGCCGCCGCCTCGCAGCGGTCCATCGCCGATTGGGCGGGCTGGTGGTATGGCGCCGACATGATCGCACCCACCTGGTTCCGCGGCGCGCCCTGGGAATATGAAGAGGACTTCAAGGCTCGGTCGCCGATCACCTATGTGACCAAGGTCACCACGCCGATGATGTTCATCGAAGGCGAAGCCGACTTCCGCACGCCGCCGGCTTACGGTGGAGAGCAGATGTTCCGGGCCTTGAAATATCTGAATAAGACCGCAGTCATGGTTCGCTTCCCCGGAGAATCGCACGAATTATCGCGCTCCGGCAAACCGACCCATCGCGTCGAACGCCTGCGCCACATCGTGGCCTGGATGGACAAATACACGCAGGGCCAGGAGATTCACACCTACGACATGCAATAGAGCGTTAAAACTCTAATTGCAGGCCGCCCATCGCGGTTCGTCCCGCGGCGGGAAATCCGCTTTCGAAATAGGTTTGATTGAAAATATTCTCCGCCCGCACGAAAAAACGGATCGCGCGATAATCGCTCAACGGAATCCGATAGCTCGCCCCCGCGTTCACTTTGTGAATACCGTTGAAGCGGAAAGTTTGCGTGATCACGTCGCCATAAATCGGCGCCAGGTAACTGCTCGATTGGAGCGTATCGAGAGTCAGCAACAGGCGCGAGGTGGCCTGTTCCGAGGCCAGAATTGAAAACTGGTTTTTAGGAACCACGAAACTTTGCAGCACATCGCCGACGATCGGCGCGCGCTCAATCGCATTCACATAAGTGTACGCCGTGGTCACCTTCAGGGAGCGAGTGGGAGCGACGGCGGCGCTCACTTCGAAGCCTCGCGAAATCCCGCCCTGGGTGTTCAGATAACCGATAAATCGGCCGAACGGATCTGTCGCCGGATTGATCAGGCCCGAGGTATCGAAGTTGATTACGTTTTCGAGCCAGGTATAAAAATAGCTGGCGGAGATCTTCAGGCGGCTTCGCCAGAAGGTCTGATCGACTCCCGCGTCGAGCCCGATCGAACGCTCCGGTTGCAGCCGCGGATCGCCGTAAACGGTGTACCCGAACACCGGATCGAATCCCGCTCCAAATCGTTCATATAAGGAAGGCGCGCGATAACCTCGGCCGACGTGCGCCCGCAGCTTGGTTCCCGTCTTGCGGAAAAAATAAGCTCCCGAGGTGTCGCCGGTGTACGCCGTCGGCGGTGATGCAAACGCGATTCCCTGATACGGAGCCGACTCCGACGGATTGAACAGCGGAGTTTCGAGCGTGAAGAACTGCGCCCGGAACGCGCCCGAAATCTGCAGGCGACCCCGGAAAAATTGCGCCTGGTCCTGCGCGAACACGGTATGGCTTTGTTGCGTGACATTGACTCCGGAAGCCGCCGCCGGATTGCTCTGATCGCTATTGTCGTTACCGTAGCTCTCGCTTTCGAATTCGTATCCGCCGCTGAGCAGATTGAACCCGATCCGATAATGGACCTGCGCATCGGCCGTCTGAATCCGCCCGTCATAAACCGATCGGGTGCTGCCATCGGGCTGAAAACCTACACCGGCCGGTCCATCGCCGTAGCGGCGTCCGTTCGAAAAAAGCTGGTAGCTGACCGAGTAATCAAGCGTGGACGAAGGCTGGCCGTTCAGCATCAGCGCCGCGGAAATAAAGCGCCCGTCCCGAGTGTAATCCGGATTGGCAGGCGCCGGAACAAACGTCGCGTTGCCGGTATTCAGCAGTGCAAAGGGCGTACCGTTCTGATAAAGATTTAACACCGTGGAAGAAACCGGGATCGCATTGACAATCCCCAGACCCGACGGCGATCCGATAATATCCGGCTCTCCCAACAGTTTGCTGAACGAATCGCCGGCGTAAAAGCGCGCCGTCAGCCGCAGCGACGGCGAAAGGTGGAAAGTGACGCGGCCTTGCGTGCCGGTGTTGCGGAAAGGAGTGTCTCCGCCGACGCCGCTGGTTACATCCGTTTCGGCGACGCCCAGGCTGTATTGAATCCGGTCGTTATGAAATCCGCCGGCGATTTGCGCGCGCCCTCGAAATGTCCCGAGCGATCCGCCTTCGAGCAACAGACTGCCGCGCGTTCGGCCGCCGCCCTGATCGGTGATCACGTTGATGACGCCGCCGATGGCGTTGGTCCCGTACAGCGACGATCCTGATCCGCGCATCACCTCCACCCGATTGGCGTCCGTGAACAGCAGGTCTTCGATCAATCCGGAAGCGTCGCCCTGGGTCGAGGAAGCGTCCCGCAATCTCAGTCCGTCCACCAGCACCGCGGTGTCCTGAGTGCGAAGCCCGCGGATCTGGATGGTGGTGAACGCGCCCGGTCCCCCGAGCTGTTGCACGTGCACGCCCGGCGCCAGTGCGACCACATCGCCGAGAGCGGCGGCGTTACGATCGTCCGCTTCCGTTTGATCGATCACCGTGGTCGATTTCGAAACCTGCTCGGGAAGCTGCGGAGTGCCGGATGCCGTCACCACCACTTCCTCGTGCACTCCGGCGATTTTGAGCGCGACCTCCCGTGTCTCCGCCGCATCCGCGCCCAAGTGAATATCCTCCGCCAGAAAAGGCGCGAAACCGGGAGCCGTGGCGCGCAGCAGGTAATCGCCCCCCGCCAGATCGCCAAATCGATAATTGCCCGACGCGTCGCTGGTGGTGGCGCTGCCCGCGCCTCCGGTGCGTGAGAACAGGGTGAGCGTCGTTCCGGGAACCGGCCGCCCTTGCGGGTCCTTTACGGTTCCGGTAACGGATGCGCCGGATTCGGCGAATGCGGCTGACGCCGCTAAACAGAACAGCAATGGTAGCCATTTAGTCATTTTGTTTTCTCAACGCGCCGACGGGCGCAATCACCAACGAATCTTTCAGCAAAGGCCGGGCACGAAAGAAAGTGAAGGTGGACGTAGCTGGCGAGCGTCGACCGCACTCGGTACCCTTCCGCCGGATCTTGATACACGCGATCAATCGAGGCTGGCATCGGATCGATCTTCGAATAGCGAAACTCGTGTCCCCGGGCGCGCTCACCAGGCTTCAGCCAGCACTCCGCCGCCGAGCTTTCGACCTCGATGTAGCCGAGCTTCGCCAGGCCCGTCTGCATCCGGGCGCACGTCGGAAAAATTCCGGCCATCGGCCAGCTTCGCCCGTCCAGGTCGACAATCGCCTGCGTCAGGTACATGAGCCCGCCGCATTCGGCGTAAACCGGCGCATCGGAGGCGACGAACTCCGCCATCGCCGCGCGCATGGGTTCATTCGCCGATAGAGCCTCGGCGTGCAACTCGGGATATCCGCCGCCGAGATAAATCCCGTCCAGATCCGCCGGAAGGGCGCCGTCCGCAATCGGGCTGAACTCGACAAGTTCCGCACCCAAATCCCGCAGCAGGTCGAGATTGTCCTCATAGTAAAAACAGAACGCCCGATCGCGAGCCACTCCAATCCGCGCACGGGCGGATTTTCGGACGCGCGGCGCCGGTGCATCCGCGGCAGTCTCACCGAGCGCGCTCAACTCCAGAAGCCGGTCGAGGTCAAGATGCGTTTCCACCCACTCCGCCAGCCGTGAGAGATGTTCTTCCGTCAGCGTTTCCTGCGCCAGATGCAGACCGAGATGCCGCTCCGGAATCGAGTAGCTCGCGTCGCGAGGCAGATAGCCGATCGGCGTCGGCCGGCAGCGCGCGGCGATCGCGTCGCGCAGGTACGCATAGTGCCCTGCCCCCGCCACGTTGTTGCAGATCACCGCCGCTACCCGAAGCTCGGGAACCAGCGTGTCGAAGCCGTGCACCGTCGCCGCCGCGCTTCCCGCCATGGCCGCCGCATCCAGCACCAGGACCACGGCCGCATCCAACCAGATCGCCATCTCCGCCGTGGTGCCCGATAACGATGGCGCGCTGTGGCCGTCAAAAAGTCCCATGACACCTTCGATCACCGCCACGTCCGCTTCCTCGACGGCGCGCGCAAACACATCCAGATTGATTTCGCGCGATAACATCCAGCCGTCCAGGTTGCGGCCAGCTCTGCCTGTCGCCGCGTGATGAAAGGTCGGGTCGATGAAATCGGGTCCGACTTTGAAACCCTGCACCCGCAGACCGCGTTTGCGAAATGCCGCCATGATTCCGGTGGCGATGGTGGTCTTGCCCACGCCGCTGTGCGTTCCGGCGATCGCTATGCGCGGAACGCGGTTTCGGAATTTGCGGTCAGGAATCAGTGTCGACATCGCCGAGGAGTCCGGGCTTCATTTCGATAAGCCGCGCACGCCTCGCTGCGAAAGTGGAAACAACCTGGGGGATCAGGTGGTGGTCCGCACGATTTGCTTTCGCCCGAAGCATAGCGCCAATTCACCCGAGGCAGGTCTCCTGACTTGCAGGTCATCGCTGCACCGGCTGGCCTTCCCATTCCGAAGAACAGTGGCTTGCTGCGCCGGCCGCTCGCTGCTCACAGTGGCGGGACCGTGCGGGATTTTCACCCGCTTCCCTTTTCACTCACCCGATATACCAGGCGAGCACCTCAGGGAGTCTCCAACCTATCACACACCTCACACCCGGTCAATCGGAGCGCATTAGCGTGAGTACGCACTCCATAGCCGTCGCGCCTCGAAGCAGCCGTCGAGGCGCGACAGTCATGGAGTGCCCATGGGCCTCCGGCCCGCCGAAGGCTATGAAAGTAGCTCCGCAGTCGAGTATCGTGGAACCGTGCAGGCGGCTCGAGATCGAACACGCTCTGGAGAAGTCAAGACCGTATGGAGAATGATCCGGAGTGCATTCCGAGCCGGATGAATGTGCGCCGCCTTCCCCCAGCCGGGGAAGCGGCAGCATGAGACCGTGCCTTAAACTTTTCGTGCACTCCGCCGCCTCCACGACCAGGAGAAACCAATGTCTCACCTCCTAGCGGGAATCGATGTTCACAAACGAGTGTTGATGGTGGTGGTGAGCGATGCGGCGCAGGACCCGCCGCAGTTCGCCGAACGCCGCTTCGGAACCGGGCACGGCGAACTGCAGGCGCTGCGCCAATGGCTTCAGCAACAGGGCGTCGAAGAGGTGGTCATGGAGTCCACGGCGCCATATTGGAAACCGGTGTGGCAGGCGCTGGAAACGAAGTTCGGTTTGCCTCTGGCGCAGGCCCAATCCAATCGCGCGCCGCGGGGGCGCAAAACCGATTTTCGCGACAGCCGGCGTCTGGCGCGCCGCTTTCTGGCGGGCGAACTCCTGCTGAGTTTTGTGCCGGCCCCCGAGCTGCGGCTGCTGACCCGCCGCCGGATGCAATTGGTGCGGGCCCGCGTGGCGCTGCAGGCGCAACTGGAGGCGCTGCTGGAAGACTGCGGGCTCAAGTTGTCGTCGGTCCTCACCGATCTGCTGGGCGCCAGCGGCCGGCGGATCTTAAGCGCGATCGCCGCGGGCGAGAGTGACCCGGAGCAGCTGGCGGCGCTCGGCGATGCGCGGTTGCAGGCCAGCCGCGCCAGGTTGGCCGACGCACTCCAGGGGCCCCTCACGGAGCTGCAGCGTTCGGTGCTGCGCCTGGCGCTGGAAGAAATCGCGTTTCAGGATCGGCACATCGAAGCGGTGACGGGGCTGCTCGGCGAAGCGCTGCGCGCGCAGCAGGAGGTGATCGCGCGGCTGCGCCAGGTTCCTGGAATCCGCACCGTGGCGGCGTAACAGATCGTGGCCGAACTGGGATCGCGCGCCGACGCCTTCGCTTCCGCCGCGCAGTTGAGTTCCTGGGCGGGGGTGTGTCCGGGGCGGCGGGAGAGCGCGGGGGAAAACCGCAGCAGCCGATGTGCCAAGGGGAATCGCTATGTTCGCCGAGTGCTGTGTCCATGCGCGCAAGCGGCGGTAAAGACCAAAAACAGCTGGTTCCAGGCGAAATTTCGCAGCCTGCTGCCGCGGCTGGGGTTCGCCAAGGCGATCTGGGCGACGGCGCATCATGCGGTGCGGCTGATCTGGAAGATCCAACACCAGGGTGTCGCCTACGAGGAGCGCGGTCAAAAGACATCGCCGCAAGCGATGCTTCGCCGAGTGCAGCGCCTACGGCAGGAGTGGCGAAAGCTCGGCTACGATCTGCAACTGGTACCAGTCACGAATCGACGATTCCTAAACTTTCGACAGAGCGCGCTGTCTCTACTGACGGACGGCAACTTCTATACTGTTTGAACGACCGTGCTCGACACTCCTGCAATTCTCAATCGACTCGAATCGCTCTATGGAATACAGGAACCATCTTTTCCCACCGACCCTTATCTTTTTCTGGTCTGGTGGCACTGCGGTTACCCCGCCAGTGACGCCGCCTGCGCCAAAGGCTGGGAATCCCTCAACCGGAAAATCGGAGTTACTCCGGAGCAACTCCTCGGCGCGTCGAATAAAGAACTGGCAATCGCCATGCGCCCCGGCGGGATGGTTCCCGAACTCCGCGCCACCCGGCTGAAGCAAATCGCGTCTCGCGTGCAGGAAGAATTTGCGGGCGACCTCCGGCGGTCCTTGTTCGGTCCTCTCGCGAAGGTTCGCAAAACGCTGAAGTCCTTTCCCAATATTGCCGATCCGGGCGCGGATCGTATCCTTCTTTTCGCCAGGATCTCGCCGGTTGCCGCCGTGCCTTCCAACTGTCCTCATGTTCTGGTGCGCATCCAGCGCGGGCAGGAACGGGAAAACTACGGAGTCACCTACCAGGAAGCACAGCACGCCATCGCGACGGAGGTCGCGGAGACGTTCGACGCCCGCACCCGTGCCTATCTTCTGTTGAAGCGCCATGGCCAGGAGCTTTGCAAACGGACCAATCCAAAATGCGAGCCATGTCCTCTGCGCGCCGATTGCGCTTTCTTCTCCGGAAGACGCCGCGGGCGAGCCGCCACCTGAGTTGGTAGAATTCTCGTTATCTCTACGTTGCGAGTCTCAGGCGAAACCGTCATGCCAGATCGACATAGCCCTATCGATGACGGATTCCCGGAAGCGGGTTCGCCCGACGACCGGGCGGCTCTCGATCATTTGTTTCAAGCCACCTACCAGGAGCTGCGCAGCCTCGCCTCCACCATCAGACGCGGCGACCCCAACGCGACCCTGAACCCGACCGCTCTGGTGAACGAAGCCTGGCTGAAACTGGCCGGTTCCCCGCCCTCGCGAACCACCTCGCGTCTGCATTTCAAACGAATCGCCGCGCGCGCCATGCGGCAAGTGCTGGTGGAGGCGGCGCGCCGGCGCAATGCGAACAAGCGCGGCGGCGACGGCGCCATCTTCATCACCTTCGACGAATCGCTCGTGGCGATAAACTGCGAGCAGGAACTGCTCGGACTCGACAGCGCTCTGGACCAGCTCGCCAGCGTCGAGCCTCGTCAGGCGTTAATGGTCGAAAGCCGCTTCTTCGGAGGCTTCGAGATCGCGGAAATCGCCGAACTCCTCGCCGTGTCTGAAGCCACTATTCTTCGCGATTGGCGGGCGGCAAAAGCCTGGCTGGCCCACACCCTCCGCCACCCCGGCAACCCGCCCAATACGCCATCATGATGGACCGCGCGCGCTGGACTCGCATTCAGGCGTTTGTTCAACGCGGCGGTGGACGTGCCCCAGCACGAGCGGCAATCGTTTCTCGAGAGCCGTTTCGATTCGACTCCGATCCGATGTTCGCCAGCCTCCGCGACGAACCCCAATTCGCCGAGACTCGTTCCGCGGCAATGGCCTGCCAGCAGGCCTTCCTGGCGCAGCGCGCCCAGCCTTAAACCAACCACCCCACCGGCACGATCCGCGCCGAAACCGCCGTCATCAGCAACCCCACCGTGATCACCATCGCCGCCGACCCCACCGGCAACCATCGCGCGAACGCGCTGTGACTGTGCCGAGCCGTCGCCGGCAACAATCTCTTGAAGAAGAGCACCGCCATCCCAATCCCCACCAGTACTGTCGCCAGACCGATGCTGAACGCCAGCACCAGCACCAACCCCAATCCCGCGCGTCCCAGCGCGATCGCGCCCAGCAACAAGATCAGTGCCGATTCGCACGGCGCCAGCCCTCCGCCTATCGCCAGCGTCAGCAGGCTGCCCCATGAAATATCCCCCTCCGGCACATGCGAATGACCATAGTCGTGATCGTGGTGATGATGATGGTCATGTTCGTGGTGGTGGTCGTGATCGTGGTGATGATCATGATCGTGATGATGGTGGTGATGATGCTGATGCGTCCGCTTGATCCCGCGCGCCAGCATCCACGCCCCGATCGCGACAATCGACAGCCCCGACACCACCCCCAAAATCTCCGTGATTTTTTCCGGCACCACGAACCGGAACAGGAACAATGTCGCCAGCCCCAGCGCGAATACCGAAATCGTATGCGTCAGCGTGACCACTCCGCCCAGGAACGCCGCGTGCTTCATCGTCCCCCGCGACCCCACCAGGTACGCCGCGACCACCGTTTTCCCATGCCCCGGCGTTAACGCATGCGCCGCGCCTAGCGCAAAAGCAATCGCCAGCCCGATCGCGATCGCGCTCATCGGCAACTTATCGCGCCGCAGCAATCGCGATAAATAATCGTTCTTCATCACCGCCCCCGCCGGCGGATTCTGCGCCGCCACCGCGGGCGACGCCGGAGCCGGCGGAGAATAAGGTTGCGCCGTCGGCTTGATCACCGTCTTGCTGGTCGAAACCACGTCGGCCGACCAGGTGAAGTTCGCCCGCAAATCCTGCGGCGGCGCCAGCGTCGGATTCGGCGGATACTCCGCCAGCGCATGGCTCAAATCCTGATCGCCCTGGCTCGCGTTCTTGATTCGAGCCCCGGCCCCCGCCGCGATCACGATTTCCTTCCACCCGGCCCGACCCTCGAAGTTCCGGTCTTCGTACTCCACCGATCCCGCGGCAGCGGCCGCGTGCATCATTGCCGTGATCCGAAGGATCGGCAGATTGCCCGCGCCATCCGCCAGCGCGATCGATACTTTTCGCACCACCGGCGTTACCCGCGTACCATTCACCGTGATCGACAAGCCGCCCGCCCAGGACCGCGCCTGTTCCATCGCCCGGCTCTCCAGCTCCGCGGCCGGGCTGCTACGATTCAGATTCCATTCCCGAAACAATTCAAACGTGGGAATCTCCGCCAGGTCGATCGCGTATTTCAGGTCAATTCCCCGCGCGGAAGCCTCGAAACGCGCGTAATGATTCACGCTGAAATTGCCCAGCGGATGTCCCATTAGCGCGCCCGCCGCCGCAAGCCACAACAGCAATCGCCTTCTCATGCCCTCCAATACGAAAACGCGACGTTTTCGGATTTGCCTTCCGGCTCCTGGCTCCTGGCTCCTGACTCCTGGCTTCGCTACCTCGGTACTGCCCCGACCACTTCCCCCAGCGCCTGATTCAGCGCCTTCATCCCCGCCCGCTCGCCTCGAAAATGCCCCATCCGCACCACCACCAGATCGTGCGACGGGATCACGAACACTTTCTGTCCGCCCGCCCCATTCGCGTAATACATGTTCTTCGGAGCATTCCACGCCCCGTCCCCGTTCACCCAGAATAATCCCCCGTACACCGGCTTCTTCCACGCCGGCGCCAGCGTTCCGACGAATTTCGCCCATCCTTCCGGCAGCACCCGCTGCCCCTGCCACACGCCATCCTGCGCGTACAGCAGCCCGATCCGAGCCCAGTTGCGCGCCGTGCCGTAATCGTAACCGGTCATCAGAAAGTTCCCGTACGGATCGGTTTCAAGCACCTGCCGCCGTATCCCGATCCGGTCGAACAGCGCGCGCTGCGGATACGTCAGATACTCCTCGCCGCGTTTGGTCACCGCCTGTTTGATCAGCCACCCCACCGTTAGCGGATCGCAGTTGCGATAACGTCCTTCGGTGTTCGGCGGAAACTGCAGCGGCTTCGACATCGAGAATCGGAAAGCGTCCACCGCGCCGGTGTAGATGTACCAATGATCCGCGTAGCCCTCATCTTTCTTGTAATCCGGATCCTGCTCCGCGATGAACCGCAGCCCGGCGCTCATGTGCAGCAGATCGACGATGCGGATGGCGCCCCGCGGATCGCCCGGTTTGCGCCAGTCCGGCACCGGCGCCGGATCGTCGATGCGGTACACTCCGTCCTTCACCAGCAGCGCGAACAGCGTAGCCGTCAGGCTTTTTCCCATCGACCAGCATTCGAGCTGGGTATCTTTATTGATCCCCGGCCCGTACCGTTCCGCGACGATCTGTCCTTTGTACAACACCAGAAAAGCCGCGGTCAGCCCTTCCGGATCCGCAAACGCCAGATCGACCGCCTTCGCCACCCGGGCGCGATCGATATCGAGCGCCGGCGCTTTCTCCGGCGTCTTATCCCCCATCGGCCACGCCTCCGACGCCGCCTCGGGCAATCGAGTCTTCACCGCCACCGGCGTAAAGTGGATTCCTTCTTTCGTTTCGATGATGCAACCCTGATCGCCGTAATATTTCGCGGCCCTGGTGATCCCGCCGCGCGTCACCCGAACCATTTTCTTTTCACGATCGATGGCGTAAGTGATCCCGTCGCGCTGATCGGCGGGCATCAGGAAATAGCCGCTATCGTGAAAGGCTTCTTCCGGTTCGCGAAAGGACACGAACACCGCCGAACACAGCACCTTCGCATATCCCGCCAATCCCAGCTCCACCGGCGTTCCCACCTGCGGTTGAGCGGCCAGGGTCCCGCCAAATCCGATCGCCAACAATGTCGAAAGAAAACGCATGGACCTTAAACTATCACTTTTGCGCCGCGCGAACGATCGCGCCTTCTTCAGCGCGCTTCATTGAGGCGCGACTGTAAAGGAGCGCGTTCGGCACGGAAACACTGTCATCGCCAGCCGACGCCTCTTAGAGCTTGTCAGGCGCTAGTCGCCTTCGGCACCGGAAGCACCCCGAGCTGTCGCATCAGCGAAACATTGTCGGCGTAGATTCTGTTCCGAATCACCTTCCCGTTCCGCAGCTCAGAAACATTGCAGGCGTGCCAGCTCGCCTTTCTATTCGTAGGCGCCATTCCCGCGAAGCTGCCCGTGTTGGTGCCCGATAAGATCGCGCAGCCGACCACGTGGTCGCCGCTGGCAATCACCTGCTCGACTTCCACGTGAAAATCGGGAAAAGCGACAAACATTGAGCCCAGCATCTGTCGCACGCCGTCGTGTCCATGGACCACGCCGGCATTTTCCGACTCCCCAGTGTATCCGGGGTCGATGTGTTTCAGATAGCCTTCAATGTCGTGCGCGTTCAGCAAAGCGATCAGATCTTTTGTCACGCGGACGGATTCGTGTTCAGCCATGAAAGTGACTCCCTCTCGTTGGAATTGGGACGCGCGAAGTATACTCCTCACCGCACTGGGCAGCAAGGGCTGCCATGAAACGCGGGGCGCTCCAAACTCACCATACGATATGGCTGGTAACAAGATCGCTGTCGAAAATGCAAAGCTCCGGTTCGCCCGCCAACTCTTTGAGACCACCGTGGAGCGCCACGGAGCGGACCATGAGCAGGCCCGGCTTTTGCGGGAGTATATCTCCGAACTTGAACACGAGGATTGGTCAACCCACGCGATAGCCCGTCACGAAACAGCCTGGCGTCGACACATTGAGTGATCGTCAGACGTCCCGGATTCAGCGAATCCCCCAAAATACGCAAAACTTGTTTTCGCCGACCCCCATCCCAACCCGGCACCGAGCCGCCTCCGATCTCTACAGCCCGGCCAGTGACTGGCGGGGGTCAATGTGCGGTTTTCACACAAACTCGTAAGGGCGGCGTCAATTGGACCATACACACTCATCACGGCGGGACGTCAAAAATCAACACCCCTTTCAGCACTACACTTAAAGTAGTGAACTTCCTCCGGCAACTCGACCGGAAGCTGCGCGAAACGCGAATGTTCGTTCGCGCCATGCAGTCGTCCTCGCATCCCATCCTCGCCCAGATCGTCCCCATCCGGCGCTGCAATCTCGATTGCGGCTACTGCAATGAATACGACAAAACCTCCGCGCCCGTTCCCATCGACACCATGCTCCGTCGCATCGACCGGCTGGCCGACCTCGGCACCACGATTATCACGCTGAGCGGCGGCGAACCGACCCTGCATCCCGATCTCGACGCCATCATCCGCCGTATCCGCGACCGCGGCGCCATCGCCACCCTGATCACCAACGGCCTGCTGCTCACCCCCGAGCGGATTCGCGCCCTGAACCGCGCCGGCCTCGATTATCTGCAGATCAGCATCGACAATCTGGCGCCTGACGACGTTTCAAAGAAAAGCCTCCGCGTGCTCGACCGGAAACTCGAATGGCTGGCGCGCTACGCCCAGTTCGGCGTCACCATCAATTCGGTATTGGGCGCAGGCGTTCGCAATCCGGACGACGCCATCGTGGTCGGCCAACGTGCCCGGGAGCTCGGCTTCACCAGCACCGTCGGAATTTTGCACGATCCTGGCGGCCAGCTTCAACCGCTGGCGCCCGACCAGCGCGGCGTTTACGATCGATTCCGGCGCCTCAAAACCGGCCTGTTTTCCTTCGCCCATTTCGATCATTTTCAGGAAAACATCGGTCGTGGCCTGGCCAACGATTGGCATTGCCGCGCCGGCGGCCGGTTTCTCTACATCTGCGAGGACGGTCTGGTGCATTATTGCTCCCAGCAGCGCGGCCATCCCGGCATCCCGCTTGAAAATTACACCGTCGACGACATCCGCCGCGAAGCCGGGCGACCCAAAGCGTGTGCGCCCTTCTGCACCATATCCTGCGTGCATCAAACCGCCATGCTCGACGAATTTCGCGAGCGCCCCAAGGACACCCTCGCCGGAATTCTCGACCGTCGCCGCGCCCTCGACCCGCAGTTTCATCCGCCCGCCCTGGTCGGCATGCTGTCCTGGCTATTCCTCGATGAGCGCCGCCGCGGATTTTTCGGGAAACTGATGGTCAACGCCCTAGGTCTAAAAACGGTCCCCCCAGATCCCCGGCGCCCCTAGTGGCGCGTCCCAGAGATATCGTTCGCATTTGTGGCGCAAACACACGAGTGCGTGCGCCACTGGTTGGCTATTGCTTTTCATCGACCATGCCCTGCAGCCGGCAATCGATTCCCGAGGCGCGATAGGCTTCGAGCAGCGCGCCGGCGGCGGGGCCGTGCTGCGGAGGAGATACGCGATTCTCGGCGCTCAGTTCGACCAGCGTCCGGAAGCGATCGAGCAGCAGGGCGCTTTGAAAAACTCCGCCGACATAAGAAATGTTTACGGGTTCGCCGGAGAAAAGTTGGGCGCGTACGGCGGACACCAGCGTGGCGAGCGACTGCGCGGCGCTGTTCAGAATTTCGCGGGCCGCCGGATCGCCGGCCAGCGCCATTTCATCGACCACCCGGGCCAGAGACGCGATGCGCTCGCGCGGAAATTCGGCGGTGTAAAAACGATGCAGCAGATCGTTGGCATCGGCGGCTCCGGTCGATTCGAGCAAGGCCGCGTGTAAGCGCGTCTTCGCGCCCCAGCCCTCTTCAAACCGCAGCGCGGCGCGAAGCGCCTGGCGGACCAGATCGAAGCCGCCAGCTTCATCGCCGAACAGATATCCCCAGCCGCCGGCCCGGGCGGAGCGGCCCGCGGCATTTTTTCCAAACACGATCGAACCGGTGCCGGCGATGGCGACGATGCCCGGCGCGCCTCCGGTGGCGCCCGAAAGTGCGATGGCCGCGTCGTGGGTGATGATGTAACGATCCGCGCGCACGATTTCCCGCGCCAGCGCGTCTTTATCGGCCGGACCTCCGCTCAATCCGAAACAGGCGCACTCGAACTTCGCGTCCGAAGCGGCGGCGCGGACGGATTCACCGATGGCGCGCAGGAATTTTTCGCGACCCTCCGCCGCTCCGGCATGGTTGCAGGGTCCGGCGCGTCCGATGCCCACGATTTTTCCGCGCTCATCGCCGGCCAGCGCCGTGGTGCTCGATTGGCCGCCATCCACGCCCAGGAAAAGTTTCATGGCACGATCCTGAACAGCGTCGCTCCCTGGACGCGCGCCACCACTTCGAATCCCCAGGCGGCGGGATCCTCGTAATATTCCGGCGCGCCGATATCCTGGTCGCCCACGACTACATAATGAATCCCGCGAGCCAGGAATTCATAACTCGCCGCCCGCCGGAGGGAGCCTTGGGGTTTCATCTGCCGCTCCTCGAACCGGTCCGCCAGGGTGATCCAGCGGCCTGTTTCGAACTTCTGGACGGCGAGATCGGCGGGCCACACGCTATCGACGGAAGTTTCCACCCGCACTTCGTCGACGTTTTCGATGCGACCGAAATCGACATCCAGATACATGCCGGGCGCGGCCGTCTGCCAGCTTCGCCAGCGCGTGACCGGGGAGTTGTCGAAGGCCAGCTGGACTTCGAACGGATTCGGCCAGGCGCGCAGGCGCCACTCGGACCTGCGGGGAACCTCGAAGCCATGATAAAAGAAGCGCAGCTCCTGAATGTTCCAGAACCGGCCCTTCGCCGCCGCGGTGTTCAGCAGCAGTCGCAGGCGCGACGCGGCCTCGCCAGAAAATCGAAAGACCAGCAGGCGGGTGGGTTGGTTCTGGGGGGACCAACTGGTGTTGAGAATATCCCACAACGTATTTCCGAGCGCGCTCGGGAAGCGATCGATAACCTCATGCGACAGATACGCGCTGCCGGCGATGCCATCGATGGCGAATACGCGTTCTCCTTTGGGAACCTTTTCTTCGATCACGCGCCCACGTTGATAATCGGGCAGGTGCTCGCTCAAGTACTGCTGCTGCGAAACGATCCGCAAAGCAGCGCGATAGGGGAAGGTTTGGATGCGCCACAAATAACGCTCGCCATAGCGCGGCACAACGGAGGGCCAGGAAAGGACGGCATGCAGGACCACGAGACTGGCCAGTAGCACTCGATTTTCAAGCGCGATCGCCAGAGCCAGCGCGAAAAACGGCAGGCACGGAATCAGAAACCGCGTTCCGATGTTGCCGAAATAGACCGCGAGGAACAACAAGCCCGGAAGGATGAGCTTCCATCCGATGGGACGGCGCAAGGCGAGCAGCGCCAGCGGCAGCAACAGAAAAATCGGTCCAATGATCCCCTGGGTGTAGCGGCCGCGAATGGTGACGTCGACGGGAAGCTGGCGGAAGGCCGGCAGGTCGTAATGGCGCAGCCATTCGGCCCAATCCTGCAGCGCGAACACGTGAACATAGGGATTCGGAAAGATTTCAGGCGCGAAGGGCGCGATGGGATCGTGGAAATAAATCCAATCCTTCAGCATCCAGGGTGCGATCATCAGCGCCGCGCACGCGGTCACAACGATCAGCGGCCGCAGTTTTCGCGCGCGCCAGGCGAGGAACACCAGCGCATACGGCAAGATGACGAAGGCGGTGTACTTGGCGGCGTAGGCGTAACCGGCGAGCAGACCGATAGGCATCAGCAGGCGCGCGTCGCGAGCGGCGTCCCAAATTTCGAGCCAGTAAAAAACCGCGAACACGATGGCCGCGGCGGCGACGTCGATGTACGCGGTGGTCCCGTCGCGTCCGACCACGGGACTCAAATAAACCAGCAAAGCCGCCGCCGCTCCGCACCAAGG
>Ga0182024_10011154_pt1 | contig 18119 bp, 17 predicted proteins | sample P32metaG_FD_120480 | JGI IMG/M metagenome (GOLD analysis project Ga0182024, IMG submission 120480) | Permafrost microbial communities from Stordalen Mire, Sweden - P3-2 metaG (Illumina Assembly) | ecosystem: Environmental > Terrestrial > Soil > Wetlands > Permafrost | place: Sweden: Stordalen... | reverse complement strand
GTCGTGGTGATAACGTTTTTCGATTCGGCGTGCGACGACATCTGCCCCGTGATGGAAGCCGAGTTGTCGCGGGCGTACGCGGACTTGGGCGCCGACGCGGCACGCGTGAGTTTCGTAACCGTCAACACTGACCCGCTCGACCTGAGTGCGAGCGCGGCTCGCCCCGCCGAAACAGGAAGTCTTAGGGCCGTGCCCACATGGCAGTTCCTCACTGGATCACTAGGCCAACTGGACTCGGTATGGAGGTCTTACGGTGTGGCTGTCGAGATCCAAAGATCCACCCGGACGGTTTCCCACAACGAAGTCATGTACTTTATCGACACGTTGGGCCGGGTACGCGACCGGGCCACCCCGTTTGCCAACGAGACCCGCTCCGGCGTGTACACCCTGGCGGTGCCGACCGAAACGAAGTGGGCGACGGGGGTAGCCGATGAGGCTCGCTACCTTCTGGGTGGGCAACGGTGACGACCACCCAGCGGCCCACCCTTTCCCTGGACCAGCTCGGTTCGGGCCGGGCCTCAGCGGGCCCCGGCCAGGCCGGGCCGTGGTACCGGCGCAAATCGTTCTTGGTGCCTGCTGTCTCGGCTGTGATCGTGGCGGCCATAGTGGTGAGCGACCTGCCCCAGTCCAATTCCCGCGCCGCCGAGATCTCCAACAGCGCCAGCGTTGTCTCGCAAGTCAACAGCAACGTCGGCCCGTGCAGTTTTGCCCTGTCGGAGTCCTTCACGATCTACAACGACCTCGTAACTGGGTCCCTGTCACCATCCGAGCAGAGCCAGGTCCCTAGCCTGCTCAATGACGACCAGAGCGCTTGCTCGTTTACCGACAACAGCATTTACAACCTCTCGACTATGGACGTCCCTGGCGGCACCTACGGCAACGACCTGGGCCAAATGGTGAGTGCGGTGACCCTCTGGGCGACTTCGGACGCGCTGGCCGCTATCGAGGAGATCCAGGTCCTTGAAACCACGCCGTCGGACCTAAAAGCTCGCCAAAACCTGAACGAAGACGTCCGGGTACTGGGCAATGACCGCGCCCAGGCGCTGGGCGAACTTCAATCCGTCGACAAGCTGCTGGGTACCCATTTAGCGGCCCTGCACCTGGCCCAGCCGCCTGCGATCGCCTCGCCCCGGTAGGCGGCCACCCTCTTCGAACGGCGCGCCGCGTCAAATACGACTGCCGCTATGGCCGGTTTGCGGGGCGCGCCGGTGGCAAGGCGCGACGGCGCTCTTCTCGCACCACGCGGCGCAATTCGTGGTCGGCGTCCTCTTCAGCATGGAGCCATTGCACTAGGTGCCAGAAGATGAGGGGGACGAAACACGCAGTGGCCATTGCCCACATGAGACCGGACGCCGCCTGCTGGTCGATGGCAAGGCTGATCCCGTGGCCCGGGACATGCAGGTAACTGCGGTACCAGCCGGCACCGGACATCGCCAACAAATAGGCGAGCACCCAGATCGTCCACATGCTCACGGCGGCGACGGCGATCCGCTGCGGCCTCGGGCCGCGCGGCACCAACGCGCCCGAGCTGATGCACTCGAGCCACAGGGCGGCCCCGGAGATGCCGACGCTGACGGCCTCCACAGCTACCAGCCAACCCCCGGCCTTCAGGGCGTTGACGGCGACCGGAGTACGCCAGGCAACCATGCAAGCGAGGGCCGGTACGGCCACCGCCACCGTGCGGACGCGTTCATGGTGGCGTCGGCGGGCGGCGGCCAATTTTTCCACGACCGGGCCGAGGCCCAGGACCTCCCACGGCGCCCCGGCAACGACCAGTCCCGGGCCCACCAACGCCAGGACCATGAACTGGAGCGCTTCGGCCCAGTCGTAGCGGTGCGCGCTGACTGACAGGGGGGGTACTGCAACCACGACGCAAGCAGCGAGCCCCAGGACCGACAACGCCCGCCTGGCCCGCGCCGGCGCCCGGCGAGCTGTTAGTCGTGCCGGTACCGTACGAAGAACCCCAGGATCAGTGCTACGCAGAAGGTGCCCAAGGGTATGGCGAGCGTCATGACCTGGGCGTCGATATAGGCGTCCGCAATGAGCACAGCTACTCCTCACATGACGTAGAAGAACACCCAGAATAGCGTTGCGATGAAGGCGGTGAAACCCCAGAACAGCACGCAACCCTCGGCGCTGGCATGGTGGATCCGGTCTGCGGGGAGGCCGCCCGGGGCAACGCCCTCTTCGGCCATGGCCCGGCGCAGGCGCACGGACCGGGCCAGGATGGTCTCGATCCAGTAGACGGAACCCAATAGCAACACGATGTTCATGACCGCCCAGGCGATGAAGCAGGAGGCATATCCGCTCGAGCCGGGGTAGAAGCTGAGCCGTGTGAGCTCCAATATCTGGAGGGCCACGGTCAGCAGCCCCAGCACTACCACCGTCCATCCCGCGACCTGCCAGTCGAGGTTGGTACCCTGACGGCGGCGGAGGTTGCCGAGGTACAACAAGGCGGCAGCGCCTACGGTTACCGCAAATATGGCGGTCCCGAGGGCCGTGGGAGCGCTCTCCCCGTGCAGGCGCCACAGGTCCTCACTGTTGGAAGACCTCAAGTAGAAGTACGCAAAAGCCAGCGAGGCGAAGGCGAAGGCCACGGCCCCGATGAGCAGGCGGGTGCCTGTCCACACGGAACCTTCGGTGGCGCGTAGCTCGTACTCGACCTCCTCGGGAGTCTCGATCAGGCGAGGCGTGGCTTGGGCCTTGGTGAGGTCGCTCACAGCGGAGGCCTGGGCTCGAGGGTGAGGGGCGGCTGGGGCGTGCCGTGGGTAACACCGGCCCCGACCAAACCACCGTCGAGGTCGGCCATCGCCACGGGCTCGGGCTCGCCGTAGTGGTACGGGTTGTCGAGTATGACGGGGATCCGTTCAAAATTGTAGAACGGTACCGGGGTCGGGGTCTGCCATTCGAGCCCATTGGATTCCCATGGGTTAGCCGGGGATGGCCGCGGGTTGATGATTATCGTCCAAACGAAGTTGCCGACAAAGATCAGGAACGACGCTCCCAGCAGGAAGGCGTTGACGGAGGAGAAGTCGTTCCAGACCTGCAGGTTGCTGGCGTACTCGAAGACCCGGCGGGGTTGGCCGAGTAGGCCCACGATGAACAAGGGGAAAAAGGTCAAGTTGAAGAAGATGAACATGGCCCAGAAGTGGATCTTGCCCCAACGATGGTCCATGATCCGTCCGGTTATCTTGGGAGTCCAGTAGTAGACCCCGCCGAAGAAGGCGAAAATCAACCCGCCCATGATGGTGTAGTGAAAGTGGGCCATAACGAAGAAGCTGCCGTGAACGGTGACGTCGACGGGTACGTCCGATAGGAACACCCCGGTGACGCCGCCGATCAGGAAGTTGAAGAACACACCGAAGACGAACAGCATGGGCACATCCATGCGGATCTTCGCTTTCCAGAGCGTTCCCAGGCCGACAAGATAGATGAACCCGGTCGGGATCGAGATCAGTTCGGTCGTCAGCATGAAAAGTGGGCGCATATCGGGGTCGATGCCGCTTTGGAACAGGTGATGCTGCCAGACGAAGAACGACAGTAGGGCCACACCGAGCATGCCAGCGGCCGCCACCCGGTACCCGAAAAGGGGCTTCCGGCAGAACACCGGCAGCAACTCCGCGACGATGCCGAAGCCGGGCAGGGCCATGATGTAGACCTCGGGATGCCCGAAGAACCAGAACAGGTTTTCCCACAAGAAGCTGCTACCGCCGTGCTCGTTCACGAAGAAGGCGGTCTCGGCGGTGCGGTCCAGGATGCCGAACAGCCCGGCGGTCACCAAGGTCGGGGTGGCCAGGGTGAGCAGCGCCGCGGTGGCCAAGATGGACCATACGAAAATTGGCAGTCGTCCCCAGCTCATGCCGGGCGCCCGGAAATGGATGATAGTGACCAGGAGATTGAACCCGGCCAAGATCATGCCGAGCCCTATCACCCCGAAGCCGATCAGGTACGAGTCCATCCCTCCGGCACCTTCGGTCTGGAGGTTCGCGTAACCGGTCCAGCCCGTTGGAAAGCCGCCGAAGGGCAGGGCGGTCAGGATCACGAAATACCCGGCGCAGAACACCCAAAGCGAGGCGGCTTCGACCCGGGGGAACGCCGTGCGGCGGCTCCCGATCATAAGTGGGACCAGGTAGTTACCGAGCGGGCCGATGACAACCGACGAAGCCATCATCATCATGATCGTGCCGTGCTCGCCAACGATGTCGATATAGGTGCCGGGCCCGAAAAAGTGGCTGGCGGGCGTGAGAAGTTCGGTGCGGATGCCCATGGCCAGCAATCCGCCGGTGAACAAGAAGGTGAAAACAGCCACCAGGTACTGGATGCCCACAACCTTGTGGTCCAGGGTGAAGCGGAAGTAGCGCGTCCAACTCTGTTTGGGGATGTCGGGGAGCGGCTCCCGGCCGACTAGCTTGACCAGGGGGTAATTGAGCGCGCCGACGCCCCCGAGCCAGCCCAGGACCATGAACGCGAGTGCCAAACTTATAGCGACGTCGTTTTGCCCGCTACCCTGGATGTGGGTGTAATTGCTCGCAATCAGGTTGCCCAGCCAGTGGCCCACGAGGTAGCCGATAATCCCCCCGGCTACTGCGGTCAGCACGCTCTGCTGCATCCACGTGGGCAGCCCCGGGCGCAGGCCCGGCGCTAACGGCTTAGAGGGTGTACCGCCACCAGTCTTAGTGGTCCTGAGGGCCTCTGCGCTTGGCTGGCCAACCCGGGGCTCGCTATCGATCGTCATGTTGGCATCGTCAACTTTCGGTCACTAACAGTTCGGGGACCTGTTAAGGCGGGGGCCGGTGCCCCCGGACGTGCTCATAGCTTGACCGTTTGGGCGCCGTACACCTCAACGTTGCTATAAGGGTCGTTCGTGTCGGGGTAATAACCGCCGTCGGCCCCGTTGGCGTCGGGGGTGTACGTCCAGGCGAACGGGGGGAGCAGTTTTGTCGTTGCGGCCAACGCTTTCTCAGTGGCAGCCGCCCATTTCGTGAAGTCGGGCACGCTCATGACCTGGCCGGTGTTGTACATGGCCCCATGCCAGATCCCGCACAGCTCGTCGCAACGAACGGTGAAATCGCCGAGCTGGTTAGTGGTGTGGGCATAGGCGATGTTGTCGTAGTCGTTGTTGGCGTCAGCTTTTACCCCCAGCTGGTAGGCCCAGAAATCGTGGATAACGTCCAGCGATGTCACGTGGAAGGCGATCTCGGTATTGGCCGGGATGACCAGCTGGTTCGTCTCGAAGCCGCCGAAGGTCGGGTACCTGTAGGTGAACAGCCACTGCTGGGCTATTACCTGGACCGGCAGGATCTTGTGCGCAGTCGGCGTGAACAGCGGGTTGGGGCCCTGGCCCCCACCTGCCCCGGCCGCCGCGGCGAGCTCGTAGGTCCCGAAGACGAACAAGCTGAGCACGATCGCTGTGGTGCTGAGGATCCAACCCACCTGGACGCCCAGGTGCCCCCACGAGTAAGGGCCCACTACAGGCTCCGGGCCACCGCGCGATGCCCGCCACGTCCAGATCGCGTAGCCGAGGTAGATCCACACGCCCAGGATCACGGGCAGGGCGATCATCAGCAGCACGTAGAAGTCGAACTGAGCCCCGCGGGCCTCGGAGGTCATCGTCCCGGGGGGGACATGTGGACCGACGACAAAATAGATGATGGGTTCGCCGGCGGCCATCAGCACGAGCCAAATGCCGATCATCCATCGGAAATGATGGTGCCCGTCCGGCACGCCAGGCGCGCGGACCGCTCCGGGGGTGGGCGGTGGCGATGTGAGGGCGTTGGTCATGAGTCACACCACCTTCAAAAATCCGTCCATGTACCCAATGCTCTGCATCGGGCCGCCGTTGCCGTAGAGGTAACCGAGACCGCAGGGTACGAAGCACTGCCAGGGGTACTGGCCCACGCCAGGGCTCATGAAAGAGAACGTGATCACGTTGTGGGGGGACTTGGTCGTGCACGGGGCTGCGCTACAGAGGTTGGCGGTGGAGGGGTTCCCCCACAGCGGGACGTCGATGCCCAATGTCGGGATCGTGAACGTGTGGGCAACGCCGTTGCCATTGTTCGAGTTGACCAGCGAGACGGTCTTACCGTTGAGGGTCATCGTGCCGCCCACCGTCCCCAACACGTGCCCGATGAACTGGTTGCGCAGCGGGCTCCCGCTGTCGTACTGGACGATCGTGACGTGGATCATCGTGTGGGCCGGGACGTCCCACATCGTCGTGTGCACCCATTTTCCGCCGGGATCCTGGGTGAGGTAGGACACCCAGGTCGGGTGGGTCCCGAAGCCGATGGAGCCCACCGTCTGCAGCGTCAGGTCCACCGTCTGGCCAGGCTTGTACGCGGCGGCGAAGTTGATGGTCGGGGGATTTGAGCGCAGGTAGTCCATGGCGGTGAACACCACCAGGCCTACCGCGATGCAGAAGAGCGTCGCTACCACGGCGATCCTCTTGCCCATGCCCACCCCCTTCCCTCTGGCCAGCTCCGCTGTCAGGGACCGGTAGTTAGCGCTAACCGGTACCGACAGACAATAGGAACACGCCCGCCCGAGGTCAAGCACCTGCGATGGCTTGAGGCCCTTTTCTTCTTGCCGGACCGCTAACGGGCTGCCTGACTCCCGAAGGCGAGGTCTAGCGCCGCCTTCAGGGTGGCAGCGTTGAGCTGGCCAACGTGGCGGCCGAGCACGCGGCCCCGTGCCGAGATGAACACCGTGATGGGCAAGCCCTCGAGCTGGTAGGAAGTCGACACAGGTCCCGGGCGGGGCATGAAGAGCGATACGTAGCTCACGTGCGTGCGGGCCAGAAAGGCGGCGGCGGCCTTGCGGGTGTCATCTGTGTCCACGCCCACGAACTGCACGGCGCCCCGCGCCGAGCGGTAAGCCGACTCGAGTAGCGGCATCTCGGTCTGGCACGGGTAGCACCACGAGGCCCAGAAGTTGAGGACGAGCGGTCTGCCCCTGAAGTCGGCCAGGGTCAGCTCACGGCTGGGCACCAGCACTTCCGGGAGGGAGAACTTCGGTGCGGGCCGGTCGGTCCGGTCGATAAGGGCATACACGACCCCGGTCCCCGAGTGGGACAGGTAGGCGACAAGGGCCCCTACGACCAGCGCCGAGACAGCTATGGCCGTACCGGCCAAGCGCCATCTTCTGCGTCTGCCGACGGGTGGCCGATCGTCCCGCTGGCCCGGGTGTTTGCTTTGCCCCGCGCCGGCCTGGTCCGCACCGGCCTGGTCCGCACCGGCCTTGTCCTCACCGGCCTGGTCCTCACCTGCGGGGAACTCGTGTTCCGCTGCCATCCGGTCCCTATACAAACACATGCTTGGGCGATCCAAACAACCTTGTACGACCAGGCGGATCCACCGCGATGGCGCTTTTCCGCTACTCGATTGTCTACGTGGCGCTGTTGTGCGTCTCTATGAGGGTGGACGTGCTCATCCGGTACCGCTGACGGGGACCGAGCTCGACAGGTCGCCAGCCGGAGGTGAGGGTGCAGAACGAAGAGAGCCGAGCAGTAGGGGGACCAGGTAACCGAAGCCGGCAATGACGGCGCCCACGAACATCAGGGCCATACCCGTGAACCTGACAAGCGACCGGGGGTCGGTGAGCAGCCCGCCGACGCCGGCGACCGCCACGCCGCTGAACCCCATCCAGGCGGCTATTCGTGCAGCCCGCGACGCCGCCCTCAGGCGGATGGCCATCGCTATGGACGCCAATGCAAGCAGGAAGCCGAAGATGGCATGGACCAAGAAGACGATCTCGCCCTTGGCGGGCAACCCGCCGCTTGGACGGCTCACGGGTACCGAGAACAACGTCATGATCCCCAGCAAGAACTCGGACCCCACGAGGATGGCAAAGATTGTCGCCAGGCGTGCGGTGGCCCGCTCAACGGTGATGTCTGGCCGGGGCTGTGGCAAGCCGGCCGCGCCGGTGCGGTTGGCGACCCTCTCGTGGGCGCCACCGGCAGGGCGGGTCTTGCGCTCCGTGTAGGCCTCGGGGTCCTCGTGGACCAGCTGCCACCAGCCGGCGATGGCGATGAGGGCAAAGATGGGCCATTCGACGGAATAGACCCAGCTGAGGCCGTTGCCAGCCAGGGCCCTGGTCGCTTGCCACCAGCCGGCCAGCGCGCATGCGGGGGCCACGATCACCACAGCCAGGTGCAATAGCAGTGCACGCGGGGAAAGCCAACGCTTCAGCAGAGATGTTAAGGGTAACTACTCAGGCCTGGCGCCATGGCTTCAGACCGGGAGCATGAAGCATCTATGGGGCACCGCTTTGTGGGTCACCGTGTACCCAGGACGCTTCTGATGGTATTGGCCAGCACAACGGCAAACGAGGAGCTCGTGGCCTCCGTTTGCGGTCCCGGGTCGGTGTCCAAGATGTAGCGGGTGCGGCCGGTGGCGTCGATGACATAGGCGAACTCGCTGTGCCCGACCATCGAGCCGCCGGGAAGGTTGACGACCTGTATCCCGTAGGAAGCCCAGACCTGCCGTAGCAGGGGGAGCGACCCGGTCAGATAGCGCCAGTTGGAAACCCGCGCGAGCCCTTCTTGCTTGTCAAAGGCTGCTAAGTAGTCCGGGGCGATAAAGCGGGGGTTGGCATTGATGGCGATCATCTCGACGCGCCGGGCGTCTGCGCCGAGGTAGTGGTCGGCCGTCCGGAACTCTTGAGCGATGACCGGGCAATCGGTAACGCATGTGTCATCAAGGAAGGTGAGGGCGAGCGTTTTTCCACGCAGACCGGTCAGCGACACCGGCCTCCCATACTGGTCGACCAGGCTGAAGCCAGGGGCAGGCCTATCGAAGGCCGCTGGTGTGCCATCGATGGCTTCGGCGAGGACCGGGTCGGCGCGGGGGTTCAACGACGCCGCAGCCATGGGGATTGCCCCCAAGAGGATGACCCCAACAGCACCGAGGGCGGCGACTGAGCGGAAGGTGAAGGTCGGGTCGGCCGCCAGGCGATCCCTCAGGGAGTTGCTGGCCGGTGTAACCGCTGCGATCGTTTCGACCTTGCCCTCGCCGACAGGGCGGAGCCTCGTGAGTGCCAAATAGCCGGCGATGAACACGACGGTCATCGGGATCATGCTGTTGGGGTCGGTGCCTACTCCTCCCATGAAGCCGAGGTCCTGGACCAGCACCCAGTCGGCGAGGCACAGGAACGTCCCTGCGACGACACCGACGAAGACGAGGCGCGGGCGGACGGTGAGGAAGAGGGCACCGATCCCAGCCAAAGCGACCACGACGAAAAGGTTCACACCCCACCCGTGGGCCGCGTCAAACTTGGCGAAGGCAGCCACCCATGAAGACAGAAGGTGCGGCTGAGGGGTCGCCGCCATCTGACGGGCCATGCTCGTGACGGCACCTGCGGTGGCATGCCGGTTGGGTTGACCCTGCCAGAAACCGCGGCCAGGCCAGGCCTGCAGTAAGGCCATGCCCACCCAGAACACGCCCATGGCCCGCAGGATCCACCTTCCCAACCAGGCCGTGCTCCATAAGTCTTCGGGCAAGGCGAGGAGCGCCCCGGCTGCGCAGTAGAACAGAACGGCACCGGGTAGGCCGAACATCCAGCTTTGGCCGGGGGCGAAGATCTGTCCGAAAGCCTCGCCGAACATCCAAACCGTCAGGCCCCACCCGACGGTGGCTACGCCCCCTAGGCGCGACCATGTTCCCCTCGGGGCGACGAGCAGCCATGCGCCCAGGCCCACCTGGATCCAAACGGCCGCAGCCGGGGCGTTGACGGGATGGTAACTCCAGATCGTCGCCATGGCGTTGTCCAGGTGCTGGACCCATCCGGGCGAGCTGGCCGCTGCCGGTTCGATGACCTGAGGGGCCATGCCGAGGGGCATGGATAGTTGGCCCTGCAGGAAACCGTCGAAGACCCAGATCACCCCGAACGTGACCCGCAGCCAGCGTCGGGCGACCGGCTCGGGGTAGACCGCCAACCCGTTAGGGGTGCCCGGCGGTGTCGCCCTAGCCTGCCGAAGCTGCGCAGAACGTTGGAGGCTCCAGGCAACGGCAACGAGAGCGACGATCAAAAGGGCCACTAGTCCCTGGCGGAGCAATGCCGACTGGAAAGCCGAGACCACGGCGGGGTTGTTTGTGCTTAGGCCAGTGTCCATGCCGGGCATGGCGCTATCCCCCTTTAGCCCTTCCGAAGAGCCGGTAAACCTCATACCTTAGGTAGTCGAGCGAGCTCACGCAGCGCTGCCTACAGTTTGCGGAGCCGAACTGGGGGCCGTCCGGGCCCGTAGCCAGAGTGTCGTCGATCTGGTGGAGTTTCCCGCTTTGCGGCAGGTCGGGGCGGTAGTACATTGCTCGGAGACGAGTACCTTCGGGTTCAGGGGGGAGCGGGTGGCTATGCCGTACAAGGCGATTGTTGTAGGCACAGATGGTTCGAGCCGCGCAACCGTGGCTGTCAACGAGGCGTTTGACCTGGCGAGGATGGCTGGGGCCACCGTGCATGCGGTTCATGCCATTCATCCCGCCGTGGCTGTCGGGTTTCTTGACGCCGTCACGACCCAGGTCGAAGTCGACAGGATGCGGGAGGAAGTGGAGGCCATCAGGGAGCGGACCCTCGCTGAGGGCGAGCGGCTCGGCGTGCCAGTTAAGTTCCACACTCCGGGCAGCAGCGACGCAGCAGATGCGCTCATCAAGATTGCCGAAGAGGTCGACGCTGACCTCGTCGTGGTGGGGAACCGGGGAATGAGCGGCGTCACACGCTTTGTGCTCGGAAGTGTTCCCAACAAAGTGTCCCATCACTGCCCCTGTAGCGTGCTGATCGTCAACACCGCGGCGGGCTGAGGACAAGCTCGAAGGGTTATACGCTGTTGCAGCGCTGTGAGAGAATGGTCTCGCAGGCATCGGCGGCAAGTGAGCAGGTCAGCAGCAGAAAAGTAGGGCGCTTGGCTCAGGTGGTTAGAGCGCAGCCTTCACACGGCTGAGGTCGGAGGTTCGAGTCCTCTAGCGCCCACCAACGTTCGGGCGGGTCAGAGGCCATATCTGCCGCGCGTCGGGTCGCGTGGTCGGCCCGGGTGTCCGCGGAAAGTCCGCGAGAGGGACCCATGCCTCGTCGCTCCAACACCTTCCAAGACGGGGTTGCAATCGTCCAGCGGCATCTAGCTGGGCCTGACGTCACGGTCGAAGAATCAGTGATGCTCCCGTCCGCCTGCGGCGAGAGGGAGGTCGATGTGCTGCTGACTGGGGCCGTCTCGGGACATCGCGTACGGGTTGCGGTCGAGGCATCAAAAACGGGTCGCCGTGCAGACGTGACCTGGATCGACTCGATGAAGGGCAAGCACGATGACCTCGCCACGGACAAGCTGGTTCTGTATTCCGGCCACGGCTTCACAAAGGGCGCGCGTGCGAAGGCGACGGCGCTAGGGATCACGGTTGTGACGCCCGGCAATCCCCGGGACGATGTCACGGCCCGCGTCCTCCAGGGGCTGAGCACCGTGTGGGCGAAGATGGTCAGGGTGAACCAGTGGGACGTGACCCTCGACTATCCGCCAGTATCCAACGACCATTTCGTTAGTGCGGACGAGGCTTCTGGTCCCTTGCTCTACTACGAGGACGGGGGCCCAGTCGAACTTGACTCTTTTCACTTTCGGTGTCGAACTGGCCATCAATGGGCCGTAGCGACTAGCAGTCTCCGTGCAAATTTGCTGGCCGCGAAAACTCCGAGAACGACGGAGCGAACGGTCGGGGCGGGCCGAGGGCACTGCTACTCGTTTAGGTCGTGCTTGGGCTGGTGGCGCGATCATCGCTGGTGGGCCCACTCGGTACTGTCTGCCGCATCGACCGCCGAGCCATCTGAGCCGACACGATGTCCAGTTATTTGCTCCGCTACCACTAGTTCATTGCCGTCATCACGCTTCCCAAGGCGACGACGTTGCAACCCAGAATGCGCGGCCCCCTGAAGGCGCGTGCCGCGCCAGACGATTTCCGCGCCCACCCTCTAGGCAGAAGGATTCGACATAACGCCGAGACGCGATCCGGGGGGCGTCATGGCCTCCGCTTAGTCGATGCTGAACGTGCCAAAGGCGCTGAGGGCGCCCCCACAGGTGGGGAAGGCTTTTCCCAGGAGGGAGTTGGCCACGTTCAGGGTGCCGCCGCCGACCGAAAACCTCCAAAGAGCAGGAACTACGGTATGGCCGGGGCAGTAATCAGGACTGGAGACCGCAAGGGTGCCGAAGACGTCGCCTACGGGTGGGCTACTGCCAGCCAGCCACGGTGTGGCGCCGGCCGACAGGACCGAACCCACAGGAGCGGTCAACTCGGCGGTGCCCGTCACGGGATGGCCTGACTTCTCTGTGCCGGTCAATTTCATGGGACCCGCGAGGCGACAGGAGCTGGCCGACACGTTGCGGACCAAGAAGCTGGCCGCGTACGAACCTGCCGCGCCTTGGTAGCCCTCGTACGAAAGATCCAGGTCGGCCGGTGTGCATGGAGGTGAGATAGGAGCCGAGAGGATCACGTCCACCTGGTTCCCAATGTCGCCCATGCCGGCCGGCGGGAACTGCAGCAGCACGGTCCCGGGAGGGTACAGCCGGTCGACTTCTTCACCTCCGAACGCCAGCGCGAACCCATGGGCGGAGGCGGTCTTGGTCGCTTGGGCCGCCGTCTCGCCGAAAACGTCGGGTGTGACCGGTGGACGCGGGACGCCGTAGCTGCCGGCGTCCGCCACGAGGGTACTGTCCAGGCCCGGGTCGATGGCATGGCTGTCCCGACCAAAGAACACAACCGCAGACGAGGGCCGGGACGACGGGCAACCAAGGTCCATGACGGCGACGTCGACGTCCGCGTGCCTCGGGTAGTTGAACAAGACCACGACGCTAGAGGCCTTGTATTTACATGTACTTAGTTCCTTCCCGGCAGGTGGCGCCTCGTCGAGGATGCTAACTAGCGCCTCTGCCGGCCCAACACCCAGTTCTACTCCGCGCGCGGGACGGCCTTTTAGCGGCATTCCGTTGCTGTAGCCGCAGACTTGGGCACCGGAGGGGGCAGCGACCAGCTGGTCTCCGTGCCCACCGGTAAACATGCCCGCTGAGGGAGCGTAAGCGGGGCAATCACGCCCGGTGCTAGCCGAGGTGGATGCGCTGGCTGGGCTGGTTGACGAAGAGACAAGGGACGGCCCCCACGATGACATTGCAACGGCGCCCGTCAGGATGGCGACACCCCTAACGCAGGTGACGAAGCCTCTCATACCGGTCCAACCTCAGCGACAGCAGGTGGGTTCCCGGGCGGCTGGACGTGGTCCGAGCCAAGGGCACTGCTGCTCCGCTCGGTTGTGCTGGCTGGTGGCACGACCCCCTTCGATGATCCGCCAAGCCATTGAGCTGCCGGTTCATAGTTCACGTACTCCTCAACGAACAGCTGCCTGCCACGTGGGACACCAGGCCCCTCAAGGTAGCCCCGCCCACCCCAAAACCCCATTTCGTCACTGCGGGTCGCGAGGGAGGTCCTTGGCGATTGCCGTGACAAGGACATCGGAGATGCGTTCGACCACTTCGGGTTCAAAAACGCCGCCCGTAGCCTGGACAAACCGCCTCATAAAGTCCCGGATCCACGCGTCACGGGCGTCAGGTGAGTCGGCAACTACCCGACCAGAGCGCACGTAGCGGTAATCATTCCACCAACCGGGTAGCGCCGCTCGGATCCGCTTCCACTCCAACGTCTTCGGTCCGACACGGAATAAGAGCGCTACGAGTGGGAGCCAAGCCCGCCCCAGATGGCTATTTGCGTACGACACAAATTCCTTGTCCGGCAGCCCCGCCTGTTCGGCGACAGAAGCGGCAAGGACCCCTACGCAGCCATCGGCCGTTCGTAGCATCGCAAAGTTCGTCCAGGGGTGGAGGGGGCGGTCGTTGACAAGGCCCCGCCCGTCCACATAGCGCATTAGGCCAAGCGAGTCGGAATGAACGAAGAGCATCGAGAGAGGCTCGTAGGCGCGCCGGTATAGGTCCTGCGCCGTCCTGCGCCCGGTCGCCAAGTCCACGGCCTGAACTCTGTCCCACATATTGGGCAGGGACTTCGGCGGCCCAATCGCCGCAGCCATGTCTTTGAGCAGGCTCTCGGGTACGCGACCCGGTCCCGTCATGGGCAGACAGAGTTTCATCACTGACTGCAGGGTCTGGGCGTCAAACTGACTTGCCGCGTCAGTCACATGCAGCCAATAGAGGGGGGAGAGACAAGTCTCGACGCAGGCCCGCGCCAACATTCCGGAAGCTTCTAAGTGCCTCAGACGGACCGACCGTCTAATTTCCCGCTGAAGCCAGAGCAGACGAAGGAGCGCTAGCTGGGCTAACTGGGTACCGGTCCCCGTCTCTGGCGGTTTTGGCCATGCCTGGACCGTGACGAGCCCTCGGGCCGCTTTCGCACCCTGCGACGTCTGGCCAGGTCACGGTATGGCACGAGGTTCTTCGCTTGGGCCATAAAGAACGACCAACCGGACACGGTGACCAAACTGGCACGTGCGGTGGGTGGTCCACCGGGATTTTCCTTTCGCAGGATCCTTGGAACCACCTAACGGTCACACTGCCGCGCCAAACTTGGCGACGATGAGCGGCGCCGAGGTAATCGCCCTAATCACCGGGGTGAGCACGGTCGCGCTTGCCTTCTTCGCTTGGAGAGCAGCTCGTTCGGGGTGCTACCGAAGCGAAGGCGACGTTGGACCTGGCCGAGGAAGCGCGCAAGGACCGGCAGCTTGCTTGGCGACCAATCGTCGACGTGGAGGTGCACCAATGGCTTCCTGATTCCCATGGCGACCGCCTCGTCGTGCACGTCACGAACGTCGGCACCGGCCCCGCGCTCAACTGTCGGTGCTTCGTCCGTCGCGATGCCTTATACGGAGAAGGACCTCGGTTCTTCCTGAAGGCTGGTGAAACGAAGGTGGGAACGCTGGAACCATTGAGCGACGTCGACTTGCGTCGCCCGGTCTTCGAGCCAGAGATCCCAACTGTTCGGATGAACCAGCTCCCGCCCGTCCTTGTCGCTGTCTGCTCCGATGCCTTGGACCGGTACTGGCGGTTTCGCCCGGGACGTCCTCCCGAGAGCGTTTCAGCCGGCGAACCCAACCCGCCGGGATGGGTCGCTCACGCCGCCGGGTCTTAGACGTTACGGATTACGCCGGGGCCTGGCACGCCAAGCGGGGAGTCTTCCACCGCTTCGGCTACCCGAGCCCCCAGTCCGGGTGGGGTGGCCTACGCGGCCCACACGCTTGCCTAGCAAGCTCGCAGGTGGAGAAGCGGGCAAGACCCACCGGGGCGTAATCGCCTGGGCTCAGCAAATGAGAATCTCCCCGTCCAGGAGCAAACGCTTTGGGTCGGGTCTACCGGAGGCCCCGAGGGTTCCGTCGGGCAAGCGGTACTGATGGACAAGAGCGACTCGATTAAACGCCAAGTCAAAATAAGCGACCGTCTCGCTCATTGTGCCGGGCGGCTGTCCGGCAGCCGGCGGGGCCGCACGGCTGACCTCGACGCTGGCTATGAGTTCGTTTGCGCACACACGTTCGTAGTACCTACCGCCATTGAAGATCTCGCGCAACTCCCGTGGACTGACCCGGCGTACAGGGCGGGGAGGGTGGGGTATCAAGAGATTGGTCCTATATGCCGACGCAAGGTAACATGCCTTACATGGACGAGGCCCTGCTCGACCAGGAGATCCGTGCGTTTGCGGCCCGCTACCTCGCCGGCGAAATAGGACGAGACGACTTTGAGGCTTGGTTCGTAGCCCATAGTTGGGATGAACGCACCCGCTTGGCCGCTGAGATCGATCATCTTCTCGCCGAGGCCACCCTCATTGGAGACGACTTCGACAACCAGCTCCGTCTGCTGGTGCGGACGATACGCGCTGGCAGCGAGGTGTGCCTCAGTGGTTCCGCATCGGTGACCGTCTCCGAAGAAGAACTCGCCTCGGCCGTCGCCGCCTGAGATCGACCGAGCAGCTCGGACACGTAGCTGCAAATCGAGGGTATGAGCCCGTGTCATCCAGGAGGCGATTGTCCGAGGGTGGGCATCCTTTGATAGATCACGCGCAGCGGCACCTTCGTGAGAAGCTGGTCACCCAGCTTCACCGTGAACCAATACAGGCCTTCCTTGGCGTTCAGGACTATCGGTGCCACGATGTTGATCCCTCGTTCACCACCTTCGAACATGAGGTCAAACTTGGCGGAAGGCAATCGGTTCCCGTCTGGCTCTTCACCCTCAATAATGAGCTGGTGACGTCCGAGGGCTTGGTCGGACCTAAGTCCGATGACCAGGGTTGGATTGATCTTGTGTTCCTGCGGCAGTTCGGCGGGAGCTTCACCGCCCTGGGCCACCACAGTCAGTCGGTCGATTGCCCTGATCACGCTGAGGACGCCGTCGCGCTCAAGCAGAGCCTTATCGCAGAACGTGGCGAGCCCCACATGGGGCCCGGTATCAGGCATGCCAGCCTCCCGGAGTTAGTGAGTGTCGGTTGTCCGCGGTTGTCCGCGAGAGTCCGCAAACCAAGGGTAACTGATGCGAACTACTACAGTGTCTTTCCGCAGCTCAGGCCGCATATCGGCTGGTAGGGGAGTGGGCCGGATGGCCTTCACACGGCTGAGGTCGGAGGTTCGAGTCCTCTAGCGCCCACTATGTGATGTCACACCAGGAAGCACGGGACCGCCCCAGGCGACCGAACCGGGGCGGCGGCCGGAGCGGCGAGGCCGGGACCAGGACGGGAGCCGGCGGCCCCGAAGGGCCACCGGCGGACCGGCGGGGAGAGCAGCCGAGGCCGGGGCCACGGGTCAGCGTCTCGGATGCTCGGATCCTCGTAGCTGACCAACTGTGTAGCAGCTGCCAGGTCCCTGGTTCCCGGGCGAACAAACGACGTCGACCCTCGAGCAGCCACCTCGGTGCGGCACCGGCCTAAAGAGGCCTGCCGCTCTGGTCCCACTACAATTCGTGCAGGAGAACGGTCGAATGAAAGGGGAAATTCGATGAGCGCCACCTTCAGCAAAGAGGAAAGAGCGGCGATGAGGGCGGCGGTGGCCGAAGCGAAGGCGGCAAAGGCGGGCGCCGATCTGGAGGCCGCATGCCTCGCCGCGATTTCTGAGATGTCCGGTTCGGACAAGGAGTCAGCAGAAACGCTGCACCACCTGGTCAAAAGGCACACCACTCTGGCGCCAAAGACGTGGTACGGAATGCCGGCGTACACGAACCCTGATGGCAAGGTAGTGGTGTTCTTCCAGAGCGCCGCTAAATTCAAGGTGCGGTACGCCACCATCGGCTTTCAGGAGGCCGCCAAACTCGACGAGGGCAACTTCTGGCCGAGTGCGTATGCAGTTACCGACCTGACCGCCGCCGACAAGAAGCAGCTGGTGGCGCTGCTGAAGAAGGCCGTCAGCTAGTCATCTCGCCCCACTGCCCGGACGTCCGGGTGGCGCGTTCGGCTCAGCACACTTGTTGTTTAGGTGACCCCGAAGGAGATCTATCCCGACGGCCCATCACCTTTGGGGCTCTGCACAACTGACGGTGTAGCGCTGGCCCGCGGCGTGCAATCGTCATAGGAACGTGACGCGGGTCGCTTCCTGCTTGCCTTGCGCGAAACCGGCGCGGGCCGCGGGGATGCGCGTTGCCGGATCCATCTGGTTCGTGCCCATTGCGGCTCGGGAACCGGCGTCCGGTGTGATCACCTCGACGTGGCTGCCCTGATTGCGCAGGGCCTCGACCTGGCTTCCCAGGTCCGTGCCCCATTCCGGTGGTCTGCGCAGGCCCTCGAACTGGCCTGCTTCCGGTGGTGTCTGGGCCCGTCCGCCCAACGGCGAAAGCACCACGACGTTCGCATAGCCCGAGGCAAGGTCGGCGTTGTCGGCGGAGCGCACGCCGCCGTCGATGTATCGCGCGCCGTTGATGTTGACGGTGGGGACCAGACCGGGCAGCGCGGTGCTCGCAGTGACCGCGTCCACCAGGTCGACGCCGGAATCGCGGTCGAACGCAGCCAACTCGCCGGTATGCGCGTCGATGGCCACCACGATCATCGGCCTGTCCGGCCATTCAGGGCGAGGCAACCTGGCGGCGACCATTGCGCGCCGCTGTCCCGCCCCGGGCCCGAGCATGGAGTCGCTCTCCAGCCCGAACGCGCCCATCGCACGCTGTAGATCGGCTGCCGAGG
>Ga0182024_10011153_pt1 | contig 18119 bp, 13 predicted proteins | sample P32metaG_FD_120480 | JGI IMG/M metagenome (GOLD analysis project Ga0182024, IMG submission 120480) | Permafrost microbial communities from Stordalen Mire, Sweden - P3-2 metaG (Illumina Assembly) | ecosystem: Environmental > Terrestrial > Soil > Wetlands > Permafrost | place: Sweden: Stordalen... | reverse complement strand
CTGATGATCGGGGGCCAGGGAGGCGAAGAGAGAAAAATCCACCTTGTACGACCGCTTGTCCGGCGGCGCCTCTTTATTGATTTCGATCTTCGTGTTCGGGATAATGCCAGCCACCGCTTCAGCCAATTCCCGCACCTGATAATTCCACGTATCGGAGCCCGCGTTTATCACGAGGAAATTACCCGACGGATTCGCCGAACGCTGCAGCGCCCAATCGATTGCACGTGCCATGTCGGCGACCACGATTAGCGGCCGCCAGGGCGTACCGTCGCTCAGAATGCGAATCGTGCCCGTCGTCATGGCGCAGGCCACAAAATCGTTCAGAACCAGGTCGAGACGGAGCCTGGGACTCGCTCCGCAGGCTGTGGCAAAGCGCAGACAGGTGACAACGAAGTCGGGACCGGCGAGACTGGCGAGCCCCGTTTCCGATTCCACCTTCGATCGCGCGTAAGCGGTCAGCGGATTTACCGCGGACTGTTCATTGCGGGCGCCGTCATCGGCGAATCCGTACACGCTGCAGGAAGAGGCGAAAACGAAATGCCGCACACCAGCCTGCCGTGCTGCGCGGGCCACCGCGAGAGTCGCATCCAGATTGATGTCCCGCGTCACGCGTTCGTAGGCGTTGCCCATCGGGTCATTCGAGATGGCGGAAAGATGCACAACGGCATCGACGCCTTCGAACAGCGCCGGCGTAATATCGCGCACATCGCCTAAGATTTGCTCATCCAGCAGATATTCGGGCAGCAGGTTGTCCAGCAGATTAGCGGCAAAATAGGCGGTATCGAAGCCTTTAATCTTCACGCCGGGATAGCGTGATCGCAGGTGGGCAACGACGCGTGGCCCCACATATCCCATATTCCCCGTTATTAAGATAGTTTGCATAATGACTGTTTTGATCTGAGATCAAGATAACACGCCCCGGAAACCTATTCCGTCGCATATGATATCCATGAATGCCTGGCTAAACCGCCAGATGGAGTGAGAAGCAAATGAGAATCAATCGTTCCGCAATCCTTGTGATGGTGCTCAGCGCAGCAGCGTTGTGTGTGTTGCCCCTCGGCGCGCAGCCGCCTGCTGGGGGCTCCGGCCGTGGAGGCAGGGGCGGCAGCGGACGCGGAGGCAGAGGCCCCGCCATCCAGCTCACTGCCGATGAGAAGAGCCAGTATCAGGCGAAGGTCGACGAACTCGACTCCATCGTCAAGGCCCTGCGCGCCGGTAAGACGAGCGTCGACCTGATTGCCGACGTCGATATCTTCGCCAAAGCGGGCAAATGGCTGCTCGAATTCCCGCAGGATTTCGCGAACGCCCAGGCTGTCACCAACTATCTGGCGGTGCTCGATCAGGGCATCGAGCGCGGCCACCAGTTGCAGAAAGGCCAGTCGCCATGGCTGACGGAAAAGGGCCGCAAGGTGCTCGGCTACTATTCGGATCTCGATGGCTCGGTGCAGCCAATGGGCGTCACCATCCCGGACGGCTATGACGCGACGAAACCGGATCGGCTCTATGTGTGGCTGCATGGCCGCAGCAACGGCTTGTCGGAAGCGAGCTTTATCAACGGCTTTAAGAATGCGCCGCAGTTTCCCAACACCGCTTATACGGCCGACGTCGGCCAGCTCACGCTCGATTGCTACGGCCGGGGCAACAATGCGAACCATCAGGCCGGTGAAGTGGATATCTTCGAAGGCATCAAAGCGATGCAGCGGCGTTTTAAGATCGACCCCGAGCGCATCCTGCTCCGCGGCTTCTCGCTCGGCGGCGCGGCTGCCTGGCATATCGCCCTGCAGTATCCGGATCGCTGGGCCGCGGCGGAGATCGGCGCGGGCACGTATCCTGGCCGAATGGTCTATGCCGCAACGCCTTTTCCGCCTTATCAGGATGGACCGCTGCACATTTACGAAAACATCATCGACTGGGCTCTCAATGCATACAACCTGCCGCTCGCGGGGCATGATGGCGATGCCGATGACCAGGTGTCCACCGTCGGAGCCCCTCGCGGCGCAGCGCCTACTCCCAGCCGCGGACAACTGGAATCTTCGTTGCGCGTCCGTATGCAGCTGGCCAAGGAGGGCTTGCCTTCGGTCGATACTCCGACGCCCGGCATGGAAAGCAACTGGACCGTTCCCGGCACGCGCGACATCTTCATGATTTCAACCGGCACGAAACACGGAGTCGATCGCGAGGTGAAGACGAGGCTGGATGCGTTTCTGAAGCAGTACGGCGACGCTGGCCGTCAGGACCCGGATCACATCCGCTTCGTGACATGGACGACTCGGTACAACACTTGCTTCTGGGTATCGCTGGACGAGCTCGAAAAACAGTACCAACGGTCTGAAATCGATGCCGCACGCAGCAATGGCGGCAAGGATTACCAGATCACCACAAAGAACGTCACGCGCCTGACACTGCGTGAGATTCCGAACGCGGCCACCATCAAAATCGACGGCACTGCAATCCAGGCCAAGTCAGATCTGAAGCAAATCACTTTGGAAAAGGTGGGCCCCGTATGGAAAGTCGCGAAGCCCGGTGCACCGGCTGGCCTGCACAAAACTCACGCGCTCCAGGGACCGATCGACGACGCGTTCCTCGATCCGTTTCTGCTTGTGCGTCCGACCGGCACGCCGTGGAACGACGCCGCGAACAAGGACGCATTGCGCATCCTCGATCATTTCGATCACATGTGGGCTATGGACTACCGTGCGCATCCAAGGATCAAAGACGATAAGGATGTGACCGACGCCGATTTCGCGAATTACAATGTGGTGCTCTTCGGCGATCCGGGCAGCAATAAGTGGATCGCGAAGATGTTGCCGAAGCTTCCGCTGAAGTGGACGAAGGACACGATCACCGTCGCCGGCAATACTTTCCCGGCGCCGGAGAATCTACCGGTGCTGGGTTATCCGAATCCGCTGCATCCCGCGCACTATGTAGTGCTGAATACCGGCCTGACGATCTCCGACAACGATTACAATGGCGACTATGCGATGCCGCGTTTCGGCGACATGGCGGTGCTCAAAATCAAAGACCCGACCGAGCCGCCCGAAATTGCGTGGGGCGGCCTCTTCGACGAATCCTGGCAGTTGCCAAAGTGATATCGCATCAGTCATGGGGCCGATATCCGCCGGCCAGCCAAACGATTCGGCCCCTATACTGGCCATGGGAAAGATTGCCCGCGGAATCGCCCAACGGCACGATCCTCTCCCAGGGCCTTGCCAGAAGCTATGGCGATGCGTGCCTGAACGATGGCGGGACGCTGGTCGTCACAACGGGCCTCGATCGGTTCATCGCCTTCGATGAAGCGACCGGCATTCTGCGCTGCGAAGCCGGTGTTAGTCTCGCCGAGATACTGCGGGTCTTCGTGCTCCGCGGCTGGTTTCTGCCCGTGCTTCCGGGCACTAGTTTCGTGACTATTGGAGGCGCTATTGCCAATGATATTCATGGCAAGAACCACCATGCTGTTGGAAGCTTCGGCAACTTTGTGCGCAGCTTCCTGCTGCGGCGTTCCGATGGCCAGGTCCTGCAGTGTTCGCCAGACAGTAACCCGGAACTCTTTCGCGCCACCATCGGAGGACTGGGCCTCACCGGAATGATCGAATGGGCGGAGATCGCACTCAGGCCGATCACAAACGCGTGGATCGACGTCGAGACTATTCGCTACGACAGCCTGGAAGATTTCTTCAGCCTCTCCGCCGAATCCGAGCCTCTGTTCGAATACCTTGTCGCCTGGGTTGACACTTCGGCGACCGGCAAATCGATGGGACGGGGCATTCTCATGCGCGGCAATCATAGCCGCGATCCTGGTCTACGCTCACAGAGCCCTCCGTCCGGCTCCGCGCTGGACATGCCGTTCGATCTGCCTTCGTTCATACTGAATCCTTTCACCATACGCTTGCTGAATTTCGCCTACTATCACAAACAGTTGCAGCGGTTTCAAGGCGCGGTAGTCCCGTACCGCCCCTTCTTCAGCCCGCTCGATGGAATCGGACACTGGAATCGTATGTACGGCAAACGCGGCTTCCTGCAATGGCAGTGCCTGGTGCCTGTGTCGGAAGGCCGTCAGGCTTTCGCGGAAATTCTCGCGGCCGTCGTGCGCTCGGGGCTTGCATCCTTTGTTTCTGTCATGAAAACCATGGGCGCGATTCCATCGCTCGGCCTCATTTCTTTTCCCGGCCCGGGCGTCACGCTGGCGCTCGACTTCCCGAATGTGCCAGCATCGTTCAGCCTGCTCGATCGTCTTGACGAACTCGTACTGAAATCCGGTGGGCGCATCTATCCCGCCAAGGACGCACGCATGTCGGCTGCTCACTTTCAGCACTTTTATCCGCAGTGGAGGGCGCTGGAACAACTGCGTGACCCGATGTTCTCTTCCAGCCTCTGGCGACGCGTCACCGGAGTCTCAGCGTGACGCGAAACTGCACAAATATGATGACGCGAAAACTGCACAACGTCGTCGTGATTGGCGCGACTTCCGGTATCGCACAGGCGATCAGCCGCCTGCTTGCCGAACGCCATTGCCGCCTGTTTCTGGTGGCGCGCGATGCCGACAAACTCGCGTCTGTGGCCGCCGATTTGAAGGTTCGCGGCGCCGAAGTGGCTGGCACGTGCCACGTCGATCTCGCAGACACATCGACTCACGAAGAAATGCTGGCTACGGCCTGGCAGCAACTTGGGACGGTGGACTCCGCGATCATCGCATACGGCATTCTGGGCGATCAGAAAGAGGCGGAACACAACTGGGCCGAAGCCGCTGCGATCCTGCACGTCAACTTCACGAGCGTAGCTTCGCTCGTCACACATCTTGCGAACGATTTCGAAAAACAGGGCTTCGGTCAGATCGTCGGGATCGGCTCGGTTGCCGGCGACCGAGGACGCAGGACAAACTATATCTATGGAGCGGCGAAGGCTGGTGTCGAAACTTTGCTCGAAGGAGTGCGGCATCGCCTGGCTCCGAAAGGAATTGCGGTTCTGCTGGTCAAGCCGGGCTTCGTCGATACGCCAATGACCGCACATCTGCCACGATCGCCTCTTTTCGCCAGCCCGGCTTATGTGGCCGGAAAGATAGTTAGCGCCATGGAGAGCGGCACGTCGACTATCTATGTGCCGTTCTTCTGGCGACCCATTATGTGGATCATCCGGTCACTGCCTGAGCGTATATTCAATCGTCTCTCGATCTGATCACCATGGCGACGCCTCACATTCCGGAGCTTGCGGCGTCCGCGGTACCGCTGTGCGTCGATCTGGATGGCACGCTCATTCGCACCGATTTGCTTTGGGAAAGTCTGTTCGCCTTCGTTGGCCACCATCCTGAAAAATTCGTGCTTGTCTTCGCGTGGCTGCTGAAGGGCAAGGCTCACCTGAAGAGAAAACTGGCGGAAAGCGTCGATCTGGATGTCGCTTACCTTCCGTACAATGCGCCCTTCGTCGACTGGCTTACAGACCAGCGGGCTGCTGGCCGCCGACTCGTACTGGCTACGGCATCGGATGAAATTCTGGCTCGTCGCGTGGCTACGCATCTGGGTATTTTCGATGAAGTACTCGCGAGCGACGGTGCGCTCAACCTGAAAGGCGGCAATAAAGCGAAGCTGCTTCACGAAAGATTCGGCAGCGCGTTCGATTATGCGGGCAACTCCAGCGCCGATTGGGAAATCTGGCGCGAGTGCAGGGAAATAATCGCCGTCGATACGTCGGCCTCGCTTACACGCCGGCTCGCAAGGACCAACCGGCTGGCCGACCAGTTTCATACCGCGCGATCCAGGGCAAAGGTCTGGCTCCGCGCGCTGCGACTGCATCAGTGGATCAAGAATATCCTCATTTTCCTGCCGATTATTGCGGCGCACAAGATACTCGATCCGGGCCGGATCCTTCTGGCGCTGATTGCATTTTTCGCTTTTAGCCTGGTAGCATCCGCGAGTTATCTGAGCAACGATCTGGTGGACCTGGCGGCGGATCGCATTCATCCCCGCAAGCGTTTCCGGCCAATCGCGGCGGGTGATCTCAGTATTCCGTCGGCTGTGTCGGCATCTTTGGCGCTGTTCGCGGGAGGTCTGGTTCTGGCGAATTTGACAGGCTCCCTGATCGTCACTCTTCTGATTCTTGGCTACGCGATTACTTCTTTCACCTACTCAGTGAGCCTGAAGAAGATCGCTTTGCTGGATGTTTACACCCTCTCGGGACTCTACACTCTGAGGATAGTCGTCGGCAGCGAGGCAGGACACGTGCCACTCTCCGGGTGGTTTCTTGCTTTTTCGATATTCCTGTTTCTGAGCCTGGGTTTCGCCAAGCGCGCTGCCGAACTGCATCGCGTGATACTCGCTCACGCGCCTCCGCAGGTTCCGGGCCGCGGCTACTCGGCGACGGACTTCCTGCCGGTCATGTGCTTCGGGATTGGCTCGGCCTTCGCGGCCGCGCTCGTACTCGCGTTGTATATGCAGAGCGCGATTGTGCAATCTTTGTACAGGCATCCACAGTTGTTGTGGGCTATCTTCCCTATCTGCCTCTACTGGCTGACACGCGTCTGGCTGCTCGCGGAACGCGGCGAGTTGCAGGAAGACCCGATCAGCTTCGCCGTAAAAGACCGCGCCACCTGGCTACTGCTGGGCCTTTGCGGAATTATTCTGAAACTGGCTGCGTAAGGCGTGCGGCGGATGCCTCATCGAGAAATATCGCGGCGTCAGGATGCGTTCGGAGGATCGATGCCGGACACAGATTCGTCAACGGGCCTTCCAGCGCGGCCGCGACAGCCTGCGCCTTGGCTGGTCCCGGCACCATGACAAAAACTTTGTGTGCCTTCATCAGAACCGGTACGGTTAGTGTGAACGCCTGCGTTGGGACGTCCGGCAGCGTCTGAAATGCACCATCGTGCACCTGCTGAATGCGGCACGCTTCATCCAGTGCCACGACACGCACTGCGCCAGGGTCGGCAAAATCGCAGGGCGGATCGTTGAACGCCAGGTGGCCGTTCTCTCCGATGCCCAGCAGCGCAATATCGAATCCGGCGGCGGGCAACAGCGACGCATAGCGCGCACGTTCGGCTTCCTGATCTTTCGCCTCACCACTTATCCGGTGGAAGAGCGCAGGCGTCACGCTGTGAAATGCATGCTCGCGCAGATAGCGCCGGAAGGAATGCGGCGAATCCGCTGTCGCGCCGGCGTATTCGTCGAGATGGTACGCAGTCACTCTGTCCCAGGCGATTCCGGGTTCGGCGATCAGCGTCGCCAGCGTTTCATTCTGCGAAGGAGCGGCTGCGAAGGCCACGGTCACGCGGCCGGCGGCAGCAATTTTCTCGCGCAAGGCGGATGCAATTGCCTTGCCCGCGGCTGTCCCAAGGGCCGCTCGGTTTTCAGTAATGCGAATATTCATAGGCTGAGTCGAGTATGACGGATGCGAACCTGATAGAACGGTAAGGAACAATCGTATGTCAGAAATTATCCTCATCGCCAATGGCGACCTACGCCTCTCCGCCAACCGGGTTTGCTGGACCGCACAGAAGCAAACCGAAGACGCCGTCATGTCTGCTATTCGGCGCGAAGGCGCAACGGTGCGCCGCGGCCACCCGTTCGACCCGGTGAAAGGCCACGGCTTCATCGACAGCCAGAGCCACGGTCTCCGGGTCTTTCGCGAAATCCCTGAGGACGCGCCCATTGTGGTTGTGGAAGCGGTGTGGCAATACAGCCAGCATATTCTCGGCGGCCTGATTAGCCATAAGGGCCCGATTCTGACTGTCGCCAACTGGAGCGGCCAATGGCCAGGGCTGGTCGGCATGCTGAACCTGAATGGATCGCTCACCAAAGCCGGCGTGCCGTATAGCAGTCTGTGGAGCACCGATTTCACGGACGAGTTCTTCCTCGACGGCTTGCGGCGCTGGCTCAAAGGTGAACGGCTGGTTCACGATCATAGCCACGTTCGGGAGCTGAAGAGCTTTACGCGCATCCCCGACGAGGCCGCGAAACTCGGCATCGAGATGGCGCAGCAACTCAAGCGCGAGAAAGCAATTCTTGGCGTCTTCGACGAAGGTTGCATGGGGATGTACAACGCCATCATTCCGGATGAGCTGTTGTTTCCCGTGGGAGTTTGCAAGGAACGGCTGAGCCAGTCCGCGCTTTACGCCGCAATGCTGCAGGTTACCGAGAGCGAGGCGGCGGCTGTGCGCGCCTGGATCGAAGATAAAGGTCTCAAATTCCGCACAGGCCCCGTTGATGAGACCGATCTGACAGACGCGCAGATTGCGCAGCAGTGTCGCATGTATATCGCTGCGGTGCGGATTGCCGCCGACTACGGATGCGAAGCGATCGGCATCCAGTATCAGCAGGGGCTGAAGGATTTGTGCGCGGCCTCAGATCTGGTGGAAGGGCTGCTGAACAACGTGGACCGGCCGCCAGTGAAAGATGCAGAGGGGCAAACGCTGTTCGACGGGAAAGCTGTGGTGCATTTCAACGAAGTCGATGAGTGCGCGGGCCTCGATGGCCTGATTACGAATCGTATCTGGACGAAGCTGGGGTTCGATCCCGAAACCACGCTGCACGATGTCCGTTACGGCGAGCCCTACAACGGCAAATACGTGTGGGTGTTTCTGATTTCGGGCGCGGTGCCTCCGCAGCATCTGGTGGGCGGGTATTCCGGCGCGGACAGCGTGCGACAGCCGCCCATGTATTTTCCCAACGGCGGCGGAACACTGCGCGGGATTAGTAAGCCCGGCGAACTGGTCTGGAGCCGCATTTTTGTGGAAGACAGCGTTCTGAAGGCGGATATCGGGCGCGCGAAGGCGATCGCGCTGCCGGCGGAAGAGACGCAGCGCCGCTGGGATATGACGACGGTGCAGTGGCCGATTATGCATGCGGTGCTGTATGGTGTAACTCGCGATCAGCTGATGGGCAAGCATCAATCCAACCACATTCAGGTGGCGTATGCGCCAGATCCGGCGGGCGCGAACCACGCGCTGGCGGCGAAGGCGGCGATGTTCCAGGAACTGGGCATTGAGGTCAGTGTGTGCGGCGACAATCATGGGTTGGCGTGACATATGAGCATCGTAGCGGGTGTGGATTTCGGTACCCTGACGGTCCGCGTTTCTATTTTCGATTCGGAGCGCGGGCGGTTGGGCTCAGGCACGGCGGACTATCCGCTGCACCGCACCAAGGCTGATCCCAACCACGCGACTCAGAGCCATGCCGACCACATGACGGCTCTTGAAGCGGCGATGAAGGCGGCGCTGCAGAGTGCGAAGGTCGCGGGGTCGGCAATTGAATCGTTGGCCATCGATACTACGGGATCGAGCGTCGTCCCGGTCGACGAAAATCTGGAACCGCTGGACGATTACTACCTCTGGTGCGATCACCGTGCATGGAAAGAGGCTGCGGAGATCACTGCGGCCGCGCGTGCGGCAAAGCTTCCCGCAATCGACTGGTGCGGAGGCACTTATTCGAGCGAATGGGGATTTTCGAAGCTGTTGCACTGGCTGCGGAACAATCCGAAAAAACGAAGCCGATTTGCAACCGCTCTCGAACATTGCGACATGGCCGCGGCTACGCTGACGGGTGTTCGCTACGCTGCCGATGTACCGCGCAGCATCTGCGCGATGGGCCATAAGTGGATGTGGAATCCGTTGTGGGATGGCTTCCCGCCTGAGGATTTCTTAGCGTCAGTCGATCCGCTTTTCAAAGGGATTCGCGCGAAGATCACGGGGCGTTTTGCGACGTCGTTCGAGATTGCCGGACGCCTTACGGACGAATGGGCCGGGAAGTTGGGGCTGCGGGCTGGAATTCCGATTCCTGTGGGCGCGATCGATGCGCACTGGGATGCGATTGGGGCAGGTGCCCGGCTCGGGGATGTGGTGAACGTAGTCGGGACGTCGACCTGCATTATGGCGATGACGCCCGGCACCGATCTGATTCCCGGTGTTTGCGGCGTTGTGCCGGGCAGTATTCATCCGGGCTATACGGGCATCGAGGCGGGGCTTTCGGCTACGGGCGATATCTTCGATGCGATCGCGGTGCGGGCCGGTTCCACGGTGGCGAAACTCTCCGAGGGGCTGGATGGGTATCGGGCGGGATCGACAGGTCTGCTGCGTCTGAACTGGGATAACGGCGACCGTACGGTGCTGGTGAATCCGGAACTGAGTGGTGTCACGCTCGGGTGGAAGTTGGGGAATACGGCGCAGGATGAGTTGTTTGCGGCTATTGAGAGCAGCGGATTCCATACGCGTATTATCATCGAGCGGATGGAGGAGTATGGAGTGCCGGTGGAGCGGATTATCAATGCGGGCGGGATTCCGCAGAAGAACAGTGCGTTGAATCGGGTTTATGCCAATGTTTTGAATAAGCCTGTTTTGGTGCCGGAGCGCGATGTGACGAGTCTGGGGTCGGCGATTTTTGCTTTTTTGGCTGCTGGTGCGTTTAAGAATATTGAAGAGGCGCAGGCGGCGCTATCGCCCGGTTATAAGGTTATCGAGCCGGATACGCGGGAAGCTGGCGTGTATGCGGAAATGTATCCATTGTTCCGGGAGTTGTATTTCGAGCTTGGGGAGAGAAGCAGTGCGCTGGCTCGGCTTCGCGGAATTGCTCGTGTTGACGCGGGCGCTGCATGAACCGGGCTACCGCTCCCTGTCGGTCGCGGCTCTGTAAGAGCGCGTTCGAATCAGCGTTAGTTTGCGAACTTAGAGAGAGCTGTTTTCGCTTCGTCTGCGCCGATTTCGCGGACATAGATATTGCGGAAGCGAATCTCGGACCCGTGCGTCTGTAGTTCGATCGGGCCTGTCGGCAATATCGAGATCTTGCGGTCGAAATAGTTGTCGAGCACCTGGCCATCGACGGTTGGCTTGTCGTTGAACCACACCCACACTCGCGTGCCGATCATTTTGATGTGGAAGGTGTTCCACGATCCCACCGGATTATCGGCTTTCACAAGCGGCCACTTGCCGGGGTTATCCGGATTGTCGTTCCATAGAGCACCGGAGCCGCGGGGGGCGCCGTTGTTGACTTCGCGCGGATTATCGACGTCCCAGATCTGCACCTGCGGGTAGCCGCGCAGATAGATGCCGGAATCGCCGTTGTGGTTGACCATCAGCCAGTCTACATACATTTCGAAATCGCCGTAGTTCTTGTCGGTGGCGAGGAAGACGCCATGGCCATCGGAGACGATTTCACCTTTTTCTTTGTCGACACTCCAGTGGAGGTCGCGATCGGCGTTCCACTGCGTCTGCATGGTGCTGAGGGCGTCGGGGGTCAGCGTGGCCTGGATATGGGGGCTGTAATCACCCTTGAGACCGCGCCAGCCACTGAGGTCGGTGCCGTTGAACAGGGCCTTATAACCGGTCGGCGGCGTATTCAGTGGCGCTGCCATCAGCATTACCGCAAGCAATCCAACTGGAACAAGAGCGATGCGTTTCATAGATCAAAGCCTCCCGGCGAACGATAGCCACATTGCAACGACAGCAACATTGTAATATGTCACGGGGCGTATGCTGGGAAAGATAACATGAGGCCGCGAAAAATCTTTGCAGTAATAGTTGCCGGGGCCACGCTCCTGCTGATGGATCTGGCGGCGCAAACTCCGGCGAATCGGGCTTTGGCCACTTTCCCCGCGCAACAGCGTCCGCCGGGCGATCCCGCGCTGATAGAGCGCGGCAAAACACTTTACAGCATCAGTTGCCAGGGCTGCCATGGCGCCGATCTGCGGGGCGGCGATCTCGGCGGCCCGAATCTTTTGCGCTCGCAGGTTGTGCTGAGCGATCAGGATGGCGAACTGATTCTCCCGATTGTTCAGGGCGCGCGGCAAGCGACCGGGATGCCCGCCATCAGCATGACGCCTGCCGACGTGAAGGCGACGGCGACGTATATTCACGACGTAGTCGCGACTGCGAAAGGCCAGGGCGCGCCGCCGGATGCCGGCATCGCTCCCACTACGATTCTGGTGGGCGACGCTGCGGCGGGACAACAATACTTCGCGGCGAAATGCAGCAGTTGCCATTCGGTGACCGGTGATTTGCAGGGGATCGCGACACGTTATCCGGACCCTAAGCTGCTGCAGAATCGATGGGTAGCAGGCGGAGGCGGCGGTCGCGGCGCCGCGAATTCAGACAGGCGAACGGTGACGGTGAAGGTTACGAAGCCGTCCGGCGAAGTGGTGGAAGGCAGGCTGGTGCGGATCGACGATTTTCTGGTGACGATGGCCAATGCGGAGGGTTCGCTGACGACGATTCGCCGCGATGGCGATAAGCCGAAAGTGGAAGTGGCCGACCCGATGCAGACGCATCGCGATTTGCTCGCGGTTTATACCGACAAGAATATGCACGATGTGACGGCGTATTTGGTGACAGTGAAATGAGAAGCTCTGTTTTGTTTGCGGCATCGCCGGACACGCAGGCGAAACCGCCTGCGCCACCACGGCATATCACCAGTTTGGTAAAGCAGGCGCTGCCTGTTTTGCTTGCGGCATCGCTCGCTCTGCCGGTCGTGCTTCTGGCTCAGGGCGGAGGACTGGAACCTTCCGACATCCTCAAACCGCTCAGGGATTCGTGGCCAACTTATAACGGCGATTACACGGGCAGACGCTACAGCGCGCTGACGCAGATCGATCAGAGCACGGTGAAGAATCTGACGCTGGCATGGTTCAGCAGAGTTACCGCGGGACCTGGCGCTGGCGGCGGGCGCGGCGGCAGAGCAATCGTTGGCGGCGAAGGCAGCGGCGATTTCCCTCCGGGCACAGCCAGCTTTAAAGCCAGCGCGCTCGAAGTGGATGGCACGCTCTACATTTCGACTCCGGATAACGCGTGGGCCATCGATGCGCGCGACGGCCGCGAACTCTGGCACTATTTCTGGAAGACACGGGGCAGCACGCATATTGCGAATCGCGGCCTTGGCATGTGGCACGACTTTCTTTACATGGAGACGCCCGACAATTATCTGGTGTCGCTCGATTCGAAGACAGGGAAAGAGCGCTGGCATAAAGTGATCGCGGATCTTGCACAGCAATATTTTTCCACGCCTGCTCCGGTGGTGATCGGCAATCACGTTATCGCGGGCACGGGCAACGACATCGATGCGCCGGGCTTTCTTTCGTCGTTCGATCCGGAAACCGGCGATCTGCAATGGAAGCACTATACGGTGCCGATGAAGGTGGGCGATCCGGGACTGGATACATGGTCGAGCCTCGACCGTGCGCAGCATGGCGGCGCTCAGACCTGGATTCCTGGCGCGTACGATCCGGAGACGAATCTCTATATCTTCGGGACGGGGAATCCGACGCCTGCATACACGGTGGGCCGCGGTGAGGGCGACAATCTGTTCACGTGTTCGCTGATTGCGGTCAACGTGGATACGGGTAAGATGGCGTGGTACTTCCAGACTTCGCCGCACGATATGCACGACTGGGATTCGGCGCAGACGCCCGTCCTGGTGGATGGCATGTTCAACGGGAAGCAGCGCAAAATGGCGTTGACGGCATCGCGCAATGGCTATTTCTTCGTGGTGGATCGCGTGACCGGCGAACATCTCATCACGAGCAAGTATGGCAAGGATACGAACTGGTCGACGGGGCTGAATAAGTTTGGCGGCCCGGCGCGCGATCCGGGGAAAGATCCTTCGGTGGCCGGATCGATTGTCTCACCGACGGCGGGTGGCACGATTAACTGGCAACCACCCGCGTATTCACCTGAGGCTGGTTTGTTCTACACGGCGGAAGGAAATGGGTATTCGATTTTCTATCTCACGGATCTGGATCCGCGCGGGTCGATGGGGCTGGGCGGGAAAGAGGAGGTGTCGATTGGCTCGGGCGGCAGTTTCCTGACCGCGATCGATTACAAGACTGGCAAGATTGCGTGGCGGCACGAGTATCCGCAGGGTGGCGGGGGAGGCGGTGGGTTGCTGACGACGGCCGGCAAGGTGCTGTTTGCGGGCGATGGCGGCGGCAATATTGTGGCGCATGATGTTTTTACGGGCAATCCGTTGTGGCATGCAAAGATTGGCAACGTGACGAACGCGCCGCAGACTTATATGCTCGATGGACACCAGTATTTGCTGGTGGCTACGGGCGATACGCTGTGGTCATTTCTTTTGTACTGATATGGGCTTGACTCGACGGGAACTCCTCATTGCCGGCGCAGGCTGCTCCGCGATCACGGCGCTGGGTGATCCCCGGATGCCAAACATCATCGACACTCATGTTCATTTCTACGACCCGACACGTCCGCAGGGCGTGCCATGGCCGCCGAAAAGCGATGCTTTGCTTTACCGCACAGTGCTTCCGCCGCAATATAAAGCGGTGGCGGGCTCGTTCGTCACGGGCGTCGTAATTGTGGAAGCCAGCGCCTGGCTGGAAGATAATCAGTGGATTCTGGATCTGGCGGCAGACAATCCATTGATCGTCGGTTTCGTTGGCCATCTCAATCCTGGCGCGGACGGCTTCGGCGAAAACCTCGCGCGCTTTTCGAAGAATCGCCTGTTCCGCGGTATCCGGGTCTCCGGCGGCGATATCGCGAAAGGCGTCTCGCAGCAGGCATTCATGGACGATCTGCGACGTCTTGCCGAGGCTGGTCTCTCGATGGATGCGCTTGGTAATTCCAGCATGGTTGCGCCATTGATAACGATCGCGGAAAAGATTCCATTGCTGCGGCTCGTTATCGATCACATGCCCGTGGAGCCTCCGGGGTGGAAGCCCGACGCGATGCGCGAGCTTGCGCGAAATCCGCACGTTTACAGCAAAGTATCCACCGTGCTGAAGCGTGTAGACGGTAAAGTTTCCGACGACCCGGCGGCTTACAAAGCGTCGCTGGATGAGGTTTGGGATATGTTCGGCGCCGATCGCGTGATGTATGGCAGTAACTGGCCGGTCAGCGAAAACCTCGCGCCCTACCCGGCGGTGTTCAATATAGTGAAACAGTATGTTACGGCCAGAGGCGCGGCTGATTCCGACAAATATTTCTCTAAGAATTCGAAGGCCTGTTACAGATGGATCGAACGCACGTGAAAATGAATCGCAGAGATGTATTGCGCGCGGCGGCGCTGGTTGCGGCTACGCGCGTGGCGGGCGCGGTCGATCAGTTCGATCTGGCAGCGGAAGAACGTGGACGCATACTCAAGGCGGCCGATCAGTACCTGTCCGAGCAACCGGTAACAGTTACCGCCGCGAGTTCGCCTCGCAGCGCCGGTGGTCCGCACGATTTTTTCTCCGAGGGCGATTACTGGTGGCCAGATCCGAAGAATCCGGATGGCCCTTATATCCAGCGCGATGGCATGAGTAATCCGGATAACTTCGTAGAGCATCGGCGCGCGATGATCCGGCTGAGTCTGATTGTGCCGGCGCTGGCGGCAGCGTGGAAGATTACGAAACAGCGGAAGTATTCCGACCATGCGGCGCGGCATCTGCGAGCCTGGTTTATCGACGACGCTACGCACATGAATCCGAATTTGCTTTATGCGCAGGCAATTAAGGGAAAATTTACGGGGCGCGGTACGGGGATTATCGATACGCTGCATCTGGTGGAAGTGGCGCGCGCGGCGTCGCGGGTTGGGCTTCCAGCGGCGGAACTGGCGGGCGTGAAGAAATGGTTTGCGTCGTATACGGAGTGGATGAACACGCATCCGTATGGAATCTCTGAGCGCGATGCGCTGAACAATCACGGTACGTGCTGGGTTACGCAGGTGGCTGCTTTCGCCGAACTCACCGGGGATGCGAAGTTGACGTCGTACTGCCGGGATCGCTTCATGACGGTGTTGATTCCGAATCAGGAGGCCGCAGACGGCAGTTTCCCGCAGGAGTTGAAACGCACGAAGCCCTACGGATATTCGCTGTTCAATCTGGATGCCATGGCGATCATTGCGCAGACGCTGGGATTGTGGAAGTGGCAGATGCCGGATGGGCGGGGCATGGCGAAGGCCATGGAATATATGTATCCGTACATGCTGGATAAGAAGAAGTGGCCGCTGGCGCCGGATGTGATGTACTACGACCAGTGGCCGGTGCGGCAGCCTTCGTTGATTTTTGGCGGATTGGCTCTGGGTAAGCCGGAGTATGTCGCGTTGTGGCGCAGGCTGAATGCGGATCCGACGGTGGAAGAAGTGCTGCGCAATTGGCCTGTGCGGCAACCGCTGTTGTGGGTGTAGAGATCATCCGGGAGACAGGGTGGAATCCCAGTCGCCCCACGGGCTCGGGTGCCGTCCGATGGGAACGTTGAGTTCCTGATAGTGCCCGACGCCTGCGCGCTTCGCGTATTCGGCGGCCGGCAGAAAATCGTCTTTGCGGAGTTTCAGTGTCGCGTCGAGTTCCTTGTCGAGACGAGACTGCAGATCGCGATGCTCGGGTTTTCCGAGAAGATTGTGCATCTGGTACGGATCGCGATCGTTATCGTAGAGCAGCCACGGTTCCTTGATCGAGCGCACCCAGGTGTATTGTTCGGTGCGCAGGCCGCGGTACTCGGCGAAACCGTAACGACGGGCTTCCGTGATGGGTACGGGGAGATTGATAAAGGCCGAACCGTTGCGTGGAGCCGGCCTGGCCCCGGTGATGACGCCCGAGAAATCCGTGCCTTCCACCGAACCTGGAATGGGAATGCCGCAGAGGCCGAGCATGGTCGGCATCAGATCGGGCGCATTGAACGGCGTTGGGATGCGGCGTCCTTTGCGGCCGAGTTTTCGCGGGTAGCGCATGAGAAGCGGCACGCGGATCGATTCATCCCAGGGGTAGAGTTTGGTGGTAAGGCCCTGGGAGAGCATCATGTCGCCGTGATCGGAGGTGAAGATCACGATGGTGTCGTCGGCGGCGTGTGAGCGGTCCAGTGTTTTGAGGAGACGGTCCATGCAATCATCGAGCGCGGCCATGTGAGCGTAATAGCCGCGCAGATCGGCGGACGCGGTTTTGCGCATGTCGGGCGGGACGTTGGGGCGGAACTGAATTTCGCGGTTCCGATACATCGCCTGGTAGCGTTCGGGCGCGGTGGCGTAGGGGAAGTGCGGCGGACCCAGAGAAAGCACCAGCATGAACGGATCGGTAGATGGGTGGCGCTCGATGAACTGGCAGGCGTCATCGGTCTGGGCGATGGCGTCGTGGTCGGGCCAGTATTTCGGAGCAGGATCGCTGCCTTCGTAGTAGAGCGAGTGATTGTAGTCGTGGCTGCACTCGCAGGCTTTCCAGTAATCGAAACCAAAATGCTTTTCCGGCGGAATGAAGGCGAGCCTGCGGCCATAGTGGCCGTCGGGACTGCCGTAAACATGCCATTTGCCGATGTATCCGGTGCTGTAGCCGGCGTTGCGAAACGTTTCGCCCAGGGTGGGTCCATTGGGTTTCAGTTCCACGTCATTGACGATGACGCCGTGGGTGAGCGGGTACTGACCGGTGAGGAGGCTGCCGCGCTGCGGACAGCAAACGGGGCAGCCGGAAATGGCGTTGGTGAAGTTGACGCTCTGTTTTTCCAGACCATCGAGTACGGGCGTTCTGACGTTGACGTCGCCGTTGTAGCCGATGGATTGTGCGCGCCATTCATCGCATTGCACGAAGAGCACGTTGGGTCGCCGGGCTGGCTGGGCTTGTGCGACTGACGCCGAGGCCGCGGCGCCGGCCAGACGCAGGAAGTTCCTTCGGTGAAGCACCGCTACCGATCTTCTCACGTACTGCTACTGGAAGAAAGCTTACTGAAAAAACGCGATGGCGCGGCCTGACCATCCCACGCCGAACCATAGCAGGAGCGAGATGGCGGCGACTGCGGCGTTGCGGATTTGTGGACGCGACTCCGGGTTGCGCCGGACTGTTTTGCGGAAGATGGTGAACTGGAACGCCAGCGCGAACAGCAGCAGAAGCATCTTGAGGCGGAAGGGTCCGGATTGGGCGTAGCGGGTGGGGTCCGGCAGAAAGACCAGGATGCCTGTGCAGATGGTCAGGATGAGGCCCGCTTTCGACCACGGCCAGAGTTCTTCCGTTAACAGCGGCAGCGGTAGTTTCCTGAAACCGAGGCCAAGCAGGCGTATGTTCAGAAGCACTGTCGTGCCCAACAGCAGCGTCAGTCCCGTCAAATGCAGTGACTGCAGTAGCGGGATGGCGTATTTCGAATCGCGGACAAAGGCGTAGTCTTTCGAGTAATAACACCACTGCACGAAGCGCTCGATGAACGTGTGAAACATCAGAGTTCGTACGCCATG
>Ga0182024_10011152_pt1 | contig 18120 bp, 15 predicted proteins | sample P32metaG_FD_120480 | JGI IMG/M metagenome (GOLD analysis project Ga0182024, IMG submission 120480) | Permafrost microbial communities from Stordalen Mire, Sweden - P3-2 metaG (Illumina Assembly) | ecosystem: Environmental > Terrestrial > Soil > Wetlands > Permafrost | place: Sweden: Stordalen... | reverse complement strand
GGGCTGGCGGACGACTGCTCAACCGCCGGCAAAGGGTGCGAGGTCAAAGGGTTATCTCCCGAGCACCCATTATCCGCACACAATGTAAAAGTTTGGTGACAACTAGATGAGTAGAGGATGAACGACCCAGTCGCAAGCAGGCCCTGTCGGGTCGTTCGTCGCCCGCGGCGAATTCACCGAGAGGAAGTGGTTTTCACGGCTTCGAATCAGCCCCGACCGTTTCAAGCTCGGGTTTCAAATCACCCGGCTGTTCGAGAGCAGGAGTCGTCGCAAAGAGCGTAACCGCCTCGGATATTCGCCGGGTTTCCTTTTCCTTAGTCGTCTGCCAACTGAGAAATGCGTCTCTGGCTTGCGTCACCTCGCCCAGATTATGCTTGATGCGATCCAGGCAATGCGCGGTCATGCGCTCAATCTCCAGCTGAATCTGGGCGCTTTCCTGGGACTTTCGTTCCTCGTATTCCTCGAAACGTTTGCGCTGGCCTGCTTCATAGGTATTGAGAGCATCCTGGCGTTTCGCGCCATCCTGAAGCAGTTCGTGAACCGGAATGCCCGCGGCTTCCAGGGCCATCAGGACGGAAGCCTTCTTGACTTCGCTTGTCATTCCCCGCATGTGGTCGCTATCCAGCATTGCCGAAATAGTATCGATGTCGTAGCCGGGTCGCGAACTCATAATCCCAAGCGCGAAGTAAATATCCTGCAACGAGAGCAGACTGCCTTGGTGGGGCGGGAGATCCGCGGCTTTGGAGTTCGCGCTTGTTTGATTCTCTCGAGGGGCTCCTGCCTCGGTGCTATTTACTTGCGCTTTCGTATTGACAGCGTTTCCATCTGGTGCAATTTGATGTTGGCGGCCGGAACCGAGATGCAGCAATTTGTTAAACACGGTTGTCCTCTCTTGACCTTGTGAAGGCTCCCGTGCAAGGGGTTCAATTCGACGGGATTTTTCTGACTTCTGTGACAGCTTGGGACTCGGATCACCCACGGGCGGGTTTTCGTTCGACGCCTCACTCTGATTTGCCACTTTGGAGGCTGCTTGTGTGGTCGCTCGGGAAGTGGGGGCCGTGGCCGCAATTGCTGCTGCGCCGGGCTCTTGACTGGATTCAGTCGATTCCCGAACATTCGTCTCTCGCTCCGACGGTGCGACCTGAATATTGGCGGGCACGCACACAGAGACCCCAGTTGTCGAATGATCAGGTGGCCGCATTGACTGTGTCTCGTGTTCGGATGTCTCTCGCTGGATGCCTAGAACGTACGTTCCGCCATCGCGACGGCAATACTTGGCGATCCCTGAGAATTCCTCCCGTTTCCACTTGATTTTGAGCTTTGCCCCCACGCTGATTGGTATGGAGACTCGGATACAGGCTCCAGAGGGCGACATGTCCTCGATCCTTGCCAATGTACCCCGCCACGCTCCGGGTTGATCTTCATAGACCACTTCGGCTCTTGCCATGATGGCAGCTCTGGGCTCTAACCTTGGCCGGATCAGACCACTCATATCAGGATATATCGGCAAAATAGGAAAGAACTTCACCATGAAGAGTCTGTGTGGGAACCCAGATTTTTCACACTTATTTGGAATCGAGAAGATGCCCGCCTGAAGGCGGGCGCTGCATAAATCAATACCGTGTTCCCACACAGATTCTTAAGACGGTCTAATGCGGCGACCGAGGACCCCAGTGAGTGAATCCGCAGATTTCCGCCGCGGGGAAGACGGGAATTAGCCGAAGTGCTATTGCCCCCAGATTTTTTCGCGTGAATCCTCGAATGGGTAGACATGCACCATCCAGCCGAAGATCACGGGGTAGAACGTGCCGCCGGCTTCGGTGCACGCTTCTTTCGTGAGGATCGAGCCTTGCAGGCCGAACCTGGTGAGATCGGCGTGGCCGCGCTCTTCCTTGGGAGGCATGCACAGGTTAGTGTGCAGGTGCCACTGCGCGACGCTGAGCGGGACGCGCTCGTTCAGCTGCTCTTCCGAAACGCGCTTGGGCATGGTGTACATCGCGCCGATCAGGTCGTAACCGGTTTTGGTTTTCTTGTAGAGCAGGGAAGTGGGCCGCGTGGGATCGAAGGTGAAGGATTCAAGGAAGCCATTGTAATAATTCGTGAAGTGATATTCGGACTGAGGAAGATTCGGCATGAAGATGCGGAAGCCGTCGGCGAGCGCGGCGTGGTAGTCCTTATACTTCTCGATGGACTCGCGCAATTCACTGGCGATTTGGTCCGCTTTGGCCCAATCCTGCGGCGTCGCGGTGCGCAGTTTGGTCATGTACATGTGCGGCCCCATCTGGTGATGGTGCATGTGGCTCATCGCGTCCATGGCCCCGTGCTCGGCCTGCTGATCTTTTTCTTCGGAGCCCTGACCCATTTTCATGCCGGGCATATCCTGCCCCATGTCCATGCCGGGCATGTCATGGTCCATCCCGGGCATGGCTTGATCGTTGCTGGAGGTGTCGCCTGATTTTTGCTGCTGTTTCTGCTGGGAAGACTGTTGCTGCGCGGCCAGTTTCGCCGCGGCCCCGGCCAAAGAGAGTGAAATTATGGCGAAAAGCGCGGTTAGAAAAATCGTTCGAGTCTTCATGGTCGTGTCCTTCTCCTCTTTATTGTACGCATAGGGCGCCGGAAAATATCAAGCGCGTGGCGAGACGTTCTTACCCTGCAACGAGGTGCCGGCAAAAGGGACCTGCGCCTGTTAGGCTGGGACTGCTGGTATTTGGACGATTACTTCCGGTGGGACGAGGCTTCAGTTTTTTGTGTCCGGCTCGTCTTTCGGACCTATGCCGGCGATCGCCAGCATGTCCCGCAGAGCTGCTTCGCCACCTGCCCCGTGTTGTGTTGCGGCGATATTTCCATCCTTGTCAATCACAACGTAGATTGGATACTCCACGGCTTGATACATCGCGGCGAGGTTTGTGTCATCGGTGAGGATAATGCGGGTCGCGCGCGGGTGCTGGTCAAGGTACTTTTTCACGGTCTTTTTGGACTCGCCTACGTTGATTGTCAAAACGAGGAGCCCCTTTTCGCCATACTCTTTGTTGAGCTTGTCGACAAAGGGCGCTTCCGTAAAGCAATACGGGCACCACGTGGTCCAGAACTCCAGCAGAACGACTCTTCCTTTGGTCGTTTGGTTCGTGAACACTTCGCCGGCCATCGTTTTGGCGTGGAATCGGGGAGCGCGCTCCTTTGTCTGCGGAGCGGCCTCCACGCATATCGCGGCGAAAATCAATGCGCAGGGCAGAGCGACTCGCAAGATCACCCTTCGGGGAGGCATGGGCAAACGATAATACAGAATAAATTCATAAGTCAATTACTTTGTGGGTATAGTACGTATTCTCTAGCTTGGCGGCCCGGGCTTTTGCGGCGTCCATTGGAGGACGGCGAAGCCAATCAGTAGCAGCGAAAGAACCAGCAATATAAATCCGAATCCGCCTAGAAGAATGCTGCTGGCAGAGGCGCTGCCGGAAAGCGCCGTCGCCATGAGTGCAAGGCCGTAGAATGCGCCCAATATGCCGCCAATGGCAAGGCAAACTGCGAGAGTTCGTTGGAAAGTGCTGCGTAGATCAGCCAAGTTCGTTCCTCCGGCGGCTCCTGCCGCGGTTGGGAACCTACGCACGCCGCGTAGACTTGCTTTTTCGACGGGTCACGAGAATCAGCTCCGCCCCACGAACAGGTGGGCACTTTGCGCTCCCGGCGGATGCCAAGGAATGAGCAACCACAAATGCAAGGGGCGCTTCCGACCGTGTCCCCGTGAAGTGTGCTTTTAAAATCTTTAGCTAAATTGAGGAGTGACGAATATAGGTGGCGCCCGGCCGGACGCGGACGGAAGCAGGGCCGGAGTTGCGCGGCGAATCTGTTGGTCCGCCACAATTCCAAATACGACCCAGCGAGCCTTCGTCGCGTACGACGCGAAAATAAAAACGATTGAATGGGAAGTCTGCGCGGGAGTTGAGGAAAGGCTGGGCGCGCATCTCTTTATGACCGCGCCGGAAAGCGACGCCTCTTCCGCCGTGGCCTGCATTTCGTGCAGATCATCTGTCAGGGAAATAACGGGGAAGAGAATCGCGAGAATACAAGTCAACGCGACGATGCACTGAACTCGACTCACACCCCGCCCGCCCCTCGCTCCACGATTCGCAAGCCGGCGGAAAAGAAGAGCGTAACTTGTGGCGGCGATAATGGCCCAAGTGAGATTGAGCGCGAGTTCCGTCATGTTCGATTGAGCCTAGCGGAGTGGCAGCGATCCATGCTCGATTCTCCGACGTCAAAGAATTTCGTTGGGAGGAGCATATCAAAAGAAAGTAAACAAAGCATAAAAACATTAAAATTCTGGGATGACTCAGTTTGGCCCTGGATGGAATAAAAGGCTGTCCGCCACAACGACATGCGGCAATTACAAAATGCGCTTCCCACGAGCCAGGACGGTTTTTTAGTGGCCGTTCCGTCCCACGCATTCCGAAACGGAACGGGCGTCTCAAAAGTCAAACTGAGCCACCACCGGAGATTTATGACCCGGCACCTGCTTACCAGGGGGGCACCCGATAAGAAATTGGGAGGATGAGCCAACGAATGGATATGCTTGCCTTTAGTGAAATGACCGAACCCGGAAATGCCGGGATGGCATCTAATAGGCAGACAGTATGAAAGACGCCAATCAACATGGCAAGAAGCGTGCCTTTGGGGGCGCATGGATCTCGATGCTTCTGTTCGTCGCGAGCTTGTCTTTTTCATTGCAAGCGGCGGGACAAGCTCCTCAGGCCGCGCGCGTCCCCGATGCCTTGCATCAACTGAATGATTCCGTCGAAGCGCTGGTTCAACGCGTCTCGCCAAGCGTGGTCCAAATCCTTGTTTCGGGGTACAGCTCCACCGAGGACACGGACCAGGGGCAGATGAGCGTGGTGATCGGGAAACAGCGCACGATTGGCTCGGGAGTGATTGTTGATCCGGAAGGGTACATCGTAACCAATGCGCACGTCGTCAAAGGCGCTGAGAAGATCGAGGTGATCGTGCCTCCTCCCGCCATTGATGAAAAAGCGCCGGACACGACGCAGACTGGCCGCGAACAAACCTATGACGCACGAGTTGTCGGTGTCGCGCGGCAGCTCGATCTCGCCGTGATCAAGATTGAGGCGCACAAATTGTCCTCGATTCCGATCAAAAAGGCCGTCCTGCCAAAGCAAGGTGAAATGGTCTTTGCTTTCGGAAGTCCTCAAGGACTGCGGAACAGCGTGACAATGGGTGTTGTGAGCGCGGTGGCACGGCAGCCCGACCCTGATAGTCCACTTGTGTACGTTCAGACAGATACGCCCATCAATCCGGGCAACAGTGGGGGGCCGTTGGTGGACGCGGATGGCGAACTTGTCGGGATTAATACATTCATTTTGACCAGCTCGGGCGGCAATCAAGGTTTAGGTTTCGCAATTCCGGCGGGCGTCGTGGCGTTCGCATATCCGCAGCTTCTAAAGTATGGTCACATTCACGAACCTGAAATCGGAGCCATCCTTCAGACGATTACACCGGAATTGGCTGCCGGACTGAGCCTGCCGCGCGATTACGGCGTGATAGTTTCTGACGTCGTGCCCGGGGGCCCCGCGGACCGCGCAGGTTTACGAATCCAGGACATCATCGTTAGAGTAGATGGAGCGCGAGTCGGCAGTCTTCCGCTATTTAGTCAGAGCCTGTATATGCATGGGAGCGGGGAGCACGCCAAGCTCGAGGTTCTTCGCGGCTCGCAGCGCCTGCAATTAGATGTTCCGCTCGCCGAGCGACCGCATAAAGAGGACAGTCTGGTCGATTCGGTCGATCCGGTCAAAAACCTGATATCGCGTCTGGGAATTCTCGGGGTCGATCTCAACCCTGACCTGGCCCACTCGCTGCCCGACCTGAGAATTCCCAGCGGGGTAATCGTGGCGGCCAAGACATCAGGGGCCGGAATAGGAGAGGTCCCTCTTCAAACAGGTGACGTGATCCACGGTCTGAACGGCACCACGATTACGAACATGGCCGATTTGCGAGAAGGACTGGCGAAGTTGATGCCAGGGGACGCGGTGGTTCTACTGATCGAACGATACGGCCAGCTTATTTACGTGTCATTTGTGTTGTAGGAAACAGACCTTTTTACAGGATAGGTCCGCCCGAGTCTTGGCCCATACTCGTATACGACGCTTTTGCTTTCCGAAGTGGAGATGGGTTCAAAACCAGGCGACGCTTCCGATGAGGAAGTGAAATTCGCATAGGCACTCCCCCGGCAGTATTCAACTGCTTCGAAATTGGCTCGATCTTAGGAATTATTCAGTGCCTGAAGCGCAATATTCTCCAGGAATGAAAGAGGAGTAGAGGCAGCTTACAATCACTCACTTCGGCTGGTAATGCTATGCCGCGGGGTCTCTTTGGCGAGTGGCTTTGACGCCCTTTAGAATCCCAATTCCCAACAATACGATGGTGCCCACGACAATCCAGTGCCCGGGCATATGAACCAAGGTGGCGGCATAAATCAGGCCGCCGATAACTATTGCGAATCCAGCCGCGTATAGTCCGAAGGACATGTTCATTCCTTTCCGTTGCCTCAGGCCGTTAGTCGATCAGCGACGCCTGGCCCGCTCGAATAAGGACACTCTCGGTTAGTCGCACTCAACGAAAGCAAACTATCAAAGTATAAATTCCCAAAGTCGTTCCTAGCGGGAGGTTGGGCAGCGAAAGGAATCCCGCAATCAGACAGAGGGTGCGCGCCGATCGCTGGCCGCCAAGCAGAGCCAACCCTGCGACCACCCCGAGCAGTCCGCAGACAATCGATAGAACGATCGCAGCCGCATAGAGAAAATGAAAAGCGCCCATTAAAGTAAAAGGGTCTGCCACTCTGTTCAGTAGCGCGCCAAACATCAGGGTCGCTGTACCGGCAAAGCCGATCATCCAAACTGCCGTTGCGAGGCGAATTACTCCGTAAATCACCCAACAAACCCCCAGAGGTCGCGTTTGATCGCCCAGACTTGGGACAACCATGTCATTCGAAGTCACGAAAATCTCCTTTCGGGAGAGATGGATTGCGAGGGTTCCTGTGCAGCAGCGCCCCGATACTCGACAAAAACAAACGAGAGGCCCTCAACATTCCGATCACCTTCTGAGGAAATGCAGAGCCAGCAAAATCACGCCAATGACGAGCAGAAGGTGAACGAAGGAACTCGCCACCCGGTATACGATAAACCCAACCAGCCAAAACACGATCAGAATGCCCGCGATAATGAGCAGCATCATGTACGGAGCCTTTCCGACGAGACCTTGAATCCGTCCAGACTACCGGAGGAGATGCAGTGACCTCGATCGTCCCACACAAACCTCGGCAAGAAGTTAGCGACGTTGAATTCCATAAAGCCGAGCTCCGTGAATTTATTCACACTTTCAGCCGCCAAATGACGTTTCTAGCTTACAAAAAGCTTCGCCGCCAGACTGTACAAAAGGGGACATTCCTGCGTCTTCGATTGGCCCCAACACCGAAAAAATTCGGATTGCAGTGATATGCCGAATCGCAGTTTTCGTGAAAAGAGCCGATCCACCTTGCGTCAGCGGAGAAACTCCGTTACGCTGACTGAGTCGACGGCGGAGTCTTCCCACCTCACCCGCTACCGGTTGTTCCGATTGCAGTCCAAATTCTAGTGATGGAAGGATGGCGCATGACGCGCAAGAGCACTTTGGCGAGCCTCGTTGCGGCGGTAGTTTTGAGCTTAGGCATGACCGCCTGCAAAGACACAAAAACATTGCAGGAGAATGAGCAGTTGAAGGCCCAGGTGGCGGACCTTCAGAAACAGAACGGCGAGTTGGGAAACAATCTCGAAACCGTGACGGCTGCTCGCGACGCCTTGATGAAAGAGAACGACTCGCTGAAGGCGCAGATCAATGCCTCGAAAAAGAAGAGCCCCAAAAAGAAAACGGCGAGCCGAAAGCGCCGCCGGAGTTAGGCCTTGAAGCTTTTGGGAATTTCAAAAACCGCATGGGATTTGGGACGTGCCGGGCAATTTCATTATTCAAATTCAGAAAAGGGAGGCAAGGACCATGAAAACATTTGAAGTGCAATTTCGCTATCGCGATCGAAATGAAGAAACAGTGGAATCGACGGTGAACGTGAATGCGTCGAATTTGCCGGGCGGTGTTGCCAAGGCAACGCGCGAATTCGTCAAGGGTCTGGACCGGAAGCAGAGATTCGACATGAACAAGAATGGATTGGAAATTACGGCCAAATCCACCGGTACGGCGGAGGAGACTCCGGTAAAGACATCCGTGGAAGCCGCCGGCTGAGAAGACGACGGGACCACCGGGAAAAACGAATGTGAACTGGCGCGAACTGTGAGGGTTGACCCCGGGAACGCCAATCGGGAGATTGGCGTTCCCGGGGGTTTGCCCAATACAAAATGTTACTTACTTGGCCGCCCGTTCGTTTGCGGATGCGAGGTAGAAGTATCCCACCCTGTTATTCGTCGGCGTGGCGAACCAAATCCTGCCCTGCGCGTCGAGGAAAAACTCGCGCATCATGGCCTCCGAATGCGGGAAAGGATATTCGATCACTTTGCCGGTGTTCGGATCCAGGCGTCCAATCAAGTCCTGATCCGTGGAGGCGTACCAAATCCCATTGTCCTTACCGACGATGATCGCGTAGGGCGTGGCAGCCGGCCCGGGCAGCGGATACTCCTTGAACGTTTCCGTCTTTGGATCAAACCGCCCAATCTTGTTTCCCGTGCGTTCACCGAACCATACGATTCCGTTGGAATCGATTGACAGCCGCTGCGGTGTGCCCTGCGTCGGGGGAGACCACTGCGTCACTTTTTCCGTATTCGCGTCGATCCTGCCGATTTTTCCGTCTTTCTTCAGGACGCAGAACCACACATTGCCCTGCTTATCAAACGTGATGCCGTAGGACGAAGGCACTTCCATAAATTGCTTGAACTTGCCGGTTTCCTGGTCGTACTTGCTCAGCGGGCTGCCCGAAGCCCAGAGGTTTCCTTTCGCATCCACTCGGACTGTATGTTTGTCCGACCTTTCCCCGGGCACGACGACATTTTCTTGAAACTCCGCGATTTTTCCTGTCTGGGGATCGAGTTTCGCCAGCCGGTCCAGCGCAAACTCAGTGAAGTACACGAAGCCGTCCGAACCTCGAACGACCGAGTGAACCCCGGCGGTCTCAGCAAAAGGCAGATGGAACCGGGTGAGTTCTCCGGTGTTGGGATTGAGCCTCGCGACTTCATTTCCCCTTCCGTAGTAGGGGATCCAGAAATTACCGTCTTTATCCGGAGAGGCGCTCCAGGGGAGTCCTGCCGAACCGGACACGTCATATTCGACATAGACGATGTTCATCGCTTCGTCAGCGAACGGACGCACCGTGTCTTTGTATCCCGGCAATTCCGCTGGACTGCTCGGGACGGTTGAATCCGTGCCAAACACAGAATTCAAATATGAGACCAGTTCGTTCGCCTTGTCGTCGTTTATTCTCTCCGACAGTTGGAAGGCCATGGCTTCCCGCATGTAGTTGACGCGGTCGCGCCAGCCATCTTCGTCGCGGCGAACGGCGGCCATCCTGGTTTGAAATCCGTGGCAGATGTAACAGTTGGTGGAGAGAGTGTCTTTTCCTTTTCCGTCCGGCATGAGCTGCTTGCCCTGATAGAGGTTCAGGTCGCTCCAACGCACTGTCCCTTGTTTTAGCGCAAAATCAAACGAAATATTCTGGTCCGCGGTGAGGTCTACCCCGCTGTGGGTATCCGTGGTGAAGCCAACCGCCCGCACGCGCACCTGGTATTGTCCGGCCGGGAGGTTCTCCACCCGGTATCGTCCTTGCTTGTCGGAAAGCACGCTGACGCTGATCTTTGTCTTCGCGTTGACGGCCGCGACAAACGCTCCTTCAAACGGCGCGCCGTCCGGCCCCTTGACCGTTCCCGTGACCGTCGCGGCAAAGGCCGGGAAAGAAAACGGGAAAGAAAAAAGGATTACGAAACTCGCAAAAGCCGCTAGCTTGCTGATGGATCGCATGGACGCTCCTTACTCAACGATCGAAAGCCGGACCAGGGTTTCCCACTAATAAGTGACTATACACATGACGGTATGCCGATTCAATGCGTTACGCCATTGTAACAAGCAAGTGCATAATCTTGCGAGGTCTTCTATTTTTTTTGCGAACACGTTCACTTTTCAGGAATTAAACCTTGACGCTCCGGATTACGCAGTGATATACGCATTCCATATCGACACACGGGTGGTGTGTCTAAACCCTTAAAAACAGGGTAGGCCCCAGCACTTGGAATCACGATAGTCCCAGCGAGATTCGAAAGTAAGGGGGGTGTGCATGAGATTCTTCCGTTTAACGGCGGCTGATTGTCTTCGTGTATTGTCTGCGGGTGTGTGTTCGTTATTGGCGTGTTCCGTGGTGTACTCGCAAGGCAGCGCGGGCCGCATCATAGGTTCGGTCACGGACCAAAGCGGTGGGGCCCTTGCCGGCGCCACTGTGACTGTATTGGATGTGCAACGCGGAATCCCGCGAACATTGATCACCGATCAATCTGGTGAGTATGTCGCCCCCAGTTTGCTCCCCGGCACCTATACCGTGCGCGCCGAGTTCAAGGGCTTCAAAACCATCGAGCGGCAAAAAATAGCATTGGAAGTGAACCAGGATATCCGCGTCGATTTGTCACTTGAGCCAGGCGAGCAGACGCAAACAATCACTGTAACTGAGGAACTTCCGCTCATCGAAACCACTAACGCCTCCCTTGGCGGCACTCTCAGCAATGAGACGATCAATGATCTGCCCATGATGGGCCGCAGTTACCAAAATCTTCTGACGTTGCGCCCTGGGATGATGATTTATCCCGGCGGCGGAGGTTGGACCATGAGCACCAATGGCAGCCGCCCCGAGGAGAACCAGTTCATCCTTGACGGGTTGACCAATGACAACCCTTTGCAGGGACTGACGATAATTAACGGGCCGGGCGTGGCGGGAGATGCCGCGACGATCATGCCTATTGATGCCATTCAGGAAGTCCGAATCGAGGAAAATCCGAAGGCGGAGTATGGGGGAAAGCCCGGCGCTGTCGTCAACGTTGGAATCAAGTCCGGAACCAACAGCATTCATGGAACGGCTTACGCGTTCGGACGTGACAGCGCGATGGACGCGCGGAATTATTTTGACGTCACATCTCTCCCCAAACGAGCAGTTGCACTCGAGCAATACGGGGCCACCGTCGGCGGGCCCATCAAGAAAGATAAGCTGTTCTATTTTCTGGGCTACGAAGCGGAAAGCTACAGCGTGGGAAATCTGTTTTCCGCATCCGTTCCCGAGGTGCTCCCACAACCCAGTGTGAACGGTCCGACCGACGGTGGCTGCACGGTGCTCGCCGCAGGCGATTGTGGCAATAGCTTGCCTGATGCGATTTCCGACCTGATTGCGAACGGCATCCAACCAAGCGCTCTTAGCCTTAAGTTGACGGGCTGTACGCCTGCAACCGGGGGTGGGTCGTCCTACACTTGCACGGGCGGCTTGTACCCGACCAACTCCGGGAGCACCCCGACCTTATCCCAGGGTTTTCCCAGCGTATTCAGGTCCGACAACGGCGTGATGAAGATCGATTACCATATCAGTGATCACAACTCGCTGAACGGCATGTATTTCCAAAGCGCGGGCCTAATCACCGCCGAAGACGTCGTCTACTTGCAGCCCCAGTGGCTATCCGTACAGGAAAATCGGCCTCGCGTGGCAGGAATCGATTGGACCTGGACTCCGAATTCGCAATGGGTGAATGCGGCTCGCTTTGGTTTCGTGCGTATGAACAGGATGAGCCAGCAGGTCGATTCGAGGGTGCCACCCTCAACCTACGGCATCTTCACTGGTGTAACGACCACGGGTTCACTGCCAATTATTCGAGTTGGGCCTTTCACTCCTCTAGGAGGCGCCCCGGGCTGGCCATACAGGTTTGGTCCTGACACTGTTTTTCAATTTGTAGACTATGTTTCTTATCTGCACGGCAATCATGCCTTCAAATTCGGGGGAGACTTCCGCCGCAACCTGGCCGACCCATCTCAGTTTGGCGCGGCGAAAGGAGCTATTAATTTCAAGGGTGGCAACCGTGCGTTCGCAGGCTCCACTCCGCTCGAAGACTTCCTGGCCGGAGACCCAAGTTTCGCGACGATTCAATCGGGGAGCCCGGCGCGCGAGCTAAGCCAATGGGCGTATGCTCTCTCGATTCAAGACGATTGGCGCGTCCTCCCGAGAGTGACGGCCAATATCGGATTGCGCTATGACTACGCCTCGCCCATGGCGGAAGCGCACAACCTCCTGGGCGGCTTCGACCCGAACCTTGGCATGGTGCAAGTAGGGCAACAGATCAAGTCTCTCTATAAGCCCGATCATAGGAATTTCGCTCCGCGGTTGGGATTGGCTTGGGATCTTTCGGGCAAAGGAACAACGGTAATCCGCGCCGGGGCTGGCATCATTTTCAATACGTTGCTACCGATGCAAACTTTTACTGGCGTGGCAGGAAACGCCGTAAACGTAACCGGTGGCGTTACCACAGTGCCAACTGGAGCGACAATTGTCGTGAATGGGGTGTCTACTCCGGGTACGGGCACAATTGCCGTATCGAATGTCAGAGTTCCCGGAGGCTCCGGCTCAACGTTGGCTTCGAACTGGCAGAATAACAGTTCCAGCGTGCCCATCTTCTCTGGAGCCAACACAGTCGAGTGCAGCGACGGGAGCGACGGCGGGTCGCCCTGCTCCCTCGCGGTGATCGATCCTAACTTCCGCACGCCGTACATCACCAACTGGACACTGGGCGTCCAGCATGCTGTCACGAATGATCTCTCGGTGGACGTTTCTTACGTGGGTAGCCACGGCACAAAATTGAACGGCATCCGGGACATCAATCAGCCGGATCCGGTTACGGGGCTTGGGCCGTACTCCGCAAAGTTCCCATACCTTGGTTCCATCCTTGTTTTGTCAAACCTTTACAAATCCAATTACAACGGCCTGCAAGCGACCCTGCAACAGCGGACCGCGCACGGCCTCTCTTTCCTGGCCTCCTACACCTATTCTCATTCCCTCGACGATGATTCGTACAATATTGGCCAATTCCTTCCGCAGGACAGCAACAATCCGGCCCTTGAATATGCGAGCAGCGACTTCGACATAAAACATCGCTTCACGTTTTCCGTGACCTACATGATTCCTGGAAAGGACGCGCCGGGGCAACTCCTGAAAGGTTGGGAGCTCAATTCGGTTGTAACGCTGCAGACCGGCCAACCTTGGTACGGCAACGATCAGTCAAACGGTATCAGCGGGACCGGAGAGAATACGGATCGTTGGGATTTTTCAGGCAATCCAGGAGACTTCAAATCGGGTAATTCGTCCATTCCATTTTGCGCCGGAACATTCGAGACCTCTGGCGGTGTTACGTGTTCGCAAACTACGCCTGCAGGAGTGTTAAATCTATCCAACTCGTTCAACACTGCCGCAGAGACCGCGTGCTCCACCGCCGCGAACAACGTCAACGCTGCTACGGAAGGCGAGTTGGATACTTTCGGCTGTTACTTCCAGGGACATTCCGTTTTGTTCGCTCCGGCCCCCCTCACTTTCGGCAACTCGGGCCGAAACATCTGGCGCGACAGCGGTTTCCGCAATTGGGATTTGTCTGTAACCAAATCATTCAAATTTCAGGAACGGCTCACCGCCCAGTTCCGCGCGGAATTCTTCAACGTTCTCAACCATCCGAACTTTACAAATCCGTACGGAGCGTCGAGCGGTTTTGGCATCGGCGCGTCCGGCGACCCTTCGGTGACCAACCTGTTTGGCTGTGGGTGCGCCACACCGGACCAGGCTGCGGGCAATCCGGTGCTTGGCTCGGGCGGCAACCGGGCCGTTCAGTTGGGTTTGAAGCTTATTTTCTGAATCCAGCGTTATGCTAAAAAATGTCCGGCTGCGTCCTCTTACGTGGCCGGACATTTTATTTCTGAAGAGTAGGGGTGATCCGAGTGGCAAGAATTGAACTCGAATGGCCGCGATGAAGTGTGAAATTTGTTGGCGGGTGCCAAATCGAAATTAGCACCGGCGGTAAAGTCCTCGTCTCGGCGCGGGTCACGCTGAACTCGCTCTCTCCGGGAAATCCTGATAAAGTGGGCGTAGGCATAGTCGCCTGCCGCTGAATCGCAAGCACGCAAGTCTCCGGCGGCCCTCCAGCCAAGCTGGCTTCCATGTCGAGGCATTTCATCACTGCGTAACGTTCGGCGGTTAGGATTACATGGATTGCCCAGAAAAGGAGAATCAAATGGCCGTCATACATACACCGGGCGCCGACAAAGTCCTCGCTTCTGGTAATCCGCTTTCCAGTGAAGAGCAATCCAGGATGGACGCCTACTGGCGAGCGGCGAATTATCTTTCCGTCGGGCAAATCTACCTGCTTGCGAATCCGATGCTGCACGAGCCGCTGAAAATCGATCACATCAAGCCGCGATTGCTGGGGCACTGGGGCACGACGCCCGGATTGAATTTCATTTACGTGCACATGAACCGCGTGATCAAAAAGTTTGATTTGGACGCCATTTATATTGCCGGGCCTGGGCACGGCGGTCCGGGCCTCGTCGCGAACACGTATCTGGAGGGGACGTACAGCGAGTTCTATCCCAACATTCAGCAGTCCGAAGAGGGAATGCAGCGTTTGTTCAAGCAGTTCTCGTTTCCCGGCGGGATTCCGAGCCACGTGGCGCCCGAGACGCCCGGCTCGATCCACGAGGGTGGGGAGCTGGGCTACTCGATCGTTCATGCCAATGGCGCCGCGTTTGATAATCCTGAATTACTGGTCTGCTGCGTCATCGGCGATGGCGAAGCGGAAACGGGGGCGCTCGCGGCGAGTTGGCACTCGAACAAATTCCTGAATCCCGCGCGTGACGGCGCTGTTCTGCCGATTCTGCATTTGAACGGCTACAAAATCGCGAATCCCACGGTGCTTGGTCGCATGTCCGACGGCGAACTCGCGCAACTCTTTGCCGGGTACGGATATGACCCGTACTTCGTTGAGGGCCGCGAACCGGACGTGATGCACCAGCTTATGGCCGGGACGCTTGACACTGTGATCGCGGAAATACGCTCGATCCAGCACAAGGCGAGGCTGCAGGGAGTAACAGAACGTCCTGTGTGGCCGATGATTATTCTTCGCACGCCCAAGGGGTGGACAGGGCCACGCGTCGTGGACGGAAAACCCGTCGAGGATACCTGGCGGGCGCATCAGGTGCCGCTCTCCGAGCTCGCCACCAAACCCGAACACCTGCGGCAATTGGAAGAATGGATGAAGAGTTACCGGGCGAAGGAACTATTCGATCACAACGGAAAACTGATTCCAGAGCTGGCTGAGCTCGCGCCCAAAGGTGAAAGACGGATGGGCGCGAATCCCCATGCAAATGGCGGATTGCTGCTGAAAGACCTGGTAATGCCGGACTTTCGCGATTACGCCGTGCCAGTCGTCAAACCCGGTACGGCCTACGCCGAAGCGACGAGAGAACTTGGAAAATTCCTGCGCGACGTAATGCGGTTAAACAAAGACGCGAAAAACTTTCGAGTGTTCGGACCGGACGAGACCGCCTCAAACCGGCTCGACGCGATCTACGAAGCGACCGGCAAGGTTTTTATGGAGCCCCTGCTTCCCACGGACGAGAATCTTTCCTGCGATGGCCGCGTCATGGAAGTGCTGAGCGAACACATGTGCCAGGGATGTCTCGAGGGATACCTGCTCACCGGGCGGCACGGCTTTTTTTCGTGCTATGAAGCGTTCATCCACATCGTGGATTCCATGTTCAATCAACATGCCAAGTGGCTCAAAGTCACTTGCGGTATTCCGTGGCGGCGGCCGATTGCTTCGCTGAATTATTTGCTCACCTCGCACGTGTGGCGTCAGGACCACAATGGATTCACGCACCAGGATCCCGGATTCATCGACCTCGTGGTGAATAAGAAAGCCGACGTCGTCCGCGTCTACTTGCCGCCCGATACGAACACGCTTCTCTCGGTTGCGGATCATTGTTTGCGCAGCCGGCATTACGTGAACGTGATCGTGGCCGGAAAGCAGGCCGCTTTGCAATATCTGAACATGCAGTCCGCGATCCAGCATTGCACCGCGGGAATCGGCATCTGGGATTGGGCCAGCAACGATCAGGGAGCGGAACCGGATGTCGTCGTGGCGAGCGCCGGCGATATTCCCACACTTGAAGCGCTGGCGGCGGTGGACCTGCTGCGCCAGCATTTTCCCGACCTGCGCATCCGCTTCATAAACGTGGTGGATTTGATGACGCTGCAGCCGGCGAGCGAGCATCCACACGGTTTGCCGGACTCCGAGTTCGATTCGATGTTCACGATCGACAAGCCGATTATTTTTGCTTTTCACGGATATCCGTGGCTCGTCCACCGCTTGACGTATCGCCGCCACAACCACGAAAACCTGCACGTGCGCGGCTACAAAGAAGAGGGAACGACGACCACTCCCTTTGACATGACCGTGATGAACGACATGGACCGTTTTCATCTGGCCGCGGATGTGGTGGACCGCGTGCCTCGCCTCCAGCGCGTCGGAGCGCACTTCAAGCAATTTCTCCGCGACAAGCTGATTGATCACAAGCAATACATCATGGAAGTGGGCGATGACATGCCGGAAATTAAAAATTGGAAGTGGCCGTATTAGGTTTGAGGGGCGCATGCTTCAGCCCGTGGGGTTGCTTTCGCAATGCCGAAAAGCCACAGGCTGAAGCCTGTGCCACTAATTTCCCGGAAAAGGCTCAATGAATATCCTCGTCCTCAATGCCGGCAGCTCCAGCCTGAAGTTTCAGATCATCGCCACCGACCTCGAACGGATCAACCTGGATAAGGACGTCCGCCTGCTCCGCGGTGAGGTCGAGCGCATCGGCGCCGAGGCGGTCGTCACCGTGCAGAAAGGCGACGGGCCCCGGCAGAAACTCACCGCATCCTTGAAGGACATTTCCGGGGCGCTCGACTTCATCATCCGCTGGGCGGCCTCGCCGGATTCAGGGGTCTCGGAAATCCAGAGCATGTCTGACATCCACGCCGTGGGGCATCGAGTGGTACACGGCGGAGAATTTTTTACGGATTCCGTTCTGATCAACGACGAGGTCATGAAGGGAATCGAGAACTGCATCGACCTCGCTCCCCTGCACAATCCCACGAATCTTCGGGGAATCCGCGCGATGTGCGAATTGCTGGGCCCGCAAATTCCGCAGGTCGCCGTATTCGACACGGCGTTTCACCACTCTCTGGCGGAGCGCGCGTATTTGTACGCGATCCCGTACCACCTCTACCTTCGCTACCGGATCCGCCGGTACGGCTTCCACGGCATCTCCCACCGGTACATGGCCTATCGCTATCGCACGATCCGCAAACTCGAGCGTGAGCAAACCAACATCGTGAGCCTGCACCTCGGAAACGGATGTTCCGCAGCGGCCATTCGCGGCGGGCGCTCCGTCGACACATCCATGGGTATGACGCCGCTCGAGGGATTGGTAATGGGAACGCGGTCCGGTGATGTCGATCCCGCGATTCTGGGCTTCATCGCAGCAAAAGAGGGCCTCTCCCTTCATGAGGTCGAGACGCTGCTGAACAAGCAATCGGGCCTGCTCGGTATTTCCGGACTCACGCACGACGTGCGGGTCCTGCAAGACGAAGTGCAGGCGCACGACGACCGCCGCGCAAAGCTGGCCATCGACATGTTCTGCTACCGTGCGAGAAAGTATATCGGCGCCTTTCTCGCGGCCATGGGCGGCGCGGATGCCATCGTGTTGACGGGCGGGATCGGCGAGAATTCAGCTGTCGTTCGGGCGGGCATTTGCGAAGGACTTGAATGGGCAGGATTGTCGCTGGACGAGGAGAAAAACCAGAAAACAATCGGTGTGGAAGGCAGGATCAGCCGCGAGGATTCACGCCTGGCCGCCTATGTCATTCCCACCGATGAGGAATTATTGATCGCCCGAGACACGGCGCGCTGCATCCTGGGAGAGCCGAACCCGCAGTAAGTGGCACAGGCACTCTTGCCTGTGCGGGTTTGTAAGCCCCAGGTGCAGGCTACCCAGCCAGGCGACAATCTCGAAAACCGCACAGGCAGGAGT
>Ga0182024_10011151_pt1 | contig 18120 bp, 19 predicted proteins | sample P32metaG_FD_120480 | JGI IMG/M metagenome (GOLD analysis project Ga0182024, IMG submission 120480) | Permafrost microbial communities from Stordalen Mire, Sweden - P3-2 metaG (Illumina Assembly) | ecosystem: Environmental > Terrestrial > Soil > Wetlands > Permafrost | place: Sweden: Stordalen... | reverse complement strand
GAGCTCTCCGAGCGGCAGCTCCAGCTTACGACGCTCCACCTCAGCGCGCGTGCTCTCCAGAATGCGCTCCAGCACCGTTGGCGCCTGGGCGCTCATCGCGCGGTTGCCTCTGCCACACATGCCTGCGGCCGGCTCAACGTGCGGCCTCCGCGGGCGCGTACTGCCGGCTTGCCTGCAGATAGCGCTCCAGAGCGCTCTGTGCGCGCCCGTCCTCGATCGCAGCGCGCGCGGCCTGCACGCCATCCGCCAGCGTCTCCGCGACGCCGGCCGCGTAGATCGCGGCGCCCCCGTTGATCAGCGCCAGGTCGGCGCGCACCCCCGGCTCACCCGCCAGGATCGCGCGCGTCACCGCCGCGTTCTCCTCGGGGGTTCCGCCCTCGTAGCCGCCCTCAGCGGCGAGCTCGAGGCCGACATCGCCCGGGGTCAGGGTGTACTGACGCAGCTCGTCTCCGTTTACCTCGACCACACGCGTCGCCGCGCTGATCGAGACCTCGTCCAAGCCGTCCTCACCGGCAACGACCAGCGCCCGATGTACTCCCAGCCGCGCCAGCGCCCCGGCGATCGTCTCCAGGAAACTCGGGTCCGACACGCCGATCAGCTGTCGCTGTGCGCCCGCCGGATTCGTCAACGGCCCGAGCAGGTTGAAGATCGTTTTGACCGCGAGCTCGCGCCTCACGGGCACAACGAAGCGGGTTGCCTGATGGTGCGCGGGCGCGAACATGAAGCCGAAGCCCGCCTCCTCGATGCAGCGTGCCACGCCCTCCGGCGTCAAGTCGATGCGGGCGCCCAGCGCCTCCAGCAGATCAGCCGACCCCGACAGGCTCGTGGCCGAGCGATTGCCGTGCTTGGCCACCGCGCATCCCGCGCCGGCGGCGATCAGCGCAGCCGTCGTCGAGACGTTGAACGTGCGCTTCCCGCCTCCGGTCCCTGAGGTATCGAGCAGGTCCTCGCGCTCACTCGGCACGTGCGCGGCGAGCGCCCGCATCGTCCGCGCCAGCCCAACCAGCTCGTCGATCGTCTCGCCCTTGCACCGCAGCGCGATCAAAAAGCCCGCGATCTGGATCTCCGAGACCTCGCCATTCATGATCTCGCCCAGCACCTCGGCGGTCTCATCCGCGCTGAGGTTTCGGCGCGAGGCGAGCCCGTCGATCGCTCGTGTCAGGATCGCGTTAGGCATCGGCCGGCCCTTTGTCGGAACCTTCGAGGAAGTTCTTCAACAGCTGCCTACCTTCGTCAGTCAGCACCGACTCGGGGTGAAACTGGACCCCCTCCGCCGGCAGCTCGCGGTGACGCAGCGCCATCAATACGCCGCCCCCGCGCGCGGAGGACTCGAGGCAGTCCGGCAGCTGGGGATCGACCACAAGCGAGTGATAGCGCCCGACCGTAAGCGGCGTCGCCAGGCCCTTGAAGATCGTGCGACCGTCATGCTCGATCGTCGTCGCCTTGCCATGTACCGGCTCGTGCAGCATCACGTTGCCCCCGAACGCCTGGGCCAGCGCCTGGTGACCCAGACACACCCCGAGTGTGGGGATGCCGGCCTCGGGCAGTCGCCGTGCCACCTCCAAGGAGATGCCAGCCTGATCTGGCGTACACGGTCCGGGTGAGATCACGCAGCGCTCGTATCCCCTCTCCATCAACTCATCGACACTCGCGCGATCGTTTCGCACCGCACACACGTCGGACCCGAGCTCACCCAGATACTGGACGAGGTTGTATGTAAACGAGTCATAGTTGTCGATCACGAGCACTCTCATGGCCAATCCACCTGGGAGATCGCCAGCTCAATCGCCTGCATCACCGCGCGCGACTTCGCGACCGACTCCTCGTACTCATACTCCGGCTTCGCGTCCGCCACCGTCCCGCCCCCCGCCTGCACGTGGGCGACGCCGTCCTTGACCACGACCGTGCGGATGTAGATCGCCGTGTCGAGATCGCCGCCGTAGGTGACGTAGCCGACCGCGCCGCCGTAGCCGCCGCGCTTGACGGGCTCGAGCTCGTCGATGATCTGCATCGAGCGCACCTTCGGCGCCCCCGAGAGCGTGCCCGCCGGCAGCACCGAGCGCAGTGCGTCGAGCGCGCCGACCTCGCCGCGCAGGGTTCCCGAGACGGTCGAGACGATGTGCATCACGTGGCTGTAGGACTCGATCTCCATCAGCTCATCGACCGTCACGCTGCCGTACTCGCAGACGCGGCCGAGGTCGTTGCGTCCGAGGTCGACCATCATCACGTGCTCCGCGCGCTCCTTCTCGTCGGCGAGCAGATCGGCGGCGATCGCGCGGTCCTCGTCGGGCGTCGCCCCGCGCGGCCGGGTTCCCGCGATCGGCTTGGTGAGGACGTGCCGGCCGCTGACGGTCAGCAGCGGCTCGGGGCTCGCCCCCGCGATCTGGAAGTCGCCGAAGTCGAGGAAGTACATGTACGGGCTCGGGTTGACGGCGCGCAGGCCCCGGTAGATCGAGAACGCCTCGACGGGGCTCGGCGCCGACCAGCGCTGCGACGGCACCACCTGGAAGGCGTCGCCCGCGCGGATGTAGCGGATGATCCGCGCGACCATCTCCTCGAACTGCTCCCGCGACATGTTCGAGCGGAACTCCGGGACCTCGCGGGGGGCGCGCGGCTGCTCGCGCGGCACGGGCCCCGCCAGCGCCTCGCGCACGTCCGCGATCCGCGCGGCCGCAAGCCCGTAGGCGTGCTCGACGTCGGGCTCGGCGTCGAGGTTCGCGTTGGCGACGATCGTGATCGTGTGCTTGAGGTGGTCGAACACGACGAGCCCGTCGGTCAGCATCAGCGCGAGGTCCGGAAGCCCGACCGAATCGGGGTTCGCCGGGCCGAGCGGCTCGACCGCCCGCACCAGGTCGTAGCCGAACAGCCCGACCGCGCCGCCGAAGAACGGGATCGCGGCCGCCGGCGCCTGCAGCGGCGCCTGGTCGAAGCGCCGCAGTTGCTCGGCGGCCAGCGCGTAGGGGTCTCCCCCGTCCTCGAGCGACCACCGCACGACATCGTGAGGTTCGAAGCCGATGAACGACCAGCGCCCGACACGCTGGCCCAGCTCGGCCGACTCGAGCAGGAAGGCGGGACCGCCGGGGTCGAGCGCGCGCAGCTTCAGGAACGCCGAGACCGGCGTCTCGCAGTCGTCGACGAAGCTCACCGACAGCGGGATCAGGTTGTGCTCACGGGCCAGCTCCCGCGCCCGCTCGAGCGTCGGCGCGACCGGCAGCGAGCCCGCACGCGAACCCTCCGGCGACTGCGCGCTAGGAGCGACGCTCATCGAGCACCCGCTCGGCGTTGGCCAATGCGCGTCCACGACTGTGCAAGAGCACGAGCAGGTGATAGATCACGTCGGCTGCCTCTTCGTCCACGCGCTGATCGGACTCATCGCGCGCGGCGCGCGCGACCTCCTCGGCCTCCTCCATCACCTTCTCGCCGATTCGCCGCGGATCGTCCAGCAGCTCGACCGTATAAGAGCCCGCCGGGCGCTCCTGCGCGCGCGCGTCCAGCGTCCGCTCCAGGGCCGGCAGAATCTCGTGGGGTGCGGGCGGCTCGAGCTCGCCTCGGTGAAAGCACGTCCGCTCGCCCGTGTGACAGGCAGGACCCGCCGGTTGCACCAGCGCGAGCAGCGTGTCGCCGTCGCAGTCCAGCCGCAACGCCTTCACCGTCTGCGTGTTGCCGCTCGTTTCGCCCTTCTTCCACAGCTCGCCCCGCGAGCGACTCCACAGGTGCAGCTCCCCGGTCGCACGCGTGCGCTGCAGCGCCTGCTCGTTCATGTAGGCCATCGTCAATACCTCTCCCGAGTGCCAATCCTGGATCACGCACGGCACGAGGCCACGCTCGTCGTAGGAGATCTGCGCGTCGGTGGTTTGTTGCGCGTCGATGGTTTGCTCGCCGGCCGGTGTGCTCATCTGCGGGATTGTAGGTTGCGTGAGGACGATGGCATCGCTTTTGCACCGCAAGCTGCTCGTCCTCACCGGCAAGGGTGGCGTGGGCAAGACGACGGTATCCGCCGCGCTCGGCCTGCTCGCGGCAGATCGAGGACTGCGCACAATCGTGGTCGAGGTGGGAGAGCAGCGCCGGCTGGCAGAGTTGTTCGGTGTCCGCTCAGAGGACACCGGCGCCGAGACAGAACTCCGGCAGAACCTCTGGAGCATCTCGATCGATCCCGATCGGGCGCTACTCGAGTGGCTGCAATCGCTCGGTGGACGCGTCTCCGGCCGAGTGCTCGCATCGAGCGGCACCTTCCAGTACTTCGCGGCCGCCGCCCCCGGCGCGAAGGAGCTGATCAGCATGGTGAAGATCTGGAAACTCACCGGGAGCCGGCAGGGAGAACGCAAACGCTCCGGCGGCTATGACCTGGTGATTCTCGACGCGCCGGCCACTGGGCATGCCCTGGGGATGCTCCACTCGCCGCAGACCTTCGGCGCGATTGCGCGCGTCGGGCCGATCGCCTCCCAAACCAAGCAGGTGGGCGAGCTGCTTTCCGACCCCGCGCGCTCCGGGTATCTGGCGGTCGCCCTCCCAACCGAGATGGCCGTCACCGAGGCGCTCGAGCTCCAGGACGGCCTGCGCCGCCAGATCGACCGCTCGTTGCAGGCAGTCATCGTCAATGGCACGCTTCCCCGGCGCTTCTCCGCCGCGGAGCTCGCGCGGATCGACGGCTTGGATGGCGCAGCCCCCTTGGACGGGGGTGGCCGCCGCGACGGAAGCAACTCAATAACGCGCTCGGCAGCGCTGGCAGCGCGCGCGGTACACGATCGCGCAAACTTCCAACACAATCAACTCGCCCGCCTACGCCGTCGAGACTTCGAGGTCCATTCCCTGCCCTTCCTCTTCGTTCCCGAAGTCGACCTTCCGGCAATCGAGCAGCTCTCCGCGCACTTGTCGAGATGGGTTTAGGTTATTCCTAGCCGATCGAGTAATCCCTCATCTCCTCGCCAGTCGCGACGGACGCGCACCGACAAATCGAGGTGCACCTGAGAGCCAAGCTCCCGCTCGAGTTCCCGACGTGCAGCCACCCCGATCGCCTTGATCATGCGGCCCCTCGCACCAACCAGGATTCCCTTCTGGGATTCGCTCTCCACCCAGATCAGTGCCCGTACCCGCGCCAGTCTTTTTAGATTCCCGCCTACCCACTCGATCTCCTCGACAATCACCTCCACGGCATGAGGCAGCTCCTGAAAGGTGCGCTTGATGGCTGCCTCCCTGATCAGCTCGGCCAGCAACACGGCGAGCGGTTGATCGGAGCTAGCGCCATCCTCGAACATGAATGGCCCCTCCGGCATCGCCGCCGTCAGATGCTCAGTCAGCGCCTGCACGCCAGATCCCGTGCGCGCTGAGATCGGAAAGACATCCTCGGAGATCTCGAGCTCGATCGCTTGCTCTAACACAGCGATCATCTCTGCCCGCGTCAGACGATCCGCCTTGTTCACCGCAATCGTCACCGCGGCGCTTGCGCCCGCGAGCGCCTGCGCGATGAAACGGTCGCCGGGGCCCACACCCTGCTCGCCGTTCAAAACCATCAATGCCGCGTCGCAGCCCTCCAGCTCCTGGCGCACTCGCTGGGCCATCCGCTCGGTGAGGGCATCGCGCGGGCGTTGCACGCCCGGCAGATCCACGAGCACCATCTGACAGTCGCCGCTGCTGCGCACCCCACGGATCGCTCGCCGCGTGGTCTGTGGGCGATCGGAGACGATCGCCACCTTCTTCCCCACGAGCGCGTTCACGAGCGTCGACTTGCCCACGTTCGGCCGTCCGGCAAGCGCAACGAAGCCACTGCGGGTGCGTCCGCGACTGCTCACCGCGGCTCCCGGGATTCCTGAGACTCTCGAGCCAGTAGCTCTGCCTGCAGCGCCAGCATCTCGCCGCCATCAGTCTCGTGATCCATGCCCACCAGATGCAGGACACCGTGGACGATCGCCTCACGCAGATCTCGCGTGTGCTCAGGACAGATAACCACGTCGCCCAGCTCCCTCACGGGGCCGCCGAGTGGAGTGGAGCCCTCGAGCGGGGCGGCGCCGTCGATCGGAAAGGACAGCACGTCGGTCGGGCCCTCCTTCGCGCGATGCTCGAGGTTCAACCGCGCGATCCGCTCCTGATCGACGTACTCGATCGCCAGATGCCCCTCCCGCACACCCGCCGAAGCGGCCGCCAGAGCGCAGAGGCTCCACACCGTGGCTCGCGGGGGGCCATCGGGAGCAAGATGCGCGGCAAAGACCTCAACCTCGAGCATCGCGCGCCGAATCCCCGTCGAAGCTCAGGCGCGGCGGCGATCGGCGGCGAGCTGGACGATCTCCGATCGGTCCGGGGCCTCGCGCTGGGAGTGCTCGTCATAAGCCTCCACGATCCGCTGCACGAGCTTGTGGCGCACCACGTCCTCTCCACCAAAGCGCAGGAACTCGATGCCCTCGACCGCGCCCAACACCTCACCCACCACGATCAGTCCCGACTGCTGCTCGCGCGGCAGATCCACCTGCGTGACATCGCCCGTCACCACCATCCTCGAGCCGAAGCCCAGCCGGGTCAAAAACATCTTCATCTGCTCGGGCGTGGTGTTCTGAGCCTCATCGAGGATCACGAACGAGTCGTTGAGCGTACGTCCCCGCATGAAGGCGAGCGGCGCGATCTCGATCACGCCGCGCTCTAGGTACTGCGAGACCTTCTCCGGGTCGAGCATGTCGTGCAGCGCATCGAACAGCGGACGCAGATAGGGATCGACCTTCGCCATCAAATCGCCCGGCAAGAACCCCAGCCGCTCGCCGGCCTCGACCGCCGGGCGCGTGAGGATGATGCGATTCACCTCGTGGCGCGCAAGCGCGGCGGCGGCCATCGCCACCGCCAGAAACGTCTTCCCGGTGCCCGCCGGCCCCACCCCGAAGGTGATCGTGCTCGAGCGGATCGCGTCGACGTAGCGCTTCTGGTTGACCGTCTTTGGAGCCACGCGCAATCCGCGATGCTGCCAGAGCACATCCTCCAGCACCCGTGCCGGGGACTCGTGCGCATCCAGCGCGCCGGTCACGGCCGCGATCATCCCCGCGTCCAACTGGTGACCGCGCTCGATCAGCTTCGCCAGCTCGCGCACGACGTGCTCGCCAACGTGCGTTTCATGCTCATCGCCGTCGAAGGTGATCAGGTTCCCGCGCAGGAACACCTCGCACTCCAGCTGCTCCTCCAACGCACGCAAGACGGTGTCCTGACTGCCCGCCAGCTCGGCGGCGACCTCATTCGGCAGCTCGATCTGAGATCTCATCCGTTGAGCGCGCTCATCCGCCGAGTGCGCCCCGCACGAGCGCCGATACGCGCTTGCCGTCGGCGCGGCCGTCGACGGCCGCCATCGCCTTGCCCATCGCGCGACCCATGTCCTTCACCGACTCCGCTCCGCTGTCGCGCACAGCCTGCTCCACGATCTCTTTCAGCTCCGTCTCGGAGAGCTCCGGTGGCAGATAGCCGGCGATCAACTCGCCTTCGGCCTCCTCGGCGCCGGCACGATCATCCTGCCCGGCCTCGCTATAGGCCTGGGCTGCCTCCAGGCGCCGTTTGCGCTCGCGGCGCAGCACGGCCAGCTCGTCGTCTGAGCCTTCCTTCGCGGCCTTCTGCAGCTCAGAGAGGACGAGTCGCAGCGCGCCGACCTTCTGTTTATCGCCGGCGCGCATCGCGTCGTGCAAATCGGTCTTCACTTCGTCGAGTATCGCCATCTCAGATCAGGATACGCCGGTCAGCCGTCGTCGTCCTCACCCGCTAACGGCGTCGGATCTCCCAAACGACCCGGGGCGGAAGTGTCGCGGCCGAACAGCAGCGCGACGTTCCAGTCCATCAGTAGACGCAACTTGCGTCCCAAGCCGGGCATCAGCAGCAGGTGATAGGTGCGAGCGATGAACCACGCCGGCAGACCATGCCAGCGCACGCCAAGCGTGAGCGCGACGGCCTCGGTGTCGCCCAGCTCGGCGACAACCCCTTTGGTGCGATACCGAAACGGCCGCACCCTGCCGTTGCCGAGCGTAGCGGCAACGTTACGGGCCACCAGCCGCCCCTGGCGAATCGCGTGCTGCGCGGTCGGAGGACACGGCTGTCCTTTCCTCGCGGGATCGGGAACCGCCGCGCAATCGCCGATTGCCCATACGTGCTCGTGACCTTCCACGCGCATCGTGCGATCCACGATCACTCGTCCATCTCGCTCGCAAGGCAGACCCAACCTCCCGACAACGGGGCTCGGCTTGATCCCCGCCGTCCACACCACCGTGCGCGCCGGGATCCGCTCGCCGCCGGAAAGCGTCGCGTCGCGCTCGGTGATCTCTTTGATCGTGGTCTCCGTGCGAACCTCGACCCCTCGCGCGCGCAGCTCACGCGCCGCGAACTCCGAGAGGCCCCGCGGCACCTCCTGCATGATGCGGTCCTTGGCCTCCACCAGAACCCAGCGCATCCCCGCGGCGCGAGCACGCGGATAAAGATCGATCGCTTGCGCGGCGAAGTCCTGCAGCTCGGCCAGACCCTCGACGCCCGCGTAGCCCGCGCCGACGAATACGAACCCCAGATACTCCGCGCGCTTGACCGGGTCCTCGAGCGACTCGGCGATATCCATGCAGCGCAACACTCGATTGCGCAGCGCGGTGGCATCTGAGAGGGACTTGAAGCCGATCGCATGCTCGGCCAGACCTGGGATCGGCAGCGTACGCGAGACCGAACCCAGCGCCACGATCAGCTGGTCGTAGCCCAGCTCGATCCGCTCCCCATCGATTCGCTTCACGCCGAGCGTTCGTCGGAGCGGATCGCCTCCAGTCACCTGGCCGATCACCAGGTCGGTGTGCCGTAGCTGCGAGCGCAGCGGAACGACCACGTGGCGCGGATCGAGCGTGGCGCCGGCGGCGCCGGGGAGCAGCGGGGTGTAGAGCATGAAGTTGGCCTCGTTGAGGAGCGTCACCCTCGCGCTGTTCGCGGGCAGCAGCCGCTCCAAAGCGCGAGCGGCATAGAACCCGCCGAAGCCACCGCCCGCGATCACGATCTCCCAAGCCATCCTTCAGAGGCTAGAGCGGATATGTGGTCGAGACCAATGACACGAGGTGATGAGGAGGGCGGCGAGGGTCGATCCCACTAGGCGGGCAGCCAGCCAATATGGTGCGGGCCGTGAGCGAGCCTTCCTCTCCATATGCCGACGCCCTCGCTCCGTTCCTGGCGGAGGTGGAGCGCCTGCGCCCCACCGATGCAGAAGTGTTCGACGCCCACACACATCTCGGCCTCGACGAGGATGGGCGCTCGCTCACCCTGCCGCAACTGCTCTCGCAGCTCGATGACGCGGGCGCGCGCAGAGCCTGTGTGTTTCCGCTGCACGACCCCGAGCGTAGCCCGGGCTATCGGGTGCCCAACGACCGCGTGCTCGCCTGGGCGGGAGAAAGCGGAGAGCGACTGATCCCCTTCTGCCGTCTGGACCCGGCCGAAGAGCCACTGGCGGAGGGCGAGCGCGCGCTCGCGGCCGGCGCGCGCGGGATCAAGCTGCACCCCCGCGCTCAGGCCTTCGGGTTCGACGGACCGGAGATGGAGGGCATCTTCGCGCTGGCCGAGGCGGCCCGTGTGCCGATCCTGATCCACGCGGGACGCGGCCTCCCGCCGCTGGGGGACGAGCTCGTCGAGATCACCCTCCGCCATCCCGAGGTGGTTCTGATCCTCGCTCACGGCGCGATCTGCGACCAGGGGATCATCACCTCGCGCCTGGCGGATCACCCGGGCGTGCTCTATGACATCTCCTGCTTCTTCGCACTCGACGTGATCGAGCTGCTCGCGCGCGCGCCGATCGAGCGCATCGTGTTCGCCTCCGACCCGCCCTACGGCCTGCCCGCCGCCTCGCTGTACATGGCGCTGCGCGTAGCCGCCCACGCCGGCCTCGACGAGAACGCCATACGGGGGATGCTTGGGGGCACGATCGCCGGGCTCCTCGACGGCCACGGCCTACCGGCAGTCACTCCCCCGCGGCGCGGAGACTCGATCGCCCTCTCCGGTCGCCTCGCGCGGGTATACGGCTACGGCAGCCTGGCCGGGCCAGCGATCTTCATGGGATCGGCCGAGCAAGCCCAGGCGATGCTCGACATGGCACTCGCGGCCTGCCGCGACCCCGATCCGGGAGACGTCGGTGAGGCGCTCGAGACGATCGAAGCGGCGTTGAGCGCCGCCGGTGCTCTGCTTGCGCTGCAGAGCGAGGACGGCACACGCGCGGCGATCGATCTGGTCTACCGCGCGAACGTCCTCGCCGCCACCGAGCTGCCTGATTGATCGCCGGCGACTAGCCACACGACCGCCCACTCCCCGCGCTCGCGCCGCTCACGCTCGCGCATACCGAGGCGCTCAGCAAAGGCCCCAGCCACCTCGTCCACCTGCTCCTTCAGCAGCCCCCCGGCAAGCAGATGCGCAGGCGGACTGGGCATCTCACGCGCCAGATCGAGCAGCAAAGGACGCAGCAGGTTCGCCACCACCACGAGCGGCCCCGCCGGCCTGTCCGCCTCAGCATCCGCGTAAGCCTCCTGCCTCTCCACGTCCTGCATCTCCAAATCCAGCCAGGGCAGCGTCTGCGCGCGCAGGTCGAAGCGGCGCACCTCGATCCTCACCCCGTTGACCTTCGCGTTCTCGCGCGCGGCCGCCACGCTCTCGCGCTCGTGGTCGAGGCCAAGCACCGGAGCAAACCCCAGTCGCGCGGCGGCGATCGCCAGGACCCCCGACCCGGTGCCGACGTCCAGCAACGGCCCAGGCTCGCTCTCCAGCGCGATCAGCTCCAGCAGCAGCTCCAAACAAAGACGAGTGGTGGCGTGAGCGCCCGTGCCAAACGCCTGCCCCGGGTCGATCACGATCTCCTCGGCGTCCTCGCGATCGCTCGGCGCCTCCCACGGGGGTCGCACATGCAGCGCAGGAAGTCCTCGCGGAGGCTCGATCAAGACTGGGCGATGGAAGCGCTTCCAGCGCTCGGACCAGTCCTCAGCGACCTCGGTGCTCGAGACCTCCACGGGCGTCTGGCCCACGGCCGCGTGCAAGTCGGGGATCTCCGGCAGCTCTCCCGGCGCCCCATATACGGCGTACTCGACCATCTCCTCGCCAAGCTCCACCTCTTCCACACCGGCGGGCGCGAGCTCCAACAGCTCAGCCAGGACAATCTCCGCGTCCTCGCGCCCGACGCGCACCGCGAGACGGATCACGCCGCTTGGCCGCTTCCAGGCCTATGGGAGATCACGCCGCTTGGCCGCGCAGCGTACGACGCAGCTTGGCGAACATCGATTCCTCAGAGCGCAGGTTCTCCTCGGTGAGCGTTCCATTCAGTTGCCCCAGGAGCTCGCGCTGCTCCTCGCTCAAACGGCGCGGAATCACGACGTTGACCACCACGCGCAGATCCCCGCGCCGGCCACGCCCCAGCGCGGGCATCCCCTCGCCCCGCAGCGTGAGCACCTCGCCCGGCTGCGTGCCGGCCGGCACGTCAACCGAGGCCATGCCATCCAACGTCGGCGTCTGCAGCGTCGCGCCGAGCGCCGCCAGCGGGGCCGCAACATCAAGCGCCGCGATCAGATCATCGCCTTCGCGCACCCACCGCTCATCCTCGCGCACCCTGACGAGCACGTAGAGGTCGCCCGCGGGAGCACCCCTCTCACCGGCATGTCCATGCTCGGAGAGCCGAATCCGCTGACCGTCGGAAATCCCAGCCGGCACATCGACATCGAGCTCGCGCTGAGCGGCCTTGCGCCCTCGGCCACGGCACTCACGGCAGGGCTGCTTGGGCACGCGACCATCACCGTGGCAGACATCACAGAGCACCGTGCGCGCCATCTGCCCGAACGGCGTGCGAGTCACCGCCTGCAGCTGTCCATGCCCACCGCAGCGCTCACAGGTCTCGATCGGCGTACCCGGCTCGGCGCCATTGCCGTGACAGTGCTCACAGCGCTCGACCGCCTCGTAGGTGACAGCCACCTTCGCACCGTTAGCCGCCTCGATCAGATCCACCTCGATCGCCACCGCCAGGTCGCCACCCGATGGCGCACCGGAGCGTCCACCGCTCGCGCCAGCACCCCCGAAGAACGCATCGAACAGGTCACTGATCGAACCAAACGCGTCGAAGTTAGGGGCGTACCCACCAGAACGCAGGCCCTCATGGCCGTAGCGGTCATATGTGGCCCGCCGCTGCGGGTCTGAGAGGATCTCGTTGGCCTCGGCGGCCTCCTTGAACTTCTCCTCAGCCTGGGGGTCGTGCGCATTGACATCCGGGTGCAGCTCCATCGCCAGCGCACGGAAGGCCTTCTTGATCTGCTGCTCAGAGGCGTCGCGCTGCACGCCGAGCACCTCATAAGGATCGCGGGGCATGTCTGTGGTGTCAGTTCTCGGCATAGGCATCTTCGACAAATCGCGAGAGCTCATGCGCCGCCTCGCGCACGGTGACGATCGCACCGGCATAGTCCATGCGCACCGGTCCGATCACCGACACGGTGCCCAGCTTGCGTCCTCCAACCCCGTAACCGGTCGCAACCAGGGCGAGCGAGCGCATCGCGGGGATCTCGTTCTCGTGGCCAATCCTCACGTACACCCCTGACTCCCCGAGCGCCGCTCGCAAGACCCGCAAAAGCGCGACGCGGCGCTCGAGCAGGCTCATCAGCTCGTTGATCTGAACAGTGTCATGGATCTGCCCGGCGGCAAACAGACGCGCCGTGCCATCGAGATAGAGATCGTCCTCCGCCTCGGAGGAGATGCCGCTGAAGGCCGCCGCCAAACGCCCCAAGAACGTCAGCTCCGTGCTCGACAGACTCGGGTCGGCCAAGCGCTGGTGGAGCATCCGCGCCCCCAACCCCAGGCCGAGAAGCCGCTCGTTGAGGTACTCCCCCGCCCACGCCACGAGTCCCGGATCGACCGTGCTCTCGAAGGTCACGAGCATCTTCGAGACGCCGCCAGTGGAGGTGATGATCACGACCATCACCACCTGCGGTTGCAGCGCCAGCACCTCGACGTGCCTGATCGTCGCCGTGTGCATTGCCGGAGCGGAGACCACGGCCAGCAGATTGGTCACGTGCGAGAGGGTCTCGGTGGTCGCGCGCATCGCCTCCTCCACCTCGCGCCGAATCAGCGACAGCTCCAGTCGCCGTGCCGGCACGAGACCCTCTCCGGAGGCGAGCATGCGATCGACCACATAGCGTTGACCCGCGTCCGTAGGGACACGGCCCGCCGAGACGTGCGGATGGGCCAGCAGGCCGTGCTCCTCGAGCAGCGCCAGCTCATTGCGCACGGTGGAGGGCCCGCAATCGAGCTCCGTATCAGCGGCAAGGGATCTCGACGCCACCGGTTGCCCAGTCCGCAGGTAATCGTCCACCACCTTGCACAGGATCAACTCCTGTCTGGGAGTCAGCACGGATTCGATTCTAGGAGCCGCGGTGGCTGGCACATGGAGCGGCGGCCCGGGCGGTCCACGCGGGCGTCAGTGCCTATGCGATCTCCAGCTCGGCCTCGGCGTTGCGGATGATCTGCTTGCCCGCCTGCTCGGCCACGGTGTCGACGATGACCCGTCCGCCGCTGGACTCGCGCACCGTGCCACTCACGAGCACCTCCTGCTCAGGCACGCCCATGCCGCGGAACTGCACCGATAGACGCTTGAGATGACCGGGTCCTCCCGCGGCCTCGGTCTGTGCGCGGGCAACCTGAGCCATGCTCCACAGGCCATGCAGGATCCGCCCGGGCAGACCGACGGCTTTGGCGAACTCCTCGTCGATGTGAATCGGGTTGAAATCACCGGAGGCGCCCGCGTAGCGGTTGGTGAGGAACTTGTCGGGTGTGACTCGGACCTCGGGGATCTGTGCTCCCACTGAGAGATCTGCCATGTGGCTCACACTCCTCTGACGATGTTGGTCCAGATGCCGCGGCAGACCTGCTCGCCACGCTGATTTACGGAAATCGACTCGAACACGTAGTAGCCGCGCCCGTCGCTCTCAGAGATGTCCTTGACGCTTGCCGTCGTCGTGATCTCATCGCCCGCCACGACCAGCGGCCCCCACTGAAACTCCTGGCCGCCGTGGACCATCATCGCGAAGTTCAGTTCGATCTCCGGGTCAAAGATCGGCGGGCCCACAGACGGGGCGCTGTAGACCACCGCGAACATCGGCGGCGCCACAACGTCTGAGTAGCCGGCCGCGCGGGCCGCCTCCACGTCGAGGTGCACGGGATTGGTCTCACCCACAGCACGGGCGTACTCCTTGATCTTCTCCCGGCCCACCGCGTACAGCGTGGGCTCGTATGTCTTGCCGACCGCTTGACTGTTGACTGGCACCGGACTTGGCTCCTCGTGCGCGGGGACGATTACGTGGTTGCTCAGGATGCCGCGGCGCGCCAGTTTACGCGGCCGGCATGCCGCGCGGCGTGCGGCTCTGCCGCGCGGCGTGCGGCGTGCGGCTCGATGCCAGACGGTGGGGGCGCCATATGACGCCCCCACCGCTGTACTCGCCACGACACGGCGTCAAGACGCCTAGAAGACGAGGCCGTCATCCTCAGCGCCCGCGCCAACTCCAACGAGCTCGCTGGCCGATCTCTGATCGATCTCGTCTCTGGGACCCTGGTCGCCAGACTCACCTTCATCCCGCTCGCCGGGGCTGTCCAAGAACATGACCGTATCGGCAATGACGCTCACCGTTTGACGCTTCTGCCCGTCGGAGGTTTCCCACTCGCGCCAATCCAGCCGGCCGTCGATGGCGACCCGACGGCCCTTACGGGTATAGCGACTGACGTTCTCGGCCCGCTCGCCGAAGACGCTCACGTCGAAGAAATTGGGCTTCTCCTGAAAGTCGCCCTCCGCATCACGGCGAGTCGAGTTGCAGGCAACCCGAAAGTTACACACACTCGAGCCCGAGGGCAACGAACGCAGCTCGGGATCTCTGGTCAGATTTCCGATCAGTACGACGCGGTTGATGGTGAAGCTAGACATCATGGTCTCCATTCATTGATTGTGTTACCCACCAGAAAAAACCTACGTCGCGCTTGGGACGGTTCTCTCGCTTGGCCCTGCAGGGACCCCTCACTTAAGCCTGTAGCCGACTCCCCAGACATTGATCACCCAGCGCCCGGGTGGGTGATCATCCGCTCCAACGAGCTTGCGACGCAGACGGCTGGCGTGACTGTCGACGGTGCGGGTGGCCGCACACGACCGGTATCCCCATACCAAGCTCAACAGCTCCTGCTTACCGAATACACGGTCCGGGACACTGGCAAGCGCAACGAGCAACTCGTACTCCAACCGGCGCAGATCGAGGCGTTGGCCATGCAGAGTCGCCGTGTGAGCCTGCACGTCGATCGCAAGCGGCCCGACCTGGAGACACGGTTCTTCACCGGAGATACTCTCGCTGCGACGCAGAACCGCCCGCAAACGCGCCCGCAGCTCTAGATACCGAGCGGGACGAGGAAGAAAATCGTCAGCTCCGGCCTCGAAGGCCCGGAGCATGTCGAGCTCCTGCCCCCCCGAGGAGACCACGATGACTGGAAGCTCTCGTGTCCAGGGAGCACTCTCCCGATCGCTGTCGCGTATCTCCCCGAGTAGCACCAAGGCGTCCCGCGGCGTGTCGAGATCTCCGATGACCACCAGCTTTGGCATGCGCTGTGCGGCCAAGGTCCGGGCATGCTCGGCGGTGCGCGCGAGCTTGGCGTGGTAGCCGTCAGCGCCCAGTTGCTCGACGATCGATTCTCCCAGAACCCCATCGGACTCGACCACGAGGATCGCCGTGGGGTCGGAGTCTCGATCGGCGTGGAGGGTGTGTCGCCACACCACTGCAGGAGCGTTCATCCGAGCTCCACCTCGCGTGGGCTGATCCCCAGGCCACAGCGCGCGATCAACGCCAGCACGTCGCTGTGAATCCAGGGCGTGGGGGCGCTTTTGCCGCCCTCCGGAGCGATCCCCAGACGTCGAGCCAGCCAGCTCGTCTCGCCGCTTTCATTACCTCTGGAATCGTGTTTAACCCTCCCGCAACGCATCGCGATCTCACTCATGGTCAGTCCTTGCGTCGTGGCAACAGCGAGCACAGCTCGCCGCAGCCCCCGGTTGAGGACGATCTTGCTCGCGTCCATCCGTGCGCACTCGGCACGAAGCACCGCGATCGAGACCTCCCCATTGTCACGGTGCAGTGCGAGCGCCCTGTGTGTGAGTGTGCGCACCGGCTCGTAGCTCTCGAGGCTTGCGATCACCTCACGCATGCTGATCGACGCAAATGACTCCTGTTCCCCAGAGGACGACTTGCGCCACCAGCGCAGCTCCGGGATCGACATCCCGGTGGAGTTGATCTCCAGGCAGTAGGTGCGTCCCTGCCTGTCGGTGAGCTCCTTGACGCTCGGCGCCGCTTGCGAGCGAGGCTCGAGCGCCTCCGCGTCGGCGAAGGGCTCGAGCGCCAGATCCTCCGGGGTGACGCACCTGCACCAGCGACCCGCTGGATTTTGCAGATATTGCTCACATGCCACCGCGGCGTTCTCCCGAGGCTCATCGGCGGCGAGGTGCGCCACGAGACGACGGTCGCCGAGCGTGACGGCGTCGCGGTCCACGACGAGCACGCTGCCACAGGCGCCGGGAAGCGCAACCACGCGACGGAGAGAACCCTTGGAATCGATGTAGCCGCCCAACAGGCCGGACTCGTTTTTGGAGGCACCCCGCTTGGCTCTCGCGGAAGGGCCGGTCTTGGGACGCACACCCTCCGTCCGGCTTCGCGATGTAACGCGTGCCTTGGGCCGAGCCGCTTGGCGGGCGATCGGGGGCGAGCTGGCGAGAGTCATGGCTTGTCTCCTGGTCGATCCAGTCCGGGCAGTCGCCCGGGGGAGTTGTTGGAAGGCCTTGTAGGAGCCGATCGGGGTGCTTTCAAGGGCGGGCACTTGGACTCGAACGGCGTAGCGCGAGCGTCCGAGATCCCCCCCTTTAGGGGGGTCTCGGAACGCCCTGTCAAGCTGGCAACTCGCGCGTCAAAGTTGGCGCGAAAACGCTCACGTCGGTCGACATCTCGACAGGAACGGACGACTCGCTCCCGACCGGTCTGACTACTCGCCGATCGGTTTCCCGCCGAGAAGATCGCGAGGCTCGGCCACCGACTCGCCTGCCCGCGGATCGCCTCCTGCCGCGGACACGCGCACATCTGGCGGCAGCCGGGGGACGCCGTAGCCGCGTAGAAGTCCCTCGTGCGCGTCGCGCTCGGCCACAAACAGAATTCCCTCTCGTCCCGGGTACTCCCAGTCGATCGGGTACTCACCGGCGTACGCGCGACAGGCTGTCAGCACCGCGTCCGCCCGCCTTGCGCACTCCCGGGCACGGCCACGGTCACGGCACACGAACACAATCAAGGGCGGCACCCCGAGCCGGCGTCCATAGCGGTTGGTATGAACCGCCCAGCCGGCCACGAGATGGTCGTAGCGCTCGAGCTTTGCCGCCGACCGACCGGTGGGCAGACGGTCATCGAACTCGACGAGCAAATCGATCGTGCCCATCCCCGCGGCCGCTTCCGAGACCAGGTCCTGCGCGCTGATGCCCTCGGTGAGACCCATCTCCGCCGCGCGCGCTTGCGCCGCGACGCGCTCACGCAGCGCTCCGGGCAGCTCGATGCTCACGTCTGGGCGAACCGTCTCGAAGCGCTCCACCTGTACCCGCTCGCCCCGCGGATCGGTGCGCATGAATTCGTGCGGGGCACGCCCACCCGGGAGAGTCAGATCGCTCGGTCCGAGCGCCGCGCGTCCTTCTGCTCCAGAACGTTGCGGCGGGGACAGCACAGATTCGCTGGCGCCGCGCAGCTTCAGCGGTGCGCCGTCCACGGCATGCTCGAGCGCCAGCACCCAGCCGGTCACGTGCACGTCGTGGCGCGCTTGGCGCAGCAGCCGATCGCCCTCCACCGGCGCTGCCGGCGACGGAGGTCCTGACAGTGTGTCGACGTCGTCCTGCTCCAGCTCGGTCAAACGGTCGTGGGCGTGCAGCAGCTCGAGACCGGCAGCGGTGACCGCATAGCACATCGGCACTCCTCCACCATCACGGCGATGGAACTGGAAGCGCCGCACCAGACCGGCGTCTGAGAGGCGCTTCAGGCGACGCTGGGTGGTGGTGACCGCCCGCCCTGGATTGAAGCGACGATGTATTTGACTGCCCAACACGTGGCGCATGCATGCCACGAG
>Ga0182024_10011150_pt1 | contig 18120 bp, 21 predicted proteins | sample P32metaG_FD_120480 | JGI IMG/M metagenome (GOLD analysis project Ga0182024, IMG submission 120480) | Permafrost microbial communities from Stordalen Mire, Sweden - P3-2 metaG (Illumina Assembly) | ecosystem: Environmental > Terrestrial > Soil > Wetlands > Permafrost | place: Sweden: Stordalen... | reverse complement strand
CTCGTACTCGCGCGCCTGTAGCGTCGCGAAATCTCGCCCGGAGCAAGCGCGGGCGTGGAAGCCTCGACCGCCATGATGCGGCCCGCAGACTGCCACGCCGTGAGCCGGCCTCTACAGGCTTAGACCCGCGAGCGACCCGCAACCACCCATAACTGCTCGCTCATGGTGAGGAAGGGGTCAACGGTTCGAGTCCGTTGGAGGGCTTCTTCAGAAGGTGAACGGCGATACGTAAAGCGTCCTTGACATCGCGCCGATGTCAAGGTACCTTTACCCCGTGCGGAATCGGGTTCGAGAACAGCGGGTAGCGCGGGGCATGTCGCAGGCTGAGCTCGCCGCGGCGCTTGGCGTCTCACGCCAGACGGTGATCTCGATCGAAGGCGGTCGTTACTCGCCATCTCTGCCGCTCGCGTTTCGGATCGCGCGCGTCTTTGTCATGCCGGTTGAACAGCTGTTCGACTCTGAGGAGGAGGTGAGCGGATGACCGTGGGCAAGCATCGTCGTCTGTGGACGCCGGCGATAGCAGTCGTTGCTGGTACGGCGATCGCCGCCGCGGTTGGTATTCACAGCAGTTGGTGGTCCGCCCTCGCCTCAGAGCTGGTGGCGCTCGGCTGGGCGGTCAGCCTGTACGTGATCGGCGGAAAGGACACCGACATCGGCGCGGCCGTCGGTGCTCAAGGGGACGAGCGCCAGGAACTCGTCAAGCTTCGCGCCGCGCGGCTGTGCCTGGCGGTGGTCGTCGTCGCAATCGTCGCCGGCTGTCTGATTGCTGCCGCGACCAAGCACGCCATCTGGCCGTTTCAGCTCTTCGCTGTCCTCGTCGGTGTCGCGTACTTCTACGGGCTGTGGTTTTACGGCACCGGCCGCGAGGAAGCCGATGCCGCGGCGCGCGAGCACGAGAACCATCCAGATGGCCTCTGAACTCGCCATGCCCTCCCGTCCCGGGCGACACAGCCTTCGCAGCACTGACCGAACGTTCTCGGCTGAGACCGAAAACGCAAACAAACAGCCACGACCTGAGGCCGAAAGGCGATCATCATGAGCGCGACACTCCAACTCTCCCGCCCCTTCCGGATAGTCGACTGGGCTTTCCCGTTCAAGATCGTGCTCGACGGACGGACCGTCGGCAAGATCAACAACCGCGCCAGCACCGAGATCCAAGTCGAAGCCGGCACGCACACGCTCAAGCTCGACTATTACGTCGGGCTGACGAGCCCGACCGTCACGTTCGACGTCAGCGACAACGACACCGTCCAGTTCGTCTGCCACGCGCGACCCGCCGTGACGGGCCTTCCATGGCTCATCGGATCGCTGCTGTTCCAGCACGACGCGTGGATCGTCCTCGAACGTGCTTGACGGCGAATCGTCGGCACGCGACAACGCCACGCCGACTGCTGCTTTGCCAAGCCAAAGCAGCACCCCGGTCCGCTTTCGATCTCGCGATTGCCCGCGCGCGAAGGGAGCCGACCGCCTCCAATGGGCAGAAACCCGGCGTCGCGCCTCAAAGGGACGTGTCTGCCTGCCGATGCACGAGGAGTGGACGCCAGTGCCCCGCCGTCACTACGCCGCATCGCGGTATCCCGACGCCACGCTCTGCTCGCACGGGTGCGCGCGATCCCGTTCGCGTTGCTCGTCGGCGTAGTGGTGGTCGGAGCGGTCACCGTCGGGTACGGCGAGATGCTCGCCACGGCGGCGCGCGCGGCGCAGGCCACAACCGCGGCGGCCCGGACCGAGCACGCATCGGCGGTGCCCGAGTTCGGCAACCCCCAGGGGCACTTCGATGTGCCGGTCGCCGGCCGCGCGGTCGATGCCAGGCATCCCAACCACGTGATCGGGAACGGCACGCCTGCTGGTTGCACGTCTGCCGCCGTGGTGCGCGACGTTGCCGCCGGCGGCATCATCGCCTTCAACTGCGGGCCCAAGCCCGTCACCATCCTGATGACCAAGACCGCCAGCGTGATCAAGACCCGGCGCCTGGTCGTGTTGGACGGCGGCGGGCTGATCACACTCAGCGGAGGCGGCAAGCGCCGAATCCTGTACTCGGACACCTGCGCAGGCACGTGGTCGACCGACGACTGCGTCGACCAGCCGTATCCGCAGATCGTGGTCCAGAACATCACCTTCGAGGACGGCTACGACGACGCGCATCAGGCCACCTGCACTGCCAACACCCCGGCCTGCTGGTACGGCGGCGTCGACGGCGGAGGCGCCATCTACGTCGAGGGCGGCCAGTTCAGGGCGGTCAGCTCGCGGTTCCTCGACAACCGCTGCTACGCCTACGGTCCTGATCTCGGCGGGGGCGCCATCCGCGCTCTGGCCCTCTACAAAAACCGCCCCGTGTACATCACCGACGACACCTTCCGCGGCGGCCGCTGCTCAAACGGCGGGGCACTGAGCAGCATCAGCGTCCAGTGGGACGTCCTCAACAGCCAGTTCATCAACAACAAGGCCGTCGGCTGGGGGGCCAACCCGGCCTCAGGCGGGACGCCGGGCGGCGGCAGCGGCGGTGCCATCTACCTCGACGGCGAGGACGACAACGTGCTGATCGCCGGCACCGCGATGGACGGCGACCGTGCCAGAGAGGGCGGCGGCGCGGTCTTTGACGTCGTGGACACCGGCTGGGGCGCGCTGACTTTCAACGAGTCACATCTGCACAACGACATCAGCGGCGCGTTCCAGACCTTCCCCGGTGTCTACTACGACATCGACGGGAACGACAGCGTCCCGGTGATGATCAGGTCCACCGACAGATGACCGGCTAACGACACGCGCCTAGTCGGCGCGCGCTGTAACAGCCACGCGTAGGACGACGCCGCGGCGGCGACGTAGACTTGAGCCCTGACGGAGCGGCGAGCGGTACGCCGGGGGCGCGGGCCGATCGGCACGGGTGCGAGCCCGGCTGCGTCACGGAGGCATAACGACAGAAGAGCGAGCGGGGGAGGTCCGCGATGGCGATCGTGGAACGCAATGTCCAGATCAAGGCCTCGCCGCAGGAGACCATGGCGCTCCTGAGCGATGCCAGTCGCTGGCCGGACTGGTATCCGGGCATGACGGAGATCGAGATCGCCGCTCCCTTCCCCGAAGCAGGGGGCAAGGTCACTTTCAAGGTGAAGTCGGCAGGCATCTCCATGCCGGTCACCGAGACGGTTCTCGACTACCAGCCGGGCAAGCTGCAGGTTCTCCAAATGGACGGCATGTTGTCGGGGCGCGCTCGCTGGGAGCTCGCCCCGGAAGGCGATGGAACACGCCTGACCACGACGTTCGACTACGCGCTGCCGGGCGGCGTGTTCGGCAAGATCGCTGATGCGCTCCTCGTCAAGCGCCTGAACGCCAAGAGCCTCGAAGAGGGTCTCCGCAACTTCAAGGCGCTCGTCGAGCGGCGGTAGGTCCTGCGAGCGAGAGCTGGGCCGCGCCGGGCCACCCTGGGGAGGTGGTCTTAGGGATGCCTAATTAGGGCACCCTAATCTCTGTTAGGCTGCGCCGCCGGTGACCGTAGCCCCCCAGCCGCTCCCGCCGCAGCCAACCGCGAAGTCGCGCCCGGGTGAGAAGCTGAGCCCGTACGTCTGGACGGCCCTCGTCCTGGCGGTGGCCGTGGTCGCAGTGGTTCTCGGCTGGCACGCAAGCGGCGGCACCACCGACCCCACGGATCTGCCACCCGGCCAGCGGCTGAGCCACGCGACGGTGGTGATCGACAGCGCGATCCTCGTCTTCCGCGAGGGCCTCGAGACGATCCTGGTGCTGGCCGCGGTGATGGCGAGCTTCCTCGGCGCCAACCGCGTCTACCGCCGGCCGGTCGCCGCCGGTGGCGGCTTGGCGGTGCTCGCCGGGATCGCCACCTGGTTCGCGGTGGTGTGGCTGATCGGACAGTTCCACGGCGGCGAGTTCGACGTCCAGGCCGCGACCGGCCTCCCGGCACTCGTGGTCCTCCTCATCGTGATGAATTGGTTCTTCCATCGCGTCTACTGGACCGGCTGGATCTCGGGCCACCACAAACGGCGACGGAGCCTGCTCGCCGCGGACCCGCAGACCAACATGCGCCGGATGCTGCTCGGGCTTGCGCTGCTCGGCTTCACGTCCGTCTACCGCGAGTGCTTCGAGATCGTGATCTTCCTGCAGAACCTGCGCCAGCTCTACGGTGCGAGCGTCGTGCTCGAAGGCGTCGTGATCGGCTGCCTGTTCACGGCCGCTACCGGCGTGCTCACGTTCGCGCTCCACCAGCGCCTACCCTACCGGCGGCTGCTGATCATCACCGGCGTGATGCTCCTGTTCGTGCTGGTCGTCTCGGTCGGCGAAGAGGTCAACGAGATGCAGCTCGCCGGTTGGATCGGGACGACGACCGTCGGTGGCCTGCATCTTCCCGGCTGGATGGGGACCTGGTTCAGCCTGTTCAACAACTGGGAGACCTTCATCGGCCAGGGCATCGCGCTCCTCGTCGTCGTGGGCTCATACGTGGCAGCCCAGTACCTGCGCTCGTGGCGGCCACGGCGCCGAGGCGAGCAGCCCGCCCAGCAGGCGACGGCGATCCCCGAGCGGGCCGCCGACATGGCGGTGAGCCACACGGTCGCGGACCTGCTCGCGTAGGCGCCGGCCGGCTCGCATCGGCTGTGGGCGCCCTCGTGCAGCCGCATAAGAACTCCGTCTATCCGCGCAACCCTGGATCGGGCCGGCGGGTTCCAGCTGCGCACAGGAACCCGACCGAACGGAGGCGATATGTCCACGCCCACACAGGGGAGAACCCAATGCGACGCCTGATCCGCCCGCGGCTCACCGTGACCAAGGCGGCGCTGGCGCTGGGACTGTTCCTGGCGATCGGCGGCGTCGCGTATGGCGCCAGCGGCAGCGTGTTCATCGGGCCGCACGGCATGATCAACACCTGCGTGCCGCCGAAGGGCGGCGAGGTCAACGTCTGGACGCCCGGCCACCACTGCTCCGGCGGCAGGGTCGCCCTGGCATGGCCCGCCCGCGCACAGAACGGGGCGGCCGGCCCGGCCGGCCCGGCCGGCGCCACCGGTTCGACCGGCGCAACCGGACCGGCGAACCCGGCAGCGACGACCGTCGACGGCGAGACCGTCACGAAGCTGCTCCTGAAGGAGCCGACACCGGCCTCGGGCACCACCAGCGCGACGCTGTACACCGCGGACGGCCTGACGATCCTCGCGGCGTGCGACCACACCGGAACGGCCTCGCTTCAGGCCAATGGGCCTGTGAGCGCCGACTCGGAGCTCACCGTCAGCGGCTTTGAGGGCACCGGCAGCGGCTCGTTCGGGAGCCAGACCAACGCGCTTGGCCCGGCCAGCCTCGCGCCGCTCGGGCCGGCTGGTTCGGGTGAGACCTCGTTCTCCTACGCCAGCAGCGCGGGCCAGGTGATCAGCGGGCAGATCGGCTACCAGGCCGCGCCGTCCCTCGGCACCGCCGCCGGCTGCGCGTTCTTCGGAGTCGTCACCTCCGGCTAGCGCCGCGCACGTGTCCATGCGGGGCGGTCGCAACATCCGGCGGCCGCCCCGCCGCGCTCAGCCGCCGGCGCCGGCCCGGGCCTGCGCCAGACGGCGCCTGACGGCGTAGTCGGGGACGCCCGGCGCCGCCTCCTCGGCGCGTGCGAACGCCCGCGCGGCGTCGCCCCAGTCGCCAAGCGCGAAGCGGCACAGCCCGAGCAGGTTCCACGCCCACTCCCCCAGCACGCGCTCGTCGTAGGAGCTTCCCGTGGCGATCACCTCGTCGGGCGACAGCGACGTGAGCCACTCCAGCCGGCGCAGCGCGCGCAGAGGCTCGCCGGCCACGAACTCGACCTTCGCGGCGGCGAGCTCGAGCGCGGGCAGCCCGGGGAAGCGCTCAAGCGCATCCTCGACTAGGCCCTCCAGCTCGCCCTCGAGCTTGCCGCGATCGAACGCGTGCGTGATCAGGTTGATCCACAGCAGGCGGTCGTCAGGGTGGCCACCACCGCGAGCGCGAACGACCTCGATCCCCCGCAGCCACATAGCGCGCGCCTCCTCATCGCGGCCGCGCGCCTGGTAGATCCGGGCCAGATGGTCGTAGTAGAAGACCCGCTGCGGGTGCTCCTTGAGCGCCGCGAGCAGGATCGGCTCATCGCGCGCGTACTTGTGCTCCTGGTTTCCCTCGTAGCCGAAGTGGTCGATCGTGACGACATCGCTGACGGCGACGAGCTGCCCCTCGCGCTCGGCCGCGGCGTGGATCGCCGGCACGATCGACTCGTGCATGCGCCCGTGGAAGCGCACGTCGGGGCGATGGCGCCAGAGGCGGTACTCGACGTAGGGCGTCCAGCCGACGCGCGGGACGAAGGCGACCCGGAAGCCGGCGAAATCGGCGGCTTCGGCGAGAAACCGGCGGCGCTCGGTGTTGTCGCCCGCGCGGACGCGCTCGTCAGCGTCGACGTAGAGGATCCATTCGCCGGAGGCGAGATCGAGCGAGCGGTTGCGGGGTGTGGCGAAGTCGTCCTGCCAGGGCTCGTGCCCTATCACCGCCCCGTGGCGGCGCGCCACGTCGACCGAGCTGTCGACGGAGCCGGTGTCGACGACGACTATCTCGTCGACGAGCCCGTGCAGCGAGGTCAGGCATGCGTCGAGGTGCTCGGCCTCGTCGCGGACGATGATCGCAGCCGAGAGCAGCATGCCTGGCCGGCGGCCCGCAGTCGCGGGCCGCACTGCCTAGATGTGGTGGACGCGCTTGATGATCGCGAAGATCTCTTGGGCCGCCGACTCGAAATGCTGGTTGGAGCAGTTGATCGTCGGCTCGCCGTCTGAAACCGCGATCGTCGAGTTGTTATTCCAGACCACAGATGTCGAGTTGCAGTTGCCGATCGAACCGTTGCTCTGATCCGCGTGCGCCGAGACCGCCTGGATTCCGGCCATCGAGAACGACGACACCACCGGGACTGCGAACGCCGAGCCGATTGCCAGCCGGCGCAGGAACGTGCGACGCCCGTAGGCTCCTTCGCTTATTTCACGTTCAACATCGTCAGACATGACGAGCACTCCTTTCCTGGAGATTTGGCGGGCAAATTAGCATGCGAGGGCGACGAGCGCATCCTCCATGGCCTTGACTTCACCGGCCCGTAACCGGTGACAGGCGGCGCCGCCGACTGCGGCGGTCAGCTCTCGCAGCAGCACGGTCCTGGCGAGAGCTCCCGCCTCCAGCGCCACGGCGAGCTCGGTGAGGGCCTCCGCGGGCGTGATCGGCAGGCACCCCGGGCGCCCCGGCCGCGCCGGGCGCGGGTCGAGCACGACGATGTGCTCGAGCGGCGCGACGCGCAGCCGCCACTCGACGCCCAGGTCGCGCGCGGGATCGAGCGCGGCGCGGCCGCCGATCCGCGGCAGCCGCGGCGCGAGCTCGGCGAGCTTCGGTAGCGCCGGGTCGATCGCCTCCTGCAGCAGCAGCGGAGCCGGGACCGCAAGCGCCGACCCGTCGCGCAGAAGCACGCTCTCGTCGCCCTGCGGAGCGCCGCCTCGCAGCGCGAGGCGCAGCAACAGGACGGTCTTGCCGCTGCCCGGTGGGCCGACCAGGAGGAGCCGCTTGCCGGCCAGATCGACCAGGCCGCCGCGCAGTCGCACCCACCCCTTGAGCGCGGCCAGCTCAAGCGCGCGCCGACGCGAGCGAGCTGCGATCGCTTCGGCGGCGAGCTCCGCGCTCGCGGCGACGGCGAGCGCATCGCCCTCCTCGGCAACGGCGTAGCGGCCGCCGTCCAGGCCGACCGCGTAATGCTGCGCCCGCGTCGGGGCGATCTCCTGCGCGGCGGTTGCCACCGCGCCGCGCAGGGCCGTGATCACCCTGCCGTCGCCCGCGTCGGAGATCGTCACGCGGTGCCAGAGCAGCTGGTAGGAGAGCTCCGCCGCTATTGAATGAGTCCCTCGTCGCGCAGCTGCTCAAGGCACGCGCTGACCTCCGCCTGCGGCGGTTCGGGCAGCTCCCACGCCCCCTGGATGAGCTCCACGATCCGCGCGACGTCGTGCTCGCCAGTGCACAGGACGAAGACGAAGCTCGCGGTCTCATTGAGGTAGTGGACACGCTCGCTTCGCAGGTCATAGATCACAAGGCCATCCTCGACCTCATGGACGTCGAGCTCGGGCGCCGGCTCCGGCATCAGCTCGCTCACGCCCGCGCGCCCCCCGGCTCGCTCTGGGGCGGCTCGTCGGCCGCGAGCGCCCAAACCTGCTGCGCGACGACCTCCTGGAGGTACTGCGAGGCGAGCATGCCGCCCGCCGCCTCGACCATCGCCGCCGCCCGCCGCGGCTCGGCGAGCAGCGCGCCGACGCGTTCGGCGAGCTCGCGCGGCGTGCCGCCGAGTGAGACCTCGTGGCCGTCGCGCACCGCCAGCCCGGCGACGGCTGCCGCCGTCGCGACGACCGGGCGACGGTGGGCGAAGGCCTCGAGCACCTTGATGCGAGTCCCGCCCCCGCGCAGCAGGGGTGCGACGACGACGTCGGCGCCGTCATACCACGGCGCCAGCTCCGCCACCCGCCCGGCCACGCGAACGTGCGATGAGGGCTCGAGCGAGCCGTCGTTGGGGCCGACGAGGTCGACGGTCGCGTCAGGGTGGCGCTCGCGCACGAGCGGGAGGATCTCATGGGCGAGCATGTGCGCGGCTTCCAGGTTCGGCTCGTAGGTGAGGTTGCCCACGAAAAGGAGCCGCCGCTCGCCTGGTGGCGCGGTCGTGTGGGCCGGGGGGCGTACCGCGTTCGGAAGCACCCGAACCGAGCTCAATCCGTAGCGCGCGGCAATCACCGAAGCCTCGTGCGCCGCCGCGGCGCAGACGAAATCGGCGTCGGGCAGCCACTCCCGCGCGAGCCGCGCGATCGCGTCGGCCTCACCCCCGCGCCCGGCCGAGCGCTCGAACTGTTCGTCGTCGTCGTCGAGGTCGACGATCAGCCGCTGCGCCTGAAGCGCCGCTGCCAGCGCGCAGCCCAACGGCGCGAGGTAGCCGCGCAGCACGAACAGGGCGCGGGCACGGCGCGCGCGCGGGAGCAGCGCCGGCAGCGCCTGCGCCGCCAGCGTGGGCGGCACCAAGCGAGCGCGCTCCGGCAGCGGGGCGCTGCGCTCGAGGCGCCCGCGCGCCAGCGGGTCGGCGAGCTGGCGCGTCAGATGCTCCCGCGCCGACGCCGGATCACCGACCGGCGCCACCACCACCAGCGAGCGTGCCACCGCGCTCGCCCAGGCGGTCTCGGCGAGCGCCCCGGACACCGGAACGACGACGAGGTCGACCTCACAGCGCTCCGCGAGCGCCTCGAGCACCATGCCGGCGCGCATCGCAAGGCCGTTGCCGCCGAGTGCCGGCACGATCGGGACGACCAGCACCACCGGCGCACCGCCGCCCGCCGCCGCTTCGGGCTCCCCACTACGATGCGCCGCGAGCGCGCCGCCGGCGACCCGGGGCGCTCCGCCGCACGGGTGCCCCGAGGACAGACAACCATCCCGCGCCTCGCCCACTTCGTGTTCGGGCTCGATCCCCGCGACCAGCCGTTCCATCTCGTGCACTATCTCGCTCTGAGCTCGTGTCTTGAGCATGTCGCGCCGGAGGAGCTCCACGTGCACTGCGACAGGCTGCCATACGGCTTCTATTGGGACCTGATCCGCCCGCTTGTGCAGTTGCACCGCGTCGAGCCGGTTCCCTTTGTCAGCGCCTTCGCCTACGACACCTTCACCGCGCGCTACGCCTACGCGCACCACGCCGACTTCATCCGTCTCGACGCGCTGGCGCGCTGGGGCGGGCTCTACGCCGACATCGACACGCTGTTCCTGGGCCCGCTGCCGGAGCGCTGCTGGAATGCGCCCGCGGTGATCGGGCGCGAGGCCGACGTGACCGAAGCGAGCGGGCGCGTGCGCAGGTCGCTGTCCAACGCGCTCGTGATGAGCGCCCCGGGCGGCGAGTTCGTCGAAGCCTGGCGCGAGCGCACCGAGCTCGCCTTCGACGGCTCCTGGTCCGAGCACAGCTGCCTGCTCGCGCAGGCGATCGCAGACGAGCTCCCTGCCACGGTCCACGTCGAACCGCAGCGCAGCTTCCATGCCTTCGAGCCGACCGTCGCCGGGTTGCGGCGGCTGATGGTCGAGCCGCCGGGCGACCTCGAGGGCATCTTCTCCGTCCATCTGATGGCGCACCTCTGGTGGGAGGAGCGGCGCCTCGATTTCCTCGATCTGCACGCTGACATGATCGACGAGTGCTGGGTTCGCGAGGCGGAGGCGACCTACGCCGTCGCGGCGCGGCCGTTCCTGCCCCGCCACGGGGAGTTCTGAGCAGTGGCCGCCAGAGGCGAGCGCACGGCGGCGCTGCGCTACATCGCCGAGGACGGCCAGACCGGCTACATGACCGCGGCCTGGCGCCTCGCGAAGGCGCTCCGTGAGGCGGGCGTCGAGTTCGAGTTCCTCGCCTGGACGCTGACGCACCTGCTCGGCGCCGGCGAGACGACCGCTCACTCGCGCGGCGCTTCGTTTGCCGGCCCGCGCTCGAAGCCGGGCACCCCCACCGTCATGCACCTCGTTCCCGAGCATCTGCCGATGGTGCGCGAGGTCACCACCGGTCCGATCATCGTTCACACCGTGTGGGAGACCGACCGCCTCCCGCAACGCTGGCCGGCGCTCCTGAACAGCAGCGACGGCGTGATCGTGCCGACCGAGTGGAACCGCGAGGTCTTCGCGGCGAGCGGCGTCAGCGTCCCGATCGAGGTGGTCCCGCACGTCGCCTGCGATCCGCTCCCCGGCGACGGCGGCGAGCCGCTCGCAATCCCGGAGGACATCGTCGTCTTCTACATGATCAGCCGCTGGGACGAGCGCAAGGCTCCGGCGCTGGCGATACGCGCATTTCTCGAGGCCTTCACCGCCGATGATCCGGTCGCGCTGGTCGTCAAGACCGGCCAGCTCGCCGAGACGCGACCGCCGGACCTCTGGGGCCTCAGCTCCCCGCGCTTCCTGGCCACCGACTGGCAGATCGCGCGGCTGCTGCGTGAACACCCGCGCCCGCCGCGCATCCACCTGATCGTCGAGGAGTGGGAAGACAGCCGCATCGCCGGCCTGCACACCCGCGGCGACTGCTACCTCAGCCTCAGCCACGGCGAGGGCTGGGGCATCGGATCCGCCGACGCCTGCGTCTACGGCAACCCCGTGATCGCAACCGGGTGGAGCGGCCAGCTCGCCTACCTGGCCGGCTCGGACACCCTGGTCGACTACGACCTGGTGGCGGTGTCGCACCTCGCCACCGCGTCCTACGAGCCGGGGCAGACGTGGGCGCAGCCGCGCCTCGAGCACGCGGTGGAGCTGCTGCGGCGGGTCGCGGCCGACCCCGCAGCGGCACGGGCGGCCGCCGCGCCGCTGCGCGAGAGCGCGGTCGCGCGGTTCCGTGGAGAGGTCGTCGCCGGACGCTTCATGGACGCGATGGGCCGCTTCGGCGTGCTCGGCGCGAGTTCCTAGATCTCGCGCTCCGTGACCGTCAAATCGCCGCCGGCATCGCCGGTGTTGACGGTCCCCCGCGGCTCGATCAGCAGCACGTGCGCCTCCTCGTCGGCGCGCGGGCAGTGCTCGACGCCCCGCGGCACGACAAACATCTCCCCCTCACGCAGCTCCACGTCGCGATCGCGCAGCTGGATGATCAGCCGACCGCGCAGGACGAGGAAGAAATCGTCGGTGTCAGCGTGGCTGTGCCAAACGAACTCGCCCTTCACCTTGACGACGGCAACCTTGTAGTCGTTCAGCTGGGCGACGATGCCGGGGGCAAACGGGCGATCGATCAGCCCGAGCTTCGCGGCGAGGTTGACCGGCTGCTGCACGTCGCCAGCCTAGCGCTGCGCGAGCTCAGATCTGCAGCGCCACCCACAACAGGACCGCCGCGACGGCGAGCGCCGGCGGCACGCTGAGCAGACCGAGTCGCGTGAACTCCCCCAACGACACCTCGCACTGCTCGGCGCGCAGCACACGGCGCCAGAGCAGCGTCGCCAGCGAGCCGACGTAGGTGAGGTTGGGGCCGACGTTGACACCGATCAGCATCGCCAGCAACGCGGCGGTGCCCCCGGACGCCGCCGCCGCCGGCAGCAGGATCAGCGTCGCCGGCAGGTTGTTGACGAGATTGGCGAGCACGGCGCTGAGCGCGGCGACGGCCAGCAGCGCGGGCAGGGAGGCCCCGGCGGGCAGCAGGTGCGCAACGGCCGAGGACAGTCCGTCGTGCGCCGCGCATGCGACGATCACCCCGAGCCCGAGGACGAAGACCAGGAATCCCGGCTCAACGGCCCGCACGAGCTCGGCCGCCCCCGCCTTGCGCCCGAGCAGCCCGCGGATGCTGAATGCGCCGGCGCCGGCGGCCGCGACCCAGACCGGCGCGACGCCCACCACGGAGCTGAGCGCGAAGCCGATCATCGTGAGCGTCAGCAGCGCGACCGCGCCGCGCGGCAGCGCCGGCCTCGCCGCCGCGGCGGCGCGCCCGCGCGGCCGCGCGAGCTCAGCGGCGAAGAAGCGGCGCAGCACCAGCCATTCGACGCCAACCACGCCAAGCGTCGGCAGGAGCATCAGCGCCGCGAAGTGGCTGAACGAGAGCCCCGCCGCGTGAAACGCGAGCAGGTTCGTCAGGTTCGAGATCGGCAGCAGCAGCGACGCCGAGTTCGCGAGGTGCCCCGAGGCGTAGATGTGCGGGCGCGGGTCGGCGCGCATGCGCCTCGCCGTGACGAGCACGATCGGCGTGAGCAGCACCGCCGTGGCGTCCAGGCCGAGCAGCGCCGTCACCGCTGAGGCGATCACGACGACAAGCCCGAGCAGCCGCGCCGCGCTGTCGTGCGAGCGGCTCTCCGCGAGCGCCCCGATCGCCTCGAACAGGCCCTCGCGGCGCGCTCCCTCGGCGATCAGGAGCAGCGCCGCGAGGAAGCCGACGGTGGGGGCGAGGCTGTTGATGGCGTCGCCGGCGCGCGACAGGCCGATCGCGCCGAGCACCACGAGCGCGACGGCGGCGGCGAGCGCCACCAGGGCCTCCGAGGTGTAGGGCGCGCGCGTCACCGCCGCACCGAGCGTCAGCGCCAGGGCCACCAGCGCCAGCGTGAGGCCCACCGCCTCAGGCACGCGCACGCTCCGGCGGCCGAGTACCCACGCAGGCGGCGCCTGTCGCGCTCACAACGCCAACGCCCGCTGCGCGGGCGACGCTCACGCCGCCCCTAAGCCAAACGCTTACGCTCGTCGCACGCGCGGCCCCGCGGTGGGAAGGTTCGCTCGTGAGCTCGCCCCCGCAAGGCGTTCGGATCGATGAGGCCGCCGCCGTCAGTGACGAGCTCGTGGCGGCCGTGGCCGGCCTCGTCGCACAGCTGTCAGCCTCCGCCGACCCTCCGCAGAGGGCACGGCTGGGGGAGATCGTGGCCTCGCCCGCCTCGCGGCTGCTGCTCGCGCGGGACGAGCATGGGCAACTCGTCGGCATGCTCACGCTCGTGCTATTCCCGATTCCGACCGGCATCCGCGCCTGGATCGAGGATGTCGTCGTCGAGGAGCACTCGCGCGGAGGCGGCATCGCCGCGGCGCTGACGCAGGAGGCCCTGCGCCTGGCGGCGGCCCACGGCGCGCGCACGGTCGAGCTCACGTCGAGGCCGGGGCGCGAGGCCGCCAACCGCCTGTACGCGAAGCTCGGCTTCCGCCGCCGCGACACGAATGTGTACCGCTACGAGCTGCCTCCGGCGGGATGACGGCGCGCCTTCAATCGGGCACGAGGTCGACGACGCTCGCCCCGTGCTCCCGCGCGAGCCTGTCGGCCACAACGGATCGGTGACAGGCCTGCGGGTCGCGCTCGACGCACATGAGCGCCGGCAGCCCGCCGGTCGGCAGGCCGGCCAGGAGCTGCCCGAGATCGACCCGGTCGAGGATCTCGCGGGTGTAGCGCTCGCGGTATTCGGGCGCGAGCTCGACGCGCGAGCGCTTGCCCACGCCGAGGCGGTCGTCCTCGCGGTACTGCAGCTCCCGCAGCTCCGTCGTCGGTGCGAGCTCCGGTAGGTGGCGGTAGGGGATTTCCGCGGCCCGCAGCGCTGCCTGCAGGCGCTGCGAGTTGGCCCACGCATACTCGCTGCCGCGCACGCCGCGCCGTTGGCGCACGTCGAGCAGCGCACTCGCGTCCGCGCGCCGCAGGGCTGTGATGAAGGTCTCTGCGGTGAACCCGTAGACACCGATCGTGGCCACCCGAGGTGCGCTCGCCGTCGACACCGCCCGCGACGCTAACACACGCCCCGACGGCGGCCGGCGACCGCCGGCCCGCCACGATCCGCGCCTCGATCGGAGGGCTACAGTTAGTGCGTGCAGCACGGCCTCGTCGATCAGCGCTTCACACGACGCGGGTTGCTGATCGTCGGCGGCGCGAGCTCCGCGGCGTTCGCCCTCGGAAGCGCAGGCGACATGGTGCGCTCGACGCTCGGCACGCTGGTCGATCCGGCCTCCGCCCCGCGGCTGCCGGTCTACCGAACGCGCCCTGACCTGCTGATCCCGGCGCCGCGCGTGATCACACGCAAGGCGGGCCTGGCGCCGGGCCTGACCTTCCTCGCGCCCTATAACGCTCCCAACCAGGCGCAGGCGGGCGCGATGATCGTGGATGAGTACGGGGAGCCGGTCTGGGAGCAGCCGCTGCCGAAGCTCGTCACGACCGACTTCCGAGTGCAGAGCTTCAAGGGGCAGCCGGCCCTGACCTGGTGGCGGGGGATCGTCGAGCTCGGCCACGGCGTCGGCCACTACGTGATCGCCGACGCCGCCTACAGGACGCTGGCGACCGTCAACGCCGGCAACCGCCGCGCCGGCGACCTGCACGAGTTCCTGCTCACCGACCGCGGCACCGCTCTGCTGACGACCTACACGGTCACCGAGCGCGACCTGCGCTCGGTGCACGGCCTCGCAAGCGGGACGATCCAGGACGCGATGTTCCAGGAGATCGACGTCGGCAGCGGCAGGGTCCTGCTCGAGTGGCACAGCCTCGATCACATCCCGATCGCCGAGTCCTACTGGCCGCTGACGGCCGACTGGGACTACGTTCACCTCAACTCGCTCGAGGTCGACCGCGACGAGAACCTGCTGGTCTCCTCGCGCAACACCCACACGATCTACAAGCTCGACCGAACGAGCGGAGCGATAATCTGGCGGCTCGGCGGCAAGCACAGCGACTTCGCGGTGGCGCCGGAGGCGGTGTTCGCCTGGCAGCACGACGCCCGCCGCCAGCCGGACGGCACGATCACCGTCTTCGACAACGGCAACGCGCTCTCGCGAGCGCTTTCGCTCAACGTCGACGAGACAGCGCGCCGGGTCACGCTGCAGCGCGCGTTGACCCACCCGGCGAAGCTCCACTCCACCAGCCAGGGCAACGTCCAGGTTCTCTCGAACGGCAACGTCCTCGTCGGCTGGGGCGCACAGCCCTACATCTCGGAGTTCTCCCCGAGTGGGGAGCTCCTTTTCGATGCGCAGCTCGCCACCAAGTACGTCTCCTACCGCGCCTACAGGATCCCCTGGAGCGGCACCGGCGCCGGCGTGCCGACGGTCGTGTACGAGCCCGCGCGCGCCCACACCGACGCCTATGTCAGCTGGAACGGCGACACGCGCGTGACGCGCTGGGTGGCGCTGACCGGCACCACGCCGGCGACGCTGTCGGTGATCGGGAGCGTGGCACGCACGGGCTTCGAGACCGGGATGCGGCTGTCGCGCCAGGTCAGCAAGCTCGCGATTGCAGGCGTCGACGCCTCGGGCGCCACGGTCGGCACCTCGAAGCTGATGACGGTTTGAGCAGGCGGCGGCCGTGAGGCTCGAGGGCGCGCCCTTCATCGTCACCGGAGCGGCGTCGGGCCTCGGCGCCGCGACCGCGCGCCTGCTCGCGGGCGCAGGTGCCAGCGTGCTGATCGCCGACCGCGACGTCGAGCGCGGCGAAGCGCTCGCCGGCGAGCTCGGAGCGCGAGCCCGCTTCTGCGAGACCGACGTGACCTCCGCGGCCGCCGGCGCCGACGCCGTCGCGGCGGCGCTGAGCGCCTTCGGCGGCCTGCGAGGCCTCGTCAACTGCGCCGGCGTCGCGGTCTCGCAGCGCGTGCTCGGCCGCGACGGTGTCCACGAGCTCGAGACCTTCTTGCGCGTGCTCCACGTGAACCTCGCGGGCACTTTCAACATGACGCGCCTCGCCGTCGCGGCGATCGCCGAGCAGGACCCTGACGAGGGAGGTGAGCGCGGCGTGGTCGTCTGCACGGCGTCGGTCGCCGCCTTCGACGGACAGATCGGCCAGGCCGCCTATGCCGCCTCCAAGGGCGGCGTGGCTGCGATGACGCTGCCGCTGGCCCGCGAGTTCGCGCGCCTCGGCATCCGGGTCGTCTCGATCGCCCCCGGGATCTTCGACACGCCCATGCTCGCGTCGCTACCTCAGGCGGCCCGCGACTCGCTCGGCGCGGCGGTGCCCTTCCCGGCGCGGCTCGGGAGGCCCGAGGAGTACGCCGCGCTGGTGGCGCACATCGCCTCCAACGCGATGCTCAACGGCGAGACGATCCGCCTCGACGGGGCGCTGCGGATGGCGCCCCGCTGAGCACGCCTGCGCTGCTCACACCGACGCCGCTGCGGCGATGATCAGCGCGACGCATTCCTCCACGCCGAAGCGGGTCGCGTTGATCACGAGGTCGTAGAGCGAGGGGTCGGTCACGTCGCGCCCGTAGAGGCGACGCACCCACGCCGCCCGCGCGCCATCGTTCTCGCGCTCCTGACGGCGGGCCTCTTCGATGCTCAGGCCGTAGCGTTTCACCGCCTGCTCGATGCGGGCCTCAAGCGGCCCCGACAGGCGCACCCTGAGCACATGCGGCTGGTCGGCCAGCACGATCATGCCGGCGCGTCCGACGATCACCGCCGACCCCGACTTCGCGTGCTCGCGGATGATCTGCTCGGTCGCGGCGCGGAAGGCCGCCTCGTCGGGGATATCGAGCGGCGGCGACGCGCTGCCGTAGACGCTGCCCATCACCACGAACGCCCCGAGCAGCCGATCGAGGAAGCCGGCCAGCGCCTCATCGCGTGTCTCGGCCTCCTCGAGCGGCACCGCTAGCTTCTCGGCGACCGCCGCGGGAATCGCGCGATCGAGGAACGGCACGTCGAGTTCCGAGGCAACCGCCCGGCCCACCTCGCTGCCGAGCGCGCCGTAGGCGGAGGAGATCGTGACGACTGCCAAGCCTGCCTCAGAAAAGGACCTGCGACGATGTGTAGAGCAGCGCCGTGGTGTTCGGCGCTGCTCTACCGGCCATCGCTCTCGCTCCCGTCTCGGCGGACGATAACCGTTGCCAGCGTGGATTGCGAACGGGAACCGTACGCACAGCTCGATGAAGACCCCGCCAACAGCTCTCGCGCTCGCGCTCGGCCTCCTGGTCGCGGCCGTGCTCGCCGGCTGCGGGTCGACCACGACCAGGACCGTCACCGTCACGAAGACGGTGCCGGCCAACACCACTACGACCAGCACGAGCAGTGCCGCGACGCGCAGCCACAGCGCCACGAGCACGACGAGCACGACGACCTCGAGCGGCCCGACCGCCACCTCGACGAGCACCACCACCAGCGCGCCCGGCGCGAGCACAACGAGCACGACGACGACGCGCACCGAGACCGGCCCCGCCTTCGTCACGCCCACGCCGAGCGGCACCGGCGCCCTCGCCGCCGCCGTCGCGCTGATCGCCCGCAAGGGCTACAGCGCGCTTGACACCTCGACCTACCGGCCCGGTGACACGCTGCGCGTCCTGATCGGCCGAGCCGCCGGCGGCGAACGGGCCTTCTTCTTCGACGAGACGCGCTACCTGGGCACGGACGCGTCGGCGCCGAGCGCGCACATCACGGTGTTCGCCCAGAGCGACACGGAGGTCGTGCTCAGCTACGCGATCTACCGCCCGCAGGCGCAGACGCCGAGCGGCGTCAGGCTCGTCCATTTCGCCCTCGACATGGGCGAGCTCAACGCGATCGACTCGATCCCGAGCGTCTCGCAGCGGCGCTAGCCGGCCGGCCAGCCACCTGGCTAAGGACTCGTGGCGCCGGTCGTCCCGGTCGTCCCGGTGGCGCCGGTCGTCCCGGTGGCGCCGCTTGAACCGGTCGCCCCCGTGGGCCCGGTTGAGCCGCGCGGCGGCGCGCCCGAGTTCCACTGGACCTGGATCGGCGTGAGCGCCAGCAGCTCCG
>Ga0182024_10011148_pt1 | contig 18121 bp, 20 predicted proteins | sample P32metaG_FD_120480 | JGI IMG/M metagenome (GOLD analysis project Ga0182024, IMG submission 120480) | Permafrost microbial communities from Stordalen Mire, Sweden - P3-2 metaG (Illumina Assembly) | ecosystem: Environmental > Terrestrial > Soil > Wetlands > Permafrost | place: Sweden: Stordalen... | reverse complement strand
TGATCGCGCAACCCTTCACCAAGGATGAATACTTTCAGCCTCGCCCCTCGGCCTGCAACTATGATGCTTCCGCTTCCTCATCGCAGGCATGGGCGGCCTCCAACTATCAGTTGCGCAATCGCGTGGCCATGCAGCTCGGGCCGATCGTAACTTACCGGAGCGGTCCCAAGGCCGGCCAAGCGGTGGCGCCGGATATCGAGGCGTGGTTCCAGAAGGACCAGTTCGCCGGCAGCCCGTCGATTGTCGCCCAGTGGGCCGATGCGCATCAAAACAGCAATTTCAGCAATCTTGCCCAGTTGTGGGTTGTGCCGTCGGGCAGCACCTATGACCCCAAGAATCCAACACCGCAACAGCAGTACGTCCTTGATTGGGAAAAGGCCCACCCCGCCGTTGTCGCCAAATTCAAAACTGACAACCCCACGATCACTGATCCACAGCCCGCAGATCTGGCGGTGGTCTTCTTTGAGACATTTTCCAAAGAAAACCCCGGCAAGTTTCCCTCCCTCGTGACGCCACCCGCTCCCACAACCGCCCCATCGACCGGCGTCGCGCAGACCGCGCCAACATCCGCCCCGGCACAAGTCATGATGGCCGTCAATACCGGTTCGGATATTCAGTCGTTCTTCTTTGACATGTGGCGGCAGGACCATCCCGACGCGGATCTGCAGGACGTCCCGGGCGACCTGGTCACCACTTCAGGTTCGGGCCTGGACCCGCACATCACCCTGCAAAATGCCGAGTATCAGTTGGATCGCGTCTCGGCGAAATGGGCGTCGGATTTAAAGCGCGACCCTGCGACGCTCAAGACGGAGATCGATCAGATTCTGCAGAATGACGCATCGGCCGCGTTTGGTGGTCTGGCAGGTGAGAAAATCATCAACGTCCTGCAGGTTAATCTGGAACTCAAACAAAAATACGGATCGCCTTCGTAACGAAAATGAATCATTCGCGCGGAGCCTGGCATTGATCTGGACCATCGATCTCAGGCGACACGCGGCTGGCTGAATCTGTTCTGGCATATAGGTGTGAAATCTCTCGCGCCTAAACCACTTTGACCAGGCAAATTCAGCGCTAAATTGGGCCGCGGGAATCCGGCGCATTGCCACACGCCGGCCCCGCGGCCCTTTTTCTGCTGAATCTTCTGCAATGATGGAACAGACCGCGAGCATTGTCGCATACATGGATCGGTTAACGGCGTTCGGATTGCTCGCTGTCAGCCTCATGCTTCTGTTTTACGCGCTGGAGCGCCGCTCGGCGTCGTTCGTGCTGGCGTTCACCGGGGCGTGCGTGATGGGATCAATATACGGATTCCTCCAGGGCGCCTGGCCATTCGGGCTGATCGAGGCGGTCTGGTCGGTGGTTGCCCTGCGCCGCTGGTGGGCATTGCCGGGCAAGACGCCCCCACGTCGTCATTTACCTAACGTCGCAAATTTCATCGCGGATTTGGCAACAACCGCCCCGCCAGTCGGCCGCGGATCGTATGCATTTACTAACGCCGACGGCCAATATCACGGGTTCGTGCAATTCATTGTCGATTCCGATCGCCAGCTCACCATCCATCGCATCTGGACCCCCGAGCCGGGCAAAGGCAACGGCGCCGCCATGCTGCGCACGCTGTGCGATCTGGCCGACCGCCATGGCGTGCAGTTGGCGCTCAAGGTCATCCCTATCGGGCGCAAGCCGTTTCCGATGTCGCGCGAGCAACTGAAGCAATGGTACGAGCGATTCGGATTCACCGGGCCGCGCTGGAAAATGTCGCGGGCGCCGATCACCCCCGCGAAAGCCAGTGTGTCTGGATCGCCAGCAGAAACGTCGCCAGCGCCATCGATGCCAGGCTGACGATCACTCCGATTTTGAGCCATGGCGCGAAATAAATCGTTCCATGTCCGCGTCGATCCGCCATGCCGCAGGCGATGATGTTGCACGTTGAACCGATGCTGGTCATGTTCCCCATGAAGGTGGCGCCAAAGAGCATGAGCCAGTAAACCGCCGTGGGACAGGCGGCGCCGTGGGCGTTCAAGTCGGCGACGACGGGCATAAACGCCGCCACCGCCAGCAGGTTGGCCAGAAGCGCGCTGAGAAATCCCGTCGACCACCCGACCGCCAGGACCAGCGCCGCCGGATGACCGCCGGTCCCGCGCAGCAGGGCGTGCGCCACCACGCCCGTCACGCCGGTCGCCTGCAGCGCTCCCACGACAATGAAGAGCATCAGGAAAAACACCAGCGTGCCCCAATCGACGCGCCGCTCGATCACCTCCCTGGCCCCGCGGCCCGCCAGCAGCAGGCCCACGACTCCCGCGCCCAGCGCGGCCGCCAGCAGCATGACGTTGGCGCGCAAGCCCAATGCCGCTTCGATCTGAGCGTGGAAAACCAGCAACGCGGTCATGCCGAGCACCAGAATCCACCCCGCCGCCGCCGAGCGGCCGCTGCCGGCATCGGGCAATCCCACCGGTTCATTCCGCACGGCCTTCGCCAAGGCCTGCCAGTCCGCTGCAAACCACCACCGACAAATCCCATACACCAGCGCCAGCACGACCAGCGCGATCGGCGTGGCCCAGCGGAAAAAATCCATCACCGTCAGGTGCGCCTTGAGCGCGATGGTGATTCCGACCGGCCCGAACGCCGCCGCCGCCGAGCCTGTGTTCGTCGCAAAGACCAGCATGATCAGGAACGGGATTGGCCTGATCTGGTACCGCTGCGCGATGTGCAGCATCGCCCCGCCGACAAACAAAATCGCCGCGACTTCACCGACGATCGCCGACGCGACCATCGCCGCCAGCATCAGCGTGCCCAGCAACATGCCCGGCCGCCGGCCCACGTGCCAGACGATCTGGCTGGCCAGGTGCTCGAAGAACAGGCTCTGCTCCAGGTATCCCGCGACCAGGAACGTACCCAGGATAAACAGCATGACGTCCAGGCTGGCGGCTGCGATCAGTTGCCGTGTCGAAAGCAGCCCCAATCCGAGAACCGCCGCGGCGGAGCACAGGGCGACGAGCAGCCGATGATCCTCGTACAGCAATATCCCCCAGATCAAGCTGCAGAAGACGGTAATGCTTTGGATCTGCCGACGGTCCAGAAGAACGCCGAAAATTCTGGCGCCGGCCAGCACACCTACGGTCCCGCCCACCAGCACCATGAGCACCAATGCCCGTTTGAGCGTGGGAAATTTTGTGTTGATCTGAAACAGGGTCACGATGCGCCTGGGCGATCCGCTGAATGCGGAAATCAAAGGAATGGCGGCCCGACCATCCCGGCGCCTGCGGGATCAGGAAGACCCAGCACCCGGGGCCGGATCATACACTGAATTGACCTAAATCGCGGCGCCAGCGACAATTTCAGGGGAAATCCGGGCGTTTACATGTCGGACAATTCTTTACCAACCTCGTTGAACATCCTCATCGTGGATGATGAGATCAACATCCGCAAGACGCTGGCCATGAGCCTGGAAGCGGATGGCCACACCGTCATCGCCGTCAGCAACGCGCGCGATGCGCTGGACGAGGCCTCGCGGCGGCCGTTCGATCTGGCGTTTGTCGACCTGCGCCTGGGCGCCGAGCTTGGATTGGATCTGATCCCCGCCCTGCCGGCCCAAAGTCCATGGATCAAGGTCGTCATCATCACCGCCCACGGGTCGATCGACAGCGCCGTCGAGACCATGAAACGCGGGGCAGCCGATTATCTTACCAAGCCCTTCACACCGGCGCAGGTGCGCCTGGTGACCGAGCGCGTCGCCCATCTGCGCGCCCTGGAACAGAAAGTCGCCGGGCTGGAGGAGAGTGCCGACCATCCTGATGTCGAGGTCAGCTTCAAGAGCGCCAGCCCGGCGATGCAGCGCGCCCTGGCACTGGCGCGGCAGGTGGCGGAGAACGATACGACGGTGCTTCTGCGCGGCGAGAGCGGTACCGGCAAGGGCGTGCTGGCGCGGGCGATCCATTCCTGGAGCCGCCGCGCCGGCAGGATTTTCGCCACCGTTTCCTGCCCCACGCTTTCGCCACAGCTTCTGGAGAGCGAGCTGTTCGGCCACGTCAAAGGCGCCTACACGGGCGCCGTGAAAGACAGCCCGGGCCGGATCGCCGCCTCCGATGGCGGCACGCTGTTTCTCGATGAGATCGGCGATCTGCCCGTCGAGCTGCAGCCCAAGCTGCTGCGTTTCGTGCAGGATCGCGAGTACGAGCGCGTCGGTGACGTCGCCACTCGAAGGGCCGATGTCCGGCTCATCACCGCCACCAACGTCAAGCTGGAGGAGGCCGTCCGCGCCGGAAAATTTCGCGAGGATTTGCTCTATCGCATTGCCGTCGTCCCCATCGACATGCCGCCGCTGCGCGAGCGGACGGAGGACATCGTTTATCTGGCCGAGCGTTTCCTGGCCACGCTGGGTCGCGGCCGCGGCATCCTGGGATTTACCGACGACGTGCTGGCGGCATTCAAGGCATATCAATGGCCGGGCAATATCCGCGAGCTGCGCAACGTGATTGAGCGCGCCGTCATCCTGTGCCGGGGCGAACGGATTGGCGTGGAATACCTGCCCTCCAATGTCGTCGCCCGCCCCGCGGAGATGGGATTGGGCGACCCGATCCCGCTGAACAAGCTGGAGGAGTTGCACATCCGCCGCGTGCTGGCCAGATCAAAATCCCTGGACGACGCCGCCCGCACCCTGGGGATCGACGCGGCGACGCTGTGGCGGCGGCGGCGGAAATACAAAATCTGATCGCTCCTTACCGCTGGTACACGTGGACGCGCCGATGTATAAATTCGCCGGCCGTCGGCGCCGGGCAGCCGGACGGCGACGCGGACACTTTCGCTTCGAGGTCGATCATGAAGCTCTCCCTGGTATCCATCGAGAAGGCCGGTTACGTGCGGCTTGAAGCCGTCGGAGACATCACCTCCACGGACTTCCTCGACTCCGGCGGAAAAAATCCGCTGGAGAGCGTCCTGGGCGCCAACTGGGCTTCCAATAACGTCATGCTCAGCCTGGAAAGAACCGCCTTCATCGATTCTTCCGCGATCGGCTGGTTGATCGACGCGCAGCGCAAGAGCAAGGCGGCCGGCGGCAAGCTGGTGCTGCACTCCGCCCCGGCGCGCGTGCGCGACGTATTTGATCTGCTCAAGATGCGCGCCGTCCTGAACCTCAAGGACGACGAGAGTTCGGCACGCGATTTCCTCACCGCCAACGCGGAGGCAAAATGAGCCCCACCGCCAAGACACCCCTCCTGGACGTCAGCAAGCTCCCCGTCGAGCAGGGCGTGAACAAAATCATCTCCTATGCCGTCCTTCTGCCCGCGAGCGATATTTTCTTCACGAGCAACGAGAACAACCTGACCATCGGCGTGCGGCATCTGGGCATCCTCAGCCCGCTGGCGGTGGTCTCGGCGGAGGCGGGCAAGCGATATCTTTCACACGTCAAGGCGCTGGCCGGCATGGACATGTCGGAAAAGCGCCGCCCGCAGGACGGCCGGTGGATTTTTAAGTCGGAGGACGGCCAGCCCGTCGATTTGCGCATCAACATGATCCCCACGATGTATGGTGAAGATCTGGCGGTGCGCGTGCTCAGCCGCAACATGCAATTGTTCAAGCTGGAAGAGTTGGGCCTGAGCCGCGACCAGTTGAACGAATTGCTGGGCATGCTGGAGAGCCCGGGTGGGTTGATCCTGATCACCGGCCCGACCGGCTCGGGCAAGACCGCGACGATGTATGCCGCGCTGATGCGCCTCAACGACGGGCGCCGCAAGATCAACACCATTGAGGATCCCATCGAATACGCCATCGAGGGCGTTCGACAATCGCAGATCAATACCCAGGTGGAGCTGGGATTCGCCACCCTGCTGCGCAGCGTGCTGCGGCAGTCGCCGGACGTGATCATGGTGGGCGAGATTCGCGACGCGGAGACGGCGGAGACCACCGTCCGCGCCGCCAACAGCGGGCAACTGGTGTTCGCGACCATCCACGCGCCGGTGGCGGCCGGTGCCATCCAATCCATGCGCGGGCTGGGCGTGCATCCGCATTTTCTTTCCACGTCTCTGCGCGGCGTGGTGTCGCAGCGACTCGTGCGCACGCTCTGCGAGCAGTGCAAGCAGTCGTTCGATCTGTCCAGCGCCCCGCACACGTTCGATGAAGTGCGGCAGTGGCTGGGGCCCGACGAGGGGAAGGTCCTCTACGCCGCCAAGGGATGCCCCGCCTGCCAGATGATGGGCTACAGCAATCGCACCGGCATCTTCGAGATCATGCGGATCAACAACCGCCTGCGCGACCTGATCGCCGACGGCCGGCCGACCAAGCAGATCCGCGAAGCCGCCGCCGCGGACAAAATGCTGGAATTCCGCCAGTCCGCCCTGCTCAAAGTCGCCCAGGGAATCACCAGCACCGAGGAAGTCTTCCGCGTCATCCCCACCGAACATCTGCTGGAAGAAAACGCGGCGTAGTTCTATCCTGTCGGGATGCAATCCATCATCAAGGGTAAAGCCTACGTGCTCGGCGACAACGTCGACACCGATCAGATCATCCCCGCGCAATATCTGTCGTTCAACCCGTCGATTCCGGAGGAGCGCAAATACTTCGGCATGTACGCCATGAGCAGCGTGCCGGATGGCCAGGCCGGTTTGCCCGATGGCAATATCCGTTTCGTGCGCCCTGAGGAGTTCAAAAGCGATTACACCATCGTGATCGGCGGCAAGAATTTCGGCAGCGGCTCCAGCCGCGAGCACGCGCCACTGGCCATGGCCGAAGCCGGATGCAAATGCGTCATCGCCGAGTTCTACGCCCGCATCTTCTTCCGCAACAGCGTCAATGGCGGATACCTGATTCCGTTGGAGTCGAAAGAGCGCCTGGTCGAGCGCATCCACACCGGCGATGAACTGGAAGTACGATTGGATGAAAGCGTCGTGGTCAATCTGACCAGGAATGAGCGATACGAACTGCGGCCGCTGGGAGATGTGCTGCCGATCATCGAGGCAGGCGGGATTTTCCCATACGCGAAAAAGGCGGGAATGCTGAAGTGAAAGTCAGGGAGATCATCCGTATGATTGAAGCGGATGGATGGCGACTTGTCGCGCAGAAGGGAAGCCACCGCCAATATCGACATCCGATAAAACCGGGACGGGTGACGATTCCCGGAAATTTGGGCGACGACTTGAGAATCGGAACATTCAACAGCGTCAGGCGTCAAGCCGGTTTGAAGTGAAAGGAAAGTGATTCATGCGATACGCGATTGTCATTGAAAAAGCGCGGAAAAATTACAGCGCATATTCACCGGATGTTCCGGGTTGCATAACCACAGGCAAGACGGTGCAGCAGACGCTGAAAAATATGCGGGAGGCGCTGCTTTTTCATTTTGACGGTCTGCGCGAAGACGGTCAGGCAATTCCCGATCCCCAAGCATTGGTGGACTATATCGAATTACCGGCGAAGGTGGCCGGGCACACATCACGACGACGACGCAACGGCAAGACATCCGCCGCCGCGTGAGAGCACATCTATTGCGACGGCGCCGAGTCCGAGAACTGGGTCCGAAAATGCGAATCGCGCTTGGTGGTTATCGCGTCGCCACTCTGCGGACCGCTCAGCGATCCGGCCGCGCAGATAAAAATGAAGGCAATCCAGGAATAATTCATGATGATGGCGGAAATTCTAATTGCCCGGCCATCTGGCAAACAAGAAAAAAACGGCGACAATGCCGCGTCAACATGGAACGCGCCAACGTCGTTGTCATCGATCATCCGGTCATCCAGACCAAGCTGACGGAGCTGCGCGATTACACGTCCGATCACCGCAAGTTCCGCGCCCTGCTGGAAGAGATCGCATCGCTGATGGTGTACGAGGTGACGCGCGACTGGCCAACAACCGCCCGGCCCGTGCAGACGCCGCTGGAGCGCACCACCGGGCGCGTGCTGGCAAGGCGGGTGACGCTGGTGCCGATCCTGCGCGCCGGGCTGGGGATGGCCGAGGGCGTGCTGCGCCTCCTGCCTGATGCGCGCATGGGGCACCTGGGCGTCTATCGCAACGAGCAGACGCTGGAGCCGATTTCCTATTACCAGAAGCTTCCACCCGACATCGCCGCCACCGAGGTCCTGCTGATCGATCCGATGCTGGCCACGGGGGGCAGCGCGCTGGCGGCGGTGCAGTTCCTCAAGGGCGCGGGCGTGGGCAGCATCCGCTTCGTCTGCCTGGTGGCCGCGCCGGAGGGTATCGCCGCCCTGCATCATCAGCACCCGGAAGTGCCGATCTTCTGCGCGGCCATCGATCGGCAGCTCAACGAGAGGGGATTCATCCTGCCGGGCCTGGGCGACGCCGGCGATCGCATCTTTGGGACATAGCCTCGGTGTTCGGCCAAACATTCGCGCCGGGAGATCTGCTCACCATCGCGGTACTGGTCGTGCTCGAGGGGTTGCTCTCCATCGACAATGCCCTCGTGCTGGGTGTGATGGTGCAGCGCGTCGAGCCGCGGCGGCGCATGCGCGCGCTCTCGTACGGATTGGTCGGGGCATTCGTGTTGCGCCTAGTCATGATTTGCCTGGCGGCATATCTGCTGAAATGGTCGATCCTGAAACTGGCCGGTGGGCTTTATCTGGTTTGGGTGGCGGGGAGGCATCTTGTCCGCGGCTGGCGGCCGCTGAATCTGTCGCCGCCGGATGCGGCGCCGCCGGTTAAATTCTGGACAACCGTCGCGGCGATCGAGTTGACAGACATCGCTTTCGCGGCGGATTCGATCCTGGCGGCGGTGGCGCTGGTCGGACCGGGGCCGGTCGGTGTGATCCATCCCAAGCTTTGGGTGATCGTCACGGGCGGGATGCTGGGCGTGGTGCTGATGCGCTTCGCCGCGGCGATCTTCGCACGCGTGCTGGAACACTTCCCCGGCTTCCGCCGCAGCGCGTATCTGCTGGTATTGTTAATCGGTGTAAAACTGCTGGCCGATTGGGCGGGCAACAGCCACGCCGATCCCCATCGCATCGACTTTCAAAACCCGCGCGCTCCAGCGATGTGGCTCTTCTGGGGAGCGATGGTGCTGTGCCTGGCAGTAGGACTGCGGCGAAGAAAATGAAGCTCCCGCAAGCCCGACAAATTGGCGCTGCAAACCTTCACGAAAACCTTGGCAATAATATACCCTTTGCACTCCCCCTGATTTTGAGCGCGAAAAATGGGCATGGCGTTCGTCGGCGAAACCTTGCCGAAAAAAATGTGCTGTGCCAATATTTCGCATGAAAGTTGACCCCCAAAAACCTTCATGCGCCAGACCCAATACAGGGTAACAATATACCTGACAACTCGGATGCGACCCGCGCTATGGCGTTTGGGTCGGATTCTATTAATCTGTGCCAGAGACTTTGCGAAGGAGTTGCTGTGGGGACCGTTCTGGCATCACAGGTTAAGTCTTACCAAAAATTCCTCGACGAGTTCGAGCCCTTGGAGGGTAAGGTTTACATACTTACCCACGAGTGTACCGGGGCAATCTTCTGCGAATGTCACATCAAGGGTAGCAAGATCGTCGCCTTGGGCACAACCGACGTGCCGCTTGATCCAGAAGATCAGTTGGATTACCGCGCTAACCGGGAGGTCGTTGTGAACCACCCGGCGTATCGGCGCATGAAAGAAGACGCCAAAAAGGGAAGGGCGTTTAGCAACATCGTCGCCGAATATACGAAAGAGTATGATGCCGCACACCCGCTCAAAATCATCGGCGGCCAACACAGGTTTGAGGCGATCAAAGAAGCGGTATCGGCCGGAAAGGACGTGCCACACGGCGTAAAGGTTTATCTCGATCTGAATAATGAGCAAAGGCTAGATGTCCAGTTAATCTCAAATACTAATATTGCGGTCGAAGGCGATCTGTTCGACCGGATGCATGAGACGGTCCAGGGGCCACAGTTACGCGAGTGGTGTCAAAAGACCGGACTCTTAAAAAAAACCGTCGATTTCGCTGATCATAGGGAGCGCGGTGGCCCTATCTCGGTTCGCTTGGCGCGCGCATTTGTTACGAACTACATCAAGGGGAAGTCGATTGACGCAAGGGCCTTTGACAAAAGCGATACCACACCTGTACTAAATCCAAGTGGGGAACATGACGCTGACTGGGAACAACTTAAGGTTTCCAATCCCAATCTATGGGATGATCCGAAGCTGCTAAAGGCGGGAGAGGAATTTGCAAAGATCATTCAGGCGCAACGCGCCGCCCTCCCCGGTGGGAAGGGTCGTTCTTCTAAGCCAGATATGCCCGAAAAAGCGGTGAATGCAGCGGTGTTAACTGCATGGGCATTTGTCGCCGGAATCCTAAGCGGCAACGAAACTAGGCTGAAGCGCCATTATGCTCTTGCCGCAACCGCTGGGCGCGATCCGCTTAATGCGGCCGAATTAGCAAAGGGCCGACATAAAACTGATGCCGAAAATTACCGCGGATTGGGATATAGAACCGACCCCCGCGAGCGCGGACGCTTTGTTGAGCTGTTCTTCCTTCAAACCGAGAAGGGAGACGGAATCACTCGCGGAAACATAGACATTGCGATAAAAGCACACCATGCGAAGATGGCGCAGCTTGACGTAATTAGAGCCAGAGGAAATCACACCGATGGCTGAGATTGATGAGTTTGCGGCCGGATTGCTGGAGGAGGCCAAACGCTTTTTAGAACGTGCACAGGATACTACAGACGCGATTGCCATAAATGCAAACCTGCACGCCGCTTTAATGATCGGCTTCGGTGCGCTTGAAGCGCATATCAATGCCGTTTGTGAAGAGGTTTCTGTTAGGCCAGAACTATCCATTCACGAGGCAGCTTTCATATTAGAGAAAGATGTGGGCCTTAATAACGCCGGTGAGTTTGTGACAAAGAATGTCTTGAAAATGACCCGGATTGAGGATCGGATTCTGTTCCTCCATCGCCGGTTTTCGCAAGCTCCGCTCGACAAGTCTCAAACATGGTGGGGGGCGTTGATGGGTGCATTGGACTTGCGAAACAAACTTACGCATCCGAAAGATGCAACACCGATTACAGTAACAGCGATTGCCAGTGCGCTGCAGGCAATCATCGATGCCTTAAACGCGCTCTATCAAGCCGTGTACAATCGGCCCTTTCCCAGCATCAATCGTGGACTTAATTCGCTTCTTTCGTTTTAGGCCGCGATTCACTTTTACTGGGAATTTACCGGCGCTTCTTCTTGGCCCGCTCCTTTGCGAGCATCTCGTCAATTTTCTTTTTTGGGACGGTCATGATCCGGCGCGTGAATTCTTCAAGCTTGTGAAACGCCGCTATTCCGTCCTCTACTTCGACGTGTGGTATGGGGCCAGCTTTGGGGTGTCGCATGGCCCCATTGTACCACAGATTTAGTTAGGCGGTCCGACGCTTCCCGCGCCCTTGTCGTCGCTTCCGGGGGCTGCCCCCAGTGCGCCAATAAGCGCCTTGTAGGTTAGCCGCTTGCCGTGGTATCCGCTGGTGGCAAGCCGAAACCGATCCGCGTCTTTTACCTTGCGGTTATTGAACCGGAACGCTTCGGAATCTAGGTATGCTTCAAGGTGCGCCGGTTCAATTGAAACATGCGTTCCCTTGATGCACCTTTTGAACAGCGCCCAGAAGTTTTCAAGGCCGTTCGTATGCACGATGCCTTCCGCATACTTGTTGGCGTGGTCAACGAACTGGTGTTCATAATCGGTGTACAGCGGCTTGTAGGCCGGATGCTCATCGGTCATCAAGTGGGCGCCCGGCTCAACATGCTTGTGGATGACGGTGCGGATGTCCGCTTGTTTCGGTTGTTTCTCCAGCACTTCCGTCCGCACGGTGCTATGGCGCTTGCCGCTGTGCCGCTCTAGCAGGCCCATGACCACGGTCTTGTCAAAGCCGCCGGTCCCAGTCAGCTTGGCGCGCTTTTCTTTGTGCATGTTGACAGCGCGACCGCCGATGTAGCTTTCGTCAGCTTCAACGATGCCACCGTTGCGGCCGAGCTTTTCAAGCGACTTTTGCTTGATGGCAAAGCGGACGCGGTGGAGCATGAACCAAGCCGTTTTTTGCGTGATTCCGATTGCCCGGTGTACCTCGTAGCTGCTGATGGAATTCTTGGCGTTGACTTCAAGCCAGAATGCAACCGCCCACTTGTCCAGTCCGAGCGGCGAATCTTCCATGACCGAGCCGGTCTTGACTGTGAACTGTCGGGCATCGTGGCCATGCTTGCACTGATAGCGGCGATATCGCGGAGAGTAGCTAACCTCTTTTGATCCACAGCGCGGACAAACCGGCCCATCCGGCCACCGGCTGTTAGCGAAAAAGACGTGCGCCCGATCAAGGTCAGAGAAGTATCGAACCGCGTCAACCAGCGTCTTGAGATTGGCAACTTCAGTTTCCATGCCCGAATCTTAGCGGCAGGGACTTGAGTTGTCAAGTATATTCTTACCCAATACAGAGGGACTCACTTTTTTCAGCTAGCGGCGCGTGCGCCTCTTTGCGGGCTTGTATGGAACCTTGGCCTTGATCTTGTCCGTCTCAGATTTCGGCAGATTGACGATGTGCTTCGCGGCTTCGGTGAAGCGCTCAAACGGCGTCTGGGGTTTGGGGGGCATGCTTTCCTTGGCCATGTACATGAGTATAATCAAAAGCCACGGACGCAGGCAGTCGCCTATTCTGACACAAGGCTTTAACCCCATACGTTGGTACTGCATGGGCACCATCGCTGCCAGCGATGCGTGCCTGCGCCCGTGACCGTCAGACTAATTTCCCTTACGCCGGCCACGCTTCAATTGCCGGCTGACGTATAACCCTCCCAGCTCGTATTGATGAGTTCTTTGTACATGAGCCGCTTGCCGACGATTGAACCGGCCGCGCCAATGAACCGGCCACGATCATCGAGTTTGCGATTGTTGAATCGGTATGCTTCGGAATCGACGTAGCGGAATAGGTGACACGGCGCAATTGCCACGTGCGTTCCCTTGATGCAGCGCTTGAACAACGACCAGAAGTTTTCAAGGCCGTTGGTGTGGACCACTTTATCCTTGACGTATGCTTCGGCATGGTCAACGAACCGATGCGCGTAGTAAGCGCCCAGCCCGACGTAACCGCCGTGCGTGTCGGTATAAAGTTCCGATCCGCCCTGCACGTTCCGGTGGATGATTTCGTGCAGTGAATCTTTATTCGGATACCCCTTAAAGACCGTGGCGCGGACGGTGCTATGCTTATTGCCGCTGTGACGCTCCAGCAGCCCCACCACGGCCGTCTTGTCTTTGGGACCGCCGCCGGTGATCTTCACGCGACGTTTCGACTTGTGCATGAATTCCGAGCGTCCGCCCACGAACGTTTCATCCACTTCGACCGCGCCACATAACCGCTTGTCGAATGATCCAACGTGCAGGGCATGACGAATGCGGTGAAGCATGAACCACGCGGTTTTCTGGGTGACACCTAAGTCGCGGTGAACTTCCCAACTGCTGATCGAGTTTTTGCAGTTCACTTCCACCCATAGTGCGGCGGTCCACTTTTCAAGTGGCAGCGGCGAATCTTCCATGATGGTCTGGGTTTTCAATGAGAATCGGCGCTTTGGGTGACGTTCCCGACACTCCCGCTGGCGGCGAGTTTGGATGTAGCGGACCCGGACCGATCCGCACGTCGGGCAACAGACTTGGCCACTTGGCCAGCGAACGCCAGCCCAAAAGGCGTGGGCATTGGCGTAGTCGGCGAAATACGTGATCGCCTCTTGCAGGGCCTTCGGAACGTTGTCGTTCATGGCTGTTTCCTCATCTCTTAACGTCGCTTTACATCTCTTAACAGAGTGTATGAAGTCGTTAAGCCGTGTCAAGAAAATATTCGGCAGATTGTCTAGATATTTCTTGACGTGTCTTTACGCGGCTATACAATGCTTGCATGAGCAAGCGAACCAAGGCCGATGGTCGCGATGACCGGATTGTGATTTACACCCGGATAAAATCGGAGACGGTGCAAGCCATTGACGAAATACGGGAGGGAATGCCTTTCACGCCGAGCAGGGCTCAGGTCATTGATGTCGCCCTCGCCGAATACGTTGGCCGCCACGGCAAGAAGCATCGTGAGGCGCAGCTATCTAATCGCCATCCATGATCGGCAAATTTTGCGCCTGGGCAAGATGGGCGACGTGGCCCGATTATATGGGGCGGACGGAGATTCCTTGCGGTGGCCGGCGGCATTCCATTAAGATTGATGCGGTTGCCGCCCCTCCGTCCCGATCTTTCTGTCGATAACACCGCTGGCACAGTGGCCAGCGGGCTGGTGGCTGCTGCATGACACAAGGCGCGCACGAGCCGACAAATCGGCCAAAGCCGGGTACGGAACTTGAGCCACGACTCTATGCAGTTGTGGCAAATTTCCAACCCGCAATTGGACTTAGTAAGGGGATTTACGCCTTCGCTGCGGCGATTTCAGATTATTTGGAGGCCCAGACAGTAACATTCAATCCCAACCAGTGGGTCTTTTCGCAGCCGCTGGGCGGTCATAATGCTAATAGCTCAATACAGCTTGCTGTGAACCAAACGGCTATCCAGTTTGAGGTGGCGTATCCGACAAACTACCGGCTGGAATGGGTCATGAACAAGTGCAAAATGATCTTGCAGGTATTCGGTGACGCCTTTAAACCAAACATTCTGATGAATTCCGTCGCCAAGGTAAGCGGCACCATGGAGATAGACGGAGATGCTAGGCAGTTTTTGGTAAAACATATAACTTCGGCAGACCCACAACGACTATCGATTTTGAAAAGACCAATTCACGGGTTTGGGATAAGAATTGTCTCGCCGCCATATGAGAAAAAAGTTAAAAAGGGAAAAAAGACGGTGACGGAACCTGTACCTTGGTCCGTGGACTTCAAAGCAGAATCACTACTTGAGGACCCCGCCAAGTTGTATCTTGAAGCGGAAGCGGTTTGGCCGGTAATGGCCGCCTGGAGCGAATCAAAAATTCCAGACGAGATTGTTGGACGCCTAAAAACCACAAGCGACTTTCTGGGCAATGACGCAATAGCATTCTTACAGAATCCAACGACTGGAGACGAAACGTGAGCATTCTAACACGGCGACAAACCAACAAGATTTTCATTCTCTGGGACCCGGTGCCGGTTACCAGCAGCCCGTTTACGCCAGCAGGCCAAGCGTTCGCTCCGCACGTCATGCAGTCTAGTTGGATTGAATTAAATCCGTCAGGCGTGATTCCCCCCTTGGACCCGAATATCCCAAAGCTGAATGTTGATACGAGCATGGCGCACTATAAGGCCATGCTTAAGATGGCACGGCAGTCGCCACCAGATCAATCTTGGTTTGACGAAGATTTCACCAGTCTCCGACATCCGGGAAAGTAGCCGCGTGTGGCCGTACGCCGATTCGAGGCCGGGATGGTGGTCTGGGCCAAAGTTCCTGACCGCAATGGCCATATTAAACAGAACCCGCGCCCCCTTCTGATTACCGCCGTACACCCGACCAACAAAAAAGCGCCGTTTGTTGCCAATGGAATATCTACGCGGCTGGATGATCGCGCCTTTGATCCCACCATTGAAATGCCATCAGACCCCAAGACGGGCGCAGAGCTTGGGCTATACAAGCGGTGCGCCGTGGTATTGCGGTGGGTCTTGGTGTTAGACCAGGATCGGGTGGTCGATGTGACAGGTACGGTGAAACAAGAATTCCTCGCCTATGTACTTAAGCGGATCGAGCAGATTCGGGGCCTATTGCCACCCTAGAAGACACGCTTTCACCGCCTTCCATCGTACCCCGTTTTTCGCTCGCAATCTCGGGGGAGTTCAAGAGGTACATTATTGCCAAAACCTTCAGGTCTGAGCTATATATATAGAGAGACTACATGTTGTCGAAGGACACAGGCACCCGGAGCATCGGCCACGCGCCGCCGAGCGACCCGGGACCTGTCACCCATTTCCGTTGCGCCGCATTCCAGCGGCGAGACGGAAGCGGCAGGCGCACCCGGCGATGGGTGCATTTCCTTGGATGAATCCGCGCCCACGCCGGTGTGCGTCGTCCGATTCTTCCCAGATTCAACCGTAATTTTGCTGCGGCAAACGCCGCGGCGCTTCTACCCTGCGCATTGGTTGCGTCGTTCCGAAGCCGTGGATACGATTCGGTCATCGCGCCGGAGTTCTGACATGCGTCTGACAGATATTTTGAAGCCGCAAAACATCCTGATTCCCATGCAGGCCAAGACGAAGAACGACGCGATTGGGGAGCTGGTGTCGCTGCTGGCGCGAAATGGGGAGATTCAGGACGGCAAGGCGGTGCTCGACGCCGTCCTGGAGCGCGAAACCACCCGCACCACGGGAATCGGCAACGGCCTGGCCATCCCCCACGGCAAATGCGCGGGGACGACGCAACTGGTGATGGCGATCGGCAAGCTGGCGGCGCCGATCGATTTCCAATCGATCGACGGGCGGCCGGTGTCGCTGATCTGGTTGCTCAGTTCCCCGCCGGATAAGACCGGCCCGCACATCCATGCATTGGCTCGGATCAGCCGACTGATGACCATCGACAAGTTCCGCCAGACGCTCAATTCCGCCAAGACTGCCCAGGAGATGTTCGACGCAATCGCGCAGCAGGAAAGTGCGCTGTAATCGAGTGATGCGGGGATTTCAGGCGGATTTGGCCAGTCCGAGGCGGATGCGCCGCACTTCGTTGCGCTGCAGTTCCCCGACGATGCGGGTGAGGGTTGCCAGCATCTTGCGACCTTCCAGGTCATTTTCCAGTTTCTTGAAGTGGATGCCGGTGACCAGAGTATTGTCGGGCATTCTGGCGGTAGGCGCGCGCATCCGGCCTTCCATGATCAGGCTTTCGTTCTGGTAGCTCATCAGGACGCGCAGGCGATCTTCGGTGCCGACCAGCGGAGGCTGTTTGTCTTTGCCCGTGAAACGCACGCCCACGCCGCCGATGCTCAGATCACGGATGCTCGTCTTGATCTCCTGCGCCGCCATCGGTTGTTCCTTGAGATAGGCGTGCTCGGGGATGCGCCAGACGCGGATGGACAATTCGCAGTCGCCCGGGACCTCGACGCGGTAGTTGGAGCGGCGCTGAATTGATTTGATCTGCGTGGGGAATTGGAGAAGGACGGCATCGATGACGCTCTGGGCATTCATGCGCCAGGCGGATTCGGCGCGGATGATCGGGGAGGCGAACATCACCTTGTTCACACCGGTCCGGAACGAGACGCCGCAAGGCTGCTGTTTGACAATCAACTCGGTGATGAGGGCCGCTTCAGAGACAGGTGATTCGAAGAGGATTCCACCGTCGAGTTCGGCGAGGAATCGGCTTTTGCAATGGCGCAACATTCCGGCCGACGGAAGCGAGAGAACTGCTCCCAGATTCCGCGCGACCGCCTGCCGCAGAAGCTCTTCGTTATTATCAGCCATGCGCGCCAGCCTGACTGCGTGAGTCCGACTACCGTCCGAATCGGCAAAGCGGTGTGGGATGTTTAGCACAGTTGCGCGATTTGCTGCGGGGCGGTCGGCGCAAAGCGGACGGTCGGGGGTAAAATGCCGCGGTGAGAACCCGGTTTCGCCAGGCGATTTTTTCCTTTCTGCTGCTTTTATTGGCTCCGCCCGCCGGCGCCCAAATTCAAACGCTGGATCTGGACGGCCCATGGACCTTGCAGCAATCGGGCCGCCAGCAGGAGATTCCCGCGATCGTGCCCGGCTGTGTGCACACGGATCTGCTGGCCGCCGGAAAAATCCCCGATCCATTCTTTCGGGATAACGAGCAGCAGGTGCAGTGGGTGAGCGACGCCGACTGGGTGTACCGCCGCCGCTTCGATGTGCCGGACGAATTGCTGCGGCATCAGTTGATCCGCGTGCATTGTCAGGGGCTGGACACAATCGCGATCGTGCGACTCAACGATGTCGAGATCGGCCGGGCGGACAATATGTTCCGGACGTGGGATTTTGACGCGAAGGCGGCGCTGCACGCGGGGAACAACGCGATCGAGATCACCTTCGCATCACCGATGAAATATGTGGACACGCTGCGCGCCGCCAACCCCGTCCCCGGGACCGACGGCGTGCGCGTGGATGGCACGGGATGGATTCGCAAGGCCCCGTTTATGTTCGGCTGGGACTGGGGCCCGAAGCTGGCCACCTGCGGAATCTGGCGGCCCATCCAGATCGAAGCGTTCGACACCGCCCGCCTGGCCGATGT
>Ga0182024_10011147_pt1 | contig 18123 bp, 22 predicted proteins | sample P32metaG_FD_120480 | JGI IMG/M metagenome (GOLD analysis project Ga0182024, IMG submission 120480) | Permafrost microbial communities from Stordalen Mire, Sweden - P3-2 metaG (Illumina Assembly) | ecosystem: Environmental > Terrestrial > Soil > Wetlands > Permafrost | place: Sweden: Stordalen... | reverse complement strand
TGCGCCTTGATGGCCTCGTTCTGCGGCGGAATGACCGCGGTCAGCCAGTATTTGTCGGTAAAGCCGACCCAGCCGCCGGTCGAGGTGAAATCGTCGGGCTTGTCGGCAGCCAACCCCGAATACTTGACCTCCTTGAGCGATCCCTCGAGGTCGCCGATCAGCCCCTCATGCAGGATGTAGTAGCCGAGCACGTGCGGCGTACCGGTGCGGCTGATGAGCGCGTAGGGCGTCAGGCTGACCGGCGCGGAACCGGCGTTCTTCACCGCGTCCTCAACCGTGAACATGTAGTTCTCGTCGATCGAGACCGTACGGGTGAAGACCAGTCCTTCGCCATTATCCCAGCTCAGGGTCAGCGGGTGGCCCGGCATCAGCGGACCGCCAGACGCGGTCCACTTCGTCTCCGGGCCCGGCACCTTGACGCCGGGCGCGGTATCCACCCAGCCGAACTCGGCGAAATACGGGTCTTCGGTTCCGGTCGGCCACAGCAAGACGACCTCGGGGCTCTTGGGGTCGACCGTCTCGTGATAGGTCGCCAGGGTCAGATCGTCGATCCGGCCGCCGATCAGCGCAACCGAGCCGTGCAGGCGCGGCGTGTCGATCTTGACGCGCGGCTGGTCGGCGATCGCCGTCTCGCGGGTTTCGGCCGAGGCCTGGCTGGCGGCGCCGACCGGCGCGGCACCGCCCACGGGCGCCTCGGCCGCCGGACCGGGGCCGGCGGTATTGGCCGCCGGCTGCGCCGGGGCGGTCTGCGCGGGCGGCGGTGGTGGCGGCGCCGGCAGGAACTTGCTGGACAGGAACTGGAACCCGAACAGGATCGCCACCGACGCCACGATCGCGATGAGGAGGTTTTTCTGGTCCATTATTGTTATCGCCTAGCGGCGTGTCGGCCGCGGGAAGCCACCGCGCTCACGCCGGCGAAACCGAGATCCGGAACGGGGTCGTAACCGCTGCCGCCCCAAGGATGACAGCGACACAGCCGGCGCGCCGCCAACAGGCCGCCGCGCAACGGCCCGTGCCGGGAGATCGCCTCCTCGGCGTAATGCGAGCAGCTCGGCAGATACCGGCAAGCGGGCGGCAGCACTGGAGCCAACAACAGCTGATAGGCGCGGATCGCCGCGCGCAGCAGCAGCCCAATCACGCTTCCGAAGTGGGCGACGATCGCCATCTCATCCTTCTCCGCCGCGCGCGTCCCTTGACGAAAGAGGGCGCGCTAGCTGGTGCAACGCGCCTTCGAGATCGGCGAGCAGCTCAGCATAAGGCCGTGCTCCCGTCCCGGCGCGCGCGATCAGCACGTAATCGGTGCCGGCCCTGCCCTGTCGCGCCAGCACCGAGGCGGCCGCCGCGCGCAGCCGCCGCTTCGCCCGGTTGCGCGCCACCGCATTGCCGACCCGCCGGCTGGCGGTGTATCCGACCCGCAACGCCGCGCCCTCATCGCCCGGCCGCGGCGCGGCTTGCAGCACGAGGGCCGGCCGCACCGCCCGCACCCGCCCGGCGGCAACACGAAGAAAATCGCCGCGGGTCTTGAGCCGGGTCAAGCGAACGGTCATATCGGGTCGCCAGATGCTAGACACCACCGCCGAGCCGCGGCTCGATGCCCGAGGCGCTCAACCAAGGCGCTCAGCCAATGGACTTAGGCAGACAGGCGCTTGCGGCCCTTCGCGCGACGCGCGGCCAGCACCCGACGACCGCCGGTCGTGGCCATTCGCGCACGGAAGCCATGCCGACGCTTGCGGATCAGTCTGCTGGGCTGGTAAGTGCGCTTCACGGCACCGGCTCCAAAAGCCTTGTTTCGGCGGAGGCCGCTGTATACGGGAGCGGTCCGGCCAAGTCAACGACAGCACCCCGCCGCGCCCAAGAGCTGTTCAGCCTGAGCAATTGTCATAGGAGTCCACCGGTTGACCGATCAAGCGACACTAGACGCGGCGGATATCGCCTTCCGGCATTGGTCGGCGCCGCTCAACGGCACGATCGAGCCGGGCAGCGACGAGCACAAGACCGCCTTCTGCCGGATGCTGATCGAGACCCACAACCCCTATAAGCCGGCGGTCATCGACTGGCCACCGCTCGACGAGGCGGCGCGCCAGCGCCTGATCAGCCTACCGATCTGGGACATCGCGGTGCAGACCGAGGGCAAGGCGAAGATCCGCGCGGCGACCTACGCCGACTCCATCCCCGACCCGCTACTGCGCCAGGCGATCACGCTCGACGGGTTCGAGGAAGGCCGCCACAAGGAAGTGCTATCCAAGCTCGTCGCGGCCTATGGCATCGCGCTCCAACCCGAGCCCGAATACACGCGGCCGCGTCACCCGGAATGGGCCTGGATGACCCTCGGGTTCAGCGAATGCATAGACAGCTTCTTCGCGTTCGGCCTGTTCGCGGTCGCCCGGCAATCGGCCTTCTTCCCGCCCGAGCTGGTCGACACCTTCGAGCCGGTGATCCAGGAGGAGGCGCGCCATATCATCTTCTTCGTGAATTGGGCCGCGTGGCATTACCGCAATCTTCCGTGGTGGCAGAAGCCGTGGTGGTGGGCGCGGTTCGCCGCGGTCTGGGTGCGCCTGGTGCGCGAGCGCATCGGCTTTGCCCGCGGCGTCGGCGCCGGCAAGGACGAAAAGCCGCAGGACAACAATTTCACGCTGACCGGCGGCAAGGCGGTGACCGATGTCGACCTGCCGCTCGCGACGCTGATCGATGTCTGCCTCGCCGAGAACGACCGGCGGATGGCGGGCTACGACCCGCGCCTGTTGCGGCCGAGGGTCGTGCCGGTACTGGTGCGCTTCGCCCGCCGCTTTATGCGCACGCCGCGCCCGGCCGTCGCGTGAAGCTGCTGCCGGTCTTGCTGATCGCCGCGGGCATCGCGGCGATGGCGGCGCTGGTGCTGCATTTCGGCGCCGGCGCGGTGGCCGCCGCGCTGCTCGCGGTCGGCCTCGCGGGCTTCGCGGCGGTGACGCTGATCCACACCGCGCTGATCGCGGTGATGGGGGTGGCTTGGGGCGCGCTACTGCCTGACGCGAAGCCGTGGATCGCGATCTGGGGCCGCTTCGTGCGCGATGCGGGGTCGGAGGTCCTGCCGCTGTCGCAAGTCGGCGGCTATGTGCTCGGCACCCGCGCGGTCGCGCTCGCCGGCGTGCCCGCGACAAAGGGCGCGGCGAGCACGATCGTCGACGTCACGCTCGAATTCGTCGGCCAGCTCGCCTATGTCGCGCTCGGGCTTGTGTGGCTGTTGCACCTGCGCGCCGAGGGAATCGCGCCGCAAATGGTGGTGCTGGGCCTCGTCGGCGCGAGCTGTCTCGCGGTGGCGTTTATCGTCGTGCAGCGGCGCGGGATGCGCTATGTCGACCGCATCGCCCGCATCCTCGGGCAAGGCTGGGCCGAGCGGACCGCGGCCGGCGCGGCGGCGCTGCATCAGGCGCTCGAGGCGATCTATCGCCGGCAGGGCGGGATCCGGCTGAGCCTCCTCCTCCATTTCGCCTGCTGGATCGCCAGCGCCAGCGAGGTCTGGGTCGCGCTGTGGTTTGCCGGCCAACCCCTGCCGTTCGGCAGCGTGATGGTGATCGAAAGCCTGGTCTACGCGATCCGCACCGCCGCGTTTGTCGTGCCCAACTCCGTCGGGGTGCAGGAAGGCGCCTATATCCTCCTGGGCGGCGCCTTCGGACTCGGCCCCGAGATGGCGCTGGCGCTGTCGTTCCTGAAGCGGGCGCGCGACCTGGCGATCGGCCTGCCGGTTATCGCGCTGTGGCAGGCGATCGAAGGCGGCCGGCTGTGGCGCCGGGTTTCCGCGAAAGCCCCCGCCACGCCAATTGTGGGGCGCGAATAGGCCAGGACAACCCTTTCACAATCGCGTGCGGGGGTTGGCCGCGACCGCGCGCTGGCTTAATCTCGCGGTCGGCATGATCGGTCCGCGCGATAAATCCCTCAGACGGTTCGGCGCCGCGCTCGCCGCGCTCGCGCTCTACCTGCAGCTCGCTTTTGCCGGCGGGGGGATGCTGGCGCTGGCCGCGCCCGACGAGACGGGGGGCGCGCTCGGCGGGCATGCGCTGTGCCTTGCCGGCGAGAGCGGCGCGCCAGCCCCCGCGGCCCCGGCCGACAGCGTTCCGATCGCCCCGGCGCACGACCACGCCGCCCTGTGCTGCCTGTGGCACCCGCTGCCGGGCGTCGCTCCGCAGGCGGCCTTGGCGCCGGCGCCTGTCGCCTATGGCGGCGTCGCGCTCAGCGAGCGCGCGGACGCCTCCTTTATCCCCGGCCCGCGACGCGGCCCGGCCAACGCCCGCGCTCCACCAACCCTGGCCTGAGACGCTGTTCGACGGCGCCCGGAGCCGGCTCGACGAGCCGGCCGGCGCTTTTGACTTTTCTCCGGTTTTGGGGAACTCCGATGAGGCCCATCCACTATTCCGCGCTGGCGGCGGTGCCGCTCGCCGCGCTCGCCGTTTCGTTTAAGCCGCCGCCGGCGCATCCTTTCCGCCCCCTTATCGAAGGGGGTTTCAGATGAACCGCCTCATTTTGGGGATCGCGGCGCTCGCGTTAACATGCGCGACGGCCTCCCCAGCCCTCGCTCACGCGGTATGTGGCAACCGCGTCTTTCCGGCGACGCTCATCATGGACGACCCCGGCGTTAGCGACGAACTGTCGCTGCCGACGATCACCTACCTGCCGATCCCCGCCGCAAACGGCAATCCGGGCGGACATTCCGTCGATTACGGGTTTGAGTTCGACAAGACGATCACCGAGGATTTGGGCTTCGCGATCAACGACGATTACTTCACCCAGCACGGCGTCGGGCAGCCCAACCTGAAGGGCTGGGACAACCTGACGTTGACGCTGAAGGACAAGTTTCTCTGCATCGAACCGCTCGAACTGATGATGTCGATGGGCGTCGTCCATGAGTTCGGCGGGACCGGCTCCGGCCTGCTCCGCAGCGCGGGGGTCATCGACTCGACCGGAAGCACAGCGCCGACTTGGTATGTCGGCAAAGGGTTCGGCGACTATCCGATCGGCATGTTCCGCCCGTTCGGCTTCACCGGCGAGTTGGCCTACCAGATTTCCGACACGCCGAGCGTCGACCCCCACAAGTGGAACTACGCCGCCTCACTGCAATACTCGATTCCGTATCTGGAGCAGCACATCAAGGCGATCGACATGCCCGATTTCGCCAAGCATCTGATGCCGCTGGTCGAGGTGGCGATGTCCTCGCCCGACCGCGGTCAAACCACGGGGACGATCGCGCCGGGTGTGATTTACCTGGGGAACTCCTTCCAGATCGGAGTCGAGGCGTTGATTCCGGCGAACCACGCAACCCGGCAGCTTCAAGGCACCGGGGTCCTCGTGCAGTTCCACCTGTTCACCGACGACTTGCTCTACGACACCCCAATCGGCAGACCCCTTATCAATAGGAACCTGTGGCAATGACCCGAAACATCCCGGCGATCATCGCCTTCGCGACTGCTGCGCTCGTCTCCGTGGCAGCGCTGGCGCACGCCTTTCTCGACCACGCCTTGCCTGCCGTTGGCGCGACGGTCGCCCAGGCCCCGACCGAGGTCACATTGTGGTTTACCCAGGGGCTTGAACCAGCATTTGCCGGATGCGAGGTGACCAATGCCGCCGGCCAGCGCGTGGATACTGGCACGGTGGCGGTTGACCCGAAAGACCCGCAGGAACTGCATGTGCCGCTGAAGGCGCTGTCGCCTGGCGACTACAAGGTCAGCTGGCACGTCGTCTCGGTCGATACGCACCGCACGATCGGCGATTTCAGCTTCACGGTCGGGAGATGACCGAGGCGTGGATCGCCGCGCGCTTCGTGCACTTCGCCGCGGCGATGGCGGTGTTCGGGACCGGCGCGTTCCGCGTCTACGCTTTCGCCGGTAGCACGATCCCGGCCGACGCGCAGGCGCGCGCCGCGCTAGACGCCAGGTTTCGGCAAGCGATGCTGATCGCCGCCGTTGTGGTGTTTCTCTCGGCGCTCGCGATCGTCCCGCCCATCGCCATCGAGATGGCCGGGTCGGCCGCCGCGGCATTCGATCCCGGCGTCTGGCACGCCGTGCTGTTCGAGACCGAGTTCGGCACGGTCTGGTGCTGGCATATGGGCGCCGCCGTGGCGCTGATGGTGCTGTGCGCGATGCCGCGACGACGTTGGCAAGCGGGTGCGGCGACCCTGGCCGCGCTGCTGGTGCTGGCGAGCATCGGCCTCACCGGCCACGCGGCAATGGACATGGGCGGCGGCGCGACCCACGAGATCAACCAGATGGCACATCTGACCGCGGGCGGGCTGTGGCTCGGCGGGCTTGTGCCGTTAGGGATGCTGCTGCGCCGCGCGGTGCGTCCCGACGGCGCTGCCTATGTGCCGCTGGCCCAAACGGCGCTGCCGCATTTCTCGCAGATCGGCTACGCCGCAGTCGCGCTCCTGCTGATCACCGGCACGGTCAACAGCCTCATGCTGGTCGGCAACTTCCATGCGCTGGTCGGCACGCCGTACGGCAGGCTGCTGATGGTCAAGATCGCGCTATTCCTGACGATGGTCGGGCTGGCGTTCGTCAACCGGTTCCGCCTGATGCCGCGACTGACCGGCCAAACAGCCGCGATCGTGCCGCTGCGCGCGCTCTATCGCTCGGTCGTCGCCGAGCAGGCGCTGGGGCTCGCCATCCTCGCCGTCATCGCGGTGCTCGGCACCTGGCCGCCGGCGATCGGCCACATGGCGATGTAATAACGCAAACAGCTTGCGCAACAATAAAACCGCCGGTAGGCTCGCCCGATGGCCCGCAAGCCCGTCATCTCCACGGCGATGCTGACGCTGATGCAGCGGCGGGACCACCATGCGTGGACGCTCGAGGATTTGCAGGCGGGCCTGGCCGAGCACACGATGGCGGCTGATTTCTCGTCGATCTTCCGCGCCGCCGAGAAGCTCGCGGCGGCGGGAATCCTGCGCAAGCTGATCCTCGACGACGGACGCGCCCGGTTCGAGCTGGCCGACACGCACCACGACCATCTTCTTTGCACGAGCTGCGGCGAGCTGGTCGCGGTCCCTTGTGTCATCGGCCGCGACGATTTCGCCGCGCTTGAACGCGACGCCGGTATCGCCATTCTCGATTATCACCTGATGTTGAGCGGCACCTGTCGCGACTGCCGCACCGCGTCCGGGGAAGCATCGTGAGCCGCAGGCGCGGCCGACGCGTCGCTGCGCGGCTTGGCCTCTTCGCGCTGCTGTTTCAGGCGATCCTGTTCGGCTGGCACCATCACGAGCTGAACCTCGCCGGCCGGCTGCCGGCCTCGATCGTCGAAAACCCGGCCGCGACCCCGCAGATCGCCGACGACGAAGACGGCTGCGAGATCTGCCAGATCCTACATCATCTGACCGCGGCCACGGTCGATGCCGCCACCGCGACGACGCCATTGGCGGTTTCGCTTGGCTCCATCGCGGGCGACGCAGCCTTTGTCCGCGCCACTGCCCTCGCCTTTCGCGCCAGGGCACCCCCCTCGCTTGACGCTGCCATCGGCTGATAAACCCGGCCGCGGCGACCCCGCGGCGCAGCTTCAAGACGAGGTGATCCATGACAACCCCCCTTTTCGCGGGCGGGCGCGCCATGCGCGCGCTGGCTCGCGCCACCGGCATGGCGCTGGCCGGGCTCTGCCTGCTACCGCTCGCGGCGACAGAAGCCGCGGCGGATGATCCCAATTCCCAGCCGAACCTGATCCCAGGCGCCTCGCTCGAAATCGACATCATCGCCAAGGCGCTCGACGCCGCCCGCGGCCAGATCCAGCCAAGCCTCGGCGCGACGGTCTACCAGTTGCAGCGGCAGACCATCGAAAACCAGCCGCAGGGTGACGACGCGCCGCTCAACCAGGTGCTGTTGCAGGCGCCGGGCGTGGCGCAGGATTCGTTCGGCCAAATCCATGTGCGCGGCGACCACGCCAATCTGCAATTCCGCATCGACGGCGTGCAGCTTCCCGAAGGGATCAACGTGTTCGGCCAAGCGCTCGAAACCCGGCTCGCCCAATCGGTGTCGCTGATCACCGGCGCGCTGCCGGCGCAATACGGTTTCCGCACCGCGGCCGTGGTCGACATCGAGACCAAGACCGGCCTCCTCGAGCCCGGCGGCTCGATCTCGATGTATGGCGGCGAGCAGGGCTGGCTGCAGCCGAGCTTCGAATATGGTGGGCATGTCGGCCAGGTGAACTACTTCGTCAGCGGCGACTTCCTGCACGATTCGATCGGCATCGAGAACCCGACCGGCGGCTTCAACGCGATCCATGACACGACCGACCAGCAGCGCGGCTTCGCCTTCATCTCAGGCATTATCGACCCGACGACGCGGGTCTCGGCGATCCTCGGCACCTCGCGCGGCCAATATCAGATCCCGAACAACCCGGGGCAGATGCCCGGCCTCGGTCTGACGGTCAACGGCACGACCGGTTTCGACTCACCGCTGCTCGACGAGGACCAGCGCGAGATCACCCATTACGGCGTCCTCGCACTGCAGAAGAAGCTCGACGACATCGACTTCCAGGTGTCGACCTTCAGCCGCTATTCGAGCGTCTATTTCAGCCCTGATCCGTTGGGGGATCTGCTGTTCAACGGCATCGCGCAGACCGCCTATCGCCGCAGCATCGCCACCGGCACGCAAGGAGACGGCAGCTATCGGATTTCCGATGACCACACGCTACGCGCCGGGTATTTCATCCAGGGCGAACGCTCGACGTCGGCGACGGACTCGCTGGTGATCGCGCTCAATCCCGACGGCTCGCAGGTCTCGGACAGCCCGACCGCCATCATCGATGACGGCGGCAAGACCGGCTGGCTCTACGGCGTCTATCTGCAGGACGAGTGGAAGATCGCGCCGCGGGTAACGCTCAACTACGGCGGCCGTTTCGACCTGGTCGACGAATACACCCATGAGAACCAGCTAAGTCCGCGCGTCAATATCGTCTGGGAGCCGACCGATTCGACGACCATCAAGGCCGGCTATGCGCGCTATCTCACGCCGCCGCCTTTCGAGCTGATCGGCGCGACCGATATCGCCCTCTTCGCCAATACCAGCGCCGCGCCCGCAACCACCCAGGACACCGTCGCCAAGGCCGAGCGCGACCATTATTTCGACATCGGCGCGACCCAGATCGTTTTGCCGGGCCTCAAGGTCGGGATTGACGGTTATTACAAGATCGCCCGGAACCTGCTCGACGAGGGCCAGTTCGGCGCGCCGATCCTGCTGACCCCGTTCAACTATGCGAAAGGCCGGGTGCGCGGGGCGGAATTGTCGCTAAGCTGGGACATGGACAATTGGTCGGTCTACGGCAATTTCGCGGCGTCGAAGGCCGAGGGCGAGGACATCGATTCCGCCCAGTTCAATTTCACGCCCGCCGAGCTCGCCTATATCGCCGACAACTACATCCACCTCGACCACGATCAGACGTACACGGCATCGGCCGGGATCGCGTATACGTTTCCAAGGACAATGACCCGGGTATCGACCGATCTCATCTATGGCAGCGGGCTGCGCGCCGACGGCAGCGTGCCGAACGGCAACAGCCTGCCGGACTACCACCAGGTGAATTTCAGCATGGTGCAGAAGATCGAGATCGGAGGCTGGACAGGGGCGGAGCTGCGGCTCGACGTGATCAATTTGTTCGACGAGGTCTATGAAATCCGCAACGGCACCGGGGTCGGCGTGGGGGCGCCGCAATTCGGACCGCGGCGCACGATCCTCGCCGGGCTGACCCAGCATTTCTAAGGCAGGCGATGAAGGCGTCGCTCCCCATCTCGGCGGCCGCGCATTTCGGGCTGATCGCGCTGCTGTTGCTGTTGCCCGCGACAATATCCGCGCCGCCGCCGCTCGATGTATCGAACGCGATCGCGGTCGTCTTCGCGCCGCCCGCACCGCCCCCGCCACTGGCTCCGCCGCAGTCGGCGCCAGAACCCCCGCCGCCTCCGGTTGTCGAGCAGCCCCCGCCCCCGGAACCGCCGCCGCCGCAAATTGTCGAGCAGCCACCTCCGCCCCCCGCGCCCGTGGCCGAGACGCCGCCACCGCCCAAGCCAGCGCCAAAGCCGATCCCGAAACCCCGTCCGCGACCGCAGCCGGTGCAGCAGGCGGAGCAGCCGATGCCGCAGCTGCCGCTGCCGATGCCGAGCCAGGCGCAGCAGATGGCTTCGGTCCCCTCACCACCGCCGGCGCCGACGATCAGCCCCGACTACCGCACGATGCTCAGCGGCTGGCTCGAGAGCCACAAGCGCTACCCGGAGGAGGCGCGGCAGCGCGGCGAGGAAGGGCGCGCCGTGCTGCGCTTCCGCGTCGACCGCAGCGGGCGCGTGATCGATTATTCGGTGGTCAGCAGCACCGGGTTCGCCGATCTCGACGCGGCGATCGAGGCGATGATGCGCGGCGCGGCGCTGCCCCCCTTCCCGCCCAGCATGCGCGAACCGGAGATCGAGGTGTCGGTGACGATCCGCTACGGTCTCGCCCGCTGACCCCCCTGATCCAACGCGCATCACACGAAAATGAGAGGCGGGGGACCGCAATAGATGGCAATTGCCGGGGGATGACCCCAACAATGCGGCCATGGTCGAACCCACCTCGCGCAGTCCCTCGTTCCGACGGCTGATCCCGCTCGGCGCGCTGCTTCTCGCCGCCGCGGTCTTCGTGCTGAGCGGCGGGCGGCACTATCTGACTTTCGCCGCGCTCGCCGAGAACCGCGCCTTCCTGTCCGCGCTGGTGGTGAACGGCGGCGCCCTCGCCGTAATCGGCTTCATCCTCGCCTATGCCGGGCTGACGGCGCTGTCGGTACCGGGCGCGATGCTGATGACCTTGGCGAGCGGGTTCCTGTTTGGGCCGTGGCTCGGCGCGCTTGCCGCGCTGGTCGGCGCGACGCTCGGCGCCGGCGCGGTGTTTCTCGCCGCGCGCGCCGGCCTCGCCGGGCTGGCCGACCGGGCCGGCCCGAAGGTCCAGAGGCTCAAATCGGGGTTTCGCGAGGACGCGTTCAGCTATCTCCTCTGCTTGCGGCTGGTGCCGATCTTCCCGTTCTGGCTGGTCAATCTGGTCGCCGGCGCCAGCGGGATGAAGCTGTCGATCTATCTGGTCGCGACGTTTTTCGGGATGATCCCCGGCGCCATCGTCTATGCCGGCATCGGCAACGGGGTCAGCGCCCTGATCGCGTCGGGCCAGCACCCCGATCCCTACACGATCTTCCGTGCGAACATCCTGCTGCCGCTGATCGGCCTCGCCGTGCTGGCGCTGCTGCCGGTGGTCTACAAGCGCTGGCAGGGACGGCGTAGGGCGACACCATGAGCCAGGCGAAGGCCAGCGCGCCGCTCACCCCCGATCTCTGTGTGATCGGCGCGGGCGCGGGCGGGCTCGCGGTCGCGGCGGGCGCGGTGCAGATGGGAGGGAGCGTCGTCCTCGTCGAGCGCGGCGAAATGGGCGGCGATTGCCTCAATGTCGGTTGCGTGCCGTCGAAATCACTGATCGCCGCGGCAAAGCTCGCCCATCAATGGCGGCGCGGTAGCGAATTCGGCGTTGACTTTGCGCCCCCCCGGATCGATTTCGCCGCGGTCGGCGATGGTGTCGCCGGCGTCGTCGCCGGTATCGCTCCACATGATTCGGTTGAGCGATTCGAACAGCTTGGCGTTAAAGTGTTGCGAGAAGAGGCGAAGTTTATCGATCCGCGCACAGTGCGCGCTGGCAATGCCGACATTCGCGCCCGCCGCTTCGTGATCGCCACCGGATCGTCACCGGCGATCCCGCCGATCCCCGGAATCGACACCGTTCCGTACCTGACCAACGAGACGGTTTTCACCAATCGCGCCTTGCCGCGGCGCCTGATCGTGATCGGCGGCGGCGCGGTCGGTGTCGAGCTGGCCCAGGCGCATCGCCGGCTCGGCGCGGACGTCACGATCATCGATGCCGGCGCGCTGCTGCCGCGCGAGGACCCCGAGCTGGCGGCGATCCTGGCGGCAAGCCTGCGGGCGGAGGGCGTCGAGTTGCGGCCCTCCACCGCGATCGCCGCCGTCGAGCGCGACGGCGACGGCATCGCGGTGCGCCTGGCCGGCGGCGAGCGGATCGCCGGCTCGCATCTGCTGGTTGCGGCCGGACGGCAGCCCAGCACCGCCGCGCTCGACCTCGCCGCCGGCGGCATCGCGGCGACCGCGCATGGCGTCACGGTCGACGCCAGGCTGCGCACCACCAACCGCCGCGTCTATGCCATCGGCGATGTCGCGGGCGGGCCGCAATTCACCCATGTCGCGCTTTATCACGCCGGGATCGTGATCCGGAACGCGCTGTTCCGCCTGCCGGCGCGGGTCGACTACCGCGCCCTGCCCTGGGTCACCTACAGCGATCCCGAGCTGGCACAGGCCGGCATGAGCGAAGCCACCGCGCGCGACGCGCATGGCGACAGCGTCCGCGTGCTGCGCTGGAATTTCGCCGAGAACGACCGCGCCCAGACCGAACGCGACACCACCGGCATGGTCAAGATCGTCACCACCGCGAAAGGCCGCATCCTCGGCGCGGCGATCCTCGGCGCCGGCGCCGGCGACCAGATCGCCACCTGGGCGCTGGCGATCTCGCGGCGGCTCAAGATCGGCGCGGTGGCCAATCTGATCATGCCCTACCCGACCCGCGGCGAAGCCGGCAAGCGCGCCGCCGGCAGCTTTTACACCCCGACCCTGTTCTCGCCGCGCACGCGCCGGCTTGTCCGCCTGCTCGCGCGCTTTGGCTGAGGGAGTGGATGCCATGTTCTTGCGCAGCCTGTCCGCCCGCCTGCTGGTGCTGACGATCATCTTCGTGATGCTCGGCGAGGTGCTGATCTTCGTGCCGTCGGTCGCGCGCTATCGCATGACCTATTTCGAGGATCACATCGCCGCCGCGCATATCGCGACCTTGGCGCTGATCGCGAGCCCGACCGGCAAGCTCGACCAGGCATTGACCGACGAGCTGCTGGCGGAGGTCGGCGCGCATTCGGTCACTCTGCACCGTCCGAGCGGCATGGTGCAGATGCTCGACGGTCCGGAGCCGCCCAAGGCCGATCTCAACTTCGTCCTCGGCGGCGGCAACGTGCCGATCTGGATCCAACGCTCGTTCGAGACGCTGTTCAGCAGCGGCAACCGCGTCATGCGCGTCGTCGGCGCCTCGCCGTTCGAGCCCGACACCAAGGTCGAGATCCTGCTCGACGAGCAGCCGCTGCGCGAGGAGATGTGGAAATTCGGTGGGCGCATCTTCCAGCTTTCGATCATCCTGTCGCTGATCGCCGCCGCGCTGGTCTATCTGAGTCTGCAATGGCTGCTGGTGCGGCCGATGCGCCGGATCACCGCGAGCATGACCCAGTTCGGCCAGGACCCAGAGGACGCATCGCGGGTCATCGTGCCGCGCGGCGGGCGCGACGAGATCGGCCAAGCCGAAAAAGAACTGGCGGCGATGCAGGAAACCGTACGCCACGCCTTGGGCCAGCGCGCGCGGCTCGCCGCGCTCGGCACCGCAGTCACCAAGATCAACCACGATCTGCGCAACATCCTGGCGACGGCGCGACTGGTGACCGATGGCTTGACGACGAGCGCCGCGCCCGAGGTGAAGAAGGTCGCGCCGCGCCTCATCGACGCGATCGACCGCGCGGTCGCGCTGTGCAGCCGCACGCTCGACTTTTCGCGCGAGGGCGCGCCGCCGTTCTCGCCAAGCCGATTTCCGCTGCGCCCGCTGATCGAGGAGATCGGACCCGCGCTGCTCGTGTCCGACGAGGATTTCGCGATCGAGCTCGATATGCCGGCCGAGCTCGCGGTCAAGGCCGACCGCGACCAGATCTACCGCGTGTTCCTCAACCTGGCGCGCAATTCGGTCGAGGCCGGCGCGCACCGGCTGCGCATCACCGCGGGCCGCAATGACGGCGCCGTCACCATCGATATCGCCGATGACGGGCCGGGGCTGGCGCCGCGGGCGCGGGACAATCTGTTCCGCCCATTCGCCGCCTCGGCGCGCCCCGGCGGCAGCGGGCTTGGCCTGGCGATCGCGCGCGAGCTGATGCGGCTGCATGGCGGCGAACTGGCGCTGGTCGCCTCGACCGGCGCGGGAACCACGTTCCGCGTCACCCTGCCGGCGTCCAAAAAAGCCGCCGCCAAGACGCCTAGTCGAGCGAAAGAACCAGCGACTTGAGATAGGCGCTCTCGGGCAGCGCCATGTGCACCGGATGGTCGGGCCCGGCGCCCGCCTCGCGCAGGATGCGGCCGGTGCGGCCGGCATCGGCGAGCCCGCGCCGCGCCGCCTCGGCGAACTCGGCGCCGCCGACATTATGCGAGCACGAGGCGAGGAACACGGTGCCACCCGGGGTCGCCAGCCCGGCGGCGAGCCGGGCCAGCTTGCGGTAGCCGCGCAGCGCCGGGGGCACGTCGCGTTTCGAGCGCGCGAAGGCCGGCGGGTCGGCGATCACCACGTCGAAGCGCTCGCCGGCGGCGGCAAGCGCGGCGGTCTCGGCGAAGACCTCGGCGCGGCGGAACTCGCAGATCCCCGCGACATCGTTGCGCTCGGCCGCCGCGACGGCGAGCGCCAAGGCGCCCTCGGAGCGGTCGAGCCCGGTGACCGAGGCCGCGCCGCCCAGCGCGGCCTGGACCGCGAACCCGCCCGAATAGCAATAGAGGTCGATGACCCTGGCACCTCGCGCGAGCCCCGCGACAAAGCCGCGATTGTCGCGCTGATCGAAGAACCAGCCGGTCTTCTGCCCGGCGAGCACGTCGGCGCCGAACACCGCGCCGTTCTCCTCGACCGTCACCGGCCCGTCTATCGCGCCAAGCGCGACGCGCACCTCGGCGCCCAATCCCTCGAGCGAGCGCGCCGGGCTGTCGTTGCGCAGCACGATCGCGTCGGGCGACAGCAGCGTGCCCAACGCCTCAATCAGCACCGGCTGCAGCATCTCCATGCCCGCGGCGTTGCTCTGCACCACCAGGACCGCGCCAAAGCGGTCGATCACCAGGCCGGGCAGCCCGTCGGCCTCGGCGTGGACCAGGCGGTAATAGGGCGCGTCGAAGAGCCGCTCGCGCAGCTTCAGCGCCCGCTCCAACCGCCGCAGCAAAAACCGCCGGCCGATCGGCCGGGCGGTGTCGCGATCGAGGAGCCGGCCGGCCAGCAGCGTATGCGGGTTGAACATGGCGACGCCGAGCGGCCGTCCGTCGGCGCGCTTCAAGGTGACGAGGCTGCCCGGCGCCAGCGCCTTGGCCGCCGCGTCCATCTGCACCTCATTCGAATAGACCCAAGGATGCCCGCCCTCGGCGCGGCGATGCCCGCCGGGCGCCAGGGTCACGATCGGGCGCGCGGCCGGATCATCGTCCGGCGCGATGGTCGCGGCGACGACCGGAGCCTCGGACGTGTCCAAAATCGTCATGTCGTCCTTTCGCGGGAAGCGCGGCGGCGATTAGGCCGCGCGGCGCCGCAAAGTCAAACGCTATCGCCCGTCCGGCGCCGTTCGATCTTGCCTTCCTGGCCCTCGGTGGAGTAGTTGTTCCGCCCTCTCGGCCGCATCGCGGCCTGGTATGCGCCCGTAGCTCAACTGGATAGAGCGCCTGACTACGGATCAGGAGGTTAGGGGTTCGACTCCTCTCGGGCGCGCCAATCTTTCCAGGTAGTGCATGCGCCCGACCCGGTAGAGATCGCTTTCCTGCATCAGCACGTTCAAGGCGCCGGCAGCGGCCCGCTCGGATCGCTGATAGGGGCGATCGCCAGGCGACGGCTGAATAAATACCATCCGGCGCCGGTTCCACCAGCGGGCAGGCGCTTTACGGGACCGTACTGGCCGTCGTGATCGGGTCGGCGTGGTGGTGTCGTTGATCGTCATGCTCTGTGCTCCTTGTGAAGGGATGCCAAGAGCCCGGCGGTTCACAAGACGCACAGCGTCGCCCCCGTTGTCCTTCAGGGTTTCCCCTTGGACATACGGCAACGGCCGCCGGACAGAATTTTAGCATAGTCACTCTGCGCCTAGCCTTGTGAAGGGCTGCGCCGATGACGCGCCGATCGCGGGGTTACGCGCAAGAGGCGCATTTCGGCTCACCGTGGATCAATTCGTCCTATCCGGCGTTCCCGGACCACGTACCGGGAGGCACCTCACATGAAAACCACGATCGCGATATTTGCTACGTTTCTCGTCGTTACCACGGCCCACGTCCAAGCGCAGAGCGCTAAGACCGTGACACCGATAGCTGGCATCGATGATGCGGCACTGGCGAGAAGCGCCAGGGCGAGCAAGATTATCGGCATGAAAGTTTACAAGGGCGACACGTCCATCGGCCAGATCGAGGACGTGCTGGTTGATCTCGACCATGCGACAACAGCCGCGGTGATTCTCTCGGTCGGCGGATTCTTAAGCATGGGCGACAAGCTTGTTGCCGTGCCAGTGACGGATATCAAGATCGGCAGCGAGGCGAAATTCACGACCGATCTGACAAAGGACCAGCTAGCCAACGCGCCCGCGTTCGATTTCGCGAAGCTGAAATAGCGGCGATCCGAGGTCGGGGAGACACAAATCAGTCGCAACATGGGACTGGTTTGCTGGCGGACGACCGTCCTTATCCTTTTCAGCTTGGCGCAGCTCTTCGCCCATTTCCGTCGCTTCGGCGCGCACCTTTAACTCGGCGCACGCGCTGATCCCCCCTATTGGCCGATATCGCCATTGATGAGAACCTATTCAGGCGGCAAAACCGAGGCGCTCTCTCACGAGGCGAGGATGACGGAAGATCAGATGAACTTGCTGCTCAGCTTCTCAACCGTGCCCACCATGGTGCCAGAACGTCGGATGGTTCGTCTGTATCTCGCTTGCGGCGTGCAGATCTCCGGCAACGTGAGAGCCACCAAATAGGGGCTTTTGTGCGTTGAAAGCGATGCCGACGAGATGGTTTACGTCGAATTGGCGCCGATCCAAGCGCTCGCTTTTATGTCTTTGGCCGGCCGAGGAAGCCTGGATGATCCGGTCGGCTAAGGCGAAGCTTGCGCCCTACCGGGCCAATCGGAATGACGTGGGAATGTGCATTTCAACTCACACCCTTCGCCAAAGGCACCCGCCAAAGCGGCTACTACTTCTTTGCATCAAATTTAAATAGTTAACACAAGCTTCAAGGTACGGCTGTTCATCTTCCGTCAACCTTTATGAAGCTTTTCTATATACGCGTTAACGCTCGGAGATCTGCACAAATGAAAATCTTGCGCGCCTTCGGAGATCTTATCAGAAATGAAGACGGCGCTACTGCGATTGAGTATGGCTTGATTGCTGCACTGATCGCGGTCGCCGCCGTGACTGTCATGGGAACGGTCGGGACCAATCTGAGCAGCACATTCACTACCGTCGCGGCCAGCCTCTAAGGATTGGCGCCCGGCCTCAGCGATCATCAGCCGAGGCGATGCGCCGATCGCAGGCGCGAGGCAAGAGCGGCCGCCGCGGAACGCTCCACCGGCCCGGCGCGTTGCCGTTGGAAAGTTCGTGGGGCATACCTCCCGTCACGGCCTGAAGGAGCACCCATGAATAAGATCGCACTTGCGACCGCTGTCGTGGCGCTGGCCGCCGCCGCTGTCCCGCTCACAATGGGACGTGGCGAGGCGGAACCGCTGATGCACTTTGTGCCCCCTCCCGGCGCCGCACCGCCGTGGGGCACCACGACAACGACAGCGACAACAACGGAGACGGAGCCGGTTCCGACACCGGTCGCGGCATCCGCCACGCAGCCATCAGGGACTTCTGTCGAATCGGGCACCGCGACGCCGATCCAAGGCACCGCGACCCCAACTCAGGGAAACACGACGCCGATCCACACGGTCTCGCTCCGCGCCGGCCCGAGCGGTGGGGCGCCCGTGATCGGCACGCTGCACCCGGGCGAGCCTCTGCGTATCCTCGCCAGCGCGCCCGGCGGCTGGATGCAGGTGGAAACCTCAGCCGGCTCCGGCTGGGCCTATGGCAGCTACCTGGCGCCGCCGAGCAGCCCGCATCCGGTGCCGTAATCGTTTGGAAGCCTGCCGTTCGCTCATTTCGACGAGTAAACCTAAACCCCGGCCGACCGACTTGTGCCAATCGACCGGGTCATCCGTCAGGTTTGGGTGCGGGTCATGTCCTAGTGATGTCCGCCCCCGTGCCCACCGTGCCCGCTGCCGTGGCCACCCCCGTGCCCACCCCCGTGCCCAC